>WNFL01369928.1_pt2 | contig 15830 bp, 18 predicted proteins | sample 5400361 | NCBI WGS metagenome assembly WNFL01 (sample SAMN13153351, study PRJNA577476) | soil metagenome | isolation source: 40 cm soil on Douglas fir-dominated hillslope | place: USA:California | collected 2013-09-17
CATCAACATCGCCGAGATCTGGCAGCTCGCCCATGGCCGGGAGGAGCTGGAGGCGCTGGCGGAGAGCTACCGGATCGCCCACCGGGCGGAGTCGATCCTGCCGTTCGTCATCACGCTGGAGCGGTCTTCCATCGCACAGATAAAGAATGCTATGAAAGTTATCGGCCGCCGGGACTACATGCTGGCCGAGCCGCTGTGGTTCCCCATATGGAGTTGAAAAAGTTTCGAGTTTAAAGTTCTCGGTTTCGGCCTTGAAACTAGAAACTTGAAACCTGAAACGAGAAAAGCTCCCGTAAAAATGGAAGCCCATAAAGCCAAGACGGTCAAGCCCGGCAAGACGGATGAAAAATCCACTTCCGGCTGGCCGGGCGTGATCCGCCATTACCGCGGTCTTCTCCCGGTCGAGAAGGACGAGTGCATCGTCACGCTCCACGAGGGCAACACGCCGCTCGTCCGCTGCGGCAACCTCGAGCGCGCCATCAACCCGGACATCGAGCTCTATTTGAAGCTCGAAGGGCTGAACCCGACCTGCTCGTTCAAAGACCGCGGCATGACCGTAGCGATCACCAAGGCGTTGGAGGCCGGGAGCCGCGCCGTGATCTGCGCCTCCACCGGCAACACGTCGGCCTCGGCCGCGGCGTACGCCGCGCGCGCCGGCCTCAAGGCCTACGTCCTTATCCCGCAGGGCAACATCTCGCTCGGCAAATTGAGCCAGGCGATGATCCACGGCGCCAAGGTGATCGAGATCGCCGGCAATTTCGACGCCGCGCTCAAAATGGTCTGCGAGGCGGCCGAGCGCTACCCGGTGACGCTGGTCAACTCGCTCAACCCGTATCGCATCGAGGGACAGAAGACCGCCGCGTTCGAGATCGCCGACCATTTCGGCGCCGCGCCCGACTATCATTTTCTCCCGGTCGGCAACGCCGGCAACATCACCGCCTATTGGAAGGGCTACAAGGAATACCGCGATCTCGGCCGGCTCTCGGCGCTGCCCAAAATGATGGGCTTTCAGGCCGCCGGGGCGGCGCCGATCGTGCTCGGCCGGGTGATCGAGCAGCCGGAGACGGTCGCGACCGCGATCAAGATCGGCAACCCCGCGAGCTGGCAGTCGGCGGTCGCGGCGCGCGACGAGTCGGGCGGCGTGATCGAGAGCGCCACCGACGAGGAGATCCTCGCCGCCTACAAGCTCCTCGCCGGCACCGAGGGCGTGCTCGCCGAGCCGGCTTCCGCCATCTCGATCGCCGGCGTCATCCAAAAACAAAAAGAGGGTATTTTTCGGAGGGGCGACGTCGTGGTCTGCACGCTGACGGGCCACGGTCTCAAAGATCCCGACACCGCGATCCGCCAGTCGGTCGAGCCGATCCGCATCGCCGCCGACATGAAATTGCTGAAAGACTTGTTCGAGCGCGAAGCCGCCGCATGAAATACATCATCCTCCAGGGCGACGGCATGGCGGACTGGCCGCTGGAAAAATACGGCGGCCGGACCCCGCTCGAGATCGCGCCGACGCCCAACATGGACTGGCTCGCGTCGAACGGCGTCTTCGGCCTGGCGCACACCATCCCGGAAGGATTCCCGCCCGGCAGCGACGTCGGCAACATGAGCATCCTCGGCTACGATCCCGCCGTCTACCACACCGGGCGCGCGCCGCTCGAAGCCGCCAGCGTCGGCATCGCGCTCTCGCCCAAAGACATCGCCTTTCGCTGCAACCTGGTGACGCTCGGACAAAAAAACGGCGCGGCCTTCATGGAAGACTTCACCGCCGGCCATATCACGAGCGGCGAGGCGGCGGAGATCGTCGACGATTTAAACCGGGAATTGGCCGGCGGCGGCGTCGAGTTCCATCCCGGCGTGAGCTACCGGAACCTGATGGTCTGGCGCGCCGGCAAAGAGAAGATGGAGACCACGCCGCCGCACGACATCACCGACCAGGAGTCCGGCGGCTACCTCCCCAAGGGGGACGGCGCCGACGTTCTTCTAAATCTCATGCGCCGGTCGGAGGAATTGCTCGCGCGCCATCCCGTGAACCGGAGGCGCGCCGCGAAGGGCGAGCGGCGGGCCACATCCGTCTGGCTCTGGGGGCAGGGGCGGGCGCCCGCGCTGCCGTCGCTCAAAGAGCGCTTCGGCATCGAAGGCGCGGTGATCTCGGCGGTCGACATCATCAACGGCCTCGGCGTCTACGCGGGGCTCGAGCGGATCAAAGTCCCGGGCGCGACCGGCTTCTTCGACACCAATTACAAAGGCAAGGGCGAGTACGGCGTCGCCGCCCTGGAGAAAAAAGACCTGGTCTTCATCCACGTCGAGGCGCCCGACGAGGCCGGCCACATGGGCGACGCGGAAAAGAAGATCCAGGCGATCGCGGATTTCGACGAGAAGGTGGTCGGCACCGTGCTCGCGGGCATGAAAGACCGCCGCGACTGGCGGCTCTTGCTCCTGCCCGACCATCCGACCCCCATCGTGCTCAAGACCCACGTGAGCGAGCCCGTGCCGTTCGTTTTTTACGACGCGGGCGCTCCTACCCACGAAAGGCGAACGGGGTACAATGAAAAGGCCGCCGCGACGACGGGCGTCGTCGCCCGAAACGCGCACGCGCTGATCGACGCGCTCATCGGAGGGACCAAAACGTGGACCGAAACCTCGCTTTAGAAGTCGTCCGGGTGACCGAAGCGGCCGCGCTCAACTCGGCGCGCTGGATGGGCAGGGGAGACGAGAAGGCGGCGGACCAGGCCGCGGTCGACGCGATGCGCCAGGCCTTCAACGGCCTCCCGATCGACGGCACGATCGTGATCGGCGAGGGCGAGCGGGACGAAGCGCCGATGCTCTATATCGGCGAGAAGGTCGGCGCCGGCGACGGCGGCCAGGAGGTGGACATCGCGCTGGACCCCCTGGAGGGAACGACGATCTGCGCCAACGGCGGCCCGAACGCGCTCTCGGTCATCGCGATGGGCGACAAGGGAAATTTTCTCCACTGCCCGGACACCTATATGGATAAGATCGCCGCGGGGCCGGTCGGCAAGGGCGTCATCGACATCGACAAGAGCCCGACGGAAAATTTAAAAGCCCTCGCCGAGGCGAAAGGCGCCCGGGTCGAGGACCTGACCGTCATCATCCTCTACCGCCCGCGCCACGAAGCGCTCATCAAGGAAGTGCGCCAGGCGGGCGCGCGCATCCGGCTCATCAGCGACGGCGACGTGGCGGGCGCGATCGCCACCACCAAGCCCGACACCGGCATCGACCTTTTGCTGGGCATCGGCGGCGCGCCCGAGGGCGTGCTCGCGGCGGCGGCGCTCCGCTGCGTCGGCGGCGTCATGCAGGGACGGCTGAAGCCCCGAAACCCGCAGGAGATCGAGCGCGCCCACGCGATGGGCATCAAGGACGTCGAGAAGAAATTATCCATCGAGGATCTGGCCCGCGGCGAGGTGATGTTCGCCGCCACGGGCGTGACCGACGGGGATTACCTCGAAGGCGTCCACTTCTTTCCCGGCGGCGCGACGACCCAGTCCGTGGTCATGCGCTCGAAGACGCGCACGATCCGCTACATCCATACGACGCACCACTTCGCTTTCAAGCCGCAGTATTGATCGCATCATACTTAAGCGCGAGAATTGTCGAGATGATTGTCTCCGGACGTTCGCTTGTGAACCCTCTCCCTTTGGGAGAGGGCATGGGTGAGGGACATTCCTTTGCCCGCCGTTTTACCCTCACCTCCATCCTCTCCCTAAAAGGGAGAGGAGGCGTTGCCGGCGCCGCGTGACATATGCGCGCAGCGGTGAAAAAGAAAAGCCCATGGGGCGTTATTTCTTTTCTCGCGCTGCTCTTTTTCGGCGCTTTCGTCCTCTGGCTCGCCTGGCCCGAGATTTCGTGGAAAACGGGCTGGGGCGAAAAGAAGCCGCCGCCGAAAGCGGCGGCGGGAACGTCCAGGGAGAAGATCTTCGAGGACGACCGGAGAAAGCTCGACGAAGTGCTGCGGCAGCGGCAATCCAAATAGCGGAGGCAGACTATGGGAAATAGGGCGCGGAAAGCTTCCCTCGAACTAACCCTGGCGCTTCTCATCGCCGGCCTCTTCGCGCCGGGAGCCGTCCGCGCGAACCCCTACCTGGCCCGGCCGGGCGAGGCGCCGGTCAATATCCGCGTGGCCACGTGCGCGGTCTCGGGCGGCTTCACCCATCTCTACGCCGCGATCGACAACGGCCTGTTCGACAAGTACGGCATCCGGGCGAACCATATTTACATCCGCGGCAGCGGCATCTCGCTCACCGCGCTCGCGGGCGACGAGATCCAGTTTCTCTACTGCGCCGCCGACGGCACGATCCCCGGCATGGCCGCCGGCCTCGACGGCAAGCTGATCGCGGCGCCGCTGGTCGGGCTGCCCTACGTGCTGCTGGCGCGGAAGGACATCAAGAGGCCGGAGGACCTGAAAGGGAAGAGCATCGGCGTGACCCGGCCGGGCGACCTCAGCTACCGGCTGTCGCGCGCGCTGCTCAAGAAATTCAACTTCACCGAGGACGAGGTCAAGCTGCGGCCGATCGGCGGCAGCCAGTCCGAGCGCTACAACGCCATGGCGCAGGACATCATCCAGGCGATCATCGTCACGCCGCCGCTCGACGTGCGCGGCCTACGGGACGGATTCAACCTGATCTACAAGCTCAACGATCTGAACCTGCCGTTTATCTACAGCTCGCTGCACACCAATTCCAAATCGCTCCAGGAGCGGCCGCAGCTCGTGCAGCGCTTCGTCGCGGCGATGGCGGAGTCGGTCGTGTTCGTGGAGAAAAATCCCGACAAGGCGAAGGCGTCGGTGAGCAAGGCGCTGAAGCTCAAAGACCCCGAGGCCTTGCAGTCTTCCTACGACGCCTACGCCAAGGCGATCATCAACCGGCGCATGCTGGTGCCGGGCGATCAGGTCGCCGACGCCGTGGAATTGGCCAAGGCCGAGACGACCGTCAGGAAAAAGGCGAACGAGATCTACGACAACCGCTTCGCCGAGGATTTGGAAAAGAGCGGGTTTTTAAAAGAGATCTGGGGCGGCAAGGTGCCGTGAGATCTGAAACTGTAGCCGGTCGTAGCTCTCAAAAATTTTGTTGAATAGAAACCAGTCCGGATTGCGCGCCATGGGATGCTCCCACTGCCGGCTGGCGTTGAGCGGAGAGGGCCGCTCGCCGACCGGGGTGGACTATTGCATCGGCGGCCGAGGGTCAACTTGGGCGCGAGTCTTCAGGTTGGCGCTCTTCCGTACTCGGCGAAAACGCTTTCCACCGTCTCGAAATCCGCCAGCGTTCTCAGCGACGCGTAGGTCGGCAGAATCATCGGCAGCGCGCCTTTCGTGTAGAGCTGCATGGCGCGCTCGGGGGCGATCCACAGGCTGTCGGCGACTTCCTCCGAGCGCTCCAGCGGCATTTGCCCCTGGGGCAAGACCGCGACGAAGAATCTCGTGTCGAAGCGCATCGAGAACTCCTCCGGCGTGAGCCAGTGGGAAAAATGGAGCAGACGGCCGGCGTCGAGATACAGGTCTTCGGATTCGAGCAGGGCGAGAAAGCTCATCTCCTTCCGGACGATCTTTCGGCGCATCGGCTCCAGGTCCGGCGGCACCGAAGACGCGCGCTCTTTCCCGGCGCACAAGAGGACGCCGGTCTCCTCGAAAAGCTCGCGGATGCCCGCCGCCCAGTGGCCGAGGGCCAGGTCGGGCTTCAGGTGCGCGCCGAGAATGTCGCGCGCTTCGCTCGGCGCGACGCCGCGGCAGCGCTTGAGCACCGCCTTCGAGGCGTCTTCTTTGTGCACCGTGCCGCCGGGAAAGACGTAGGCGCCGCCCAAAAAGCTCATCCCCTCGGGCCGGCGCGTGAGAAAAACCTCCAGGCCGCCGGACTCTCCCGGCCGCAGCAGGATCACGGTGGAGGCGCTTCTGGGCTCGCGCGGCGCGGTCATGAGATCGACAGCGGCTCCGCCGGCGCGTAGCCGGTGCGGCAGGGGGCGCCGGGGGCATGGTAGAAGTAGAATTTCTTTTCGGCGCGGGACGCAAAAATAATGCTCGACGACGCGGTGCCGTAAGCCGCACCGGGCGTGTGCACGCAGATCGCGTCGCGCAGCTCCGAAGAATTGTCCGCCGGCGCGTGATCGCCGAGAACGGCTTGCAAAGTCCCGACCGCCGGCTCCAGCGCGGCCCGTCCGCCGAGCTGCTCACGCAAAGATTCCTCCACGGAGGCGAAAAGCCCGCGCGCGCGGTCCAGCTTGCCGCGGCCCTGGTCCGTGAACGACGTGTTGCTGAAAACGTGCAGGCCGGCGTCCAGCTCGATCAGCTTAATCTCTTCGCCGGGATTAAACGCTGCGAAGGCGGCGCTTGCGCTTGCGACCAGCAGGATAAAGGGCTGGTACTTCGAGCCGTCCTCGCGGCCGAGCCGCTCGCGCGCTTCTGCGGCGCCCCCGGCCTTCAGCATGTCGAGACAGAGAAGACCGCGGGAGCGGAATTCCCCGGCGGCCTGCTCGATTTTCGCCCGGCGGTTGACGACGGCGGCGGCGACGCCGCGCGCGTTGACCCCGAGCCAGGTGCCGCCGGCGACGAGGTCTCTGCCGGCCAAAATTTTCGCCGCGCCGGGCCCTAGCGCCGGAGCCGCGGACGGGCGGGAAAACTGCTCGTCGCGGTTCGCCGCGAGCACCAGCGGATAGTCCTCGAAGCGCCGGGAGTAGAGCGCCAGCGTGCACATCCTCTATCGTTTACAGAATGCGCGCTGCTTGTGCAACGCCGTTATGGCTGCTTTCACCTACATTGTCCGGCCGGATGATTTATGCTAGTTTTCGATTGTTTGCTGGCGGGAGGCGCGATGTTTCAATCGGTGGACGACGTCGTAACGCGATTGGCCGGAGAGCAGTACCTCTGCAGCCGCGATGTGGCCACGGTGGTCTACCTCGCCGCCGCGATGCGCAAGCCGATCCTCGTGGAGGGGCCGGCGGGAGTGGGGAAGACCGAGCTCGGAAAAGTGCTCGCCGGCGCGCTGAAGCTCGATCTCATCCGCCTGCAATGCTACGAGGGGCTCGACGAAGCCAAGGCGCTTTACGAATGGGAGTACGCCAAGCAGCTTCTCTACACCCAGGTCCTGAAGGACAAGATCGGCGAGGTCCTCGAGGGCGCGACGAGCCTGAAGCAGGCGGTCGAGCGCATCTCCCGGGAAGAGGACGTTTTTTTCTCCGACCGGTTCCTGCTGCCGCGCCCGCTGCTCAGCGCGCTGCTCGCGCCCGAGCAGGTGGTGCTGCTGATCGACGAGATCGACAAATCGGACACGGAGTTCGAGGCCTTCCTGCTGGAGGTGCTGAGCGATTTCCAGGTGAGCGTGCCGGAGCTCGGGACGCTCAAGGCGAAGCACATTCCGCTCGTCGTCCTCACCAGCAACAACAGCCGCGAGCTGTCCGACGCGCTCAAGCGCCGCTGCCTCCATCTCTATCTGGATTTTCCCGACGTCGAGCGGGAGATGGAGATCCTCCGCCTCAAAGTCCCGGGCGCGGACGAGAAGCTCGCCTCGGAGGTGGTGCAGCTCCTGCACCGGCTGAGAAAGCTCGATCTCAAAAAGCGGCCGAGCATCAGCGAGGCGCTCGACTGGGTGAAGGCGCTGACGCTGCTCAACATCAAGAACCTCGACGAGCGGCTGGTCGCCGAGACGTTCTCGACTCTGATGAAATACGAAGCCGACATCCGCAAGGCCGAGGAAGAGCTGAAGGAATGCCTCGCGGTCCGCAAGGCCAAGCTCGCCCAGCCCGCCGCGGAAAGCGACAAGGACCTGCTGCATTGACGGCGATAAGCATGAATGGTCAACGAACCTCTCAGTCCGTCATTCCCGTGAAAACGGGAATCCATCTTTCTTTCGATGACGGGACTCCCGCCGGCGCGGGAGTGACGGGTTTCCTTGCGCTTGCCGGTAGCCGGTTGGATCACTCTCAGACGCGGCGCTAATTCCGGACCTTCGCCCATGCTGGATCGAATCGTCGAATTTTCCGAGCTCCTCCGGCGCTACGGCGTCCGCGTCTCGCTCCCCGAGAACATGGACGCGGCCTGCGCGCTGGAGCTCATCGGCGTCGGCGACCAGGCCGGGTTCAAGAGCGCGCTCCGCGCGGCGCTGATCAAGCGCGCGGGCGACGCCGGGACCTTCGACGAGCTGTTCGATCTCTATTTCCTGGGACTCGCGGGGACGTCCCGGGAGCTGGAGCAAAAGCTCATGCGGCAGATGGGGATGAGCCCGGACGAGTTCCAGCGCCTGCTCGACCAGATCCAAAAATTCCTCGAAGGCCTGGACGGCGAGCTCTCGCCGCTCACGCGCGCGCTGCTCGCGGGCGACCTGGGCGAAGTCGAGCGGATGCTGCGCGCGGCCGCCGAGGCCGAGCTCGAAGCCGGCGCCGGCCTGCGGGCCCTGATGTTCTCGCAAGGGGTCGGCGACCGGATCGGCCTGGAGGGAATGCGGCTCGAGATCGAAAACCTAAAGGCGCTGCTCGCGCGCGCGGGCGCGAATCCGGAGAAGATCGAGCAGGTCGCGAAGTACGCCGGGCAGAGGTACCGCGATCTCCTGCAGCTCGTGCGCGAGCTGGTGCGGCGGGAGGTCGGGAAGCGCGACCCGGCGCGTCCGGGGCGCGAGCGGCTCGACAGCATCGAGCAGAAGAGCTTCGAAGACATCCGCCGGATGAACGACGCGGTCGTGCGGCTGGCGCGCCGCTTCAAGAACCGCCTCTCGCTCCGGCGCCGGCGCGCGCGGCGCGGGCGGCTCGACGTGAGCGCCACGTTCCGGAAAAACCTGCAATACGGCGGCGTGCCGTTCCGCATCCAGCTCGACCGGAGAAAAAAAGAAAAGCCCCAGGTGGTCGTGCTCTGCGACATCTCCGACTCGGTGTTGAACGCGTCGCGCTTCATGCTGCAGTTCGTCTATTCCGTCCAGGACCTGTACAGCAAGGTGCGGAGCTTCGTCTTCGTCAGCGACATCGGCGAGGTCACGCGCCTGTTCGAGGAAAACGACCTCCACCGGGCGATCGAGATGTCGCTCCGCGGCGACGTGATCGACGTCTACAGCCATTCCAACTTCGGCCGCGCCTTCGAGCTTTTTTACCGCCATCACTGGGCGGCGGTCACGCCGAAGACGACGTTTCTCATCATCGGCGACGGGCGGAACAATTATAACCGCGCCAACGAGTGGGTCCTGAAGGAGATCCGGCAAAAGGCCAAGCAGCTCGTCTGGCTCAACCCCGAGAGCCGCATGACCTGGAGCTACGGCGACAGCGAGATGCCGCGCTACGCGCCGCACTGCCATCTCGTCGAGGAATGCCGGAACATCCGGCAGCTCTACAAGCTCATCGATCGGATCGCGGCATGAAGCGGCTTTACCTCCAGACCTACGGCTGCCAGATGAACCAGTACGATTCGGACCGGATCGCGCGGCTCCTGAGCCGGGCCGGCTACGTCACGACCGAATCGGCCGAAGAGGCCGACTTGATCCTGCTCAACACGTGCAGCGTGCGCGACAAGGCGGAGCAAAAAGTCTACAGCGCGCTCGGCCGCTGGCGCGAGCTGAAGGAAAAAAAGCCCGCCCTCCTGATCGGCGTGGGCGGCTGCGTGGCGCAGCAGGAAGGCGAGGCGCTGCTTCGCCGCGCGCCCTATCTCGATCTCGTCTTCGGCACGCAGAACATCCACAAGCTCCCCGAGATGGTCGCGGCGGCCGGCGCTTCGGACGACCGCCCCGTCGAGATCGATTTTTACCGCGATCCTTCCTATATGGAAGACCCGGAAGGAAAGCCGGCGGTCCACGGCGCCCGGGCCTACGTGACGATCATGCAGGGGTGCAACAAGGTGTGCAGCTTCTGCATCGTCCCCTACGTGCGCGGCCGGGAGCTTAGCCGCCCGAGCGGGAAGATCGTCGGCGAGGTCGAAGCGCTCGCCGCCGGCGGCGTCAAAGAGGTGATGCTGCTCGGCCAGAACGTGAATTCCTACGGCAAGACCGCGCCCGGCGAGCTCACGTTCGCCGGGCTGCTCGAGCGCATCGACCGCGTCGAGGGGCTGGAGCGGGTCCGCTTTACGACCTCGCATCCCGAGGATCTGTCGCCCGAGCTGATCGAGGCCTACGCCACGCTCGACAAGCTCTGCGAGCATCTGCATCTGCCGGTCCAGTCGGGCTCCGACAGCGTGCTCAAGCGCATGCGCCGGGGCTACGCGTGCGCGGAATACCTCGACCGCATCCGGCGCCTGCGCGCGCGGCGGCCCGGCATCGCCCTCAGCACCGATATCATCGTCGGATTTCCCGGCGAAACCGAGGAAGAATTCCGCCGCACTCTGGAAATCCTCCAGGAGCTGGAGTATGATGACTTATACGCGTTCGCCTACTCGCCGCGGCCGCACACCGCGGCGAGCAAGCTCTATGCGGACGATGTGGCGGAGGACGTGAAGCGGCGGCGCCTGAGCGAGGTCCTGGAGCTTCAGCGGGGGATCTCGCGGCGAAAGAACCAAGCGATGGTAGGGAAGGTCGAGGAAATCCTGGTGGACGGAATCGCGAAAAGAGGGCGCGGGCAGATGACGGGGCGGACGAGGACCAACCGGATCGTGAATTTCACCGGTCCGGAAGATCTCTCCGGCAGGCTGGCGCGGGTGCGCATCACCGCGGGCGGCGCCAACTCGTTGTCCGGCGATCTCATCTGAGCGGTAAGAAGGGAGTCAGCATCATGCCGAAGCGCGACGATTCCATACAGATGTCGGTGGGCGGCCTCACCCTGGATCCGGTGACCAAGACCCCGATCGTGATTTTGAAGGACACGGACAACAAGCTGAACCTGCCGATCTGGATCGGCCTTTCGGAGGCCACCGCCATGGCCACCGAGATCGAAGGGATCAAGATGGCCCGTCCGATGACCCACGACCTGTTGAAAAACATGCTCACCGAGCTGGGCGGCGCGATCGATTACGTGGAGATCACCGAGCTCAAGGAAAACACCTACTACGCGCTGATTTATCTCAAGATGGCCGGGCGCGAGCTGGTGATCGATTCGCGCCCGAGCGACGCGATCGCGCTGGCGCTCCGGATGAAAACCCCCATTTACGTCGCCAAGAGCGTGCTCGAGGCCTCCAGCATCTTGCAGCAGAACGAAGAAGGCAAAGAGCCGGACGTGGCGAACGTCTCCAACGTCTCCAAGGAAAAATGGGGCGAGATCCTCGAAAAGATGACGCCGGACGATTTCAAGTACAAGATGTGAGGCGTCCGCCGCCGCGCCCGACCGCCTCGCTCGAACGATAAAACCGAACCCCGCCGATGCGCACCGCCTCCAGACGAATCACCCGCAAGGACATCCGCCAGCCGGACTGGTTCGTCACGATGGCGCGCGAGCTCGTTTCCTTCGGCAAAACCAACCGGACCGCGCTGGCCGCCGCGCTCGTGGTCTTGATCCTCTTCGTCGCGGCGCTGCTGGGGTGGAATCTCTATAAAGGCCGCCAGGACCGCCTGGCCGCGGAAGAGTTCGGCCGCGCCGTCGAGCTTTACCACGCGGCTAACTACAAGCAGGCGATGGAGGCGCTGAACCGCCTGGAGGCCTATCGCACGTCGTACTACAGCCGCCTCGGCCTTCTCTACGCGGCCAACACGCAGGCGGCGCTCCAGGATACGGCGCGGTCGATCGAAACGCTCAGGCAGCTGCTTCAGAGAGAGAAAAAAGATCCCCTGCTGCGCCAGGCGGCCTATGTGTCGATGGGCTATAGCCAGGAGCAGACGGGGCAATGCAAGGAGGCGGCCGCGAGCTTCGCGGAGGCGGAGAAACTCGCCGGCCCGCTCAAGGCCGACGCCACGCTCGGAAAGGCGCGCTGCGACGGCGTCGCCGGGAATTATAAGGACGCGCTGGCCGCTTACCGGAAGTTTTTAGCCGACAATCCGGATTCCGAAAGATTCAGCGAGGTTTCCGTCCGCATCCAGGAGCTCGAAGCCAAAGCCGGCGGCGCCGCGCCGCCGAGGTAGGCCGGAATCATCCGCCTCCGCCCGTTCCGCCAATCCCTCAAGTTCCGCATTCTTCGTCACGCCCGGTCTTTTCTGAGATCGAGGATTTGATGCAGCTTGCCGGCGGCCCCGAAGTGGCGCCCCGAGACGATGACCGACTTCGCCGCGCAGTGAGCGCACGGGGCCGCCTGGGGAATCAAAGCGATCCCGTTCATCGGAACCCCCGCCCCGCTAAAGCGGCGCTTGCAGTCGTAACAGCGTAGCACAACGGTCCAGGTGCTTTTCTTCTCCGCCATGCAGTCGTCGATTTTAGCGGCCGCGCGGAAGCTCGACAATATAAAATAGATATTACAGTGATAGATATTACAAACGAAGCCGATCGCGCGCCGGCCGAAAATCCCCCGGCAAAAAACGAGCCCTCGCTCGCGCTTGGCTTATGGAGGCGGAAGCGAAAATAGTGTAAAGATTTGTAAAGCCCGACGGGGCGCAATCTATGGCAAAAATCGAATCCGCCTTGCTCTCCGGCGCGCGCGCGCAGGCGTGGCCCGCCCTGCCGCTCGAAGCCTGGAGCGACACTTGCGCCACGCTCCATCTGTGGACGCAGATCGTGGGCAAGATCCGCCTCGTCCAAAGCCCCCGGCAGAACCACGGCTGGCACGTGACGTTATACGTGACGTCCAGGGGCCTCACCACTTCGCCCGTTCCGTACGGCGCGCGGACTTTTCAAATCGACTTCGATTTCATCGCGCACGAGCTCGCGATCCAGGCGAGCGACGGCGGCGTCGCCTCGATGCCGCTCGGGCCGCAGCCGGTCGCGGCGTTTTACCGGCGCCTGATGCATGAGATGGAAAGGCTCGGACTCGCCGTCAAGATCCATAAGATGCCCAACGAAATCCCCGACCCGATTCCCTTCGACCGGGACGAAACGCACGCGTCCTACGATCCGGAATACGCCAACCGCTACTGGCGCGCGCTGGTCCAGGCGGACCGCGTTCTCAAAATCTTTCGCGCGCGCTTTACCGGCAAGGCGAGCCCCGTGCACTATTTCTGGGGCGCCCCCGACCTGGCGGTCAGCCGGTTTTCCGGGCGCCCCGCGCCCGAGCATCCCGGCGGAGTTCCCCATCTGCCGGACGAGGTGACGCGCGAGGCCTATTCGCGCGAGGTCAGCAGCTGCGGCTTTTGGCCGGGCGGCGGTCCGATCCCTTACGCTGCTTTTTATTCTTACGTCTACCCGGAGCCGGCGGGTTTCCGGCGGGCGAAAATCGCGCCGGCCGAGGCGTTCTACAGCTCCGAGCTCGGCGAATTCATCCTGCCGTACGACGCGGTCCGGCAGGCGGGCTCGCCCGATCAGAGGCTGCTCGATTTTCTCCAGACCACCTACGAAGCGGCGGCCGACGCGGCCGGCTGGGACCGCGGCGCGCTGGAAAAGCGCTAGGACAGAGGACAGGGACGATGAGCGGCTCGGCGGCGCAATTTTTCGACGAGTGGTCGATCTACGACCGGGTGCTCGACCGCGATTATATGTTTCACGACGCGATTTATCGCGACGTCGGGCTTTTGCTGGTCGAGCGCTACGCCGGCAGGAGCTTCGCGGTTCTGGATCTGGGCTGCGGCAGCGCGCGCCATTTCAGCCGGGCGCTCGCAGGGCGCTCGGTTTCCCGCTACGCCGGCTACGATCTCTCCGACGTCGCGCTGGCCCATGCCCGGCCCAACCTGGCGCGCCTCGGCTGTCCGCTCGATCTCCGCCAGGGCGATCTGCTCGAGGGCTTGCAAGCGGATGGGGAGCGGTTCGATTTGATTTTTTGCGGCTTTTCGCTGCACCATCTCTCCGCCGCGGATAAGGAGCGCTTCTTCCAATCGGCTTTTCAAAGACTGGAGGAAGGCGGGCTGCTGCTCGTCGTCGACACGATGCGCGAAGCGGAGGAGAGCCGTTCGGTTTATCTCGACCGCTATCTGGGCTGGATACGCTCGGAGTGGAAAGCGATGTCGGCGGCCGAGCTGGACGCGATCTGCGAGCACATCCGGAACAACGATTTCCCGGATACCGCCGCTTCGCTCCGCGCGATGGCGGCGCGCGCCGGCTTCGACGGCGGCAGCGAAGTCAGCCGTTTCCGCTGGCACCACACGCTGGCGTTTGAAAAAAAGCGCGCGGCGGAATTCCGCATTCGCGCCGCGCGGCTCGACGACGCCGGGGCGATCGCGCGGGCGCACGTCGACAGCTGGCGCACGACCTACGCCGGCATCCTGCCGGACGCCTATATCGCCGGGATGTCGTATGAGGCGCGCGAGCGCGCCTGGCGAAAAAACCTGGCCGGCGGCGACCGGGACGAATGCGTTTACCTCGCCGAGAATGAGAAGGGCGAAGTCGCCGGCTTCGCCTCGGGCGGCCCGGAGCGGAGCGGCGACGCCGTTTATCGGGGCGAGCTGTACGCCATCTATTTACTGCAACGGTTCCAGCGCCGGGGCGCGGGACGGCAGTTGACGCGGGCGGTCGCGCGGCGGCTTTTCGAGGCCGGCCATGCCTCCATGCTCGTCTGGGTTTTGGTCGACAACCCGGCCGCCGGCTTTTATGCCGCGCTGGGAGGCGAGGTCGTGGCTGAAAAACCGGTCGAGATAGGCGCGGCCAGGCTGCTGGAAGCGGCTTACGGTTGGAAGGATCTTCGTCTCTTGATAGGTTGAGAGGCATCTTAGGAGGTGGGCCGTGGAGCGCGAATCGCAGCCGAAGACCAAGCGCAACTGGGTGGCGAGCCTTTTTACCGGCGTGGAAGACGTGGTCTACATCGGCCTGGGGGTCCTCCTGGCCGGGAGCTCGCTCGTTCTGCTCGCCACCGGGCTCGTCGGCTTCGCTCAGAACCTGCTGGGCGGCTCGTTCGCGGCGAACATCGTCGCGCTGCTGGACCGCATCCTTTTGATCCTTTTGTTCGTCGAGCTGTTGTACACGGTCCAGGTTTCGTTCCGCGAGCACACCATCGTCGCCGAGCCGTTCCTGCTCGTCGGCCTGATCGCCGGCATCCGGCGCGTGCTGGTGTTGACGGCCGAGTTCGCCGAGATCGCCGACAAGGCGGACGAGGTGTTCCGGCATTTCATTATCGAGCTCGGCGCGCTCACGCTCCTGATCCTCGCGCTGGTCGTCTCGCTCTATCTTTTGCGCGTGCGCGGCGGCAAGGCCGCGGCGGAGAGGGCGACGTGAGCCCGCGGCGAGATTCATCCCAGCCGCGCGCCGGCGCCGCCCGCGTCTTCGCGCTCTCTGGCGGATAGCTCTTCCGGATACCGTTTCCCTTGAGACACGCACCCCAAACATCGCCGGCCGACGGCCGCGGCGTCGCCGTCGCCGGCGTCATGCTGGTCATTTTCCTGTTCGCCGTCGACGCCACCGTGGTGAGCGCGGCGCTGCCGACGATCGTCGGCCGGCTCGGCGGGCTGGAGCTGTACAGCTGGGTGTTTTCGACGTACATGCTCGCCTCCGCGCTGTCGACGCCGCTCTTCGGCAACCTCTCCGATCTCTACGGCCGGCGCCGCCTCATGCTGATCGGCATCGCCCTGTTCACCGCCGGGTCGGCGCTGTGCGGCATGGCGCGGAGCATGGAGCAGCTCATCGCGTTTCGCGCCCTGCAGGGGATCGGCGGCGGCGCGATCTACGCGCTTTCCTTTATTCTCGTCGGTTTTTTATATCCGCCCGAGAAGCGGGCCAAGATACAGGCCCTGATCAGCGGCCTGTGGGGCATCGCCTCTATTTTAGGTCCGCTCGCCGGCGCCGTCATCACGCAGTACTGGAGCTGGCGCTGGATATTTTTCATCAACCTGCCGATCTGCGGCGCGGCGGCGCTCCTGATCGGCGCGGGCGCCCACGAAGCGGCGGCCCAGCGGCGCCACCGGCTCGACCTGGCG
>WNFL01298292.1_pt2 | contig 15825 bp, 13 predicted proteins | sample 5400361 | NCBI WGS metagenome assembly WNFL01 (sample SAMN13153351, study PRJNA577476) | soil metagenome | isolation source: 40 cm soil on Douglas fir-dominated hillslope | place: USA:California | collected 2013-09-17
GCCAGGCGCGCGAGCGCTCGGCCGCCGCTCCCGGCGCCGACACCGCCCCGTCGCTCTCGACCGTCGCCCACTCGCGCTGGGCCGAGAGCCGCACCAGCCGCCCGTCGAACACCACCTCGAGCATCTCGCGGCCGCGGTCGGTGTGGACCTCGACCACCAGGCCGTCGCCGAACTGCGGATGCCGCAGCCGCTGGCCCACCCGATAGCGGGTCGCGCTCAGTTCCACAGCGCGTGCTCCTCGCCCGGCACCGGGACGTGCACGGTGGCCTGGGCGGTGTCGCGCAGCCGCGCGGCCAGTGCCTCGGCCGGCGCCGGCTCGCCGTGCACCAGGAAGATGACGCGTGGCGCCGGATCGATCCGCGCCACCCACGCCAGGATCTCGCCCTGGTCGGCGTGGGCGCTGAAGCCGTCGAGCCCCGCGACCTCGGCGCGCCGCGTCACCGGCTCGCCGAAGATGTTGACCGTCTCGGCGCCCTCGCGCAGCCGGCGCCCCAGCGTGCCCTCGCCCTGGAAGCCCACGAACAGGACGGTGTTGCGTGCCTCGGGCAGGCCGTGGCGCAGGTGGTGGAGGATGCGGCCCCCCTCGCACATGCCCGAGGCGGCGATGATGATGCAGGGGGTCGCGAGATCGTTGAGGGTGCGCGACTCCTGCGGGGTCGCGACGTAGCGCAGGCGCGCGAACCCGAACGGCGCACCCTGGCCGTTCGCGAACGCGGCGGCGGTCTCGGCATCGAAGCACTCGGGGTGGCGCTTATAGGTCGCGGTGGCCTCGCGCGCCATCGGGCTGTCCACGTACATCGGCACGTCGGGGATCGCGCCGCGCTCGAGCAGCGCGTGGAGCGTGGCGACCAGCTCCTGGGTGCGCCCGACCGCGAACGCCGGCACCAGCAGCCGCCCGCCGCGATCGATGGTGCGCCGCACCACCTCGGCCAGCTCGCGCTCGGTCTGGTCGGCGGGCGGGTGCAGGCGGTCGCCGTAGGTGCTCTCGAGCACCAGCGCGTCCACCCCGGGCAGGGTTTCGGGGTCGCGCAGGATCGGCCGTTTCGGCCGCCCCAGGTCCCCGCTCAGGCCGAGGCGGAAGCGCTCGCGCCCCTCGCCCAGCTCGAACACGGTGAGCGCCGAGCCCAGGATGTGGCCGGCGTCGAAGTACTGTGCTTGCACGCCCGGGAACAGGTCCCAGGGCTTGCGGTAGCCGTGATTCTGGAAGCGCGGCAGGGTGCGCTCGACGTCGGCCGGGGTGTAGAGCGGCTGGCGCGGCGTCGCGGGGCGATGGCGGTTGACGCGGTCCACGTCGCGTTCCATGAGAAACGCGCTGTCGGACAGCAGGACCGAGGCCAGATCGGCGGTCGCCGGGGTGGCGTGGATGCGGCCGGCGAACCCGCGCGCCACCAGGGTGGGCAGGTTGCCGACGTGATCGAGGTGGGCGTGCGACACCACCGCGGCATCGAGGGTCGCGGGGTCGAAGCGGAAGCTGCGGTTCAGCCGGTCGGCCTCGTCGCGATGGCCCTGGGCGAGCCCGCAGTCGAACAGCCACGAGCGTCCCGCCCCACGCAGCAGGTGGCGGGAGCCGGTGACCGCCTGGGCCGCGCCCTGGAACGCGATCGAGAGCCGCGCCGGCATCAGTAGCTCGCGTACACCACCAGGCCGACCGCGGCCTGGAGCTCGTGATTGGTCTGGCCGTCCACGAACACCGCGAGGTAGCGCGCGCTCATGTCGAAGGCCCAGCTGCGCCAGAAGAACCGCTCCACGCCGGCCCCGGCCCCGAGGTAGACACCGTCCGGAAAGCGGAAGTCGGTCTCGTTGTCGTTGAGCGTGACCCGCACCTGGGCGAGCCCGGCGCTGGCGCTCAGCATGCGGGTGGTGGTGGTGCGGGTGCCGAACATCTTGTAGAAGTCCACCCCCGAGGTGATCAGGGTCGCGCGCTTGGGCGCCACCGGATCGCCGTTCCCGAGCGGCAGACCGGTGAGCGGATCGGTGAACTTGGCGGTGGTGCGCGCGTCGAGGGCGCGGCCCTCGAACGAGAGCCCCAGCGCGCGCTCGTAGCGCATGCGGTAGCGCACCCGCACGGCGAGCGCAGCCCCCTGGCCGAAATCGTCGCCCAGCGAGCCCTGGGTGAGCAGGCTGCTGTAGCCACCCTGGACCGAGAGCCCGACCTGGCCGGCCCGCGGCGGCACGACCAGCGTCTTCGCCGCGGCGCCGACCGCCAGCGTCAACAGGATTGCGGTGATGGCCAGACTGCGCACAGGCATCCGATTCTCCCTTTCTCCGCCCCTCATGCGCGAGGGTGGAACTTCCGGTGAACTTCCCGGAGATACGCCCGGTCGAGGTGCGTATAGATCGCGGTGGTGGTCACCGAGGCATGGCCCAGCAGCTCCTGGACCACGCGGAGATCGGCGCCCCCGAGCAGCAGGTGGGTCGCGAACGAGTGGCGCAGCGCGTGCGGGTGGACCCGGGTGGTGAGGCCGGCGTCGCGCGCCACCCCGCGCAGGATCTTCCAGAACCCCATGCGGCCGAGCCGCCCGCCGCGGGCGTTGAGGAACGCCGCGTCGTGCCGCGCCCCGGTCGCGGCACGGCGCGTGCCCGTGGGCCCGCGCGCCCGGGTGCGCCCGGCGCGCGCCGCCAGCACCGGGCGCCCGCGCTCGAGGTACTCGTGCAACGCCGCCTCGGCCTTGCGCCCGAACGGCACGGTGCGCTGCTTGCTCCCCTTCCCCATCACGGTCACGGTGCGCTCGGCAAAGTGGATCCGGCTGCGCTCGAGCTGGCACAGCTCGGACACCCGCAGCCCGCTCGCGTAGGCCAGCTCGAGCAGCGCCCGGTCGCGGAGCTCGAGCGGATCGCGCGCGGCGCTCCCGCGCCCCACCCCGGTCTGGGCCAGCAGCCGCTCGATGTCCTCGATCGGCAGCGCGTGCGGCAACCGGCGCTCGCGGCGGGCCGGCGGCATGGCGGCGAGCGGGTCCGCCGCCCGGCCCTCGCCGCGCCCGAGCGTACGGTGGAAGCCGCGCAGCGCCGAGCGCCGGCGCGCGACGGTGGCGCCCGAGAGGCCGCGGCGCAGCAGGTAGGCGAAGTAGCCGTCCACCAGCGTGGCGCTCGCCTCGCTCCAGTCGTCCACCCCGTGCCGGCGCGCGAACGCCGCATAGTCGGCGAGATCGCGGGCGTAGGCGTCGAGGGTGTTGGGGCTCAGGCGCCGCCCGGTGCGCAGCTCGTCGAGGAACGCCTCGACCCCGCGCTCGAGCACGCCCGCCGCGGCGCGCGCGCTCAAGCCGGCCGCCGCGCGCGAGGTTCGATCTCCACCCCGGGGCCACCGGCGTCGCCCGCGAACCGCTCGGCCACGCGCCGCGCCAGCGCGATCGGCACGCCGGCACGGCGCGCGATCTCCTCCGCCGCCACCCCGCGCAGCGCCGCGACCGAGCCGAAGGCGTGGAGCAGGGCCGCGCGCCGCGCCGGGCCCACCCCCGGCACGCGGTCCAGATCGCTCGCGATGCGGGCGCGGCCGCGCAGCAGCCGGTGGTAGGTGATGCCGAAGCGGTGCGCCTCGTCGCGCAGGCGCTGGAGCGACTGCAGTGCGGCGCTGCGGCGCGGCAGGGTGAGCGGCGCGCCGCGCTCGCGGAACACCGTCTCCTCGCGCTTGGCCAGGCCGATGAGCGGCACCGGCCGCGTGCTCACCCGGTCGAGGGCGGCGCGCGCGGCGCTCACCTGCCCCGCCCCGCCGTCCACCATGACCAGGTCGGGGCGCGGCAGCTCGCTCGACTCGACCCGGGTCCAGTAGCGCTCGATCGCCTCGCCGAGCATCGCGAAGTCGTCGGGACCGGTGCGGCGGATGCGCATGCGGCGGTAGAGCCCCTTGCGCGGGCGCCCGTTCTCGCTCGCCACCACCGCGGCGACCGCGCCCTCGGGCCCGAAGTTCGAGATGTCGAAGCACACCACGCGATGGGGCGGCGCCGGCAGCGCCAGCACGCGCTGGAGGTCGGCGACCTCGGGCGAGAACGCGGCGCGGCGCCCGGCCGCGCGCGCCTCGTGATCCTCGAGCGCGTGGGCGGCGTTGCGCTCCGCGGTCGCGATCAGCCGGCGCCCGCGACCGCGCTGGCCGACGCGCAGCTCGACCGGGTGCCGGGCGTGGGCGGCGAGCGCCTGCGCGGTGATCGCGGCGTCGGCGGCCTCGAGCGCCGTAACCAGCATGCGCGGCACCTGCTCCTGGCCCAGGTAGTACTGGGTCAGGAACGACTGGAGCAGCCCGGGATCGTCGAGCGCGTCGGCGCGCTCGACCAGCCGCGACTCCTTCCCCACCACCCGGCCGCCACGCAGCAGCAGCACCGCGATCGCGGCGCGCGTGCCGTGGCGCGCGAAGCCGATGACGTCGGTGTCGCGACCGCCGCGCCCCACCACCTGCTGCGGCACCCGCGCCTTCTCGAGCAGGGTGATCTGGTCACGTTTGCGGGCCGCGGCCTCGTAGCGGCGTGCCGTCGCGGCGTCGTCCATCTCGGCGCGCAGGCGCCGCAGCAGGTCGCGGTCGCGCCCGGTGAGGAACAGGAGCAGGCCGTCCACCAGCGCCCGGTACTCCTCGGGCGCCACCCGGGCGCGCGAGTAGCACGGCCCGACGCAGCGCTTGATGTGGTAGTAGAGGCAGGGCCGGTCGGCGCGCTGGTAGTCCTCGAAGTTGCGGCAGGTGCGGACCGGGAAGATGCGTCGCACCTCGCGCAGCGTGCGGCGCAGGCGTTTGACGTCGGTGAACGGCCCCAGGTAGCGCGCCCCGTCGGATCGCACCTGGCGGGTCACCGACAGGCGCGGCCACGGCTCCTGGACCGAGAGCCGCACGTAGGGGAACGACTTGTCGTCCTTGAGCAGGATGTTGAAATGGGGCCGGTGCTGGCGGATGAGGGTGGCCTCGAGCAGCAGCGCCTCCCCCTCGGTCGGGGTCAGGATGGTGTCCACGTCGGCCGCCCGGCCCATCAGCTCGGCCAGCCGCGGGTGGCCATTTTCGCCGCTCAGGTAGCTGCGGACGCGGTGGAGCAGGCTCTTGGCCTTGCCGACGTACAGCCCCCGCCCCTGCGCATCCTTGAACAGGTAGACCCCCGGCAGGCCCGGCAGATTCTGCACTTTCTCGCCAAGTGTACCCATGCGAGCCTCCCGACTCCCCTCCCAAGCTAGGGGAAAGAGGAAACACTACACCCGCGCGCAACCGAGCGGCAATGCCCGGCTCAGGGCCGCGGGGGGCGTCGGGCCCGCACGATTCGCGCGCGGGAGCGCGCCGCGCGGGCCCGCGCCGACGCGGCGCGCGCGGCTTGACAGCACGCGCGCCACCCCCTATCGTCGCGTGGCTTTTCCGCCCCTGTGACCATCGAGGAGGAGTTGCATGCCCCACCACAAATCGGCCGCGAAGCGCGTCATCACCAACGCCAAGGCCCAGCGCCGTAACATCGCGCTCCGCAGCCGTATGCGCGCCGCGGTTCGCGCGGTGCGCGCGGCCACCACGCGCCCCGTCGCCGAGGCCGCCTACAAGAACGCCGTCGCCGTGCTCGACCGCACCGCGGCCAAGGGCGTGATCAAGCGGGAGACCGCGAGCCGTCACAAGGCGCGCCTTGCCCTGTTCGCCCGGAAGCTCTCCGCCTGACGCGAGGATGAAGCGGCTGCCGGCCCGATCCCTCGCGGCCGGCCTCGCCACCCTGATGATCGTCTCGGCCGCCTGCGCACCCGCGCGGGCGGCCGAACCGTTCACCGAGCTGCCGCTGCCCGCTCCGGTCCACCAGCCCCACAAGCTCGCCTACGCCGCCCTGATCGGCGGCGCCGGGCTGATCGGCGCCTCGTTCGCGTTCGGGCACGAGGCCGACACCCGCTACCATGAGTATCTCGACGCGACCGATCCGGATCGCATCTCGGATCTCTACGACCGCACCATCCGGCTCGACCACCTCTCGAGCGCCTCGCTGCTCACCGGCGAGGGACTGATCGTGGCCGGGATCTACCTTCGCTTTCTGCGCACGCCCGCGCCGCAGCGCGTGAGCCTGGTGCTGGGGGCCGGCGGGTGCGCCCTCTCGCTGTCGTTCTAGCCGGCCTCGCCCTGCTGGGCGCGGCGCTCGCGGGCCCGGGCTGCAGCGAGCGCCCGCGCGTCAACCCGTTCGATCCCGGCAACCCGGCGACCGGCGGCCGCCCCTCCGGCTTCCAGGCGCTGGCCGAGAATGGTCTGGTCGTGCTGCGCTGGAACCCGGCGTCGGCCCCCGGGTTGTTCGGGTTCCAGGTGTACCGGAGCCTCGCGCCCGCCTCGGGCTTTGCCCCGGTCAGCAGCCTGCTCTCCCCCCGCACCACCGGGTTCACCGACCCGGGGCTCCTCAACGGGGTCGATCACTATTACCGGCTCTACTTCGTGTTCGATCGCGGCCTCGGCACGCTGTACGCGAGCGACGTCGCGACACCCGGGCCGCTCACCCCGTGGGTGATCGACGACGACACGGCCGACCCGGCCCTGGCGCGGTTGAGCGCCGACGGACGCCATGTCGCCGAGCGCATCCGCGACGCCGTGACCTACTCGGCGGGCGACGTGGACGTGGACCGCGTCAGCGCGGCGGTGTGGACCTGCGATCCGTTCCTGGGCGGGGTCACGATCTACCAGCCCTCGAACGGCATCCTCACCCGGGTCACCGGCGGCGTCTCCACGCCGGTCTCGGTCGCGGTGGATCCCGTGGACCACAGCGCGTGGGTGGGCGACAACGGCATGAGCCGTGTCGCCCACATCGCCCCCGACGGCACGCTCGCGACCCCGCCGGAGATCACCTCGGTGTCGGGGCCGATGAGTATCGCGGTCGATCCGGTGGACGAGTCGGTGTGGATCTGCGAGCGCACCGGGAGCCGGGTGCGCCACGCGCGCAAGGACGGCACGCCGCTCGCCACCGCGTTCGTGATCAACCCCTCACGGGTGGCGGTGGATTCGGTGAGCGGCGACGCGTGGGTGACCTCGTTCAGCAACGGCCGGGTGATGCACCTCACCGCCGCCGGGGTGCGCGCCGACAGCGTCTCGAGCCTCGCCGGGCCGCTCGGCATCGTCGTCGACGCGCGACGCGGGCGCATCTGGGTCACCGATCCGCGCGCCGGGGTGGTCGCGGCGCTCACCCGCGCCGGCGCCACCCAGTTCACGGTCAGCGCGCTCCCCGGGGCGAGCGACGTGGCGCTCGATCGGACCACCGGCGAGGTCTGGGTCACGGCGCAGAGCGCGGGCCAGGTGGTGCGGGTGGCGCCCGACGGGCGGATCCTGCGCCGCCTCGGGGGGTTCATCGCCCCGGACGGCATCGCGCTCGATCCCGGTCCCGGCGCGGGACCGCGGCCGGCGGGGCCGGCGCGCGGCGCGCGCCCGACCGCTAGAAATTGAAGCCGATCGAGAACTGGGTCATGGGCCGGCGCGCGTAGCGGCGGAAGTCCGAGGGCGGCCACGCGTAGGTCCAGCGCAGGGCCGGGAAGTACCCGCCGCCGATGTAGAAGCCCCCGCCCACGCTGCCCAGGTGGCCCTGGAGCGCCTGGCCGTCCACCGGACCGGTCTCGAGCGCGGCGAGCCGCGTCGCGGAGCCCCCGTTGTTCCAGGCCCACGCCATGGTGCCGAACGCCACCCCGCTCACGGTCGGCAGCGTCCAGCGCGCCGGCAGCGCCAAGGTGAGCCCGTTCAGGAGCGGGAACCGCACCTCCTGGCTCAAGGTCGCGGTGCGCAGGCCGGCGAGCGTGCGGTAGTCGTAGCCCGGCAGCGAGCGCGGGCCGCCCAGGTAGTAGCGCTGCGCGTCGCGCCCCAGGCTCGCCTGCCCGGAGACGCGGCTCGCGAGCACCAGCTCGGGCGCCGGCTGCGAGTAGTGGCGCAGCTCGCCCACCAGGGTCCCGAAGTCACCCGCGCCCGAGGTCATGTCGCGCGTGAACCCGGCCGACAGGTACATGCGAATGCCGGCGGCCGGCCCCAGGTAGGACCAGCGCGAGTTGTCGTGCACCAGCGAGACGAAGTTCGAGACCAGGTCCACGTTCTGGAAGTCGCCGCGGCGCAGCAGGTGGCCGTCGGCGTGCCGCACCAGGAGCTGCCCCTCGATCCGGGTGTAACGGTTGAAGGGGTAGCTCGCCAGCCCCAGGATGCCGAAGCGCCGCTCCATGCGCCGCAGGTCGAGGTCGGCGTCGTACACCTGGGTGAGGCGGAACATCCCCACGCCCCAGTTGAGGCGGCGCGCCTGGTTGACGTAGGTGAGCCCGCCCTCGAGGTTGTCGAGGAAGCTGCCGCCGAACTGATCGGCGGCGCTGGCGAGGTAGAGGAAGATCTGCTCGTTGCCGAGGATGTCGCTCAGCGCGATCTGGCCCCCACCCCCGGCGCCCCCGAAGGCGGGGTCGAAGCCCACCGCGTTCTGGACCAGGTCGAAGCCCAGCCGGCGCTGGTAATGCTGCGCGGGCTCGGTCGTGGCGCTGACCGCGAGCGCCGGCGCCGCCGGGCTCTGGGGCTCGGGCTCGACCTCGAGCGTGTCGGGATCGAACCCCACCTGGTAGGTCTGGAAGTTGATTCCGTTCTGGCCCGTGAACAGGAGCCCGCGCCCGTCGGCGAGCCAGTCGGGGTCCGACGCCGGCGAAATCAGGTGCGTCGCGCGCCGCGCCAGGCTCGAGGGCTCGCTGGCACGCACCCACAGGTCGCTGGTGCCACCGCGCGTCGAGCGGTACGCGATCCAACGCCCGTCGGGCGAGTAGACCGGCTGGCGGTCGTCGCCCGTCGGCGGATCGCTCAGGCGCTCGGGCTCGCCCCCGTCGAGCGACAGCCGGTAGAGCGAGTAGCGCCCGCCACGCTCACCGCGGTCCGAGGCGAACACCACCCAGCGTCCGTCGGGCGAGACGTCGGGCTCGACGTCGTCGTAGTCGTCGTGGGTGAGGCGGTCGAGATGCACGGCCCGCGCCGCGCCGCGGCCGTCCGGGGTCCAGCGCGCCCGGTAGAGATCGGCGTTGCCGCTGTAGTCCTGGGCCGCGAACACCACCGCGCTGTCACCCGGCACCAGGCTGGGGTTCACGAGCGCGACGAGCTGGTTGAAATCGAAGCGCTCGAGCACCCGGCCGTCGCGCGCGCGCAGGATGTAGATCGCGTCGCGGCCGCCGTGCTTCGACGACAGCGCGATCAGGCCCGAGGCCGAGGCGTCGGGCCGGTTCTGGAACAGGTGGAACGACTCGAACTGCGCCGACTGCCCGCCGCGCAGCAACCGGCGGCTGTGGCGCCGCCCGCGCGCGTCGGGCTGGTTGATGCACAGCTCGATGCCGTTCTCCCCCGCCGCGAAGTGGCAGAACGTCACCGAGCTGTCGGCCGGGTCGGCGTTGGGCAGCACCCGCGGTCCGAGGTTGAAGCGTCCCTGGCGCGTGAGCCGCTCGGCGACCTCGGGGGCCCCGCGCAGCGTCGCGACCGTGGGCAGGTAGCGGCGCCGGATCTCGGCGAACCACTCGGCGTCGAGCTGCTTGAGCGGGGTGCCGAAGGTGATGCGGAACACGGTGTCGAAGTCGTCGGCGCGGTACCAGTTGTCGAGCAGGTCGAACACCTTCTCGGGGCCGTAGCGATCGGCGATGTAGAGCAGGAAGGACTGGCCCTCCTTGTACATCAGCAGTCACCACCGCGTCGCGCAGCATGCCCTCGGCATCGGCGTCCCAGTGGGTGCCGCAGTACTCGGCCAGGCCCTCGATGAACCACAGCGGCGGCAGGTAGCCCTGGGCGCGGTGATTGTTGCGCATCACGCGCGCCAGCTTCTCGAGCATGTAGGAGTGGGTGAGCTCATGGCGCGTCACCCACTCGAGCCGCGACCACGACCCGGTGTACGGGATCAGGACGCGGCCCTTGATCAGCTCGGTGAGCCCGCCGGTGCCCTCGGAGACCAGCCCCGGGGTGGCGTTGGTCTGCTGGAACAGGTGGTGGGTGGCGTAGAGCAGCACCGGGACCTGGTTCCGGCCTTCGAGCCGGAAGCGCCGGTCGAAGGTCACGCAGGTGCTCTCGGCGAACGGTGCCAGCTGGCGCGCGAGGCTCTCCTCCTCGGCGTAGTAGTGGAGGCGCAGGTGCGGGGTCTCGAGCACCGCCCAGTTCAGGCGCTCGTACTGGACCTTGTTCTTCCCGAACACCTGGGCGGAGGCGGGCGGCGCGAGCGACACCAGCGAGAGCGCCAGCAGGGTCGCGGCCACCGAAAACAGCGGGCGCATGAAAACTCCAGAAAACCCGGTCGAACCGGCGGCCCGCGAACGATGGAGGGGGAGCGACTGGATTCTACGCGACCGGGGCCCCCAGGACATCCTCAATTCCGTAGAGGCCCGGAGCTTTTTGCCCGGCCGCGAAGCGGGCCGCGGCCAACGCCCCGTGGGCGAAGGCCAACCGGTCCTGGGCGACATGGCGCAACTCGAGCCATTCCCCCTCCCCGGCCAGCAGCACGGCGTGGTCGCCGATCCAGGTCCCCCCGCGCACCGCATGCACTCCGATTTCACTCGCCGACCTCGGTCCGAGGCGTCCCTGCCGCCCAAATCGCAATGCCCCGTCCGCAGGAAGCCCACGGGCTCCCGCCGCGTCCTTCGCCAGCGTGAGCGCTGTCCCCGAGGGGCTGTCCGCCTTGCCCCGGTGATGGCGCTCGACGATCTCGATGTCCCAGCCCGGAAGTGCGCTCAGGGCCGCGGCCAGCGCGCGCCGCAGGGCCGCCACGCCCAGGCTGAAATTCGCGGCCCGCACCACGACCGTCGCCCGGGCGGCCTTCTGGAGCTCCGCCTCGGCCTCGGGCGGAAGCCCGGTCGTCCCGGTGACCAGGGAGGCCCCGGCGGCCCCGCAGGCGGCCGCCGCTTCGCGGCAGCCCTGCGGGGAGCTGAACTCGACCACCACGTCCCCGCGCGCGATCAACGATCCCAGGTTGCTGGTCCATACCCCACTTACGGTTCGCAAGTTCGCGGCCAGATCCACCTGCCCCTTGAGGCCGAACTCCGGGCTCGACGTGGCAGCTTGCACGACCGCCTGGCCCATGCGTCCGGCGGCCCCGACCACGACCAGGGGGATCACGTCCGGGCCGGTCCCGCGCCAGCCGCGCTGGGGTGGGCGAGGTCGATGCCGAGGCCGCGGGCGGCGGCCAGCAGGGCCTGCTCGGTGGCCGTCTCGACCGGCACCAGCGGCAGCCGCAGCCGGTTCTCGATCAGCCCCATCGCCGCGAGCAGGCACTTGACCGGCCCGGGATTCGACTCGATGAACAGGGCCTTGAACAGGGGCAGCAGCCCGCGATGGAGCTGCTCCGCCTCTTGGATGCGCCCGGCCCGGGCGTGGTCGCTCAAAGCCCGCATCTCCTTGGGGGCCACGTTCCCGGCCACCGAGACGATCCCGGTCGCCCCCACCGCGATCATGGGCAGGGTGAGCGAGTCGTCGCCCGACAGCAGCGTCAGGCGGGTCCGGGCGCGCACCGCGCTCGCCTGGTCGAGGCTCCCCGAGGCCTCCTTGACCGCGACCACGTTGGCGAGGCCGCCCAGCTTCTCGAGGGTCTCGGGCATGGTGTTGGTGCCGGTGCGGCCCGGGATGTTGTAGACGATGAGCGGCAGCTTGGTGCTGTTCGCGACCGCGGTGAAGTGCGCGAGCTGGCCGCGCGGCGTGGGCTTGTTGTAGTAGGGCGTCACGATCATCGCCCCGTCCAGGCCCAGCTCCTCGGCGAGCCGGGTGAGCGTGATCGAATCCGCGGTCGAGTTGGTCCCGGTTCCCGCCACCACCGGCACCCGCCCGCGCGCCTGCTGCTTGACGAACTTCCACAGCACGCGGCGCTCCTCGTGCGTCGTGGTCGCCGCCTCGCCGGTCGAGCCCGACACCACCAGCCCCTCGACGCCACCCCCGAGCATGAACTCGATGATCCGCGAGGTCCCCTCGAGGTCGAGCCCCCCGTCCTTGAACGGCGTGACCATGGCCACCGTCAACCCGTCGAACATCCCGCCCTCCTTGCCTGCGCCGCCGGCACCGCGGCCGGCTCGCTCCATTCGCCCGCGTACGCCACCTCGGCCGGGCCGGTGAGCCGCACGTCGAACGCGCGTCCCGCGCCCGAGTCTGCCATGGGCGCGAGCCCCACCACCAGCTCGTCGCCGCCCGCCGTGACGATCGTGATCGGCGCGCGCTCGCCCTCGGCCACGGCCCACAGCGCCGTCGCCATCGCCCCGCTCCCGCACGCCAGGGTCTCCCCCTCCACGCCGCGCTCGAAGGTCCGCATCGCGCAGCGCTGCGGTCCGAGCCGCGCCACGAAGTCCACGTTGGCGCCGGCGGGCGCGAAGCGCTCGTGGCGACGCAGCGCCGCTCCCCACTCGGCGACCGGCACCGCCGCGACGTCGGCGACCCCGACCACGAAGTGCGGCACCCCGGGGCGCGCGAGCCGGCCCGTGAACGTGCGCCCCGCCGCCACAACCGCGAACGGCTCGCTCGCGGCCTCGGCGCGGCCGAAGTGAAGCTCGATGTCCGAAGCACCGCCGCCCGGCGCGCGCCGCGCCTCCATCGCGCCCGCCGCGGTGCGAAAGCGCACGACACCGCCCCGCCCCAGCCCCAGGTCGAGCGCCCGGCGCCCGAGGCAGCGTGCGCCGTTGCCGCAGAACTCCGCGGGCCTGCCGTCGGCGTTGAAGTAGCGCATCGCGAAGTCGACTTCGGGGTCGGACTCGAGGAGCAGCACGCCGTCCGCGCCCACCCCGCGCCGCCGATCGCACAGCCGCGCGAACAGGCCCTCGAGCGGCTCGCCGAGGAAGGCGCGGCGGTGATCGATCACCACGAAGTCGTTCGCGGCCCCGTGCATCTTGAGGAATGCCATGGTCATCATGGCCCTCCGAACAAGCGGACCAGCCGCAGCCGCACGCCCTGGAGGTCGGCCCCGGGGTCCACCTTGAGGCGCTCGATCGGACTCGCCGGCTCGACGTCGGTGCGCCAGGCCTTGTTGCGGTCGTCGTCGCGGAACGCGCGCAGCAGCCACTCGCCGGCCGCGAGCTTGAGGTCGAACGTCGCCTTGTCGTCCGCGTCCTGAAGGATGCGCACCGTCGTGTCGGCGACGCTGATCGCGACCACGCGGATCACGCCCAGCGTGTCGCCGGTGGAGTCTATCACAGCGCCCCGCACCCGCCCCGGCGCGCGCGGATTGACCATGCGCAGCACGAGCCCGCTCACCGAGGGGGTCGCGGCGTCGAGCGTGATCGTGGTGTCGGCCGGCGCCAGCACGTCCGCCTGCGGCTCGAACGAGTGGTTGCGGTTGAGGTCGGCGAAGCCCCACAGGCGCAGCTTGCGCGGCACCTCGAGCCCGCTGATGCGGAAGTGCCCCGCCACGTCGGCCACGCCGATCGCGTCGAAGTCGCGCGCCGTGCTGTCGGGCTGGCGCCCGGCCTCGTACACCCAGAGATAGGTGCCGGCCGAGGTGAAACCAACCGCCTGGATGTCGCCCTCGAGCCGCCCGGGCGGGAAGCTGTCGGCGGTGCTGAACGGGATCGCGGCCCCGGTCTCCATGGCGTTGCCGTGGCGGTCGCGGGCCCCGGTGCCGACGATGAGCGTGTAGGTCTGCCGGGCCTTGAGGGATTCGCCCAGCACCAGCGACAGCGTGCGCCCCTTCCAGCGCCGCTGCTTGATCGGCACCCGCGGGGCAAGGCTCACCGCGTCCTCGGTCGAGCGCGGCTCCATGCCCTCGCTGAAGGTGAGCGACAGCGGGCTCTCGAGCGGCACGTGCGAGGCGCCCGAGTCCGGGACCACGCCCACCAGCTTGGGCGGGATGAGGTCGGGCGGGCCACCCGAGGGCGGGGCGCGGCGCGCGCAGCTCGCGGCAAGCAGCAAGGCGAGCAGTGCGGCGGTCCGTCCGGCCCTGGCACGCGGCGTCATGTCGACCTCCCCCCGCATCCGGCCAGCGGCTCTCACGCCCGCGGGTGCGCCTGCTGGTAGGCCTTGCGCAGCCGGCTCTTCGAGACGTGAGTGTACACTTGGGTGCTGGCGAGCGAGCGGTGGCCGAGCAGCTCCTGGATCGCGCGCAGGTCGGCGCCGCCGTCGAGCAGGTGGCTCGCGAACGAGTGGCGCAGCGCGTGCGGCGTGACCCCGAGCCCGCCGGCGATCTCGCCCAGCCGGCGCTGCACGGTGCGCTGGACGGTGCGGCCCGAGAGCCGCTTGCCCGAGGGGCCGACGAACACCGGCTCGTCGCCACGCGGCGGCGCCCCCGCGAGTCCCCGCGCGGCGGCGGCGCCGCGCGCCGCGACATCGAGCGCCGCGAGGTGCTGGTCGAGCGAGCGCAGCGCCGCCTCCCCCACCGGCACGATGCGCTCGCGCCGCCCCTTGCCGCGCACCCGCACCAGCCCGCCCGCGCGGTCCAGGTCGCCGCGGTTGAGCCCCACCAGCTCCGCGAGCCTCAGCCCCGAGGAGTAGGCCAGCTCGAGCAGCGCGCGATCACGCAGCGCCGCCTGGTCGTCGCGCGCCGCGAGCCGGTCGAGCGCTCCCTCGAGGTCGTGCACGGGCAGCGTGCGCGGCAGCCGCTTCGGCAGGCGCGGGAACGCGAGCGCGAGCGCCGGATCGGTCGCTGTGATGCCGCGCCGCAGGCAGAAGCGCGAGAAGCTGCGCCACGCCGCCAGCGCGCGCGCGGCACTCGCGGCCGAGAGCCGGCGCTGGTAGAGCTCGCGCATCGCGCCCTCGAGCAGCTCGCGGGTCCAGGCCGAGGGCGCCACCGGCTTGCCGGCGCCGGCGGCGCGATCGAGGACGCGCGTGACGTCGCGCCGGTAGGCGGTCAGGGTGTGCGGCGAGGCGCGGCGCTGGGCCGCCAGCTCGCTCAGGAAGCGCTCGAGCGCCTCACGCACCGAGGGTGTCCGGGTCGAACGTGCTCTTGCACTTGAGGCAGCGCAGGGTGAGCCCCTTCTTGGTCTCCTTCTCGACCAGGAACGGCGCGCCGCAGTTGGGGCACGGGGTCATGCGCGGCTTGTCCCACGCCGCGAACTTGCACTCCGGGTAACGGGTGCAGCCGTAGAACGTCTTGCCGCGCCGGGTGCGCTTCTCGGCGATCTCGCCCAGGCCGCACTCCGGGCACTTGATGCCGAGCGTGAACGGCTGGGTGTACTTGCAGTCGGGACGGCGCTCGCACGAGATGAAGCGCCCGTAGGGGCCGTTGCGCGCCACCAGCCCGGCGCCGCACTCGGGGCACTTGCCCGGCACCGGCACCGGCAGCTCGGCCTCTTCGATCGGGCGCGTGTACTTGCACTTCGGATAGTTGGGGCAGGCGTAGAACGGCCCGCGGCGCCCGAACTTCTTGACCAGCATCGCGCCGTCGTTGGGGCACGGAATGGTCGAGACCTCCTCGACCCGCTTCTTGTGCTGCTTGCTCGACTTCTCGGCCTTGGCGAGATCGCTGCTGAACGGGCCCCAGAAGTCTCGCACCACCTGGTGCCACTCCTGCTCGCCCTCCTCGATCCCGTCCAGCTCCTCCTCCATGTGGGCGGTGAAGCCGACGTTGAACACGTCCGGGAAGCTGTCGACGAGCAGCCGGTTGACCGCGATCCCGAGATCGGTGGGCGTCAGCGCGCGTTTCTCGCGCGACACGTAGCCGCGCCGCACCACCGTGTCCACGATGGTCGCGTAGGTGCTGGGGCGGCCGATGTTCTCCTCCTCGAGCGTCTTGACCAGCGAGGCCTCGGTGTAGCGGGGCGGCGGCTGGGTGAAGTGCTGAAGTGGCCGCACCGGCTCGATCGGGCCGGTGGGCTCCTGCCCTTCCGCGGGCGGCGACGGCGGCAGCGCCTTCGCCACGGCGAGCGGCACGCCGGCGGTCAGCTCGGGCAGGCGCGACTCGTCGGCGTCGTCCTCCTCGTCGAGCCCGTAGAGCTTCTGGAAGCCCGCGAACTTGAGGA
>WNFL01323866.1_pt1 | contig 15825 bp, 14 predicted proteins | sample 5400361 | NCBI WGS metagenome assembly WNFL01 (sample SAMN13153351, study PRJNA577476) | soil metagenome | isolation source: 40 cm soil on Douglas fir-dominated hillslope | place: USA:California | collected 2013-09-17
CTCAAGGAGACCCCGGCAGATGCTTCGGTGGCGAGCCACCAGCTCCTGGTGCGGGCCGGGTTCATCCGCCAGCTGGCGGCGGGCATCTACAGCATCCTGCCGCTGGCGCAGCGCAGCCTGCTCAAGATCACCCGCATCATCCGCGAGGAGATGGACGCGATCGGGGGGCAGGAATTCTACCTGCCGGCCCTGAACCCGCGCGAAGTGTGGGAGGAGAGCGGGCGCTGGTCGGTGATGGGCGAGAACATGTTCCGCCTGAAGGATCGGAAGGGCGCGGACCTCTGCCTGGCGATGACGCACGAGGAGATCTTCACCGTGCTGGCCCGCGCCGAGCTGCGCAGCTATCGGCAGCTGCCGCAGACCTGGTACCAGATCCAGACCAAGTTCCGCGACGAGCCGCGGCCGAAGAGCGGCCTGTTGCGCGTGCGCCAGTTCACCATGAAGGACTCGTACTCGTTCGACGTGGACGGCAAGGGCCTGGACAAGTCGTTCGAGGATCACCGGCAGGCCTACGTGAAGATCTTCGGGCGGTGCGGGCTGCGCGTCATCCAGGTCGATGCGCACTCGGGCGCGATGGGAGGCTCGGGGTCCACCGAATTCATGGTGCCCACCGACGCGGGCGAGGACCTGATCGCCTCCTGCGAATCGTGCGCATACGCGGCGAACACCGAGAAGGCCGAGTCCCGCGTGGAGACGAAGGACCGCTACAAGCCGGCCGGCGCCACGCCCCCTCTCGAGGAGTTCGCGACTCCCGGCGTGGCCACCATCGAGGACCTGGCGCGCAAGCCGTACGGCGTGGCGGCAGATCAGCAGCTCAAGACGCTGGTGTACGCCGCGGACGACAAGCCGGTGGTGGCGATCGTGCGCGGGGACGACCAGCTCAACGAGGCGAAGCTGCAGACGGCCACGGGCGCCCAGGCGCTGCGGCCGGCGCACGCCGAGGAGATCCAGAAGTGGCTCTCCGCGCGGCCGGGCTCGCTGGGGGGTATCGGCGTGAGCAACGCGCGCGTGTACCTCGACCGCCGCCTGGCGGGACTGTCGGGCCTGGTCACGGGGGCGAACAAGAACGGCTTCCACGTGCGCAACGTGAGCGTCGCGCGGGACCTCTCGCACGCGACTCCGGCCGACCTGCGCACCGTGAACGCAGGCGAGGGGTGCCCGCGCTGCGGCAATCCCTTGGCGCTGGGGAAGGCGTTGGAGGTCGGGCACATCTTCAAGCTGGGCACGCGCTACTCGGAGACGATGGGCGCCCGGGTGCTCGACGAGGCGGGCAAGGAAGTCGCCATCGTGATGGGCAGCTACGGGATCGGCGTCGAGCGCATCCTGGCCGCGGCGGTCGAGCTGCACCACGATGCGGACGGGATCCGCTGGCCGATGAGCGTGGCGCCGCTGCACCTCGCCCTCTTGCCTCTGCAGATGCAGGACGCGCAGGTGCGCGAGGTCTCGGAGAAGCTGTACCGCGACCTGACCTTTGCCGGGGTGGAGGTGCTGCTCGACGATCGCGACGAGCGCGCCGGCGTGAAGTTCAAGGACGCCGACCTGATCGGGCTCCCGCTGCGCGTCGCGGTGGGCAAGAAGGGCCTGGCCGACGGCAAGGTGGAGTGGAAGCCGCGCGGCGCGGCCCAGGTCGAGCTGGTCCCGCTGGGCGAGGTCGTGGCGCGCGCCCGCGAGGCGGTGGAGACGGCTGGAGGCCGGCTCTCGCGGTGAGGGGGCGCGACCGCATCGTCGCGGCGCTGGACGTGCCGGACCCCGCCGCGGCGGCGGCGTTGGCGGGGAAGCTCGCGGGGCACGTCGGGATGTACAAGGTGGGCCTGGAGCTGTTCGTCGCGCACGGACGGGCAGCCATCGACTCGGTCCGGCCTTTCGGGCTGCCGATCTTCCTCGACCTGAAGCTGCACGACATCCCGCAGACGGTGGAGGCCGCGGCGCGCGGCGCTGGCGCGCTGGGCGCGGCGCTGGTCACCGTGCACGCGAGCGGCGGGGCGGAGATGATCGCGGCCGCGCGCCGCGGGCTGTCCGCCGGGGCCGCCGCGGCCGGCGTCGCCGCGCCGAAGCTCCTGGCGGTGACCGTGCTGACCAGCCTCGGCGCAGACGATCTGCGAGCGGTGGGTTTCGCAGGAACGCCCGCGGAGGCCGCGCTGCGCCTCTCGCGCGTCGCGATGAAGGCCGGCGCCGACGGGCTGGTCTGCTCGCCCGAGGAGGTCGCGGAGCTGCGCCGCGAGCTCGGACCTGCTCCGCTGCTGGTGGTCCCGGGCATCCGGCCGGCCGGCGCCGCAGCGGGCGATCAACGCCGCACCGGCACTCCCCGCGCCGCCGTGGAGGCCGGCGCCTCCCACCTCGTGATCGGCCGCCCCCTCCGCGACGCCCCCGATCCCGCCGCCGCCGCCGACTCCATCGCCGCCGCCCTGGATCGATCGTAGAAACGGCTCGCAATCGCGGTCAAAGAGATCACCGCGGAGGCGCGGAAGACGCGGAGATTTTGGCGTTTCAAAAAAAAGAGAAATCCTCCGCGCTCTCCGCGTCTCCGCGGTGATTCCTTAGCCCTTACCGGCCGGGGCGGGAGTTGAGGCGGGAGAGGGGGCCGCTGAAGCTGAACACGTAGTTCCCGTCGGGTTGCCGGGCGGTCTGGACCAGGCTCAGCGCGCCCTTGATCATCCCGTTCTCGTTGAGCCACCGATCGCCGGGCCGGAAGCGGACGTGCAGGTCCGCTTGCGAGAGGGAGAGGAGCGGCCGGAGGCGGACGCTGCCGTCGGCGTCGGCGTCGAGATCGCCCCCGCGCGCCTGCGCCTTGTCGACGCGCGCGAGCCCCTTGTCGATGGTCACCGCGACCTCGACGTCCCCCAACGAGGTGCGAGGCAACGGGAATCCGCGAACGTCGCCGCCCGTCGCGCCGAGCTGGCGTCCCACGAGCGACAGCGTGCCGGCGGCGGCGTCACCGGGCTGCAGCGACGACACGTCGATCTTGAGCGAGGCGCGGCCGTTTCCGTCGACGCCCGCCAGGTCCTTGAGCGGCAGCGCGTGCACGTCGAGGTCGGGCGCCTCGAGCCGCAAGGACTGCAGCCCCGGGAGCTTCGGGTCGCTGGACAGCGAGGCGTGGCCGCGCGCGGCGTTTCCGTAGGCCTGCACGGCGAACCCGAAGCCGGTCCGGCCCAGGAGCATGGCGAACAGGTCCGGGCTCACGTCGACCCGGTCGAATCGCAGCTCCACGATCGGCTCGCCCGGCGCCGGTGCGGGCTTCACACGTACGTCTCGCGCCCGCACGCCGAGCAGCCCGCGCCCGCCGATCGACCCGATGGTCAGCTCGACGCCCGCGCGCTGCGCCTCGACCTCCATCCGCCGCGCGACCATCTCGTACGGGAAGGTGAGCAGCAGGAAGAGGAAGAAGGCGAGCACCGCAGCCGCGGGAGCCAACCCGCGGCGGAGCTTTTGCAGCCGTGCCGGAGTGACGACGTCCGTGAGCGTCAGGCCGATTGCCATGCGCTCACAGTCAGGGTGACGTCGAGGGTCTCCTTGCTCTCCTGCGACTTGCGCAAACGCAGGCGCCGTACCCGCACCACCCCGGGGCTGCGCTCGATGGCCTGCAACAGGCGCATCAGCTTGTCCAGCGGCACCTTGCCGAGCGAAAGCTCGACGCTGCTCTCGCGCGGGCGGCCGTTCTGCCCTCCGCCCACCACGCCCCGGTCGGCCATGCTGCCGATCTCGACTCCCTCCTGCCGGGCGATCCCGTCGACGAATCCCATCAGGGCCGGCGGGCTCTGGCGCAGGCGCGCCTCGAGGAGCTGCCGCTCCTGCTCCTGCTGGCCGTATCCCGCGGCGAGGCGCTGCACCTTGTCGAAGGCGGACCGCTTCTCCTCCAGCGCGACCTCCTGGCGCCGGATCGAGCTGCCGAATCCGATCCAGAGCACGAGCAGCAGGAACACCACCACGCCCCCGCCGGCGAAGAGGAGCAGCCGCCGCTCGCGCGGGGAGGCGTTCTGCACGTACTGCACGGCGTCGGCGATCAGGGCGCGCACGCGTTCCATCACGCGCCTCCCGGCTGCTCGCCCGAGCACATGTAGGCGAAGTCGATGGAGAAGATCACCTTCTCGCTGCCGCGCTGCTTCTCGGTGCGCGGCTGCTTGATCTCCCCGAAGCAGCGGTCCTTCTTCAATGCGGTGAGGATCTGGTCCACCTTCCCATAGCTCTCGGCCAGGCCGCGCAGGCGGATGGCGGTGGTGGTCAGGTCCACGTCCTCGAGGATCGGCATGGCGTCGTCCGGGAGATGGGCGACCAGCTCCGCCAGCACGTCGGCGGCGGACACGCGGGGGATGCCCGCCGCTTTCGATCGGCCGCCGGACAGCGCCGCCAGCGCCTGCCGGTAGTCGGTCACGCAGGTGCCGAGGATCTTGCGCGTCGCGGTGCAAAGCGCGTCGTCGTAATCGCGGGCCTGCCGGGAGAGCGAGGCGACGCGCGCCGCTCCCAGCCCGACCGCGAGGGCCAGCAGCACCGAGGCGGCGGCGGCGAGCCGGGCCAGGTGGCCGCGGACCTGCGAGAGGTCGCGGGTGAAAGCGAACTCGCCCTTGCGGAAGTTCAGGCGCCCGCGCGGCTGCTGCGCGCGCAGCGCGAGACCCAGCGCCAGCGCGTACTCCGCCCCGCGGCCGTCGGCGACCTGCGCAGCCTGTCCCCCGAGCGCGAGCGGCTCCACGGCAATGCCGAGCTCCGCCGAAAGCTTCTCCGCCGCGCCGGGAAGGGTGGCGAGATCGCCCGCGATCAAGAGCCGCGCGACGGGGCCGGCCTTGCCGCGCATGCGCATCGAGATTTTCAGATCGCGCGCCATGGGCCCGAGGAGCCGATCGAGCGCGCGCGGATCGGTCCGGGCGGACTCCCACAGCGCGGGTCCCGTGCTGGACAAGGAGCGCGCCAGCACGGGGCGGTCGCCGTCGAGCATGCAGAAGTCCGCGCGGTCGGGGCCGCCGTCGAGCAGCGCCTCGGTGCCCGCCGCGAGCGCGAGCGGCGCGAAGGTCACCAGGCGCGGGTCGATGCCTGCCTCGGCGAGCGACGCGAGCGCCTGCTGCAGGACGGTCTTCCTCACCACGCCGACCAGCACTTCGGTGCGGCCGTTCGCTTGCGAGAGCACGGCGTGGTCCCAGACCACCTCTTCGAGGTCGAACGGGATGGCTCCCTCCACCTCGCCGGGCAGCACCTGCTCGATGCGCCGGGCGTCGGTGAACGGCAAGGTCACCAGGTGGCTCGCCACCTGGGTGCCGGGCAGCGCCACCGCGAAGGCGTCGTCGTCGGCGCGGGGGAGCTGCGCGAGCGCGGCCTTGAGGCGCTCGGCCGGCGTCGCTCCCTCGGGGAGCACCACGCTGCGTGCTTCCAGCACGGAGAAGCCCCGGAACCCGCTCTCCAGCGCGACCAGGCGGACCTTGTCCCCCGCTACGTCCAGGCCCACGATTCGGTGCATCAGTCTTCCTTCCAGTACAAGAGCTTGCCGAGCAGGTCGTCGTACCGCACCACGGCGGTGATCGTCTTCTCGATGCGTCCGGTGCGTCCAGTGGCGGTGATGCGGAAGGTGTCGCTGGTCGAGGCGAGGAAGTTCTGCGGGCTCGCGGGATTTTCCAGCGCCGGCAGCACGGCGATCCCGTTGCGCTTCAGGATGGCGACGAAGTCGGGCGCGGACAGCCCCAGGAAGCTGAACATCTTCTGCACCTGGATCTCCTGGAGCACGATGGCGAGCAGCCGCGGATCGCGCAGCTTGGGATCGTTCGGGTTGGCCGCCGCGCTGATGATGTTGGTGAGCATCTGCAGCGGGTCGTTGGTGTTGATGTTCAGCTTCGCGTCGACGTTCAGCCACACCGTCAGGCGGTCTCCGAACGCGGCCATGAAGCGGTCGTTCACGCCGCGCACCATGTAGAGCTCTTCCAGGCTGTCGAGCGGCGCGTTCTTCGCCTTGTACCGCGGCACGTACCGGTCGTACGCGGAGTTCTCGTCGCTGAAGCCGTTGACGAAGGGATTGGAGGGATTGGTCTGATCCAGCGCGGCCCCGGTCTCGTCGAGGTCGACCCAGTCCTTGAGGGCGAGGATGACGTCGTCGCGGCGGACGCGATCCCGGTTCGCGTCCTCCTCGTCGAAGATGAAGTCGTACTTCGGGTCGTTCATCATCGCGCGCAGCTGGGTGAGCGTGGCCATCGGCGTGGCGCCCACGCCGTCCACGCCGCGGACGTTGATGCGGCTGTTCTCGTCGATGATCTTCGCCTTGAACGACCCGTCGAAGCCACCGAAGGGGCGCAGCGGCGGGCCTTCGATCTGCGGTCGCCGCGTCTCCTCCCGGGGAGGAGGCTGGCCGTACAGGTCGGGCGCCGCGGGGCCGAGGGCCGCCATGTCGCCGCCGAGCAGCGCCGACATGGCGTTCGAATCGATCGGCAGGATCTCCCACAGCCGGATGCCGAGGTTGTTCGCGGCCGGCGGCGCCCCCGGCGGTCGCGGGGCCGCCCCGGTCCCCGTTCGCCCTCCCAGAGCGCCGGAGAGCATGGGGCCGAGCTGCCCGCCCAGCTGGTCGATCTGCTTCTGGAAGTGCAGCAGGAGGCGGGAGAGGCTCACCGCCGAGCGGGCCAGGTAGAAGGCGCGCAGCTCGTCGCGAGAATTTTCCGCCAGGCGCAGGCTGACGCGCGACTGGTAGCCGAACTCGACCGCGATCGAGCTCAAGATCGCCACGGTGGTGAGGACCAGGATGAGCGCCACGCCGCGCCGCGAGCGGATGCCCGCCGACCTGCCTCGCCGCGCCCGGGAGCGCTCTGTGGGAAGCGGCCTGTGCATCAGAAGTCCAGCGGCTGGGTGAGGAAGATCTTCGCCTGCGTGGTGTACGTCCTCTCCTTGCCGTCTTCGCCGCGCACGGTCAGGGAGAGCCTCACGCGCGGGGGGACCAGCACGCCTCCCGTGCGGTCGGCGCCGTTCGAGTTCCACTCCGCGCGCCACTCGCGATCCTTGGGCTCCCACGCTTCCACCGAGAAGCCGACCACGCCCTCGGCGAGCACCGACTTGTCGCCCCCGCGCTCCGGGTCCTCGTCGAGCAGCGGCTTCACCCGCCGGAACAGGTCGCGCTTGGAGCCGTCGCGCGGATCGGGGCCGATCGAATACTCGAAGAGGGCTTGGTCCGATTCCTTGGCGTCCACGTGCAGGCGCTCGTGGGCGAAGGAGGTGAAGATCAGGTTGGCCTCGCGGCGCCCGTCGCGCAGGCGGAAGAGCGTGGGGCGCTCGCGGAACCGCTTGCGATCGTAATGCTCGGAGAGGAAGGACATGGACACCTCACGCGCCAGCCGGCCCAGCGAGCCGCGCACCATCTGGTCGCGCTCCTCCGCCTGCTCCACCCGCGCCTTGACCGAATAGGCGCCGTCGAAGCTCTTCCAGGTGAGGCCGCCGATGAGGCCCAACACCGCCACCGCGATGAGCACCTCCAGCAGCGTGAAGCCGCGGGCGCGCGTCATTGCGAGTCCCCGTCGCCGGAGGCGCGGCCGACCCGCGGCGTCGGCGGCTGTCCCAGTTGCGGCTGTCCCAGTTGCGGCTGTCCGAGCTGCGGCGGCGCCTGCGGGGCGGGCTGCGCCTGGACCTCGCCTGCCTTGCCCACCGACTCGGGCAGGATCACCATCTCCTGCGAGGCCGACACGCTGCGCTCGTCCTTGCCGTCCTTCCAGCTCACGGTAACGCGCACCTCGCGCACGCTCTTCTTGAGCGTCTCGATGAAGCCTTGCGCCTGTCCCTGCAGCATCCCCGCCATCGGACCGCCGGCGAGGCCGGCCATGCCGGCCGTCCCCGCGGCGCCACCTCCCGGAAGACCCAGGGCGCTTGCGGCGGAGGCGAGCCCCTGGGAGAGCCGGTTGCCGCTGCTCGCGGCGTCGCCGGCGTTCCCAGGCCCAATGCCGAGCAGGGCGAGCAGCTGCGCGGGATCGAGCTGGACGTCGGGCTTCAGGATCTCGGCGCGCCACGCATAGCCCGGGCTGCCCTCCTCCTCGAAGGAGCCGCGCTTCTCGTCGTCGAAGTCGGAGAATCCGTCCTTGTGGAGCTGGTCCTCCAGGTCGGTCATCTTCGCGCGCAAGAGCAGCGTCGCCTCGGTGGCGCGGCGCGAGTACGCCTCCATCGCCACGGCGCCGCCGGTCAGCCCGGAGATGGCCACCAGGGACACCGCCAGGATGGCGAGGCTGATCATCACCTCGAGCAGCGTGAAGCCGGACTCGCCTCGCGCGGAGCGGCTCATTTCTGCCCCTCCGCATCCACGCGCCCGCTGGCGATGCGCACCTTGCCGGTGAGCGGCTCGACCAGCACCGTGTTCACGTCGTCGCCCTGGGCGAGCTGGATGGAGGCCGTCTCGGTGAGGCCGCTCGGCCAGAAGTAGAGGAATGCCTTACCGGCCACGTATCGCTCCGGCTGGTGCGAGACCCACACCGCGGCGAAACGGACCGAGCTGCCGAGCTCGGTCTTGGGAATGTGGCCGGTCGGCGCGAAGGCGCTCTTGCGGGCAAGCTCGGCGCGCGTGCGCTCTTCGTCCGTGATGTTGTTGTCTCCACGCTGGGCCACCGTGGCGAGCAGCTCCTCCTCGCGGGTCGCTTCCCGCGCGCCGCTGCGCGCGCGCTCGCCGCCGGCGGCGAGCCGCACTGCGCCCTGCGCGCACTCCGACCAGTAGGCCGAGGCGTCGAGGTCCATCACCAGCCGGCAGCTGCGCCCGGCGACGGCCGAGGCGCCGTACAGCGAGCGGATGCCCCCCGCGAGCTGCCCGGTGCGCTGCCGGAGCTGCACGCGCGCGACGCTGGAGATGGTCGGCACGGCGAGCGCGATCAGTCCCGCCACGATCGCGAGCGCGATGCCGATCTCCAGCAATGTCATCCCGCGCGCGCGCATCGGAGGCTACTTGCCTCCCTGCGCCGTGGGCGTCGAGGTCTCGCCGCCGTGGACCGTGATGTCGTCGCCGCCGCCCTGCGCCTTGTCGGGGCCGTACGAGTACACGTCGTATCCGTCGCCGGTCTTCAAGTATTGGTAGTCGTTTCCCCACGGGTCCTTGCGGAGCTCCCGGACGAACTTGGGGGTGAGCGCGGTGAGATTGTCCGGCCAGTTCCCCGTCTCCACGTGGTACAGGTCCACGCCCTGCGAGACGGCCTGCAGATCGAGCTTCGCGGTCTTGATCTGCGCTTCTTTCAGGTTCTGGAAGACGTTGAACCCGATCGCTCCGGCGATCAGGCCCAGGATCACCAGCACCACCATGATCTCGATGAGGGTCATGCCGCGGCTGCGGCGGAGCCTTCGGAGGCGTTCGATCTTCTGCTGCATGGCTGTCCTCATTTGGGAACGAAGCTGGTGAGCTGCATGATGGGCATGAGGATGGAGAAGACGATGAATGCCACGCCTCCGCCCATCACCACGATCATGATCGGCTCGAGGAGGCTGGTGAGCGCGCCGATGCGCATCTCCACCTGCGCGTCGTAGCTGCGCGCCACGTTCTGCAACATCTCCTCGAGCTGCCCGCTCTTCTCGCCGATGGCGATCATGTGGTGCACCAGCGGGGGAAACTGGCCGCTGCGCTTGAGCGGCGCGGCGATGCTCTCGCCCTCGCGGATGGCGTCGCGCGCGTCCTCGATCACCCGGGCGAGCAGCGAGTTGTGGACGATGTTCTTCACGATGTCGAGCGCGGTCAGCAGCGGCACGCCGGAGCTGAGCAGCGTGGCGAGCGTCTTGGCGAAGCGCCCCAGCGCCAGCATGCGCACCAGCTCGCCGAAGATGGGCAGCTTGAGCTGCTTCGCGTCCCACCAGTCGCGCCCCTGGGGGGTCTTGATCCAGCGGCGCAAGCCCCAGGCGGCCAGAGGCACGCCGACGAGCAGCGCGTACCAGTAGTCGCGCGCGAAGCTCGAGGTGGCGATGAGGATGCGCGTGGTCCAGGGCAGGGCGACGTTCATGTCCTCGAAGATCTTGGTGACCTTCGGGATCACCACCACGAAGAGGATGCCGACGATGACCACGCCGACCAGCACCATGATCGCGGGGTAGAGCATCGCCCCGAGCAGCTTGTTGCGCAGCGTCGCTTGCGCCTCGGTGAAGTCGGCGAGCCGGGTGAGGACCACGTCGAGCGCGCCCGACGATTCGCCGGCGCGGATCATGTTCACGTAGAGATTGGAGAAGATCCGCGGGTGGTCGGCGAGCGCGTCGGCGAGCGAGGCGCCCTCGTTGACCCGCTGCTTGACCGCGCCCAACACCTTTTTCAGGCGGGGATGCTCGACCTGCTCCACCAGCGCGGCGAGCGACTCCGGCAGCGTGATGCCGGCGCCGATCAGCGTGGCGAGCTGCCGCGTGGAGATCGCCAGGTCCTGCGCCGACACCCGCGACCCGAAGAGCGCGCGGAGGTCCACCTCGCGGGACAGCCCCTGTCCGCTGAAGGCCTCGACCTTGGCCGCCGAAGCGACCGCCGCCGCGCCCTCCGCGCTGCGGGCGTCGGTCAAGAAGATGCCGTCCTTGCGCAGGACGGACCGGAGCGCCTTGCGGCTCTCTGCGTCCTTGAGCCCCCGGACCGACTTCCCCGCCTCGGTCAGGCCGCTGTACTCGAACACAGGCATTTTGTGCTCCCTCGCGGCTTAAGCGAGGTCCTCCTGCGTGACGCTCAGCACCTCGGCCACGCTGGTGATTCCGCGCAACACCTTGCGCCCCCCGTCCTCCATCAGCGTGCGCATGCCCTTCTGCACCGCGGCGCGCTTGATGCTGCCGCTGTCGACCTTCTTCACCGCCAGCTCGCGGATCGCGTCGTCGACCATCATGATCTCGTAGATGCCGGTGCGGCCGCGGTACCCGGTGCCGTTGCACGCGTCGCAGCCCTTGGGGCGATAGATCATCCGCGGCTCGCGCGGCTTCTGCTTCTCGGTCGAAAGGCCGATCTCCTTCAGCTCCTCGGGAGTCGGCAGGTACGCCTCGCGGCACTCCTTGCACAGCACGCGCACCAGGCGCTGCGCCAGCACGCCGATGAGCGAGGACCCGACCAGGTACGCCTCCACCCCCATGTCGATGAGACGGGTGATGGCGCCCGCGGCGTCGTTGGTGTGGACGGTGCTGAACACGAGGTGGCCGGTCAGCGAGGCCTGGATGGCGATCTCCGCCGTCTCGCGGTCGCGGATCTCGCCCACCATGATCACGTCGGGATCCTGGCGCAGGAAGCTGCGCAGGCCGTTGGCGAAGGTGAGGTCGATCTTCGGGCTGACCGGCGTCTGCGAAATGCCCTGGAGCTGGTACTCGACCGGGTCCTCGATGGTCATGATGTTCAAGTCCGGCCGGTTGATGATGCTGAGCGCCGCATAGAGCGTGGTGGTCTTGCCGCTTCCGGTGGGCCCGGTGACCAGCACGATCCCGTTCGCCTTGTGGATCAGCCCCTCCATGGCGGCGAGCTGGTCCTTGTCCATCCCGATCTCGGCCAGGTCGAGCAGCACCGCGCTCTTGTCGAGGAGGCGCATGACGATCCGCTCGCCGAACACCGTCGGCGTCGTGGAGAGGCGGATGTCGATGTCGCGGCCGGCCAGCTTGACGCGGATGCGCCCGTCCTGCGGCAGCCGCTTCTCGGCGATGTTCAGCCCGCCCATGATCTTCACGCGGGACGCGATGCTGTTCTGGAACCGCTTCGGCGGCCGGATCACCTCCTGCAGCACGCCGTCCACCCGGAAGCGCACGCAGATGTCCTTCTCCTGCGGCTCGATGTGGATGTCGCTGGCGCGCTCCTTGGCGGCGCGGAAGAGCAGCGAGTTGACCAGCCGGATGATGGGCGCCTCGTCGCTGGAGTCGAGCAGGTCCTGCGGCTCCTCCAGCTCGTGCGCGACCATGTCCAGGTCGCCGGCCTCGAGATCGCCGACCAGCTGCTCCGCCTCGTTCGAGGCACGGTCGTAGACCGAGTTGATGCAGTCGAGGATGGCCTGCGACGGCACCAGGACGGGCGAGATGCTGGCCCCGAGCAAGAGGCGCACGCTGTCCAGCGCGCTCGAGTCGAGCGGGTCGGCGATGGCCACCAGCGCACGCGCGTCGCCGTCGACCTCGATGCGCAGGGGCATCAGCCGCGCCTGCTTGGCGAAGTTGATCGGCACCAGCTTGACCAGCTCCGGCGATATTTCTTCCGGCGCGAGCCGCATCTGGTACGGCAGCTCCAGCTGCGCCGCGAGCGCCTTGAGCACCTGCTCCTCGCTGCACGCCTTGAGCGAGATCAGCACCTCGCCCAGCCGGCCGCCGCGCTCGGCCTGCGCGGCGAGCGCCTCCGCGACCTTCTCCTGCGGCACGGCGCCCTGCGCGACCAGGATCTCCCCGATCGGCCGGCCGGCAAGGCTGGCCCCGGCGGCCTTGGCGCGAGGAGCTTCAGCCTGGGCGAGGGTGGGGTCCATTCGAGACTCAACCTCCAGGAGGCCTTGATTCTTCCGGTGGAGGCGGCTGCGGCGGAGGGGGCTGCGGAGGCTGCGCTTCCTCTCTCGGCCGACCGTTCTGCTGGGGCTGGGGCTCGGGCTCCGTCTCCGGGCTCTCCTGGACGCCGGGCGGGGGCCCTTTCTCGTCTGGAGTGAGCGGGGCGGGGCTCGGCGGCTCGGCTGGACGCGGACGCCCATCCGGTGGCGCGGTGCCGCGCGCCGGCGCGATCACGCGCTGGTCGGCGGCGCCGGGGCCACCGTTTTCCAGCCGCGACATCTCCGTCTGCACCCCCTTGCGCAACCTGGTCAGCATCCCCGCCTTGCGTTCGTAGTCCACCGCCGCCTGGTACTTGGCGTCCTCTCCGTAGAAGCGCTTCACGAACTCGGCCCGCTCCGACATCTTGCGCTCGAAGATCCGCCGGTAATCGCTCTGGTCGCGGATGATGTAGGGCGTCAGGAAAAGCAAGAGGTTGCTCTTGGTGCGGGTGGTGCTCTCGTTGCGGAACAGCCAACCGAGGATGGGCAGCGAACCGAGGAACGGCACCTTGGAGATGCCCTTGACCGTCCGTTCCTGGATGAGACCGCCCAGGACCACCGTCTCCTGATCCTTCACCAAGACCGTCGTTTTCGCCGAGCGCTTGCTGGTGGTGGGACCGAGCTGGGGGTCGGTGGAGGCGATCTCCTCGGTCTGCTCGTCGACCTCCAGCCGGACGGTGTCGCTGGCGCTGATCTGCGGCTTGATGCGCAGCCGCAGCTCCACGTTCTGCCGCTGGATGGGCGCGAACAGCGAGCCGAGCCCGCCGAGGCCCAGGAGGTTCGTCGGCACCGTGCTGCCGGGCGTCGTGGTCCCGGGGGTGGTCCCGGTCGTGGTGCCCGTGTTGAGAAGGCCGCCCAGGTTCGGCGCGAACCCGGCCTGGAAGGGGACGTTCTGCCCGACGATGATCTCGCCCTCGGTGTTGTCCACCATGGTGACGTGCGGCGTGCTGATCACGTTCACGTCGCTCGAGGTCTGCAGCGCGTTCAGCACCACCGCGAACGACGGCAGCGTCAGGCCCAGCCCGGGGACGGTGATGGGCGGCCCCTGCAGGCCGGCGAGGAAGCCGCTCAGCGAGGCGAGCCCGGCCACGCCAGCCAGCGAGTTGAGCCCGCCCAGCTCGCTTCCGAAGACGAGCGGAGCGGGTCCGTTCGCGTTGCGGAAGTTCACGTTGTCGATGATGGTGCCCGCGTGCGCCGAGACGCCCAGCTTGGTCTGGTCCTGCAGGCTCACTTCCATGATCACCGCCTCGACCAGCACCTCGCGGCGCGGCACGTCCAGCTTCTCGATCACCTTGGTCAGGTTCCGGTAGTCGGACGCGCTGGCGATGATCACCAGCGAGTTGGTGGTCTTGTCCGCGGTGATCTTCACTTCGCCGCTGAACAGCTCGGCGGTCGCCGCGCCCGCGGGCGCGGAGCCAGGCGGAGGCGGGGGCGGAACGAAACCTCCCGGCCCGCCCGGGCCGCCGCCGCCCGTCGTGCGCCGCGCCCCGCTCACGCCCTGCGCCAGCGATTGGAGCGTGGTGGCCACGTCCTCGGCCTTCGCGTTCTGGAGCGTCGAGCTGGCGGATCAGCTCCAGCACGCGGCTGAACGAGCGCGCGCCGGCGATGACGATCAGCTTGTTGGTGCGCTCTTCGGCGATGATCTTGCTCACCGTCACCGGGCCGCCGCCTGCGCCGGCCTGCTGCTGCGCGAGCTGCGCGGCGGCGGTGGCGGGTGCCGGCGGCTGGCCGGGCTGCGGCGGCGGGGCCTCCGCGATGCCCAGCGCGCGCGACACCCCGGGCCGGCCCTGCTGGGTGAAGATCTCCTGGAGCTTCTGCTGCAGGGCCTGGGCGCTGGCGTACTGCACCTGCACGATGTGGATCTCTTCCGAGCCGCCGGGCTGATCGAGCTGCTCGATCAGGCGCTCCAGCCTGCGCATGTTGAGGCCCAGGTCGCTGATGATCAGGGTGTCGGGCGGGAAGATCTGGAAGTCGCTGTCCCGGCTGGTGAACTGGTTGAGCGTGTTCCGTATCTGGTCCGCTTCGACGTAGCGAAGCTTGAACAGCTTGGTGACCATCTGCTCGATCGGCGGCGGCTCCTGGCCCGGCTCCAGGTAGGTCGGGATGTTGGCGCGCGCGGACTGCTTCTTCTCCGAGAGCTTCCAGTAATGGCCGACGGGATAGACGGCCCAGTTGTTCGCGTCCAAGGCCGCCACGAAGACGGTCCACACCTCCTCGGGCGGGATGGGCTGGTTGGAGAGGATGGTGATCTTCCCGGAGACGCGCTCGGGGAGGATGAAGTTGCGCTGGGTGTAGTTGGAGACGAACTGGATGACCTCCGTCAGGTCGCGCTTGTCGAAGTTCATCACCACGCTGCGCGACTTCTGCGCCGCCTCGCCGCGCTCGATCGGGCGCACCGGCTCCGGCTCGGTCGCCCGGGTCTGCGGCGCGGGCTGCGGCGTGATGGCCCGCTGCTGCGGCGCGATCGACGGCCGGCTGGTGCCGGGGGGCTGCGCCGGCGCCGCTCGGGCGGGGCGCTGCTCCTCGGCCTGTCCGTTCCGGCGCGTGCCGGGCCGCACCGGCGGTCCAGGGCGCTGCGGGGGCGCATCCCCGGGAGGGTTCTGCGCGCGGACGGGATCCGTGGCGATGGCTGCCAGGAGGAGCAGGGCGGTCGGTCGCATCGCTTTCCTTACTCGATGGAGTAGGACTTGCGGATCGTGTCCCCGCGCCGCTCGATCTCGATCTCGATCCGGTTGGCGTCGCGGAGCTTCTGGTAGATCTCCAGCGCCTTGTCGGGGCTGTTCATCTCGTAGCCGTTGATGCGGCGGATCACGTCGCCGTTCTGGATCCCGATCTTCGAGTACAGCGAGTCGGGGACGATCGAGAAGAGCTTGAACCCGTTGGCCACGCCGTTCTTGAACGAGGGAACGATGCGGGCCTGGGTGGCGATCTGCGAGAGATCGCTGAGCGCGCCGTTCACCGTCGACTTGGCCAGCACGTACTGGTTCTCGGAGAGCTGGCGGACGTCGTTGCTCTGCGCCACCGCGGGCTGTCCGGGCATCGGCACGGGGGCGTACCCGAGGTTGGGAGGCGCCGCCGCGCTGTTGTCGATGTATTCGTTGCGCCCGTCGTTGTCGAGGAGCACGCGGTCCTTCTCGATCCCGTAGATGCGCGCTCCCATGAACTTGTCGCCGATCGCGTAGACCAGCGTCTCGTTGGTTTCGGCGTTGGTGAGCTGGCACAGCGAGTAGCGCACGGGGTTGGCGAGCGCGGTGCCCACCAGCCCGCCGCGCAGCGACGAGCGCACCGGGGTTGCGTTCCACGCCTTGACCGGCGGGGCCTCTGGCGCGGCGTTCTCGCTCGCGGGCTTGGGCACCGGAAGATCGAAGGTCTTGGCCAGCCGCTCGACGTCCATCTCCGC
>WNFL01397072.1_pt1 | contig 15825 bp, 10 predicted proteins | sample 5400361 | NCBI WGS metagenome assembly WNFL01 (sample SAMN13153351, study PRJNA577476) | soil metagenome | isolation source: 40 cm soil on Douglas fir-dominated hillslope | place: USA:California | collected 2013-09-17
ACGAGAGCAGCGAGCGGAGGTCGTCGTAGTGCGAGGCCATCAGGGCTGTCGCCTGCGCCTGCCTGGCGAGCGCCACGACCTCGTCCATCTGGTCGAGGGACAGACCCTCGCGCAGGGCCTGCCGGCGCAGGGCCACGAGCGAGTCGTGCAGCTTGCGCTGGCTGGCGATCAGGGTCTTCACGCGCTGCAGGAACGAGCCCTTCCAGCGACCCTCGGACTGCACGCGCTGGATCTCGGTCCGTACGCGGGCGGCGAAGGCCGGATCGACCCGGTCCCACTTGCCCGAGAGATCGAGCATCTGCTTCTCGAGCTCGTCCAGGCCGAGCTCGCGGCCGTTGGCCGCGCGCGGCACGAACGAGTAGAAGTAGCGTCCGATCGCGCCCGTGACCATCAGGATCGAGAGCCCGTAGAAGGCGTGGCCGCCGGGCGTGTCCTCCAGCGACATGCCGCTGTGGACGATCACCAGGAGGAAGGCCCCGATCCCCGTCCCGACGTGCATCGTCATCCAGCGCCGCAGCGTCCCGGGCAGCCAGGGGAACCTCAGCGAGCGCCGCGCGAGGTAGGCCAGGTTGGCGGAGATCAGCAGCACCGAGACCGAAGGCCGCAGGAACGCGTGCTGGGCCGTCAGCGGGCGCTCGTGGTTCGGCAGCGAATAGTAGTCGCGGAAGCAGAGTGCCCAGGCCAGCACCAGCAGCGCGAAGCCGAGCGCGATCGTCAGGCCCTGGAGCAGGCCGCTACCCTGCTCGATCGCGGGCGGGGCCTGCTTGCGATCGGCCGGATCGAACGAGATCCCGCTCTTCTCGAGCAGCTCGAAGGGCGGCTTGCCCCCGGCGAAGACGAACACGTCGTCGTTGGCGATCACGCGCTCCTCGCGCTCGCCGACCTTGAGCGTGACGGCACCCTCCGCGATCTGCAGCACCTCGCTCTTGAAGAGCATCTCGACGGCGTTCTCCGCGATCGCCTTCCCGATGCGCTCCTCGTTGCGCGGCTTGATCCGCGAGAAGCTCTCCTTGCGGTAGGAGAGCGTGACCTTGTTCCCGTGCTGCTCGGCCAGGCCCAGCGCGGCCTCGATCGCGCTGTCCCCGCCGCCCACGACCAGGATGTGGCGCTCTTCGTAGGCTTCCGCGTCGAGCAGGCTGTAGTTGACCTTCGAGAGCTCCTCGCCGGGCACGCCGAGCTTGTTGGGCTTGCCGCGCCGACCGAGCGCCAGGCAGACGTTGCGCGCGAGGCACTCGCCGTTGTTCGTGCGCACGCGCAACAGGCCGTTCTCGAGCGGTTCGACGGCCTGCAGCTCGACGCCCAGCTGCACCGGCAGCTGCTGCTCCTCCACGACGCCGTTCCAGAGCTCGACCAGCTCCTCCTTGGAGTAGCTCATCTGCCCGAGCCGGCCGTGCAGCGGGAGCGTGACGGGCTGGAGCATCACGAGCTTGCGGCGCGGGTACTTGCCCACGGTGCCGTACATCTCCGACTGCTCGAGCACCAGGTACGAGAGTCCGTGCAGCTTGCACTGCAGCGCGCAGGCCAGGCCCGCCGGGCCGGCGCCGACGACCACCATGTCGAAGACGTCGGCCGGCGCGGGGCCGGCCTGCTTCACGCGCCGCGCGACCTCGTCCGCGACGAGCGTGCCGTGGCCGATCGCCGTGCGGATCAGGGCCCAGCCGGTGATCTCGCCCGCGAGGAAGACCCCCGGCGTGAGCGTCGACTCGAACGTCTCCGTCAGCGCGGGGATGTCGTCGCGCTTGGCGATGTCGCCCAGCACGACCGCGATCGCGCCGACGGGGCAGTCCTCGGCGCATCTCCCGTGGCCGACGCAGCGCGCGCCGTGCACGACCAGCGCCTGGCCGTTGACCATCCGCAGCACGCCGTCCTCCGGGCAGGACTCGACGCACGTGCCGCAGCCGATGCAGCGCGCGATGTCGATGTTGGGGTACTGCAGGCGCGCCTCGTGCGTGCCGAACTTCCTGGCCCTCGAGCGCTCGGCGATGACCTCGGTGCTCCGATGGCGCTCGGCCCGGCGCAGGCGGAGATACACCACGGCCAGGCCGAGGAGCAGAACCAGTGCGATGAGGATGGACCAGCTCAAGGGGCCGGAAACGCTAGCGCAGGATCCCGTGGAGTCTCGGGGGCGGGGAGGGGCGGACCGGATTACGTTTTCTACAACGCGCTGTCACGTGTTGAAGAAACCTGGCCTCGAGTCTGGAGAGCTGCCTCGATACCACGGACGAGGACGAATACGAACTCGCACAAGTTCCGGTGCTCCCGAGCATGCGCGCTGCGTCGGGCTCGCTCGCGCGCGAACGCTCGGTCCGATGACGAATCCGTCAGCTCTGCGAGGCCTAGGGTTTCTTCCCCGGCGCGTTGAGTGCGTCGAGCGCCTTCTGCGCCGCCTCGCGCACGCTCGCGTCCTTGTCCTTCAGCAGCGCGACGAGCTTCGGCAGGTGCTCCGTCGCCTGCAGGGTCGCGAGCGAGCGCGCGGCCGCGGCGCGGATCGTCGCCTCCTTGTCGCCGAGCATCGGCAAGAGATCCGCGATCGCCTGATCGCGCGCCGCCTCGCCGCCCTTGCGCTTCTGCCAGCTCTGCTTCTCGTCCTGGTACTTGCGGATCTGCTCCAGGCCGTCGAAGCACTTCTGGCGCACGCTCTCGAAGGGCGCCGCGGCGATCGCGCGCAGGAGCGCGTCCGCGCCGCGGTCGTCGAGCCGGCGCGCGAGCAGGTCTGCGGCGCGGGCGCGATGGCCCGAGTCGATCGCGACGTCATTGCGCGTGATGATCTCGATCAGGATGTCGATGCTCTCGTCGACCGGGAAGGCCTGCAGCGCGTCCAGCAGCGGCATGGCCCACCTGAGCTCCTTGGCCTCCGCGCGCCAGATCACCAGGACGCGTGCGTCGACGCCTGGGTCCAGCTCGCGGAGGATGCTGCTCGCCTCCCACATCTCGCCCGAATCGAGCCGCATCCAGCGCTCCACGGCGGCGCCCGTGCCCTCGGCGTCGAGTTTCTCCTGGGTCGTCGAGAGTGCGTCGGCGGCGACGCGCAGGGCGAGCATGTCCGGGACGCCGGGGTCCGTGAGCACACGCTTCGAGAAGCCCGCCAGCGCCGCCGCGGGCCAGCCATTCGTGAGCGCCAGGAGGAACGTGGGGCGCGTCTCCTGCTTTTCCGGGTCGACCTCCTCGGCCTTGATCCCGCGCAGGAGCTCGAGATAGGCCTGCGCATCGCGCGCAGCCGCACGATCCGCGGCCGGGCCGGATCGCGCGTGAGCGCGAGGATCGGCGCAGCGTCCAGCTCTCCGGAGTCGATCGAACTCCGGACTGACTGCGCGAGCCAATCGAACGGGTTCGGGTCGAGCCGCACGCAGGCGAGCGCGAAGATCTCAGCCACCGCCGGGGCGTCGAGCACCCTCTGGATCGGCACCTCGCCGGGGTTGTTCGATCTCCAGCGCACCGAGTCGAGCAGCAGCGGGCCGAACTCCGCGCTGCGCGGGCCGTGCATGCAGACGTCGAAGACGGCGCGCGGGCCGCCGCCGCCCATGAGCGCTCCCTGGAAGAGGTTCGCGAGCGGGTGATTGTCCTTGACGACGAGCTGCGCGTTCGCGAGCAGCTTCGACAGCGCGGGCAGGTAGCGCTCGAACTCCGTTGCATTCTCGGGATTGCGCCCCGGCGATCGGTTCCAGAGCGTGTTGATCACCGCGGTGATCACCTCCGGAGCAGGGTCGCCGGCGAGGCGCTCGAGCGCGCGCGACTGCAGAGCCGCGTCGAAGTCCCAGCCCCAGCACGCGGTCGCGCGCACGCCCGCGTCGGCGTCCGACAGTAACGCGTCGAGCAAGGCCGCGGGCGGCGCCTCCTTGGCTCCGCGCAACGCGTTCACGAGTGCCAGGCGCACGCCCGTCTCGCCGTCGTGTGCCAGCCGCAGCAGCGCTGCCTCGATCTCGGGCGTGCGCGGGACGGCACGCTCGATTCGTTCGGCGGGAGGGGGCGTTCCCCAGTACCTGAAAGGGAACTCGTAGTGACGCAGCAGCGCGACCAGCGCGTCGCTGCGCACATTGGGGTCCGAGTGCTGGGTCGCGCGCAGCGTCGCGGGCCCGACGGAGTAGTGCTGCAGGGCCCTCGCGCAGCTCGAGCGCAGGAGAGGGCTCGCGCTGTCGAGGAAGGCCTCGTAGAGCGCGCGCTTGTTCGGTCCGCAGCGCGCTCCATCGAGCATGCCGTGCAGCAGCTCGACGATCTGCGGGTCGGTCGACTGCAGATGGCCGAGCAGGAAGGACTGGACCGCAGGCGAGATGACGTCGTTGCTGACGAGCGGCGCGAGCAGCGCGAAGAGGCTGATCGACGACATCGGCTGCGCCGCCAGGGCATCGATCAGCTGCAGTGTCAGCGGATCGTCGAAGCGCGGCGGCTGCAGCGGGTCGGTGGAGTTGACCCAGGAGCCGCCAGTCATGCCCGTGTTCGACAGCGCGCGCAGCACGCGCTGCGTCCACGTCGGCCCGCGCTGGCCGAGCGTTGAGAGGATCAGGTTCTCGGCGCTGCGGCGATCGATCGCGAGCAGGACGCTGAGCGGATCGGAGATCGGGTTGAGACGGCTGGGCAGCTCATCCGGGCCGTCGAGCAGCGCCTTCTGCAGCGCCGGCACGCAGCGTGCGCCGAAGTCCTTCAGCGTCTGCGGGTCGCCGTACAGGATGCTGTTGCGCACGACCTCCTCGATCGCGTCGCCGCCCTTCGTCGCCGGCGCGTCAGAGGGGAAGCGCTTGTGCAACTCGATCATCGCGGGGAGCGCGTCGGTCTTGTTGACGAGCTCGGCCAGCGATCCGTTCGAGGCATTCCAGTGCCAGCAGGCTATGACCATGTTCCCGCTGTTCTCTTCGGGCATCACGAACGGATGCCAGGCCGCGAACACGGCCTCCTTGTGCTTGCCGAGCTTCTCGAGCCAGTCGGCGCGCGTCGCGGCGATCTCGGCCGCGATCTCGGCCTTGCCGGGGTAGTCGACCGACCAGCAGGCACCGATGCGCAGGTAGTCGAGCCAAATGAAGCTCTCCCCGAAGTTGCGTTGCACCTCCGTGCGCGTGACGAGCGACTTCAATCTCGCGCGCAGGAGCGCGGCGTAGTCGGCGGCGCGCTTCTCGTCGGGCCTGGGCAAGCCCACCTTCTCGAACGCCTCGGCGTCTCCCTGACGGTCGAGAGTCCACATCCACGGCCCCGGAGTCTGGGGTGCGGGATCCTGGAAGCTCGCGAGCGCGAGCACAGTCTTGGCAACGATCATCAGCAGCATGGTCTGGTCCCTCGGGCGAGCGGATGGGTCGCCCCTTCTTTCGGCGCATTGGACTGCCGGACGCGCGCGAGCTTGTCACGCCGCGCGCGGCGAGCTGTCAACGCGCTGTCAACGCGCGCTCTCGCCCTTGCGCGAGAAGCGGTAGCCGACGCCGTGCACGGTCTGGATGTGGCGCGGCGCCTCGGGATCGGCCTCGATCTTCTTGCGCAGCTTGAGCACGTGCATGTCCACCGTGCGCGGCGTGGGGTCCTCCTCGCGGCCCCAGACTTCGTCGAGGATCGTCGAGCGCTCGAGCGTCTTGCCCTCGTTCGAGAGGAAGTAGCGCAGGAGCTCGAGCTCGCGGCGCGAGAGGCCGTGGCGCTTGCCCGCGCGCTCGAGCGAGTAGGCGGCGAAGTCCACGACGACCTCGCCGAAGCGCAGCTTGCCGTTCTCGAGCGCCATGCCGGGCGTCTCGCCCTCGGCGCGGCGCACCAGCGCGCGGATGCGCATCAGGAGCTCGCGCGTCGAGAAGGGCTTGACCACGTAGTCGTCGGCGCCGAACTCGAAGCCCTGCACGCGGTCCCACTCCTCGCCGCGGGCGGAGAGGATGATCACCGCCGAGCCGAGGCGGTCCTCGCGCATCGCGCGCAGGACGCTGAAGCCGTCGCGCTTCGGCAGCATCAGGTCGAGCAGCACCACCTCGGGCGCATCCGAAAGCGCGCGCTTCAGGCCGTCCTCGCCGTCGGCGGCCTCGCTGACCTCGAAGCCCTCGGCGCGCAGCGCGTCGCAGAGCGCGAGACGCAGCGGCTCCTCGTCCTCGATCACGAGCACGCGCGGCTTCATGCAGCCGGCTCCTCCACGAGGGGGATGCGCATCTCGAAGACGATGCCAGGACCGTCCGCCGGATCCAAGGCCCGGACGCTGCCGCAGTGCTCGCGCGCGATCTCGCGCACGATCGAGAGGCCCAGCCCGGCGCCGGGCGCGTCGCCGTTCGCAAGGCGCATGAAGGGCTCGAAGACGCGCTCGCGATCCTCCGCGGAGATGCCCCGGCCGTGGTCGCGCACGCGCAGGACGAGCTCGCGGCCCTCGCGCAGCGTGATGAGATCGACTCTCGAGCCGCCCGAGTGCTTGCGCGCGTTGTCGAGCAGGTTGAGCAGCGCACGCCGCAGCGCCTCGGCGTCGATCTCGGCCTCGGCCTCGGTGGGGGAGCGTTCGATCGCGAGCTCCAGCGCATGCTCGCGCGCCCACTCGGCGAGCTCCTCGCACGTGCGCTCGAGCCAAGGATCGACGCGCAGGCCCTCGCGGTGGATGTCGATGCGCTTGCCGCGCTCGAGGCGCGAGAAGTCGAGCACGTCGTCGACCAGCCGCCGCAGGCGCAGCGCCTCGCGCCGGATCAGCGTGTGGTAGCGCGACTTGTCCGCCTCGCTCGCGACGCGGCTGGCCTCGAGGTTCTCCGAGAGCAGGAGGATCGATGCCAGCGGCGTGCGCAGCTCGTGGCTGACGTTGGCCACGAAGTCCGTCTTGAGCGCCGCCAGCGTGCGCTCGCGCCGCAGTGCGCGGAACGTCGCGACGCCCGCGGCGGCGGAGAGCAATGCGAGCACGAGCAGCGCGGCGCGCAACAGCTTCTGCTTCGCCGCCGAGCGCCGAATCCAGCCCTCGGGGTCCTCGTGCTTCACGGTGAATCCGAAGTCGCCGTCGAGCACTTCGTGTTCACGCACTGCGCTGGCCTTCGAGGCTGGTGGATCGATGTCGACGACGAAGCCCGAGGTCACCACTCCGGATCCATGTAACTGCCCGCGCAGCGCACCAGTCACGGTGTCCGCACTGAGGAACCCGCCTTTCGTACTCGGGGGCAGGCTGCTCCACCAGCCGAAGAATCCAGCAGGGGTGTGACGGATCATCATCCGCGGCGTGTCGTTGTCAGGCAGCGATCCGACGGCTGCCATGAAGGCTTCCTGGCGTCGGTCAGCCTCGAACTCGGTCGCCAACGTGGGCGAGAGTTCGCCCATGAGTCCGAGCAGTGCCGCCACGCCGGAGTCCTCGACGAAGCCTGGTTTCTCCGCCGCAGTCGCCGCCAGGCTCACGCGCGCTGGGGGAACGATCCAGCCGAGCTTTCGATCATGGTAGAGCACGAGCAGTTGCTCACCGAGGTCCTTGCGCCCGGCATCGTCGAGCGCGGTGGCGACGCTGAGCGCAAGCAGGATGCGGTAGGAGACCTCACCCCTGCGCTCGGAGCCATCGAGCTCGCCGCAGGCCGATCGGTACTGGTCCTGCGCGAGGTCCGGACGGCTCGCTTTGGCGCCGAGTTGAACGGCGCGCAGGCGCGCCGCGGCCCGGCGCGCGGGATCCGTGGTCTTCTGCAGGGCTTCGAGTGCCATGTCGAGCGCGCCGGAGAGATCGCCATCGACCAGCTCCACACGCTCGGATTGCACGATGAGCGCGTCGAAGATCGCGTGGCCCGAGCCGGTGTCGGGAACAAGTTCCGTTCCTTCGATCAGCCGTGACAAGGGAGTTCCGACGTTGATCGCCGGTTTGACCAAGCCGTGGCAGCGGTCATCTCCAATGCTCGTTCCACCGACCCAGTCGCAGTGCGCCGGCAAGTCCTGCCACTCGACCTTGACCGCCTCCGCGATCCGCGCGGCGGTGCTGACGAGCTCCGCCCTCCCTGCGCTTTCGGGATCTCCGCCGCCGACCAGCGCGGCGAGCAGCAAGACGAGCGCCGCGCCGAGGCCGAGGACGAGGAAGCTGCGCTCCCGCAGCGTTCCGGGACTCGAGCGGGGGGAGGTCATCGTGCGGTTCGACGCTATCCGGCGCGCATTCTTCGCGTGTCAACGGGTTGTCACCGGTTTGGAGGGGATGAAGCGCGCTCGGCGGGCCAGTAGACTTCGGGGATGGACCGGCCGCACGGACTGACGACCCGCGCCTGGTTCGTGGTGCTCGCGATCTTCCTGCTGGCGCTCGCTGCGTGGCCGGTCTGTTTCGGGTGGAACGCGCCCGGGCGCGCGCTGCTCGCGTGGACCGTGCTGCCCGAGGACGTGCTCGAGCGCGGGTTCCTTTCGTGGGCGGCCGGCTGCGCGGTCTTGTGCCTGTGGTTCTTCGCCGGCTGCCTGATCGACCTGCGCGGAATGACGTGGCTGCTGCCGCCGGCCGCGCTGCTGGCGCTCTTCCTCGCGCGCGGGCGGGCGTCGAACGCGGCCTGGCGCGGACCCGCTGCGCGCGAGCTGTGGCTCTTGGCGCTGGTGCTGGCGCTGACGCTCGTGCGCTCGCATCCGGACCGGCCCGACGAGTGGTTCCTGGGCCACAACAGCGACGACAACTTTCACGCAGCCAACATTGGCGAGCTGCGCTGGCGCTGGCCGATGGAGGACGTGCGCCTGGCCGGGCTGCCGATGCGCTACCACTTCCTGGCCTACTTGCTGCAGGCCGCGCAGGAGCTGGTGCTCGACGTGCCCGGGCGCGAGTGCCTGCTCGGGCTGGCCAAGCACCACGCACCGCTGCTCTTCGCGCTCGGGGTCTTCGTGGTCGTGCGCGCGCTCGGGGTTCGCGCGTGGATCGCGGCCGCGGCGGCGCTCTCGTTGGCGCTGCACGTCGACCTGGGCCGCGTGCTGAAGGGCTCGGGGGGAGCGGACTGGTCGCAGAACGCGCACTTCGACGTCGGGCTCTACGATTCGATCACCAACTCGGTCAGCCTGTGCCTGTTGCTGGGCCTGCTGCTGCTCCTGCCGCGCATTCTGGGTGCCGGCGGCGTGCTGCGCGGAGCCATGGTGCTGGCGTTCGTGATCGCGCTCGCCGCCTCGGCCACGAAGGTGAGCGTGCTCCCGCCGCTGATCGCGGGCCTGGGGCTGGCGACGCTCTGGAAGCTCGCGCGCGGAGGCGGGCTCGACAGGCGCCTGGCGGCCAGCGCCGTGTGCTTCACGCTGGCGGCCATGCCGCTCGCGCTCTGGATCTCGGTGCAGTCGGGAGGCTACGCCAAGGCCGTCTTTCGCTGGCTGCCCGGGTTCGCGCAGCGCTCGGGAGGCTTCGAGAAGGAGGTCGCTTCACACCTCCTGGGAACCGGTGCGGACCCAGCCTGGCTGACGATCGCGCTGCTGCCGGTCTGGTTGCTGGCGGTCTTCGGCGCGGCCGGGTTCGGACTGCTCGCCTGGGCCGCCGCGCGCAGCGAGCGGCGCGAGGCTGTCGAGGCGCCGTACGGGTGGGCGATCCTCGCCGGGATGTTGCCGTCGTACCTGCTAGCTTCGCCGGGCAACTCGCAGCTCTTCTTCGGCAACGTCTCGATCGTCTGCGGGACGCTGCTCGGCGCGCTCGGCGTGCAGCGCTGCCTCGCGCTGCCTGGCGCGCTCGGGCGCACGTTCGCGGGGCTCGCGGGCGCCGTGCTCGCGGCGCACGTGCTGGCGGTGCTGACCGGACCGCTCGCGCGGCCGAGCCTGCCGATCGTGCGCATGGGCGAGCCGGAGCAGTACTTCGCGGGCCTCGAGTGGATGCGCACGAACCTGCCCGCCGACGCGGTGCTGCTCGTGGACGACGTGCGCCTGTGCGCGGGCGCGTGGAGCGAGCGGCGCATGTTCTACGACACGCCGCGCTTCACGCCGCAGCAGCGCGCGCTGTGGAATCCGGACGCGGCCGGGAGCGGCATGCCCGCGCAGAAGCCCTACGAGGATCGCGCGCGCGCGCAGCGCACGTTCCTCGAACAGCCGAGCGCGGCCGGCCTGGCCGAGATCCGCAAGCTGCTCGGGACGCAGGCGCCGCTCTACGCGCTGCGCTCGCGCGCGGTGCTGGAGGTGCGCAACAAGCGCTTCGAGCTCGACGTGCCTGCGCGCGAGGGCCAGGATCCGATCGAGGCGCTGTGCGGCGCGCCGCCGGTCTTCCAGAACCGCGTGGCCGCGGTGTACCGGCTGCCATGAACGACCCGACGCACATGCAGGTCTCGTCGCGCACCTGGCTCCTGGCCCAGGCGGCCTTCCTGGCCGTGCTCGGGATCTGGCCGACGCTCTTCGGCTGGAGCGCGTTGCCCTCGTTCGAAGCGGCGTTCTGCCTGCTGGCCTTCGTCTGGCTGCCCGGCCGCGCGCTGGTCGCCTGGACGCTGCGCACGGAGGATGCGCTCGAGCGCGCGTTCCTCTCGTGGACGGCGGGCATGGCGCTGCTCGGCCTGTGCTTCGTCCTGAGCGTGGTGCTCGACCTGCGCGCCGCGATCTGGATCCTGCCGCTCGCGTCGCTACCGGCGCTGCGCTTCGCGGCGCGCGCGCGGCCCGAGTCGCAGTTGCGCCTGCCCGGCGCGCGCGAGCTCGGCCTGCTGGCGCTGGTCCTCGCGCTGGCGCTCGCGCGCACGCGCCTGGAGTTCGCCGGCGAGTGGTTCCTGGGCTTCGGCTTCGACAACGGCTTCCACTCCGCCAACGCGGCCGAGCTGCGCTGGCACTGGCCGATGCAGGACCCGCGCCTGGCGGGCGAGCCGCTGCGCTACCACTTCCTCTCGTACGCCGCACCGGACGTGCTGGCGCGCATCTTCGCCCTGCCCGTGCGCGAGTGCCTGCAGGGCCTGATGGCGCACCTCGCGCCGGTGTGCTTCGCGCTGGGCGGGTTCACGGCCGCGCGCGTGTTCGGCGCGCGCGATTGGCTCGCCTGTCTGGTGGCGCTGGCGCTGGTGGCGCACGTCGACCCGGGCAACGAGATCCTGCGCTGGACCAAGGTGAACTGGACGATGCGCGCGCCCTTCGAGGTCGGGCTCAACGGCAGCACTTCGACCTCCAGCGGGTTGTGCGCGCTGCTGGCGCTGGTGCTGCTCCTGCGGCGCACGCTCGAGCGCGCCGCGGCCGGCCCGCTCTTCCTGCTCGTGCTGATCGGGCTCGCCGTCTCGGCCACCAAGGCCAGCGTGCTCCCGCCGCTCGTCGGCGGCCTGGGCCTCGCCTGGCTCTGGAAGCTCGTGCGCGGGCGGGGCTTCGACCGCAATCTCGCGCTGGCGACCGTGCTGCTCGTCGCGGTGGCGCTGCCGATGACGCTCTGGCTGGTGGTCGACAAGTCGGGCTATGCGCAGTCGCTCTTCGCGTTCGCGCCGGGCTTCGACCAGCGCACCAGTCCGTTCGAGGTGCGCGTCGCGCAGCTCGTCGGCGTCGCGCCGGCGGATCCGCCGGCCTGGCTGACGCTGCTCCTGCTCCCGCCCTGGGTCCTGGCGTTTCTCGGCGCGGGCGGCCTGGCCTTCGCGGGCTGGCTGGTCGTCGGCGGAGAGCGCGAGGAGCGGCTCGAGAACACGCTCGCGTTCACCGTGCTCGCCGGGATGCTCCCGACCTGGCTGCTCGCGGCACCCGGCTCCTCGCAGGGCTTCTTCGGCTACGACTCGCTGGTCTGCGCTGCCGTGCTCGGCGCGCTCGGCATGCAGCGCTGTCTCGCGGCGACGGGCCGGCTGCCGCGCGCGCTCTTCTGGCTCTTCTGCGCGACCGTCGCGCTGCACACACCGGCCGCGATCGTCGCGCGCATCTACCGGCCCGGCCTGGGCGTTGAGCGCAGCGGCGCGATCGACGAGTACCGCGCCGGCCTGGACTGGATGCGCACGAACCTCCCGCCCGACGCGGTGCTGCTCGCGGACGAGCGGCGCCTGTGCCTGGGCATGTGGAGCGAGCGGCGCATGTTCTACGACACGATCAAGTTCTCACCGCTCTTCCACGCCACGCGCCGCGTCGGCGCCGAGGTCCCGGCCGAGCTGCCCTACGCCGAGCGCGAGCGCGCGCAGAAGGCGCTGTTCGCGACACCCAGCGCCGAGGCGCTGGCCGACGTGCGCAGGCTCCTCGGCGCGCCGGCTCCGCTCTACGCCGTGCGCTCGAATGTGACGCTCGAGCTCTACCAGCGCGCCTTCCACGTCAACGTGCCCGAGCTCGCGGGTCCGGACGCGCTCGAGACGGCCCTGGGCGCCAAGCCCGTTTTCCAGAACCGCGCGCTGGCTGTATACAAGCTCGAATGACGACCAGCGATCCGCACGAGGAGTACCGCGCCCGCCAGCGCCAGCTCTGGGCGATCGGCGCCGCGGCCTGGATGCGCTGGTGGGCGCCGTTCGAGGCCGGCGCGAGCGAGCTCTCGGCCCGCATCGTGCGCGCGGCCGGCGTCGAGCCCGGCATGGGGGTCCTCGACCTGTGCACCGGCCTCGGCGAGCCCGCGCTGCGCGTCGCGCGCGCGGTTGGCGCACGGGGCCGCGTGGTCGGAGCCGACATCTCGCGCCAGATGCTCGAGTTCGCGAGCGCGCGGGCGGGCGAGGCCGGACTGGCGAACCTGCGCTTCGTCGAGACGGAGGGCGAGCGCCTGCCCTTCGCCGCGAAGAGCTTCGACGCCGCGACGTTTCGCTGGGGCCCGATGCTGATGGACGATCCCGTCGCGTGCCTCACCGAAATGCGCCGCGTCTTGAAACCCGGCGCGCGCCTCGGCGTGTCCGTCTGGTGCACCGGCAAGGAGGTGCCGTTCATCGCGCTCGCCGGCGCCGTCGCGGAGGAGGTCGGCGGCATCCCGAAGCCGCCGCCGGGCACGCCCGGTCCGCTGCGCATGGGCCGCGCCGGCGAGTTGGAGGAGGCGCTCGCGGCCGCCGGCTTCAAGGACGTGCACTGCGAGGCGGTCGAGGTGCGCATGGAGTTCGCCTCCGCGGCCGAGTTCGTCGATTTCACGCGCGAGGTCTCGACCACGTTGCGCGGGGCGCTCGAGCAGCGCAGCGCGGAGGTGCGCGATTCGGTCTGGCGGGAGCTCGGCCTGCGCGCGGCGAAGTTCGCCGATTCAAGTGGCCGCGTGCGCTTCGACAACCGCGCCTGGTGCGCGGGGGCGAGGGCCTGATCAGCGAGCCAGCTCTTCCGGCAGCTTGAACTCGACGCCCTCGGGCTCGCCCTGCATCTCCTGCACGTCGGTGACGCCGAGCTCCTTCAGGCGCTCGATCACGAGCTTCACCAGGCCCTCGGGCGCGCTCGCGCCGGCGGTCACGCCGATGCGCTGCGTCGAGACCAGCCACTCGCGCCGGATCTCGCTCGCATCGTCGATCAGGTAGCTGCGCACGCCCTTGCGCGTGCCGAGCTCGGCCAGCCGGTTCGAGTTGGAGCTGTTCTTCGAGCCGATCACCAGCAGCACGTCGAGACCCTCCTCGGCCAGCTGCTTGACGGCGTTCTGGCGGTTCTGCGTGGCGTAGCAGATGTCCTTCAGCTCGGGCCCCTTGATCTTGGGGAAGCGCTTGACGAGCGCCTCGATCACCTCGCGCGTGTCGTCGATCGAGAGCGTCGTCTGCGTCACGTAGGCGAGGCGCTCGGGATCCTCGACGAGCAGGCGCTCGACCTCCTCGACGGTCGAGAGCACCGTCACCGGGCCGTCGATGCGCCCGCGCGTGCCCTCGACCTCGGGGTGGCCGGGGTGGCCGATCAGGATCACGTGGTTGCCCTTGGAGCGGTATTGCTGCGCCTGCACGTGCACCTTGGTCACGAGCGGGCAGGTCGCGTCGATGATCTTCAGGCCGCGGCGCTCCGCGGTGCGCACGACCTCGTCGGCGACGCCGTGGGCCGAGAAGATGGTCACCGCGCCGCCGGGGACTTCCTCGAGCGTGTCGACGAACTTCACGCCGCGGCTGGAGAGGTCGCTGACGACGTGCGTGTTGTGCACGATCTCGTGCAGCACGTAGACGGGCGCGCCGTGGAGCTCGAGCGCGCGCTCGACGATCTCGATCGCGCGGTCGACTCCGGCACAGAAACCGCGCGGGTTGGCGAGGCGCACTTCCATGAGCCCCCGAACTTCGCCGCCCGGGCCCGGACATGCAAGGGGCCGACTGTCCGGCGATTCGAAATCGTGCTGTAGTGTGCGGCCTCGAGGCAGAATAGGAGGCCCGAAGGCTGTCCGAGGATTCCCGTGTCCCGCGCTTCCAAGCCCCTGCTCGTGTGCGCCGCGATCGCAGCGCTGCTCGCCGGCCTCTGCTGGCTGCCCGGACGCGTGGAGCGGCGTGCGCTCGCGGCCGAGTTCCAGGATCGGAGCGCGGGAGCGAGCCGCTCGAGCGCAGCCCTCGAGGGTGAGCCGCCGGCGCCCGAGCGCAGCGCGGTCGCCGTCGCGGACGAGGCGCGTCTCCGCGCGCTGCCGCGCCGGCGCTGCCTGAAGGGGATCGTCACGAGCGTTCGGGGCGGCCCGGTCGAGAAGGCGCTGGTGACGATTGTGCGCAACGGCGAGCCCGGAGCCGACGATCGGGCTTCGAGCGACGAGGACGGGACCTTCGTGCTGCACTACAGCGGCGCCGGCGACTACGAGGTCATCGCGCGCGCCGCGGGTCTGGGCGTGACGCCGCTGCAGGTGTTGCGCCTGCCCGACGATCCGAGCGAGCTCGAGCAGCTCGAGCTGTGCATCGGCGAGCCGGACTTCCTCGCGGGCGTGCTCGCGGACGAGGAGGGCCACGCGCTGCAGGGGGTCGACCTGTGGGCCTTCCCGAGCTCGGTCGGGATGGCCGATGCGCAGTGGCTCTTCGCGTGGCGCAATGGCCCGCGCTGCCGCTCGCTGCGCGGCGAGTGCAGCGCGTCCGCGCGCACGGACCGCGCGGGACGCTTCCGCTTCGAGGGGCTCGCGCCCGGCTCCTACTTCATCGCGCGCACGGAGGACCTGGAGCCGCCGTGCCCGATCCGCTGGGTGCACCGGACCGGCGAGGACTCGATCCGGCTCGCCTTCGAGGACGACTGCTGGCTGAAGCTGCGCTGCCTGGGGCCCGGCGGCGCTCCCGCGAGCGAGGCGAGCGTGTTCTGCGCGGGCCTCGAGCAGCGCGGGCCGTCGGACAGCCTGCTCGAGCCCACGACCCTGCGCGAAGCCGAGGACGGCGAGCTGGTCTTCCGGGTCGAGCCCTGCCGCGTCTATCGCTGCGGCTTCCTCGATCCGGCGCGCGGGCTGGTCGAGGAGGAGATCGCGATTCCCTGTCACGGCGGCACGATCTCGCACACGTTCGTGCTCCCGGAGACCGCGGGCTCGGGCGTGCTGGTGCTCGTCCTGCCGGAATTCTCGAGCCAGGACGAGCTCCATCCGCGCAGGGTGCGCGTGCGCTCGGGGGCGAGCGGCGTCCTGCTGAAGTCCTGGACGCAGACCGGCTGGAGTCGCACGCAATTGCCGCAGGGCGCCTACGTGCTCGAGCTGGCCGATCCGCCCGCACGCGGATGGGATCCGCTCCTGCGCGAGGATCCGCTCGCCGAGCTGCTCCTCGAGCGGCGCGAGTTCTCGATCGAGGCCCGCGGCGACACGCGGATCGAGCTGCGCTAGCTCAGTGCTCTTCGCTGACCAGGTTGCGGTTCCAGCCCGGGACCTCGACCACTACGTCGCTCGAGCCGTTGGGCACGGTCTGGCAGGCCAGGCGCGACTGCGGCGTCAGGCCGGGTGCGTTGTCGAGCTGGTCGTCCTCTTCCTCTGTCGCCTGCGGACAGGATCCGAGGCCCTGGCGCACGATCACGTGGCAGGTCGAGCAGGCGCACACGCCGCCGCAGGCGTGGTCGATCTCGATCTTGTGGCCGAGCGCGATCTCGAGAATCGAGCCCTTCTGACCGTCGCGCGAGTAGGGCAGCTTGGCCGGATCGACCTCGACGGTCACGTTCGCGGGCAGGAAGGTCAGCTTGTACTTG
>WNFL01395745.1_pt1 | contig 15822 bp, 16 predicted proteins | sample 5400361 | NCBI WGS metagenome assembly WNFL01 (sample SAMN13153351, study PRJNA577476) | soil metagenome | isolation source: 40 cm soil on Douglas fir-dominated hillslope | place: USA:California | collected 2013-09-17
TGAGTACTTTCGTCGAAGTTCGCGCTTGGGCGTGTCAGCCAATAGTCCGGTAGCATCATATGTGTGCCTCCATTATTACAACAGCCTACCTATGTATAACCATACTTTTTGCATCGTAGCAATTATACTGTCCGATATCAAATCCCTTGACTCATTCCTCACACTCGCATAGAATACCGCCCAACATGCACAAGCACGGCTTAGGTACTATGACCATGACAACTACCTCCGGAATTCTCCGTGAGGCATTTGTGGTTGGGCAGAAGTAACTAAGTCAAAGTTATCTCGAAACACACAACGCCTCACGGAAACGTGGGGCGTTTTTGTTTACTAAAAAATTAAACACAAAGGACACGACGGTCACGAAGGTTGAAACCACGATGGTTGTGTCTCTTTTCCCTCCTTAGTGTACTTAGTGCCCTTTGTGTTTAAGGATTTTTCAAGGAGAAGACTATGCCAGAAAAAACACTCGTGATGAAATTTGGAGGGACGTCTGTTGGGTCTGCGGATGCGCTTATCAATGCGACGCAGATCATTCGGGACGCAAAAAAGGATTGGGCACGCGTCGTCGTGTTGACCTCTGCCATGTCTGGCGTGACGGACCTTTTATTGGACTCAGCCACGCTCGCTATGCAGGGTAAAGTTGATTCACTTCCAGCAGCCGAATCCACGCTGAGAGCGAAACACTTCTCCGCTGCCGATGCACTCATCAAAGAAAAAAAACTGCGCGAAGACGCCAAAGCCGAAATCAATGCGTTGATTCAATCTCTCGTGGATCTATGCAAAGCGATTGCGGTGCTCGGCGAAGCCAGTCCGCGGGCAATGGACGCGGTCGCATCGTTGGGGGAAAGAATGAGCCTGCCCTTGCTGACGGCGGTGGTCAATGATGCGGGCATCAAAGCCAAAGCGATTGCGTCAAGCGAGTTCATTGTCACCAACTCCCATTTTCAGAATGCACATCCAGACTTCAAAGCCACAAATGAAAAGACGCGGGGAAAATTGAATCCATTGATGGATGCAGGAATTATTCCAATTACTACAGGTTTTATTGGCGCAACACCCGAAGGCATCATCACTACCTTGGGACGCGGTGGCAGTGATTATTCTGCTGCGATTATTGGCAGAGCTTTACCCGCAGATGACATCTGGATCTGGACGGATGTCGATGGCGTGATGACCACTGATCCACGCATTGTGAAAGAGGCAAAGACGTTACCCGAGATCAGTTACGGCGAAATTGCCGAACTCGCTTATTATGGCGCGAAAGTTTTGCATCCGAAAACCATCCGCCCGATTGTGGATGCAGGCATTGGATTAAGAATCTGCAACACGTTCAACCCATCTCATCCTGGCACGCGGTTGAAGGCAAATGCAAAAAGCAACGGCAAACCTGTCAATGGGCAGATCATCAAAGCCGTGACCGCCATCCGCAAACAAAGATTGGTTACCATTGAAGGGCGCGGTATGCTAGGCGTCCCTGGTGTGGCGGCTCGCGCCTTCAGTGCGGTGGCGTCCACAGGCACAAGTGTTCCACTGATTACACAGGCTTCCTCAGAACAGTCCATTTGTTTTGCAGTGCCGTCTGAAGTTGCAGCTTCTGTAACGTCCGCGCTTGAACAAACTTTCGCTTACGAAATCGAAGAGGAAGATATCGACCGCGTCTGGTCCACGGACGATGTTTCAATTGTCACTGTGGTTGGCGCAGGCATGCGACATACGCCCGGCGTGGCTGGCAAAGTTTTTAGTCAACTCGGCAACAATGGAGTCAACGTCCTCGCCATCGCGCAAGGCTCATCGGAAGTTTCGATTAGTCTTGTTGTAGCTTCAGATGATACAGAAAATGCAGTCAAGGCATTGCATAAGTTGATTGTCCAATAACACACGTAGGGGCACGATATACCGTGCCCCTACTACAAATAAACATAGGAGAAATCATTATGTCATCATCCCAAATCCCAGTAGCAGTTCTCGGCGCGACCGGTGCTGTCGGTCAGCGATTTATTTCGTTATTGGATAATCATCCTTGGTTCAAGGTTGTTGCGCTCGCCGCGTCTGATCGTTCGGTCGGGCAGAAATATTCATCCGCCGCGCGCTGGATACTTGATACGCCCATGCCAGAATACTCGCGCGATATGGTCGTTGTCCCTGCTACGACTGACGCTGTGCAGGCAAAAATTGTTTTCTCTGCGTTGCACAATGATGTCGCCAAAGACCTTGAGCCGCAGTTTGCAAAAGCGGGCGCGGCAGTTTGTTCCAATGCATCATCGTATCGACGCGGTGAAGATGTGCCCCTGCTACTTCCAGAGATCAATGCCGAGCATATCTATCTTGTGAAAGAGCAGCGCAAGAACAAAGGCTGGAGCGGATGCATCACCACGAATCCAAATTGCACCAGCACGGGTCTCACGATCGCGCTTAAGGCGCTCGATGATGCCTTCGGCGTGAAAAAAGTTTTTGCGGTTTCGATGCAGGCACTTTCGGGCGCGGGCTACCCGGGTGTTTCTTCATTGGACATTATGGACAATGTCATCCCGAATGTGGGTAACGGCGGTGAAGAAGAAAAAGTGGAATGGGAGCCGCGCAAGATGCTCGGCAAATTAAATAATAACAGAATCGATCTCGCGGATATCAAATTCAGCGCACATACGAATCGTGTTGCGGTGATCGATGGGCACACGGTCTGTGTCAGTGTGGAATTGGGAAATTCGGTTGAGCCAGAAGTTGCGATACAAGCATTGCGTGATTATGTCGCTCCACTGTCAGCGCGGGAACTGCCCTCGAGTCCGCGACCCGTGATCGAGGTCAGAGATGAAGCGGATCGCCCTCAGCCACGACTCGACCGTTTAAACGGAAAAGGCATGACGACCGTAGTCGGCAGATTAAGACGCGATCCCATTCTTGATCTTAAATTTGTAGTGCTCTCACATAACACGATCCGCGGCGCGGCAGGCGGCTCGATCTATAATGCGGAGTTGCTTGTCAACGAAAATCTTTTGTGATATAACCCGCCCAATTAAATATTCGCTCTTATCCAGAGAGACTGAGGGAACGGCCCTTTGAAGTCTCGGCAACCAAACACATGTTATGGTGCCAACTCCGACAGTGAATGACAATGTCATTCAAGCACTGGAAGATGAGAGGATGGTATCGTATGTACCTCTTCTTGTACTTTCAGAAGAGGTTAATTTTTTTCCCCTAAAGGGGATAATAAAATCTCTTCTGAAAAGCGGATAAACAACCATTTTTAATATGTCGTTGCGAGGAGGGTTCTTGCCCTTCCCGACGAAGCAATCCCCTGTCAATAGGAGACTGCTTCGGCAAAAACCAAGAGCGCCTCGCAGCGACATGTTAAATTCAAGGAGAGTCTTATGTCTAAAACAGAACGCAAATTTGGTTTTACCACGCGGCAACTGCATGCAGGTTATGACCCTGAAGCAACAACGGGCAGCCGTGCGGTGCCGATCTATCAGACCAGCGCGTATGACCTGCAAAGCACGGAGCGCGCGGCGCGTTTGTTCGCGTTGCAAGAGACGGGGCACATTTACACGCGCATCTCCAACCCAACCACAAGCGTGTTCGAGCAACGTATTGCATCCCTCGAAGGCGGTGTCGGCGCAATTGAAGTGAGCTCGGGTCAGGCGGCGCAGATGACAGCCATCTTTGCCATTTGCGAAGCGGGTGACCATATCGTTTCGGCTTCGACGTTATTTGGCGGGACGGTCAGCCAGTTCAAATATACATTTCCACGTTTGGGAATCAGTGTTACGCTCGTTGATGCATCTGATCCTGAGAATTTTCGTCGGGCAATTCAGCCGAACACAAAGATCATTTACGGTGAGACCGTCAGCAATCCGCGCGTGAATGTATTCCCGCTGGAAGAGGTGGCGAAGATCGCACATGAACACGGTATTCCATTGATGATCGATAATACCTTTGCCACGCCGTATCTCTGTCGCCCCTTCGAATGGGGCGCAGATATCGTCGTGCACTCGACGACCAAATTCATTGGCGGGCATGGTACGTCCATGGGCGGCGTGGTTGTGGATGGCGGCAAGTTCAATTGGGCAAAAAGCGAACGACATAAAAACTTCAACACACCCGACCCGGCTTATCATGATGTGGTGTACTCAGAGGATTTCGGCACGCTGGCATTTATCTCGAAAGCGCGCGCCGGCATTTTGCGCGATCTGGGGCCCAACCAATCGCCGTTCAATTCATGGCTGTTTATTCAGGGACTCGAAACTTTGTCGCTGCGCATGGAACGCCACGTGCAGAACGCGCAAGCCGTCGCTGAATATTTGGAAGACCATCCCAAAGTCGGCTGGGTGATTTATCCGGGTTTGGAGAGTCATCCTGACCGCGAACGCGCCAAACGATATTTGCCCAAAGGCGCGGGCGCAGTCCTCGGCTTCGGCGCCAAAGGCGGACGTGAAGCAGGCGCAAAATTTATTGATAGCCTCAAACTTTTCAGCCATGTTGCCAATCTTGGCGATGCGAAGTCGCTTGCGATTCATCCCGCCAGCACAACGCATTCACAACTCACTGAAGAAGAACAACGCGCCGCAGGTGTCAGCCCTGATTTCATTCGCCTGTCCATTGGCTTGGAGGATATCGAAGATATTTTCTGGGATATTGATCAGGCACTCAATGCCTAAAATAATCTGTTGGTCAAGTAGTCCCGCATGTTTTCTGCGGGACATATCGAGACCAACGAATAACAAGAATACTTTTGTAACAGAAATTGTTTTGCTTACTGGTGGTCTCGATACCTTCGTACTCGACCACCGAACATAGAGATAATATGCCCGTAAAAATTCCCACCACCCTCCCCGCCCGCGCGACTCTGGAGCGCGAAAATATTTTCATCATGGATGAAGAGCGCGCTACTCATCAGGATATTCGTCCGTTGCGTGTTGCGATCCTCAATCTCATGCCCACCAAGGTCACGACCGAAACGCAGCTCCTGCGCTTGCTTTCCAACTCTGCGCTTCAGGTGGAAGTCACGCTTCTGCACACCGCCACCTATGAATCAAAGAACACCGATGCAGATCATTTGTTGGAGCATTACGTTACGTTCAATGATGTCCGCAACGAGAAATTTGACGGTCTTATTATCACCGGTGCGCCCGTGGAGCAAATGCCTTTTGAAGAAGTCGAATATTGGGATGAACTGACTCACATCCTGAACTGGGCTGAGACCAATGTCGAATCCAACTTTTATATTTGCTGGGGAGCGCAAGCCGCGTTGTATCATAAATACGGTGTCCCGAAATATGACCTCCCTCACAAGATGTTCGGCGTCTATGAACATCGCATCCTCTCCTCGACCGAGAACCTGCTGCGTGGATTCGACGACATTTTCCTCGCCCCACACTCCCGTCACACCGAGATTCGCCGCGCAGATATTGAGCAGATTCCCGAATTACAAATCCTTGCCGAATCAGACGAGGCAGGTGTGTATATCGTCGGCACAAAAGATGGACGTCACCTCTTCATCACCGGTCACTCGGAATATGATCCGCTCACGCTCAAAGCTGAATATGACCGCGATGTGAACAAAGGACTTTCGATCCACGTCCCGCAGAATTATTATCCGAACAACGACCCGAAACAGACTCCCACCGTCCGCTGGCGTGGACATGCGAGCTTGTTATATGCAAACTGGTTAAATTATTACGTCTATCAAGTCACGCCGTATGATGTGAATCAGATTCCATGACCAAGGTTAGCCTGCGTCCCGTCATCGAAACCGATCTGCCTATTTTATTCCAACAACAACTTGAACCAGAAGCCATCGCCATGTCCGCTTATCATGCGAAAGATAAGGGCGAGTTCATGCACCATTGGGAAGGCATTCTGAAGAATAAAACCATTGTTGCGCGGACCGTCATTTATAAAGAAAGAATCGCTGGTCACATCATTTGCTGGAAGGAGGGAAAGTATGAGCAACAGGTTGGCTATTGGATCGGTAAATCGTTTTGGGGCAGAGGCATTGCCAGCGCAGCGCTCGCGGAGTTTTTACTGGAAATCAAAACACGCCCGTTATATGCTTATGTCGCAAATCATAATCTTGCTTCCAAAAGAGTGTTGGAGAAATGCAGATTCGCCAGGCTCGATGGAAGAGCAAAAATATCAGTGTTCATACTAAAGTGACTGTCACCTAGAGTTAAAGTTCAGAGCAATATTTTGCAAGACATCCATAGGCGGAATATGATACAACATGGCTAACGAGTTACCATGGACAAAAAAGAATGGTCACAAATTCGGCATCATACTGAACTTAATGTTGGGCTTCTGCACGCTTATTACATTGAACATGCCTATCCACGCCATAGTCACGACTATTATGTAATCAGTCTGATCGAGCAAGGCAGACAATCATTTACGCACAAAGGAATAAAGCATCTTACCTTGCCAGGCGGGGTAATTTTGATCAACCCGGGAGAAGTTCATACCGGAGAAGCGGCTGACAAGCTAGGCTTTGAGCTGCGCTCCCTTTATCCGACAACCTCTCACATGGAGATGGCAGCCTTCGAGTTGATGGGCCGTCATCAGGCTTTGCCATTTTTTAAAGAGGTGCGCGTTAATAATCCACAAGCTAGAAACAACATTTTGTCCCTGCATAAAGCCATGTCACAGGGCGCAAGCGCACTGGAATACGAATCGCGTTTTATCTGGACTCTGGCTCAACTCATCAAACAGTACGCTGACATTTCTCATGCTGAACAACGGTTGGGAACAGAGAAAAGAGCAATCCAACAGGCGCGTATTTATATTGATGAACATTTTGCAATGGGTGTGAGCCTGCATGAATTGGCTCAGCATGTCGGTCTTAGTCCCTATTATTTTCTGCGGGTCTTTCGTGCTGAAGTCGGTATGCCTCCCTATGCCTATCTTGAAAGTGTGCGGATCGGCTGCGCGCAGAGGCTCATCAGATCTGGCAGGTTATTAACAGAAGCAGCTTTTGAGTCTGGCTTTAGCAGTCAGAGTCATATGACCAACAGCTTCAAGAAAATTATTGGCGCGACGCCCGGTCAATACGCCGGACAAATTAGATCATAATCGAAAGCTGATAACCTTATGTTCAATTTATTTTCAGTCATATCCTATGTGTTGATCTCAAGTTTTACACCCGGACCCAGCAACATCTCCAGCGCTTCCATGGCGATCTTGCATGGATATAAAAACACTGTGAAATATCAATTGGGGCTCGCATTTGGCGTACTCCTGTTGATGTTATTAAGCGGGTTGTTTTCGGCAGCGCTTTTGAAAATTTTCCCAGCCCTCGAACCCATTCTACGTTATGTCGGCGCAGCGTATATTCTTTACCTTGCGTTTGGTATTCTAAAAGCAAGTTATTCTTTTACCGAAAAAGAAACCAAATCATTAGAGTTCACACATGGTTTCATGTTGCAGATATTGAATCCTAAATTGGTCGTTTACGCATTCACCTTGTTTACTGCATTTCTGGCATCCATGAACAGAAATCTTTCATCGCTCACAGCCCTGGCTACCCTTTTGGCGGTCGTCTCATTTTGCGCGACCTCGGTGTGGGCTTTATTTGGAACGGGAATTAAGACTTACCTTCACAATCCGCGTTTGCAATCGGCCATCAATATTGCGTTATCTATTTTATTGGTTTATTCAGCCATCTCACTCATCGGTCTTATGTAAATTTAGCGCCACTGGGCAATTCGCTCTGGAATTCTTTCATCACCCAACTCGTGGCAGACTTTCTTCAAACGCTTATAGGCACCCAACCATTTCAATTCGTTGAGATTTTCTTCGAGAGGTACGTCAAGACGAAGTGTGGATAACTCCCTGAAAAGTAAAGCATCCTGATAATTTTGTTGCAGGTTTTCTACCAGGGTCGTGGCGCGACCAAGTCCCAAACCCAACTTATTCGGGTCTTTGGGAATGGCCTCGATGTGTTTGAATTTCGCGAGCACAGTGGCGGTGGACTTGGCGCCCCAGCCTTGAATCCCTGGATAACCGTCTGCGGAATCACCAACGAGAGCAAGATAATCAGGAATAGACTCTGGGTCGACACCAAATTTTTCAACTACACCTTTTTCATCAAGAATAATTTCACGGCGACGATCCCAGCAAATGACACGATCCCCATCCACCATTTGAGTCAAATCTTTATCTACCGAGCAAATGACAACCTGCTCTACGGACTTATTTTTCTTGAAGCGCGCGGTCGCTGTGGCAATGGCATCGTCCGCTTCAAATTTGACCATGGGCCAGATCACCAATCCTAAAGCGGATACTAACTTTTCAGCCACCGGAAATTGATTCAAAATGATTGGATCCACGCCTTCACTGGATTTGTAGCCTGCATACATCTTGTTGCGAAACGACTCGATGACATGATCGAAGGCGACCGCGACATGCGTCACTTCGGGGTCGCTTAACAGCAACATCATGCTGCGCACAAGTCCGAGCGTGGCGCCGACTTCCTGTCCACCTGCCGATTTTTTCGGAGGCGCGCCGAAGTGAGCGCGGAATAATTCGTATGTGCCGTCAACAAGATGGATTTTCATGTGGGGTATATTCCTTTGGCTTGATTATCTCGCATCCTGCATGGGTTTGTCGAGGAAGGCTGTGATCATTGGGATCAGCAAATCTGTTCGACTCGCCACGCCCACGTGCGAAGTACCGGGCAATATGGCAAGTCGTGAATTTGGGAGTCCGGCGGGAGTATCGCCGAAGACGCCACCTCCCAACAAACGAAACATCTCAACAGCATGTTCCGGGAGGGTAAGATCAGAGTCGCCGATAATCAGCAGCGTGGGCGCTTTGATAGCCTTTATGCTTTCAGCGGATATATCTTTGGTTTGGCGATCCATCTCGGTTTTCTTGGCGAATAGTTTCGCGAAATCTTCCGGATGGGGTGCGATCCGCATATATTCCTCATGCCATGGAGAACCGTACATCATTTCGGGTTTCATATTCTCCATGTTTTCCATAAGCCCAGGCTGGATACCTCTCAGCGTGTATGTACCGGAGGCGAAGACAAGTTTGCGCACTACCTCTGGATGCCGTATAACAGCGTGCAAGGCAACACCAGCACCCATGCTATAGCCAAAGAGATCAGCAGGTTCAAGCCCCAATTCTTTAATCGCAGCCGCAGTGTCATCAGCCAATCCCTCCAGCGTCAGAGGGCGATCAATATCTGCCGTATGTCCATGGGCTTGCAACTCGAAGGCGACCACCTGACGAGTTTTGGCGAGTTCAGGAATCAATCCTCCAAACGAAGTGCCGACGCCTGAAAAGGCACCATGCAACAACACGAGTGGTTGTCCTTTGCCATGAACTTCGTAATACATTTGCAATCCATTGACATCTACATAACCTTGCGTGCTCTTCTTTGAGCGAGTCGCAGTTGATTTTGTTGGTTTATTATTTTTCATCTGAAGCACACTTTCTGTTTCAAATACCTATAAATGATTAACTTGCAGATGTCAGAGGAGCAAGAGCTATTGCACAGCCTGCTCTTGCTCCTTGGATAAAACTTTAAGCAGGCTGATAGCGTTGATACACGACTCCGGTGGGAAGCGCGGAGGCTTCAATCAGTTTCAAATTAAGGTTTTTCCCGGCTGGGAACAAGCGCTTGCCAGTGCCCAACACAAGCGGGTAAACATGCAGGGCGTATTCATCTACCAGATCATTTTCTATCAAAGCTTGCAACAAAACACTGCTGCCATCTACGATGATATTTTTGCCGGGCTGGTTTTTCAACTTGCGAATTTCCTCAACCACATTACCGCTGATGATATTTGAATTCCGCCATTCATCTGCAGATTTCAATGTGTTGGAAACAACATACTTTTTCATGCCGCCAAACGGATCATCAGCTGGATTGGGCTCGAATGCAGCACCATGACTTTGCCAGGTTTTTCGTCCCAGCAACAATGTGTCAGCTTCAGCAAATATCTGACCAAAATGGGCGCCAATCTCATCGTGCCAGTACGGATGCGTCCAGCCGCCATAGGTAAAGCCACCATCAGTATCTTCGGTAGGACTGCCCGGCGCTTGAATCACGCCATCCAAAGTAATGAACTCGTGAACAACAAGTTTTTTCATAGTATCTCCTTTTCAATATCAAGTATTGACCCAATCATATAACGGCAAGGAGATTTCGTCTTGTAAAAAAACGACATCATTCGGATTGATTCGATTTGACGATTTGTGCTGGCGTTTGACCGAGCAGGAGTTTCAACGAGCGGGTCAGATGCGGTTGATCGAAATATCCCATTTGATATGCAGTCTCAGGGATGGGTACCCCGCTCTGAAGAAGCGACAATGCCTGCCGTGCTCGTTCGATCTTTTGAATGGATTTGTATGTGAGACCCGTAACATGCAGGAAGCGGCGTTGGATCGAACGCAATGAAAGATCCCGCGTTTTACCCTGCATCACATCCCCTATCACTTGATCGCGTGTCACTAGATCTTTGCGGATCAATCGATTGACAAATGTATCCACATTTTCGAAATCGGGGAATTCCCACGTATCGCCGAAAAGTTGGAACGAATTCTTTAAAGTTTCAGGCAAATGGATCTCTTCATCCACAAGCTCACTTCCGGGCAGACGCGGCATGAACGTGCCATGCTTGAAGATGATCCCCAAAAAATCTGCATCTTCGGGAATCGGAGCTGGCGAGGCTTTTGTTTCAGGTCCACGCAGACTTAAGGTGATTTTCTCCTGTTGCTTTGTAAAGACCATCTCCCATTGACTCGCGGCAGTGGACATGAATGAACCACCACCTACACTGCGAGCCTGGTAGATGGTTTCGACAAAAGGCGAATCTGAAGGTTGTATACCAAGGTCAACGATCATTAAAGGTATTCCTGCTTACGAATAAATCTCTTGAATCTTACACCTTTTTCCAAACGGTTGCATATTTCTTTTTATATTTCAAATCCTGCTCCAGCTCAATCAGTTCCAGAGCCTTCTCTTTAATTTCACTGGACGTGGTGGCATCGTAAAGATTTCGCAAAGCTACGAGGATGTCATAGCGGATCAACGTTCCGTTCTTCTCTTTGATACATTCCTTATAACGTTTTTCGAGACCTTTTACGACAAGAATTTGAGCGTTCTTTCCGCCCAACCCGACCTTCCAAATGTTTTGTAGGGTATGTCGTGCGGTGACAAAACGCTCGTCTTTTGTGACGTTGAGCAATTTGTCAAAGTCTTTGAACATTCGCCCCTTGGGGTCGCTTTTGCCGAGATTGCCAAGCAGTTGCCCGCAAATCGCGCGGACATGGTTATCCTTGTGGGTCAAACCTTCGAGCAATTCATCCCACGCTTCATATGCCCAATCCACGGGCTTTTCGGTTTTCTCCATTAAAGTTGCATAGGCTTTATTTTGCAGCTCTCCATTTTCAGAGCGAATATTATCCAAATGTGTGCGAATGCTCTTATCCATTTTGCCTCCAGCTGTTTTCTTTGATTCACGGAAGGATAAGCCGTTTGCCTTGAGCGCCTCGCGAAGTTTGCCAAGCGCATTGGGTCCCATACCGTGCAATTGCAAAAGTTCCGCTTCAGTGATGTTCGTCAATTGTTTCAGGTTGGTAATACCTGCGCCCTGGAGCGCGCGTTGAGCAGGAGCCGAAGTTTTAGGGAGATCATTGTTTTGTGGTTTCATGAATGCCTCATTTCTTCTCTTCATAATATAGAAGCACATTCCCAGATTTAAACGTTCGCGTTCTGATGAGTTTCAAATCGAGTTTTGATTTTATCCCCTGAAACAAGGGCTTCCCGCCTCCCAACACCGTGGGGTTGACCATGATCCTAAACTCATCGATCAAATCATGCTCGATAAACGTCACCGCCAGATCGGAACTGCCGAAAATTGCGATATCTTTTCCTGCTTCATTCTTCAACTTTGAAATTGCTTCCACAAGATTATTTTTTACCAGCCTCGTATTTTCCCATTCCACTTTTTCAAGTGTCGTTGAAAAGACGAGCTTGGGCAAGCTATTCATTTGCCCGGCGACAACTGGATCGTTACTCTTCGCATCTTCCGACGGCCAGTAACTTGCCATAAGTTCGTATGTTGTCCTGCCAAACAGAAGCACGCCAAATTCACTCGTTTGCTGGATGGCAAATTCATTGAACTCCTCATCTACATTATGCCAGTTGATATCCTTGTTCGGTCCTTCAAAATAACCGTCGAGGGATGTCAGCATGAAGAATATCACTTTTCGCATAAAAGCCTCCGTTGTAATTCCATCTAAAACATACCATTAGCATTCGGCGATTTTTCCGGGATCGGTTGACCCAGATCCCAAAGTTCCACAATATTGCCTTTCTCAAAACGAAAAATATGAACGACAACAGCACCAAGTGCATCGGGATTTTGCCGAACATGCGAATGTGTGACCACAAAATCACCTTCAGCGATCACCCGCTTCACTTCCATGATTTTGTTTGGATTCTGTTGTGCATTTTCCTTCATACCCGCTTGAAGCGCTTCCGCCGTCCCTTCGAAAAATGGGTTGTGATGCTTGAAGCCTTTACCAATAAATTTCGAATACGCTTCATCAACGTCCCCTCTGGAAGCCAGTGTAAGAAAAGCAACCGCCGCATCTTTATATTGATCTGACATGTCAATTCCTTAAGTAAGAACTGGTGAGCGAATGTTTCGCTTTCAACAATTCTTTGGGCGTGCCTTCGAACATGATGGTGCCACCCTTGCTTCCACCTTCGGGTCCCATATCGATGATCCAGTCGGCGTTCTTGATGACATGCAAATTGTGTTCGATGACAACGACCGTGTTGCCAGTATCCACGAGGCGATTGATGACTTGCATGAGGTGACCGATATCGGACATGTGCAAGCCTGTGGTCGGCTCATCCATGATGTAGATGCTGCCCTGCTTGTGCAGTTCGCTGGCGAGTTTGATGCGCTGACATTCGCCACCAGATAATGTACTCAGAGGTTGTCCCAGACTCAGATAATCCAGACCGACATCGCTCATGGCTTGCAGTTTTCGCAGGACTTCTTTGATCTCGAAATATTCAAGCGCCTGTCCCACGTTCATCGCCAACACATCGCTGATGGACTTGCCGTTGAGTTTGTATGCCAGCACTTCATCTTTGAATCGTTTGCCGCCGCAAATTTCACACGGCGATTTCACACTATCGAAAAATGACAACTCGGTATAGACCACACCCAGCCCCTGACAATTTTCGCACGCGCCCTTCGAGTTGAAACTGAACAGCGAAGCCTGTACCTTGTTCGCCGAAGCAAACGCCTTGCGGACATCGTCCATGATGCCCGTGTACGTGGCGGGATTGGAACGGCTGTTAACTCCTACTGCGGATTGGTCAATCACGATCGAATCGGGATGCTGGTGTTGGAAAACCTCGTTGATGAGCGAACTTTTCCCAGACCCTGCCACGCCTGTGACCACAGTCAGCACGCCTGTTGGAATATTCACGCTGACGTTTTGCAGGTTGTTGACCTTCGCATTTTTGATCAGCAGTTTGCCCGTCGGAGTGCGGAATGTATCTTTCAATGGCACGGACTGCCGCATGTGTTTGCCCGTGATCGTGTTCGCCTTGAGCAGGTTTGCGTAACTACCTTCGTAGACGATCTCGCCTCCATGCGGACCCGCAAGTGGACCTACATCCACAACATGGTCTGCCACTTTGATCACATCGGGGTCATGTTCCACGACGATGACTGTGTTGCCCTTGTCACGCAGTTTCTGCAACAACTCGTTCATGCGGTGCACGTCACGTGGATGCAAACCCACGCTCGGCTCATCGAAGATATAGATTACATCGCTCAGACTGCTTCCGAGGTGCTTCACGACTTTTACGCGTTGCGACTCTCCGCCTGATAACGTGTCCGTCTCACGACTGAGGCTGAGGTATTCCAAGCCAATATCCACGAGGTTCTGTAACCGTTCGAGAAGCGCTTTGACTATTGGCTCAGCAGCCGGTGCTTTGATCTTTTTCACGGCTTCGATCAATTCAGGGATTTCCATGCTCGTAAGGTCAGCGATGTTGTAACCGTTGATCTTGCATTTCAGGATGGTCTGGTTCAACCGCGCACCTTTGCATTCGGAACAGGGACCCATCGTTATATATGGCTCCACCGACTTTTGAGTCCGCTCAGACATGGTTTTTAGATCCCGCTTGATGTACTTGTTGGTAAAACGGTTGACGATGCCTTCGTAGGTCAGGTTGAAGTCTTTTGCCCCTAACTTGGTCTTGACCTTGATAGGTTCGCTATATAAAAGGTCGTTCATTTCCTTCTGGGTGTATTTGGATATTTTCTTGTCAGGGTCGAACAAACCAGTATTGATTACATTACTCCAACCCCAACTGCCTACGGCGTATTCTGGGAACAGAATAGCGCCTTCATTCAAAGACTTGGACTTATCCAAAAACTTGTCCAGGTCCACATCCAGTTTGCGACCGAGTCCGTTGCAGTTCGAGCACATGCCCTGCGGGTCGTTGAAACCGAATACGTTGGTGGGTCCCACGTGGGGTTGCCCGATGCGCGAAAACATCATGCGCAGGATCGTGTTGATATCGGTGATCGTGCCCACGGTCGAGTGTGAACCGCCGCCCATCCGCTTCTGATCCACCACGATGGACATACTCAGATTTTCGATGGCGTCCGCATCGGGCTGGGAATACTTCGGCAAAAAGTTCCGCACGAACATGCTGAAGTTTTCATTCAGCAGGCGCTGCGATTCAGTTGCGATCGTATCGAACACGATGGACGATTTCCCCGAACCCGATACACCTGTAAAGATGGTAATCTTGCGCTTGGGGATGCGCAATGAAACATTCTTCAAATTGTTTTCACGTGCGCCGTGAATCTCGATATATTCCTGGAGCATTGTCTCTCCTCTTTATTCTCTGTCAAACATTAACGCAATGGGTGGGCAAAAGCCAGGCTTTCACCCACCCAGGATGGTTTCCAACAATGATGAAGCTACGCTTTTCAAGAGAGAAAACATCACAAATTCATTTATCGCTCGCGCTCTTTTGGCGTGTTCAACCTCACGGCATCGAGAATGAGTGCCTTTAGCGCTACCTCATCTACAGTCTCGCCTTCGTAGAAGTCGATGGCACGAACCGTGTTGCTATCAAGACGCGTATTGAAGAGCTTCTTCGGATCTTTCACCTTAGCACCTTTGGGGAATGTCAGCCTCACAGCGTTCTTGAGCGTATCTGCTACGCATATGATTCCATCATGCGACCAAACGGGAACTCCCGATGGTTTGGAGGGTTTTTTCCACTTTACTTCTTCGACGACGGCAGGGTCGGCTTTCTTGATCAAAGCGCGCAGCTGTGATAATTTCTGGCCCCGCCAGTCACCTGGCTCCTTGATGATGGCGTCTATCTCTTGAGATGCGGACTTCCCTTTAGGGGAAGGATTCGTACTTGCTTTCATACTCAGTTGGCCGCTTTCTTCACAAGGGCGCTGATCCTGGCCTCATCGGCGGCAGTCAACTCCTTCAGCGCGAAGGCGACGGGCCACATGGCACCTTCATCGAGTTTCGCCGCGTCATTGAAGCCGAACGTTGAGTACCGCGTGTTGAACTTCTGCGCAGGTTGGAAGAAGCAGATGACCTTGCCGTCCTGGTTGGCATACGCTGGCTGACCGTACCAGGTTTTCGGCACGAGGGCTGGCGCGTTGTCTTTGATGATCGCATGGATGCGTTTGGCCATGGAGCGATCCGGTTCCCGCATCGCGGCGATCGCCGCAAGTACAGTGCTTTCCCCGTCTGCCTTTTCGGCTTCCGCCTTCAGTTCCTGGATGCGAGCCTTCGCCGCAGCTTTTTCCTCGGCCG
>WNFL01443153.1_pt4 | contig 15819 bp, 13 predicted proteins | sample 5400361 | NCBI WGS metagenome assembly WNFL01 (sample SAMN13153351, study PRJNA577476) | soil metagenome | isolation source: 40 cm soil on Douglas fir-dominated hillslope | place: USA:California | collected 2013-09-17
AGTAGCTCCAGACGTCGTTGTAGTAGGTGGCCGGTGAGCCGCTCGTGGGAGTGCTGATGCCGCCGAACAGGATCATGCGCGAGTTCGGAGCGTCGAAGACCAGAGTGCCGCCCCAGCGGGCCTGCGGGGCGGACGTGACGCAGCGTTCGAGCCATCGGCTGGCATCCGAGCTGGCCGAGACATTGGGCAGCATCGCCGAGGTGCCGATGTAGTTCCACGCGATGGTGCGCGCCTCGAGGGCATCCGCGGTCGGAGGACACACGCTCGGGTACTGCGACCACAGCGGATCGCACGGACCCGCAGGATCGAAATCGTGGACGTAGAGCAGGTAGTCGGTGGATCCCATCGTCACCGCTTCGGAGGCGAACCAGGTGTCCGGGAATCCGTTCGCTGCCCCCGAGCCCAGGATCGAGGGCAACACGACCGCGCTGCCCCACGAGGTCGTGACGGGATCCGCGCTGGTGCGGTAGGTGATCCCGGGATTGTCCGAGTAGAACAGGTACCAGGTGGTCCCGTGCAGGATCGCGTGCGGAGACTCGGTCTTCCCCGCCGTGAGCAGCCGGCTCACCGAGACGTTGTTCGACGTGAGGTCGTGCCAGACGAACAGGTTCGTGTACGAGGCCCACGCCACGCCGACTGCGGGCGAGCCGCTGGCGTTGTCTACCGCCGAGTAGTACATCAGCCATCCCGCCGTCCCGCTGCCGTCACGCGCCACCACGTCGCGCATCACGAACGGATCCCGCAGTTGACGCGGGGTCGCGGAGCTGGCCCACGGAATCATCGACGTCGTGATCACCGGATTGCTGCCGTAGGGCGACCAGTGCGCCAGGTCGTACGAGGTCGAGACGCCGATCGCCTGGTTACCGCTGGCGTCCACGCCGGTGAAGAACATGTAGTAGTTGGTGCCGTACTTGACGACCGAGGGCGCCCAGACGTGACCGGCGTCCCAGGTCGGATGGATCGGCGCCCCTCCGGTGGTCCAGTCTCCGTCGGGATTGACGGGGGACTGGAGCGTCCAGTTCAGCAGATCCGTCGAGTACGCGTGCCCGAAGTCGATCGCGGTGCTCGCGTCCGGAAGGCTGCGGTCGATTCTCAGGTAGAAGAGATGAGTGACGCCGCCGTCATTGAAAGCCGCGAAATCCTTCGCGCGCTCCATCACCGGCGGGCGGAAGAACGCGGTGGAGCGGCCGAGGGGATAGGGATGTCCGAGGTAGTCACAGGTCGCACGGGCCGGAGCGGCCAGCATCGCGGGCGCCAGGGTTCCGGCCACGAGCACGGCGAGCGCGATGCGACGGGAGAATCGGACCGGATGCATCGTCGATTCGATGCGCATGGAAGCTTCCTCACGCGGGAGTCCTGCCGGACATCCGCGAAACGCGAGTGCCGGCGTTCGTCGGGGGGACGAGTGATGCGCGGCCGATCGTGTGGAGCACCTCGCTTTCTGGTCGCAGGCGGGCAAAGGCGACCGGAGTCGCACTCTACTCAGCGAGGTGTGCGACGTCAGCGGGAGAACGCGCGCGACGCGCGGAATTGACACGCGCGTCGCGGCGGATCGGGCCGGGTGTCAACGCCCGGTTGGCGCTCTCAGATTCCGATCACTCGAGTCGCGCGATCTTGCGCTCCGCGATCTCACGACCGGCGACGCGCATGCGAAGGAAATAGATTCCGGCTCCGCGCGTGAACGTGCGGAACGGATCCCAAGCCCGCGACCACGAACCCGCGTCGAGATGTTCGGCGGCACGGGTCGCGACCACTCGCCCCGCGATGTCGATCAGCTCGAACGTGATGTCCGCGGAGGTGGCAAGGTCGAAGCCCAGCGTCAGCGGACCGCGGTCCGGATTGGGACCGACGTTTCGCAACGCGGTGACCCGCGGGAGATCGGGCCCGTTCACCGCCACATTGGCGGTGTTGATGCGGAAATCCACCGCGCCGCTGCCGCCGTCGTTCACCACCACCAGCCCGTAGAAATCGCCGGCAGGCACGGTGAAGGATGCGTTCGAGGCGGTCTGGAAGTAGGCGGCGCCACGCCCGACCCAGTAGGGCGCGTTGCTGCTCTTGAACAGAAACGCCCGGGCGTTCACCGACTGCGCGGCGTTGAAGATCATGGTGTACGTCACGCCGTTCGTCAGGAACACGTCGTAGCAGCGGACGAAATCGCTGTCCGAGAACACGACGTGGGTCATCGGGTCGCCGGGGTTGATCTGATCCGCGCCGGTGTCCCACTCGGTGTACGCATCCGCATCGCCGCTGTAGCGGAACGGATGCACGTAGTAGGTCCCCTGCGTGTTGCCGAAGGTGTTGAAGTCCCCGACCACGAAGTCGGTGGTGCCCGCGGCGTTCGCGGAGTTCGTGAGCAGGCTCGAGAAGCAGGTCGGTGCCGTCCCGCCCGATCCCGAGCCGAAGGTCTGGAGATCCCAGTCCACCTGCAACGAGGTCGAGTGCGCGGCCACCGCGGTCCAGTAGTTGGTCGACTGGGTGAAGCTGTAGTAGCCGGTCGGGTCCGGGGTGCGCACGGCGACGTCGTTCGCCAGCGCGGTCGGCGTCTCGCAGCGTGTGATCCAAAACGTATAGCTCCCGCTATCGTTGCGCTCGTGATCCATGATGAGCGCATGCCATCCGGTGTGGTTGGGCGTGATGCTGGGGATGCTCAGACTGCTCGACGACCAGTACGGCCCGCCGTTGGGATTCTCGATGCAGTGCGCCGTGATGTAGAGGTTCTGAGGGATGTTCGTGTTCAGGTCGTAGGACTTCCCCGCCTCCAGGTACACGCTCCAGCAGTCCACGATGTCGTTCACGCCCATCGAGCCGCTCGAGGCGTACGGATCGTTCACCAGCACGACCCGCCCATCGCCGTCCCATTGGGTTCTCGCGCCCGGGTCGGCGGTCTGGCCCACCGCATAGCGGGAGGCGCCGTACCATGTGCCCAGCGGGCCGCCATTCGCACTGAAGTCACCGGCGAGGACATTGGCGGTGCCCTGGTTGTAGTTCGAGATGGCTTGCGCGCCGGTGAAGCATTCCGGCGCGGTACCGGAACCGCCGCTGTAGACCTTCATGTCCTGCTCACCGGTGGCGTCCACGTCGGGGCGTGTCCCCACTGCGTTCCACGGTCCGGTCGTGACGTTGAACTGGTAGTAGTCGTTCGCGTTCAGGTTCTCGATCGGGACCCGCGAGGTCAGCGAGCGGATCGGATCGCAGACTCCGACCGTGAGCCAGTAGTAGACGTCGGTCAGGCCGTCGTTCACCAGCACCAGCCCGTACCAGTCGGTGGCCGGCGCCTGGAAATCGGTGCCGGCGCTGGAGCTCGCCATCGTGAGCAGGGCCCCGTTGCGGCCCGCCCAGAACGGAGCGTTGGCCGGGTTGCGGTAGAGCAGCACCTTGGCGTTGCCGATCGCCTCGTAGGTGAAGTGATACGACTGGCCCTGATCGAGGAACACGTCGTAGCACTTGACCACGTCGGTGGAGGGCAGGGTGAGGAGCTGCTGCGGGCCGTTCAGCGGCATCACGTCCGGCCCGTCGTCCCACTGCACGGTGGCGGTCACGGCGTCGGCCGAGAAGTGCCGCGCGCGGACCAGGTAGGTGCCGGTGACGTTCGAGTTGAAGTCCCCGACCACCACGTCGGTGATCCCGGCGCTGCGCGCCGAGCTGGCGAGCAGTCCCGAGACACAGGTCGGGAACGGGGACGAGGTCGAGTAGACGTAGGCGTCCCAGTCGGCCGAGCCGGATGCCGCGCGCACGCCAACCGCCGTCCAGTACGCGGCCGACTGCGTGAACGAGAAGTCCTGATCCGAGGTTCCGGTGGTGACCGGGACCGTCGAGGTGAGGGCCGTGATGGAGCACTGCGCAAGCGCGACCGCCGGCAGCGCCGTGACGAGGAAGGCGCAGGCGAGCGCGAGAGCGTGGACTTGCCGGCTCGCCCTCATCGCGGCGCTCCCGCGGCTGGCGCGACGCGCCGCTTGGCCAGCTCGGCCGCGGACGGCGCGATCGGGCCCGACCCGATGGTCGCCACGGCCTTGGGCTTGCCCGGCGCGGGCACGTGGCTCACGTGGCTCAGGTAGGCCCGTACTTCGGCACGCGGATCACGCGGAGGCGCCGCCGCGCGAGCCGTGGGAGCTGCCGGCGCCGGGGCGACCACGAGATCGCGGGACAGCCTCAAGCCAGGCGGAATCCAGGGCGCCGGGTCCCGCGCGCTGCGCGCGACGCGGGGAACCGGCCGCAATGACTGCTCGTGCTTGGCCCGCTCAGCCGGGGTCAGGACCTGGGGAGTGGTTCCGACCGTCTGGGTCTCGACCTTGCCGGGCGGGGTGGTGGAATCTGCGTGTGCGGAAACGGCCGCGGCGAGGCACACCGCCAGGGCCAGGACCGGAGCGGGGGGACGCATCGGGCCTCCACTGTAGGCCGCCGATGCGCTCTCAGGCGCCGAAACGGCCGATCGGACGGGCCCCGGCGACGACGTCGGTGCCCGCGTATGGAATGGAGCAGGCAGAGAAAATGGTAGGAGTACGAACCGGGGCGGTCAACGACGAAGTCGCTGAAGCTGAACAGCGAGCCGCGACCATCGCGAACAACGCGTCGACGTCGCGGCCAAGCGCCGCGGCGGATCGAGTGGAGGACGCGCCGCCTCCGGCGTAGTCTGCGGCCCATGACGGGCTGGGGAGGCAGTCGATGGGCGTGGCGGGTCGCACTCGGAGCGCTCGCGGCCGGCCTGGCCTGCGGCGCGGCCGACGCCGGCGCGGTCGAGGCTGGCGCCGAATCCACCACCGTGATCCTGCTCGGCACCGGCATGCCGGTTCCCGACCCGCACGCCCAGGGCCCGGCGATCGCGGTCACCGTCGGAGCGCGGATCTTCCTGTTCGACGCCGGAGCGGGAGTCGAGCGCCAGATGAGCGCCGCCGGGCTCCCGGTGCGCAAGGGACCGCTCACCTCGGTGTTCCTGACCCACCTGCACAGCGATCACACCCTCGGGCTTCCCGACGTGATCCTGACCTCGTGGGTGATGGGCCGCAGCGCACCGCTCCGCATCGTCGGCCCGCGCGGCACCCGCTCGATGGTGCGGAACATCCTCGCGGCCTGGAGCGAGGACATCCACGTGCGCACCGAAGGCCTCGAGCACGATGCCCGCGGCGGCCAGGCCGCGCGGGTGATCGAGACCGACGGCGGCGTGGTCTACGACTCCGCCGGGGTCCACATCACCGCCATCCCGGTGTCGCACGGGATCTGGAAGCACGCCTTCGGCTACCGCGTCGACGCGCCGGGGCGCACCATCGTGATCTCCGGCGACACCGCGCCGAGCGAGGCGCTCGAGCGCGCCGCCCGCGACGCGGACCTGCTGATCCACGAGGTCTACCCCGAGGTGCGGCTCCAGGCCGAGGACCGGGCCGGCGGCGAGGACTGGGTGCGCTACATGCGCAGCTTCCACACCTCGGACCACGAGCTCGGCGCGCTGTGCCTTCGCGCCCGGCCCGGGCACCTGGTGCTGGTCCACATCGTCCGCATGGGCGGCACCGACGAGGAGCTGATGGCCGGGATCCGCGCCGGCGGATTCACCGGGCGGGTGACGATCGGTCACGATCTCGATCGCTATTGAGCGGTCGGGCGGAGTCACGAGGAGGTCGCGATGGTCGTCACGCTCTACGGCATGCGCTCGTGGTACGCGCTCGGGACCGCCCTGATCACCGCAGGACTGATGCTCGGCGCCTACGGCCCGCGGGTGTTCGCTCTCGGCGGCTGGGTCGGCGCCGCGTTGCTGGCGATCTTCACGGCGGTGTTCGCGTCAGCGGCGAGGCGAGACTCGGGCGGGGCGAGGTAGCGGGGGGAGCGTGACCGGGCTCCGGACCGACCCGTGAAGAACCGCGGCTCGGTCCGGGCCTTACATCCGGAACACGCCGAACTTCATCTCCGGGATGGGGGCCTGGATGGCGGCGGCGAGCGACAAGGCCAGCACGGTGCGGGTCTCGGCGGGGTCGATCACGCCGTCGTCCCACAGCCGCGCGGTGGAGTAGTAGGGATTCCCTTCGCGCTCGTAGGTCTCGAGGATCGGGCGCTTGAACTCCTTCTCCTCCTTCTCGCTCATGGGCTTCTGCGCCTGTTTCACCTGGGCCAGCACCGAGGCGGCCTGCTCGCCGCCCATCACGCTGATGCGCGCGTTGGGCCACATATAGAGGAAGCGCGGGTCGTAGGCGCGCCCGCACATGCCGTAGTTCCCGGCGCCGAAGCTGCCGCCGATGATCACGGTGATGCGCGGCACCTGCGCGTTGGCGACCGCGTGCACCATCTTGGCGCCGTCCTTCGCGATCCCGCCGTGCTCGGCCTGCTTGCCGACCATGTAGCCGCTGATGTTCTGCAGGAACAGCAGCGGGATGCCGCGCTGCGCGGCGAGCTCGATGAAGTGCGTGGCCTTGAGCGCGGTGTCGCTGAACAGCACGCCCTGGTTCGCCAGGATCCCGACCGGAATCCCGTGCAGGTGGGCGAAGCCGGTGACCAGCGTGGTGCCGTAGCGCGACTTGAACTCGTGGAAGCGCGATCCGTCCACCAGCCGCGCGATCACCTCGCGAACCTCGTAGGGGCGCCGCAGGTCCTGGGGCAGGATGCCGTAGATCTCGCGCGGGTCGAACGCCGGCGGCTCGGGCTCGCGCAGGTCGAGCGAGGGGCGGGCCAGGGCGTGGCCGTCGTCGTCGGCCATGTGGTCGGCGACGCCGGAGATCCGGGTGTGGACGTCGGCGCCGCCCAGCTCCTCGGCGGTCACCTCCTCCCCGGTCGCGGCCTTCACCAGCGGCGGGCCGCCGAGGAAGATGGTGCCCTCGTTCTTCACGATGATCGCCTCGTCGCTCATCGCCGGCACGTAGGCGCCGCCGGCGGTGCACGAGCCCATCACCGCGGCGATCTGCGGAATGCCCAGCGCGGACATGCGCGCCTGGTTGTAGAAGATGCGGCCGAAGTGCTCGCGGTCGGGGAACACCTCGTCCTGCATCGGCAGGAACGCGCCGCCCGAGTCCACCAGGTAGACGCACGGCAGCCGGTTGGCGAGCGCGATCTCCTGCGCACGCAGGTGCTTCTTCACCGTCATCGGAAGATAGGTGCCGCCCTTGACGGTGGCGTCGTTCGCGACCACCAGCACGGTGCGGCCCTGCACGGTGCCGATCCCGGTGACCATGCCGGCGGCGGGCACGCCGTCGTCGTACATGCCGTGCGCGGCGAGCGGTGACAGCTCGAGGAACGCCGTGCCCGGATCGAGCAGGCGCTCCACGCGCTCCCGCACGAACAGCTTGCCGCGCGAGCGATGGCGCTTCAGCTGCTCCTCGCCGCCGCCCAGCTTCACGGCCGCGAGGTGGCGCGCCAGCTCGGCGGCCAGCGCGCGGTGGTGCGCGGCGTTGGCCTTGAACTCCTCGCTCGTGGTCTCGATGCGGGACTCGAGGACTTCCATGCCCGATCTACGCCTGTGCCTGCCTGGCCGCGGTCTGCTCGCGGTTCGGTCCGTAGATCCCGGGCGTCTCGCCGCCGGCGATCCGATTCATCAGGCACAGCTGGCCGCGGTGGTGGATCGCGTGGTGCAGGGTGGCGCCCCACAGCAGGTCGCGGATGGACATCTGGCGGTTCAGGAAGGGGATGGCCTGGCTCAGATCCGCGATCGTCGCGGCGCGCAGGCGGGCCACCGCCTCGTCGTGGACTCTGCGATACCCGGGAGCCAGCGCGGCCACCTCACGCGGCCGCGTCAGGCCGCCGATCGGCGCGAAGTCGACCTTGCCTTTCGCGACGCCGTCCGCGATGTAGCCGTCGATCTCCGCCAGGTGCCAGGCCAGCTCGCCCAGCGAGCGGCCGCCGGCGTCGGGCCGGAAGTCGTACTGGCTCGCGGGCAGCGACTCGATGACCTTGGCGGTGCGATCGGCCTCCATGTTCCACACTTCGATGAAGCGGTCGAGCTCGTTCATGACAGGCCTCCGGGAATGAGTGCGCGGCGGCGCATCCTAGCATCCCTACGGGGCGGGCCGCAGCGGCAAGCGCACGCGGGCGATCGCGCCGCGGTGGCCCTTGCGGTTCTCGAGCACCACCTGGCCGCCGTGGCCCTCGGCGATCTGCCGGCTGAGGGCGAGGCCGATGCCGGTGCCTTCCGGCTTGGTGGTGAAGAACGGGACGAACAGGTTCGCGGTCTCGGCGATCCCGGGCCCATCGTCCTCGATCCGCACCTCGGCCCACCCACGGCTCGCCCTCCAGCTCACCGACTTGCGCATCAGGTTGATCAGCAGCTGCTCGAGCTGGTCGGGATCGGCCTCCAGCGTCACCGCCGGCCCGCCGGCGATCGCGATCGACATGCGCTCTTCGAGCGCCGCGGCGCCCCGCACGTGCTCCTCGAGCCGCAGCGTCGAGGGCTCGGGCGCGGGCAGCCGCGCCAGGGTGGCGTAGGCATTCATGAAGCGCCCGAGCGAGCGGGCGCGGTTCTCGATCAGCTCCAAGCCCTCGGCCATCGCGGGATCCGGCGGCGCGGGCGACGACTTGGCGAGCCGGGTGCGGAGGCTGCCGGCGATCGACTGGATCGGCGCCAGCGAGTTGTTGATCTCGTGGCTCAGCACCCGCACCAGGCGCAGCCAAGCCTGGCGCTCCTCCTCGCGCAGCGGGCGCGTGAGGTCGGAGAGCACCACCAGCCGATGCGGCCGGCCGCCCTGCCGGAATACGCCGTGGCGCAGCTCGAGCCGCCCGGCGCGCCCGGGCAGGCCCAGCTCCACCAGGCGCGGCGTCGAGCCCTCGAGCGTCTCGTCCAGCCCCAGCTCCTGGCTCGAGCGGCCGAGCGCGCGCTCGGCGGGCTGGCCGAGCAGGGTCTCGGCCTCGCGGTTCATGAGGCGCAGGCGCCGGCCGTCGTCGAAGGCGAACAGGGCGACGTCGATCGAGTCCATGACGTGGCGGAGCAGCCCGGTGGCCTCGGTGGCGTCGAGCCGCTCGCGGCGCAACAGATCGGCGAGCGCGTTCACCTCGTGGAGCGCCAGGCCCATGGCGCTCGCGGGATCGGCGCCGCGGGCGCGGATGGTGAAGTCGCCCTCCCGCAGCGCGGCCAGCAGGTTCGAGAGCGTCTGCATCGGGCGGGTCACGCGCTCGTGGACCAGCGCCGCGCAGGCCACCCACATCGCCGCGCACAGCAGCAGCAGCGTGCTGGCGGTGAGCGCGTCCACGTGGTACCGGCGCAGCAGCCACGCCGCGAGCACGAAGGAGGGCGCGACGCCGGCGAGCGCGAGCAACAGGACGCGCCGTTCGAGCGAGAGCGGCTTGCGGCGGCGCGCCATCGGCCCGCTAACGACCGTGTCGCTCGAGCCGCCGGTAGAGCGCGCTGCGCGACAGGCCGAGCGCCTTGGCGGCCTCGCTCACGTTGCCGTCGTAGCGCTCGAGCGCGCGCTGGACCAGCAGGCGCTCGGCGTCGTCGAGCGTCATCTGGTCGAGGGAGAGCGGGCCATCCACCGCGCCCCGCAGCCCCAGGTCCGGGCCCAGCACCTCGTTCCCGCGCGCCAGCAATACCGCGCGCTCGATGACGTGATCCAGCTCGCGCACGTTGCCGGGCCAGGGATGCATGAGCATCGCGCGCAGCGCGCCCTCGTCGAAGCCCTCGAGGGCCTTGCCGTAGCGCTTCGCGTGGCGGTCGAGGAAGAACCGCGCCAGCCCCGGAACGTCCTCGCGGCGTTCGCGCAGCGAGGGCAGGTGGATCTCGACGGTGTTGATCCGGAACAGCAGGTCCTCGCGGAAGCGCCCGTGCTTCACCTGCTCGCGCAGGTCGGCGTTGCTGGCCGACAGCATGCGCACGTCCACGCGCCGGGTGCGCGAGCTGCCGAGACGCTCGAACTCGCCGGTCTGGAGCACGCGCAGCAGCTTGGCCTGCTCGGCCGGCGGCACGTTGGCGATCTCGTCCAGGAACAGGGTGCCGCCGTCGGCGATCTCGAAGCGCCCGGCGCGATCAGCGCTCGCGCCGGTGAACGCCCCCTTCACGTGCCCGAACATCTCGCTCTCGAACAGCGACTCGGTGAGCCCGCCCAGGTTGACCGTCACCAGAGCGCGCGCCGCGCGCGGCGAGGCGGCGTGGAGCATGCGCGCGACCAGCTCCTTGCCGGTGCCGTGCTCGCCGGTGATCAGGACGTGCGCGCCGCTCGGGCCGACGCGCTCGACCAGGTCCAGCACCGGGGCCATCGCCGGAGAGTCCGCGATCATCTCGGGCAGCCCCTCGCGCCGCAGCAGCCGGTTCTCCTGCTCGAGCCTGCGCCCGGTGCGCAGCGCGCGTCCCAGCTCGAGCTGGGTGCGCAGGGTCTGGAGCAGGCGCGTGTTGTCCCACGGCTTCTGCACGTAGTCGCGCGCGCCGCGGCGCACCGCCGCCACCGCGCCGTCCACGCTTCCGAAGGCGGTCATCACCACCACCGGGAGCGACGGCTCGAGGGCGTGGAGGCGCTCGAGCAGGTCGAGGCCCTCGGCTCCGGAGGTGGTGTCGCGGGCGTAGTTGAGGTCGAGCAGCACCAGGTCGAAGTCGCGGGCCTCGGCCGCGGCCAGGGCGGCGCGCGGCGAGGTCGCGGTCTCGACCGTGAACCCTTCGCCGCCCAGCAGCAGCTCGAGCGCGACCAGCACGTCGCGGTCGTCGTCGGCCACCAGGATGCGGGCGCGGGATTCGGTCATGGGTCCGGGCTCTGTGCGAGAGTGCCGCGCGACCACGAGAACCTCACCCGGCGCGGGAGCGCGGGCGCGCGGCCGGCGGAGGGTAGCATGCGGGCGCACCGCCCCGCGCGGCGCGCCCGCGTGTCTCGACGTGAACCGTCTCCTATTCGCTGCGCAGCGCCACCATCGGATCCACCCGCGTCGCCCGCTGCGCCGGCACCCACGCGGCGACCATGCCGGTGGCGGCGAGGATCAGCGCCACGCCGGCGAAGGTCGGCGGATCGCTGGGGCTCACCCCGAACAGCATCGAGGCCATCACCCGGGTCAGCCCCCAGGCGGCCGCCAGGCCGATGCCGCAGCCGATCAGCAGCAGCTGCGTCGCCTGACCGACCACCAGCCCCACCACCCGCTGGCGATCGGCGCCCAGCGCCATGCGGATCCCGATCTCCTGGGTGCGCTGCGCCACCGAGTACGACATCACGCCGTAGAGCCCGACCGCCGCGATCAGCAGTGCCAGCGCAGCGAAGAACGTGAACAGGCCCATGAACAGGCGCGACAGCCACATCGAGAAGGCGATGTGCTCGTCCATGGTGCGCACGTCCACGAAGGCCAGGTCCGGATCGTGGCTGTGGATCTGATCGCGGATCTTCTGCGCCAGGGCCCCGGACGGCAGCGGCGAGTTCACGATCAGCGACATCATCTGGTTGGGGTTCTGGTCGTGCGGGACGAAGACGTGGAAGCGGGTGTCGCGCTGGTCGAAGTTCTGGAGCACGTCGCCGACCTCGCCCACCACCGTCGACCAGCCGACCGAGTCCGGATCGCTCGCGAACCGCACCCGGTGGCCGACCGGGTCCTGCCCCGGCCACAGCTTGCGGGCCAGCGACTGGTTCACGATCGCCACCCGCTGCTTGGTGGTGTCATCCGCCGCGGTGAAGTCACGGCCGCGCTGCAGCGGGATCTGGAGCGCGTGGAAGTATCCGGGAGCGACGATCCCGTAGTTGCTCTCGAGGCCCTGCTTGGGGTCGGTGTAGCCCGTGCCCTCGGCGAGCATCCGGCGTGACCACCGGCCCCGGCTGAGCGGCAGCTGCTGGATCATGGNNTTCCTGGACCCCGGGCACCGCGCGCAGCTCAGTCAGCAGCGCGTGGAAGAAGGTGCGGCGCTGCTCGGCGGCAGGATAGGTGGCGTAGGGCAGCAACACCGCCCCGGTCAGCACCCCCTGGGTGCGGACCGTCTGCCGCTGCTCGGTGAGCTTGGCGAAGCTGCGGATCATGAGCCCGGCGCCCACCAGGAGCACCAGCGAGAACGAGACCTCCGCCACCACCAGCGCCGAGCGCAGGCGGTTGCGGCCGCGCGACGAGCCCGACTGGGCGCTGCCCTCGCGCATCGCCTCGCCCAGCTTGGTGTCGCCGGCGTGGAGCGCGGGCGCGAAGCCGAACATCAGCCCCGCCACCACCGTGATCGCCACCGTGTAGAGCAGCGGCACGGTGTCGATGCTGAAATCCATGTACATCGGCAGCTCGAGCGGGATGGTCGAGATCCAGATGCGGTTGCCCCAGTGGGCGAACAGGATGCCCAACAGCGCGCCCCCGAACGCCACCACCACGCTCTCGGTCAGCAGCTGGCGCACGATGCGGCCGCGCGAGGCGCCGAGCGCCATCCGCAGGCTGATCTCGCGCCGGCGGCTCGCGGCACGCGCCAGCATCAGGTTCGCGACGTTGGCGCAGGCGATCAGCAGCACGAACCCGACCGCGGCCAGCATGGTCAGCATGGTCGGCTTCACGATGCCGTTGAAGTGCTCCATCAGTGGCACCAGGCGCTCGCTGGTGCCCTCGAGCTCCTTGGGATTGGCGCGCGCCGCGGCGTCCATGCGGGTGCGGACCTCGGCGTTGGCCTGATCGAAGGTCACCCCCGGCTTGAGCCGCACCACCGCGCCCAGCGCGAAGCTGTTGAGCTTCTCGTCCGAGGGATCGAACCCCATCGGCAGGAAGAAGTCCTGGTTCTCCGGCCAGCGGAACTTGGGCGGCATCACGCCGACGATGGTGCGGGTACGGCCGTTGATCCGCAGCGTCTTGCCGAGCACGCCGGGGTCGGAATGCCAGCGCTCGGTCCACACCTTGTGGCTCAGGATCACGGTCGCCCAGTTCCGGTTCCAGGTCTCCTCGTCCCGGGTGAACCCGCGCCCGAGGATCGGCTTCACGCCCAGCGCGTCGAACAGGTCGTAGCTCACGGTCGAGGCGTAGAGGCGTTCCGGCTCGCGGCCGATCGTCACGTAGGCGTTGTGGTCCCACCACCCGCCCACCGTCTCGAACGAGCGGCTGTGCTCGCGCAGGTCACGCAGGCCGAGGAACGAGATCTGGTTCCCGCCCGGCTCGTTCTTCTTGGGCTCGAAGGTCTCGAGATAGTAGAGCGACTCGCGGTGCGGCAGCGGCACCGGGCGGTAGAGCACCGCGTACACCATGCCGAACACCATGGTGTTCACGCCGATCCCGAGCGCCATCACCGCGATCACGATCGCGGTGTAGCCGGGGGCGCGCCGCAGCGAGCGCAGGGCGAAGCGGATGTCCTGCAGCAGGACGTCCATCTACTTCCCCCTCTCCTCGACCACGCGGCCGTCGAACAGGTGGATGGTGCGCTCGGCGTAGCGCGCGAAGCGCGGATCGTGGGTCACCATGCAGATGGTCGAGCCCTGGGCGTGCAGGTCGCGGAGCAGGTCCATCACCGTGGGCTCGTCCGCGAGCAGGATCAGCGGATCGCCGGCCAGGGCCCGCGCCACCGCGACACGCTGCTGCTGGCCGCCCGAGAGCTGCCCGGGCAGGTGCTTGGCGCGATGGGCCATGCGCACGCGCTCGAGCGCGTCGCTGACGCGCTGCTTGCGCTCGGACGCCGCCATCTCGCGGTAGGTGAGCGGCAGCTCGACGTTCTCGGCCACGGTCAGGTCGCCGATCAGGTTGAAGCTCTGGAAGATGAACCCGATCTGGCGGTTCCGGATCCTGGCGCGCTCCGAGAACGTCAGGTTCTGCACGGTCTTGCCATCGAGCCAGTACTCGCCCGCGGTGGGCGAGTCGAGGAGGCCGAGGATCGAGAGCAGGGTGGACTTCCCGCACCCCGACGGACCTTCGATCGAAAGATACTCGCCGCGACGCACCTCGAGATGGATCCCCGACAGCGCGTGCGTCTCGACCTCCTCGGTGGTGAACACCTTCTGCACGTCCTTGAGGCGGAGCAACGGCGCGCCGTTTCCGGTCCGACGGGACGGGGCGGAGGCGCTGGCAGGATCCTGGGTGGTGACGCTCATGAGGACTTCCCCCTCTGGGTTCTTCCGGTCGGACCGGTTATCGGAGATGCACCTTGTTCGCGTTGTCCCACCGCGACATGTCGGACAGGATCAGACGATCGCCTTCCTTCAACCCCTCGAGCACCTCGACCGCGTTGGACGAGCCGCGACCGAGCTTGACCGGCACCCGCCGCGCGTTGCGTCCGTCGGAGTCGAGCTTGAACAGCCCCACCGTGGCCTCGCTCGATCCGTCGGCCGGACGCCCGACGTAGAGCGCGTTCGGGATGCGGTCGATCTGAATGGTCGCGTCCACGCTCAGATCGGGCCGCGCGCCGCGCGGGAGCGAGTCGTCGAACGCCAGGTCCACCGCCACGGTCCCGTTCTGCACCGCCGGGTCCACGCGGGATACGTGGCCGTGCACGATTCCGTTGCGGGTGTCGATCGTGGCCGGCAGCCCGAGCGCCAGATCGCGGGCCTGGGTCTCGGGGACCTGGACCACCGCCTTGAGCCGTTCCAGCGCCGCGACCCGTGCCAGCTGCTGTCCCGGGTTCACCCACTGACCGGGCTGGAGCGACAGCTCCTGCACCACGCCGCCGGCGCCCGCCACCACCTGCATCGAGGTCACACGCTCGCGCTGGAAGCGAGAGATTGCGCGCAGGCGGTCGAGCTCCGAGCGCCGCAGGGCGAGCTGCGCCGAAAGCGCGTTCGCGAGCACGGTGAGGCGCCGCTGCTGGCTCTCGAAGGTGGTGCGCGCCTGCTCGGCCTTGTCCTGGGCTCGGGCGGTCTCCATCGATGAGGCCAGCCCCTCGTTGGTGAGCCGCTCGGCGACCGCCACCGCGCGCTCGGCCTCGTGGAGGTCGTTCTTGGCGCTCGCCACGTCGGTCACCACCACCAGCCGCTGGGCTTCGAGCGTGGCTTCGAGGCTGGCCAGGTCGGCCTCGGCCAGCTTCACCTGGCGCTCGGCGTCGAGCGACTGCAGCTCCACGTCCGGATTGCTGAGCTGCATGAGGAGCGTGGAGGCCTCGACCTTGGTCCCGGGCCGCACCAGCACGCGCTCCACGCGGCCGGCGGTCATGGCGGAGACGTAGCGCTGGTTCTCGGGCACCAGCGTCCCGTTGGCGCGCACCTCGCGCACCATGGTTCCGCGCTTGACCACGTCGGTCCACACCGAGGCGCGGTCGACGTCGGGCGAGGCCGGATGCAGGCGCGACACCCCGAGCGTCACCAGCAGCAACAGCCCGCCGATCCCGGTCGGCAGCAGGTAGCGGAGGCGGCGTGGGCGGGCGATACGGGGTACGTCCATCGGGATCCTCGGCCTAGGGGCGTAGGGAATCTCGCCGAGGACAAGAGAAAGAACCGTTCCACGACCGTGGAACGGTGGAAGTCTCACGCGCGCAACAAAAGGTGGCGCGCGTCGCCGCGATCAGCGCGTCCGGAGTGTCCGCCTGTGGGAATCCCGAATCCCGAAAATGGACACGAGGCTCAGCGGTACCTCACCCGAAGGCTTCCCCATCGCGTCGGCACGGTCGGCGTGTTCGAGGGGTAGGTGCCGGTCGCGAAGTAATCCTCGTACTCGCACACGGTTTCCTCGCATGGAGAGCAGAACGGACATTGGATCGGCTGGTCGTGCTTCTGGATGATCCAATTCCCATCGATCGTGTATTGGACGCCGATCGTGAGATCCAGGGTGTCCGCCCTACACGGGACGCCGTTGGGGCAGTCCGCGAAGCTGCCGAAGCTCTTCGTGTAGTGCCCGAATCCGCAAGGCTTGCCGTCGACACACGGCGCCACGAACAGGTAGTCGTAGCAGGTCGGGGTACAGGGGTGATCGACATAGCAGCCCGACTTGGCGTAGCCGTTCGCGATGTCGATCACGGGAGTGAACACGACGCGCTGATAGCCGGGCGGCGCGCCCGGAATCGGAGAC
>WNFL01267588.1_pt3 | contig 15817 bp, 13 predicted proteins | sample 5400361 | NCBI WGS metagenome assembly WNFL01 (sample SAMN13153351, study PRJNA577476) | soil metagenome | isolation source: 40 cm soil on Douglas fir-dominated hillslope | place: USA:California | collected 2013-09-17
CAGAAACGCCAGATGCCGACCGCCGGCTCGTGGATTGCGGCGATACAGCTGCATGCAGTTCCGATAGCCCGTGAAGATCAGAATGCCCAGCAGCGACAGCCCGAGGATGCCAAGCGTCAGGTACGTTTCGAGGAATCCGTTGTGGGCCTCGTTTGGATGCCACCAGTACTTGCCCCACAGATACTCAAGCCGTGGTCCGAGGAAGAAGCTTTCGAACCCGGCACCCAGCCATGGATTGACGCGGAGGCCCAGCAAATCCGCCCACAGATCGGTTCGTCCGGTCAGGTTTGTTTTCCGACCCGCCGACTCGACGATGAACGCGAAGGCGGTTGGGAACACGTACGAGATCGTTCCGACGACGATGAGGCCCGCAATCATCGCGTGAGCCATCCAGGGACGCGGTCGCCGAGAGAGACCCAGAACCACAACCAGCGTGCTCCCGACAATAAAACAGCCGAGCGACGTCGCCGAGTTGATCATGTGGAACAGCCACATGTTCATGCCCAAAACCGTTCCCATGCACAGGAGCCGCATTTTGCGGTCGGGCGAGGCCTCGCGAAGCGCTTCCACGAATCGGGCGACGATGCCCAGGCCCAGCACGAGACACGTGCATCCCATCACGTTCTTGTCGGTCGTCACGCCGGAATAGTACGCCGTCCCCTCCCACCGGTCGTAGGAACGGCCCAGCTCCGGGTAGTACTTGATCATCAGCACGGACGCGGGAATCAGCAGGTAGGCGGTCCAGCTGAGGAATCGTCTGAGCGCATAGCCAGGATCGGCCTCGGTGAGGACGACGAGGACCATCACCACGTTGCCCAGCACCTTCGTCCACCGCTTGAACGCCACGATCGGAAAATCGGACCAGAACACGCTCGCCGCGCAGTAGAGGAAGAACACCACGAGCGGGGCGTTCTTCTTCAGGATTTCGACTGTCCGCTGTCCGCGGTAGATGACGACACTTAGAGCGGCGATCAGAACGCCGGTCAGCAGCGCGCGATCGAACGGGCTCCCGTCGAGGTATTCGTCCGCCGCGACAGGCCCTGACGCTCCGAGCCAGACCGACACGCTGCGCGACGCACCGACCCCCAGCCAGAACACGGGAAGCCAGAGCGCCCAGGAGCTCCGGCCTTCGCGATCGCGGTCCAGCAGAAACAGCCCGAGGACCCCGACGAAGAAGACGAGGGACGCAACATGCGGAGGCATCAGAGTGTCGCGGCGACCGGCTCCGACGAACGTGCACCCATCTCGCTATCGATGAAGTTGCGGTGTAGCAGTTCCAGCTTGAGCAGCTTGTGGATTTCCGTCGTGTAGTTCCGCTCGCCTCGAGTGTGCGCGGTCACGAGCCGCTCGATCATCTTCGGCTCGACATACGAGCGCGACAGGCTCCGGGAATCAAGAAGCATTTCGCGGACATAGGGCGCAAGCTCGTCCCGGTACCACACGCGGAAGTAGTGCGGTCTGTGCCGTCCAAGAAATAGCCGCTCGAGGTGCAGCGCCTTCACACGATAGTCGATCCGTGCGAGCCACTGCGGCATTCCGTAATCGTACGCGTACTCCGCCTTGAAGAGGAATTCCTGCAACGCCCTCGACGTCGTCTCCGCCGCACTTCCTCGTCCGCCGAGGCCACGGTCCGTCGGGAAACGGCTTAGCGCGGGATTGCCGTCGGCAATCAGCCGCCACGAAACATCGCTCGAGACGCAGGCTGATGCCGGAGCGCGATAGACCATCTTCACGAATTCGTTGTCAAGAAACGGCGTCCGCATCGTGACTTGCGTCTGCTCGAGCGAAAGACTCGGATAGTGATGCCACGGCGCTTGCCGGAAGACCGCAAACGACAGCGCGTGACCCTGGCGCGCGGTTTCATACGTCCGCCGGGCGTCCTCGAACCGCGGGAGCAACTCGGGCTGGAACAAGCCCGGCATGGGAAACACCGGCTTGAACGCGAGATGACGCCGCAAAACTTCTCCGCCGTACAGGCCCGTCAATCGGACGGGGGCGAGTTCGCGGGCCCGTTCGTTCATGTAGACATCGGGTGCCAGCATCGCGTCGACGCAGCCGTCCGTGAGATAGACGGCCCGATCGGCGTAATGCGGAAAGCGCGAGAGAAACTCCTTGCCGACAGTGATCGTTTCGTGAGGCTGCCGGCACACACGGGCGACCTCGCGAGCGATGACAACATCCTGGCAATCGCGAGCGGTGCCGCCCCATGTGTAGCAGGGCATGGAGCCGGCGGGTTGCTGCTGCCAGGCCATGATCATCCGGCTGTCGAGCCCGCCGGTCAACGACATGCCGACGCGTTCGGACCCCGCTAGGTAGCGCGGCAGGATCCCGGCAAACACTTCGCGCGTCGTCCGGTAGAAATCGCCTGCGTCGAGCAGGGGTTGATCTTCCCACTCCTTCGGATCGAAATAGCCGGCCTTCCTGAGCAGATGGCCGGCATCGAACGTCCAGTGCGATCCGCCTGGCAGCACGTGAATCCGCTCGAACAGGCTCCGATTCTCGAGGACGCATCCAAGGACGATCGATTCGCCGAGTCCACGGGCGTCGATCGCCCTCAGTTCGGGACGCACAGCCAGGATTGCCTTGGCCTCCGCCGCGAAGTAGAACGCATCCTTCGCCTCGTGATAGTAGAGGCGGTGCATGCCGTAGCGATCGTTGAACACAGACACACGCCGTTTCCGGCGATCGGCGACGACACCATGGAAGAGCCCGTTGAGCGCAGCTGGAAACGACGGGTCCTCGTACTGCTGGACCAGAGAAGTCGGAACCGGATCGGCACGGTGGTGCCCGCGCGCGGCCAGCGAGTGCGCCGGGGCGCCATGCGCGAAATCCTCGCCGGAGAACACGATCGCCACGTCGCCCGCTTCGTTCTTCAGGGCGTCGGCGTCGCTGAAGGAGCCTGCTCGCGCGGTCCATCCGACGTACAGGCCGAGCTCTTCATCGATCAGGGTTCGCACGGTGTAGAACGACTCGTGCCGCATGACGCCGAGCATGCGCTGCAGCTCGGCCGTCGCCCGCTGGCGCGGCATTCCGGTGACAAGGCCCACGATACCGGGCACTGCTACCCCGCCACCCTTTCCGACGGCGCGTATCCACGTGAAGACATCCGGTCCGCCCTGACGTCGCTGGCAGCGGCCGTCTGGGAGTTGGACAGCTGCTCGAAGATCTCGTCCATGATCCTCGCGGTCAGAAGAATCTCGCGGTACGAGAGCGGCGGCTCGGACCCCTCCTGGATCGAGCGGTAGAAGGATTCCGTCAGGTACTTCATGCCCGATTTCATGTGGAAATCGCGCGCGAGGAAACACTTCAGATTGGCCACGAAATTACCCACGTGCTGCGCGGCGAGATTCAGCTGCGGAACGAACTTCTCGCCGTAGCTCGTGAAGCGGGCGCCGCGAAGCTTGATGAGCGACTCCTGATCGTGATCGAGCACGAGACCATTCGTTGGGCCATGAATCCTGAACTGATGCAGCGACGGCCGCATCTGCGACGAGAACGTGAAATACGCCGTGACACGCGCGTCGTCGGTGATGATCACGCGAAGCTCGTCGATGATGTCGTGCTCGTCGATCTTCTTCAGCAGCGGGCTGACGAACCCGTGCGCGATCACCCTCGGCTTATCGGTTTCCAAAAACTCCGCGATCCGGGCGATCCCGTGGCTGATGATGTTCTGCAGGAGCTTGCCGGGCAGCGAGCGTACCCAATGCCGCTTGTCGCTGAACAGCGCACGCGCATAGGCGGCGTTGGAGAGGTCGTAGCAGTAGTAGCTCTCCATGTGGACCGGCGCGCCGCCGAGATAGCCGCTCTTGACGAGCGCTCTCATCCGCCGCGCCACGTGCGTGAACTGATCGTCGTGGCCGGCCGTGATCTTCAAGCCACGGGCATCGGCCAGCGCGATGAGCGACTCGGCCTCGTGCGCGTAGAGCGTGAACGGCTTTTCGACGTAGACGTTCGCACCGGCCTCGAGACACTGCTTCGCGATGTCGTAGTGGCCCTGCGGCGGGGTGGTGATGTGCACGACGTCCGGCCTCGCTCCAGCGAGGAGCCTTCCCACATCGTCGTACCAGGCCTTGACGGGGAACCGCTCGAACAGCTGCTTGGCCATCAGCGGCTCGCGATCGCAGACGGCTACGATCTCGGCGCCCTTGATTCGCTGAATCTGAGATGCATGGGCGTCGGCAATCTTGCCGCACCCGACGATGGCGGCTTTAAGCACGGCGCAGCTTCTCCCGGCAGCTCTCGAAGTAGATGTCCAGCGCCTTCGATGTCGGCACAAGAGGCTTCCAGCCCAGGAGGTCCTTCGCTTTGTTGTTGCTGTAGCGGGTTCTCTTCCAGAAGGCGTGCCACCCGAGCCGGTTGTACGCAGGCGGCAATTGTCCCTCCGACCACGCGGAATACTTTTCCCATAGACTGCAGAGGGTGTAGCTCAGCGCCTTCGGCAGGTAGATCGACGTGAAGCGTCGGACTTTTCGCTTGTACAAACGGAGGAATTGCCGGCTCGACGGCAAGTCGTCGTCCACGACATTGAACACCTGGCCGTCAACGCCTTTCGTCAGGCCCGCAAGCACGATCGCATCGGCACAGTTGTCAACGAACGTGAATGGAATGGGGTTGCTGCCACCAAGATGCAGGAATACCCCAAACGTCCCGATTCCCACGCGGTTCGTGATGGCCTCGTTGCCGACGCCGTAAACATAACCGGGCCTGACGATCACGTAAGGCAGGCCGAACTTCTCGCCGTATTCCTTGACGATTTCGTCCTGCTTGGCCTTCGCAAACGTGTACGCGTGACCCCGACGCTCCGGGTGCTGCTCGACGGGGCAGGTTTCGTCCAGGAGGCGGAAGCGCGGTTTCCCGGTGTTGGTGTAAACCGCAAAGGAGCTGACGCTGACGAATCGGCGGAGCGTCTCCTGGCGCACGGCCGCATCGAGGAGGTTGCGTGTCGTAACCACCGAGTTCATGAACGCGTCCGGAAAGGATTTCTCCCCTCTCGCCGCGGCCAGGTGAAGGATCAGTGCGACGTCTTTTGTCGCCGTCGCGCAGTCGTCCCGTGATAGCAGGTTGCCCTTGACGACCTCGATCCGGGCGCCGTCGCGGCAGCGCGCCGCGAGCGCCTCGAATTTCGATGTATCTCCGGACGGCCGCGCCAGACAGCGCACGTGCCTGAAGCCGCGCTCCAGCAGGCGCTCCACGACGCGCGCGCCGATGAACCCGCCGGCGCCGGTCACCAGAATCGGAGCGTCTTTCGGAATCGTCTCGTCGAAGTTCATGACGTCAGGATTGGGCCGCGGACTTCGATGACGCCATCACGCTCTCCAGGAACCGGCTCCGCACGGCTGCAAGCATTCGGAGGACCCCCAGTGGAATGAGCGCCTTCACGCCATGATGCAGCTTCAAGGCGACGGCGAGGCGGCCCTTCAACGTCAGTGGAATGTAGTATCTGGGCACGAGCATCTGCTCGAAACGGTTGCGGCGCTTGAATTCCGTCAGTGAGCTGTTGGGATCGCGGTAGATGTAATTGCAGTACACGAGCTGGGCCAGTCCTTCTTCCTCGCAGACTTCCACGGCCTTGGCCATCAGCGCATTCGCCGGTCTCTTATCGTAGTGCTTCATCTGGCTGAGGATATTGATAATCTCGGCCACCTTGCCGACGCGAACCATGCGAACGAAGCCAATGAGCTCGTTCTCATAATAGGCGCCGATGAAGATATTGCGGTCGGGGTACGTCGCGTTTTCGGCTTTGACCGTTTCAAAATCCTTGTTGTAGTGCCAGAACGATCGCCCTTGTCTCACGGGCGTTTCGTTGTTGATGCCGCAAATTCCCTGAACAAACACATCGTCGAACTCCGCCCGCTTGACGACGACGCCCAGCTTCTTCGCCTTTTTCACGGCGCGTTGAACGGCGTCGGACAGCTCGGCCCACCAGCTCTTGTAGCTGGAGACCTGAGCCACGGCGAGGTTGTCCCACTCGAAGTGATAGTTGTGCCGGGGAGACGGGTCGGACAACGGTTGCGCAAACGTGAAGACGTCGGCCTTCAGCCCGCTTTGCTTCAGTTGTCTCAGAGCCGCGTCGGGATCGGTGATCCGATCTCCTTCGACAAGCTCTTCATCCTGCACGACAGCGGTCCTGAGAAACTTCCCGCGCACGATGATGTTGGCGGCGCCGGCACGGACCGCCGGTACCCTGATCGTCTTCCCCTTCACTCGGGTTTCAACGAAACTGAGCGTCGCCGGCTCCTGGTCGAGCGGCGGCGCGGCCGCGGGGTTGGTACCTTCAAACACGCTCATGCACGATCTCCTGACCTGGCGCGACACGCGGCAACGACTGAAAAGTGGACGGGACGGTTCCTGCCGCACGGCGAAACGCCGGGCTCGTCAGAAACGCGTGTTCGTCGGGATTGACGGGATGGGTCTCGAGCTCGATGACCTCGCGATGCGCCATCGAAAAGATCCGCTCGAGGCGCTCCGGCGGATTGAGCGGCGCGATTGAGAACAAGTGATCCACCGTCCGGTGACGGCGACGCAACGCATCGTCGACGACACGGCGGTAGGTACGGTTCACGATTCCCTTCTCGCCCGGCCGAAACGAGAAGTTTCTGCGCACGATGGTGCCTGCCCGCAACAGACCTTGCAGGAGAACATTGGCGCAGAGATGCATATGGTGGTGGCCGTCGAGCCGAGCGGGCTCGGCTCCGTACAGGCGGCGAAACTCATCCACCTGCGCCTGGACGACGTAATCGAACGGTTTTATGAGCAGCGGGTTGAAGACCAGCTGCGCCATGCGGTGCGCTCGCAGGTACGACGTGATTCGACGCTGATGCTCTCTCACGGCCGGCGGGCACGCCGGCGTCGTGAACGGGGCTGTGAAGTTCAGATGCAGGCCGGCATCGATCGAATGCTCGACCGCCATCGCCGCCGCACGCGCGGAGTCTTCCATGAACACCATGGCGCTGACAGCGGACACCGACCTGGCCTTGAAGCAGTCGAAAGTGCGATCGGTTGTCTGCTGATCCCTTCCCCAATCGTCCGCGTTGACGATCAGCAGACCTTCCTGCGACGCGGGGTTCAACGGCCGTTCCTCTCCCGCTCGAGCCGCTGCTGCAGCAGCACCAGCGCGTGGAACATCGTGGCCTGGCCCCAGTGCAGCATCGGAATCCGCGCCACCATCAACGGATATCGCCGGTAATAGAAGTATCCGGTCGCATCCTGCATCTGGTCGATCGTCCAGCGCGCCACGCTGACTGCCGTCGGCAGGGCGTCAGGGCGGGCCGTCGAGAACTTTGTCAACGTCTCGATGGCCTGCGAACAGCACTGAATATCGATCGGATACGCGCGGTTGTTGTAGTACTTCGGCCGCCCGGTGCGCTCGAAGAAGTTCGCGTGGAAGTACTCGAAGCCGCTAGCGAGCTGGGGATTGAACGACGTGTCCCCCGTGCTCTCGATGTAGCACTGCAGGCTGTCGAGGTTATATCCCGTGTGAAAGTTGTCGATCCAGTGATACTTCTCGGACTCGCCGTACCACCAGGCGCCGTTGGCGAGCTGTGCCGTGCAGCTGTACTGCATAGCGGCCGTCGCCAGGTCCAGATACTCCGGTTTCCTCGCGTGCTGCCACGTACGCGCGAGCATCGCCGCGCCAAGCATGCTCGCGTTGTGCACCGAGTTCTGCTCGAGCATGTGATAGCTGATGCAGATTCCAGACTTCGTCCGCTCCTGCGGCAGGGCCAGAATCCACCGGCAGACGCTTTCGGCCACGTCGAGGTAGCGGGAGTCGCCGAGCAGCTCGTACGCGTCCAGGAAAGCCTGTCCAACGAGCGAGCTCCAGACGATGATCGATTCGTGCGTGCCGTAGCGACCGCCGCGGCTTGCGTAGTCGAAGTGGTTCGCCCAGGAGAATTCCTGGAACTTTGGCGACTTGTTCGCGATCAGCCAGTCCAGGCACGCGACGGCTTTCCGGCGGTACTCGGCGTCGCCCGTCAGCCGGTACAGACCGAGATAACCGGCCGCCATGTATCCACGGCCCTTGGTCGACGGCAATGGCTTGACGCCAAGCAGCGGTCGAAAGTTAATCGGGCTCTGGCGTCCGACCTGCTGAAGCAGGCGGTCGAGCAGCGGACTGACGCGCGTCAGGTGTCCGAGCGGCGACGACAATCCGTCGAACGGTTCGTATGCTTCGTAGTGGTGATTCTCGACCCAGGTCTCGACCTTCTTCAGGGACCGATAAACCGTCACACCTGGCTCGCCGAGTGCGTCCGCGCTGAATGCTGGATTGGCCGCGCGGGCGGTCGCTTCAATCATGACGTCGCTCCCTGCGCGCGCTTACGGAAGAACGCCTTCAAGCGCGCCATCTGTTCGGCCCGGTTGAACCGCACGAGCTCGTCAGAAATCGGCCGCTTGTTTCCGTGCGCGAACGCCGAGATGTAACCAGCGAGCAGGCACACGCCACCGATGAGATACGGAGGTCGTGTCGTTTGATAGGCCGAACGAAATGCCTGCCACAGCGGATGCCCGCCGAGGTAGTAGTCTTTCTGTCCATGCCGGTAGATTGCTCGAAGCTGGGTCGCGGACCCCGTTCCCATCTGCCGGTGGTGCAGGCATGTCTTTTCCGTGAACGTTCGCGTCTTCCAGCCCTTCATCCGCGCGGTCGTGACCGCGGTCCAGTCGATGCCTCCGCCCTTGATGGGCACGTACCCGCCGATGCTCTGGAAGCACTCGCGCCTGAACAGCTGACACGCGCCGGACACGTGCTCGATGTTGGTAAACCGGTAGTCGTAGTGCCGGCCGCTTTCGACAAAGGGCGTTCCGGCCACGCCGAGCTGCAGGTCGCCGGCGAACTTCTCCATTAGAAACTCGAAGTAGTCGGGCTCGAACGAGATGTCGGCATCGAGACTTCCCACGACGTCGAAGTCGACGTCATCCAGCTCCCTGAGGCCGGCGTTGAGACAGTAGACCTTCGCGGCGAAACTTCGATCGCGCCGCTCCGGCATCCGGACAAGCCAGATCCAGTCGTACCGCTGCTGGTAGTCGGCAACTATTGCCTCGGTTCGATCAGTGGACCCGTCGCTGACAATCACCCATCGCACGGGCGGATGCGTCTGCGCGATCATCGACTCAAGAACAAGACGGATGTACTGCTCCTCGTTCCGTGCCGGCGTGACCAGCACGTAACGGAGTTTCGCTCCGTCCGTCATCGGTTGACGGCTGTTTGACTTCGACATCATCAAGGCGGGACCTTTGGGACTCTTATAGGCTCGCGTTGGAGATCTGCGCCGCCACGTACTGAATCTGCTCCTCGGTGAGCTCGGGGAACATTGGCAGCGACACGATCTCGCCGGACGCCTGCAGCGACTCGGGAAAATCGGTCTGGGCATGGCCTAGATGGTTGTATGCACCGAGGAACGGCAGCGCAATCGGATAGTGCACTCCCGTGCTGATGCCTTTCGTCTGCAGAAACTCCTGAAGCTTTTCCCGGCGGCCGTTCGGCACGCGCACGACGTACAGGTGATAGACGGCCCGCACGTTCTCGATCTCGCGCGGCGTGACCAGATCGAGTCCCTTCAGGGCCTCGTTGTACCGATACGCATTCTTCCGGCGACGTTCCGTCCAGTCTTCGATGTGCCCCAGCTTGACCGTCAAGACTGCGGCCTGAATACCGTCCAGGCGGCTGTTGACGCCCTCGATACCGTGATCGTACTTGCTGGTCCGGCCGTGGTTGGCAAACATCCTGGCCTTCGACACCCACTCGTCGTTGTCGGTCACCAGGGCGCCGGCATCGCCGTAAGCGCCAAGGTTCTTTCCAGGATAGAAACTGAAGCAGGTGATGTCCGCCAGGGTGGCGATCGCCTGACCTTTATATAAGGCGCCATGCGCCTGCGCGGCATCGCCGATGATGCGAAGCCCGTGCTTCTTGGCGATCGCCAGGATCGGATCCATGTCGGCCGGCTGTCCGTACAGATGCACGGGAATGATCGCCTTGGTCTTCTTGGTGATCTTCGCTTCGATTTGCGTCACATCGATGGTGTACGTGTTCGGGTTGATGTCGACGAAGACCACCTCCGCTCCGGCCATTCCGATTGCCTCGGAAGTGGCCACGAAGCTATTGGCGACGGTGATGACCTCGTCTCCAGGACCGATGCCCATCGCCTTCAGGGCGATGAACAACGCGTCCGTGCCGTTCGCGACGCCGATGCAGTGCTTGGTTCCGGCATAGCGGGCAAAGGCGCGCTCGAACTCCTCCACGACGACCGCCGCGTCGACTTGCGGCTGGATCGAGCGGTACTGCGCCTTGAGATCAACAAACGGGATGCTCATCGTGCGGTCGAGTGTCGTGGCCATGGACTCCTTTGCCGTTCTGATTCGATCGGTCACCGACCGATCCACTGAGAACTCGAGAAAGCTGTAACCGATTGGCTCTGTTAATTATCGACGACCGAAGGGACGACTACGGCTACGCGACCTTCGCCCGATCCGCTTTCCGTGAAGGAATGCGCCCGAACAGGTAATCGTAGGCAGCCAGAAGATTGCGCGAGGTGACATGCCAGCCGAGCTCGCTCTGAACCCTGGCCACGCCCCGCTCGCCCATTTCCCGCCGCCGGCCCGGATCGTCCATCAGCTTTGCGATCGCCTGGGCGAATTGCAGCTCGTTGTTTGGCGTCACGTACAGCGCCGCGTCAGCGGCCGACGTCCGTGTCTCTTTGAGGTCGAACGAAATCACGGGCTTGCCGAGGGCCATGTACTCCATCACTTTGATCCACGTCGAGACGTCATTCAGCGGGCTCGACGGATTGGGATCGAGGCAGATGTCGGCCGTCGACAGATACCTGACCATGTCCTCATCGGAGATGAAACCGGTGAACAGCACGTGGTCGGTCAGTCCGAGGGCCACCGCTTCGGCGCGCAGCGCTTCCACCGAATCGCCGCTGCCGATCAGCACGCAGTAGAAGTCCGTCCGTTTGAGATCGTTCACGAGATGGCCGAGGGCTCTGAGCAGGTAGTCGACGCCGTCCTGCGGGTTCATCGCCCCGACATATCCGAGAATGGTCTGGCCGCGGCTCTTGAGGGCCCTGTCCGGTTCGACCAGCCGGACTCGCGCGAGGTCCGGGCCGTTGCGGACGATGAACACGTTCTCGGGACGCACGCCGTTGCGCTTGATGTCGATGGCGCGATAACTCTCGTTCGTCGCGATAACGACGCTTGCCAGCTTCGCCGACAGCGTCTCGAACAGCTGAAGTCCTTTCACGATCAGTCCGCCACGGTCCGTCTTGTATCGCGAGCGGTACAGCTCTGGCGACAGGTCGTGGTGATCGAACACGAACTTCCTGCCGAACAGCTTGTGGAACGCTCCAACGACAAACAGCATGTCCGGCGGGTTGTGTGCGTGAACGACGTCGAAGCCCTCGCGGAATGTGATGTAGATGCTCAGGAGCAGACAGGCCGACGTGAAGTACAGGTACTCGGTGACGTAGCCGATCACGACAATCAGCTTGTTGAAAAGCTTCCTGACGACGGACATCTCTGCGTCCGGCAGCTTCTCGAACATCGTCAACCGCGGAACGCGGTAGACCGTCACGCCGCGGATGACTTCGCGCGGCTGTTCCTTCTTACCGCGAAGGGCGATGACGGTGACGCCATAGCCGTTGGCCGCGAGCGAGAATGCTTCGTTGCGGACACGGGTATCCGCAGGGAAGTTGTTCTCGACGAGCATCAGGACTCTACCAGCAGATGCCTTCATAGCTGTGCCCCTTGTGTTCGCGTGAGTCGGCCAGGATGCTCGCCAGATCGATAACGGCGTGGCCGTTGTTCATGTTTCTGATCGTCTGCTCGAATTCCAACGATCGCTTCGCCACGACGACGACTTCGGATCCTTCGATGGCGTCCTCGATGGTGCTCTTCATCAGGCAGGAGATGTGCGGGATGACGTGCTCGATGTAGGCGCGATTGGCTCCGTGCAGGCGCGCCAGCGACACTTCCTTGTCGTAGATCGCCACCTGATGTCCCTTCCCGATCAGGATCTCGATCAGCTCCGCAATCGGGCTCTCGCGTAGATCGTCGGTGCCTGGCTTGAAGCTCAGGCCCAGCATCGCGATCTTTTTCTTGCCGGTCTTCTTGATCAGCTTGTACGCCTCGTCGACCTGGTTGGTGTTGCTCGCGAGCACCGAACGGAGCACCGGCGGCTCGAGATCGAGTTCCTTGGCCTTGTGCAGGAGCGCCCGCATGTCTTTCGGGAGGCACGAACCGCCGAACGCAAAGCCGGGCTGCAGATATGCGGCTGAGATATTGAGCTTCTCGTCGCGGCAGAAGATCTCCATCACTTCACGGCCGTCAAGGCCGAGACGCTTGGCGATGTTCCCGATCTCATTCGCGAACGTAATCTTGAGCGCATGGTAGGCGTTGCTGACGTACTTCACCATTTCGGCATTCGCCAGCTTCGTCCTGACGACCGGTGCTGGAAGATCCGCGTACAGCCGCTCGATGACTTCGCCGCTGCGCGCGTCGAACTCGCCGATGATCGTCTGCGGCGGGCAGCGATAGTCCTTGATCGACGTGCCTTCGCGCAGGAACTCGGGGTTCATGCAGACGCCGAAATCACGTCCGGCTGCCCTGCCCGAATGCTGCTCCAGCGCCGGAATCACGACGGTCTCGATCGTGCCGGGAAGCACTGTGCTCCGCACGCAGACCACGTGGTAGGCCGTCTTCCCTTTCAGAAACTCGCCAATCTGAGCAGCTGCACGGGCGAGGTAATCCAGGCCGAGGCTGCCGTTCTCGTTGCTCGGCGTGCCGACGCAGACGATCGACACGTCAGCGTCCTCGACCTGATCGCAGGTCGCACGCAGCTTGCCGGACCTGACGCCGCAGGCGATGAGATCCGACAGACCCGGCTCGACGACCGCGCTCAAACCCCTGTTGATGCTGTCGACTTTCACGCGGTCGACGTCGACGCCGAGGACGTCATGCCCGTCGGCGGCCAGACAGGCGGCGGAAACAGAGCCCACGTAACCGAGTCCGTAGATGTTGATCCTCATATGTACCTTCTCAGGATTAGTTGTCGAGGGGGAGACTGCGGAATGCGGGACTGACCGATCGCGGTCAGCCCCAAAGCGATCACTACAGCGTGACGAGCTTGCCTCGATCCTTCAGCGACTCTTCGGCCGCTTCAAGGAGCTGAACCACCTGCAGGCCGGCTTCACCGTCGTTGGACGGTGTCCGGTCGTTCATGATGCAGTCGAGGAAGTAGTCGAGTTCGACCTTGAGCGCTTCCGTCTGCTCCACCTTTGGTGCCCACACATCACCCGTGCGGTAGCTGACCAGCAGGTCATACAGACCCTGGCCGCTCCCGATTTCCACACCCTTGTCATAGATCTTGATCTTCTCGTCGGCCTCCAGATCGTTCCAGACGAGCATCTTGTCCTTGCCGCCGATGAGCGTGGTCCGGACCTTCACGGGCGACAGCCAGTTCACGTTGATGTGGGCGACGATGTTGCGCGGGAAATAGACCGTGATGAACCCCATGTCGGCGTGGCCGTTCAAGTGGCTTCCGCCGGTCGCGACGACCGCCTCGGGCCGCTCGGCAATGATGTGGTTCATGATCGACAGATCGTGCGGGGCCAAATCCCAGATCACGCTCACGTCGTGCTGGAACAGCCCGAGGTTCACGCGCGTGGAATCGAAGTAGTACAGCTCGCCCAGCGCGCCGCCGTCGACCAGCTCGCGAATCTTCCGCACGGCCCCGCTGAAGAGGAAGGTGTGATCCACCATGATCTTCAGGTTCTTCCGTTCAGCCAGCTCGATGAGCTCCTCGGCCTGCTGCGCCGTGGATGTGAAGGGCTTCTCGACGAATACGTGTTTGCCGTTCGTCAGCGCGGCCTTCGCCAGCTCGTAATGCGTCCAGACCGGCGTGACGACCGCGACAGCGTCGATGTCCGGCGACGTCAGCACCTCCGAAAAGTCCGTCGTCAGGTGGACGCCGGGATAGGTCTTGCCAGCGCGCCGCAGCGCGGCCGGGTTCTTGTCGCAGACGGCCACCAGTTCGCAGTTGTCGAGACTCTGAAGATTTCTGACGATGTTGGGTCCCCAGTAGCCGTACCCGATGACGCCGACCTGCACCGCGTTCGACGGCTTCTGGACAGGACGAAACTGGAACCGGGTATCTTCCCGCTCGCTCAACCGACCGGCGCCGACCGGTCCCAGGACAGAAACGCCATTCACGCTCATTCAGAACTCCGTGGGTTGGGGGAGACGGTTCTCAGCACCCGGGCGGGATTGCCTGCCACGATGGTGCGAGGGGGAACATCGCGCGTGACAACGGCGCCGGCGCCGACGATGGCGTCTTCGCCGATCGTTACATTCGCCAGAATCGTGGCGCCTGTGCCAATCGAGGCGCCCGTCTTGACGAGCGTCTTCTCGACCTTCCAGTCCTGCTCGGTCTGCAGGCCGCCGGCAGTCGCTGTCGCCCGCGGATACATATCGTTGACGAACATCACGCCGTGGCCGATGAAGACGTTGTCTTCGATCGTCACGCCTTCGCAGATGAACGTGTGGCTCGAGACCTTGCAACGCTTGCCGACGGACGCGTTCGTTGAAAGCTTGACGTCTTTTCCGAGCTTGACGTCAGACTTGATGGAAAGGAGCTGATTCAAACGGCTCCCTTTCCCACGATCACCGCGCCCGGCGTGGCGAGGAGGATCTTGATGTCGGTCCACAGCGACCGGGTCCTCGCGTACCGCAGATCGAGTCGCACCATCTCGTCGAATGTCGTGCGGCTGCGCCCGGCGACCTGCCAGAGGCCCGTGAGCCCAGGCTTCGCTTCGAGCACACGGCGGCAGTGCCAGCGCTGGTACTGTTCGACCTCGTAGTGCAGCGGCGGCCTCGGTCCGACGAGCGACATGTCGCCGCGGAGCACGTTCAGCAGCTGCGGCAGTTCGTCGACGCTGGTCTTGCGCAGGAGGCGGCCAATCGTCGTCACTCTGGGATCGGCCGCGAGCTTGAACACCTGATCGCCGCCGGCGCCGTGCGATGCCGCCTTGGCTTTAATCAGGCTGCTGACATATTCCTGGTGAATCTTGCTGTCCGCGTTCACATGCATCGTGCGGAATTTCAGCATCGTGAACGGCTTCATCATCCGGCCGACGCGCTGCTGCTTGAAGAACACAGGGCCAGGCGACTTCAACCTCACAAGGGCGGCCGTAATCAGCAGCGCCGGGGCCAGCAGCACGAGCAGCGCGGCGCTGCCCACGACGTCGATCGCACGCTTGACAGAGTCGTAGACCACGTCGCGCCGACTCCGCGGTACCGTGGACACCGGCAGCGGATGAATCTCGTGCGACGTCTGTCCGGAGGCCACTGCCAATTCGGGATAGAAATGGAATCGCGTTGCGATGCCGTCGGTCGTGGTCGTGCCGAGAAACCTCGAGAGCTGCCGGCGAATCCGAGCGTCGAGGCCACGCGCGAGCGCCGGACCCGGCGCGTCAATGTCGGGAAGGATCACGCCGATGGCGTTGCCCTGTTCGAACCAGCCGATGACGTCGGTGTCCCGCTTCGCCGCCGCCAGACCGCTGACGATGGCCTTCCAGGTGGCGCCGTCGTCGGCCGCTTCGCCGTCGGGCGCGGAAATGAGCAGGAGACCCATCGCCTGATTGCTGCGGTCGGCCCGGCGCCGCTCACGATGGAGGGCGTCGGCGAACAGCTCTTCGCTGATGACGTGCTCCGTTGTCATCGGCTAGCTCCGTCCGTCCGTCATGGCCGGCACCTGGTAGACACGAACCTGCAGACGGCTCGCGAGATTGGAGGACAGACTCTGAGCGAGCGCGTCACGCACGCGGTC
>WNFL01429683.1_pt3 | contig 15817 bp, 17 predicted proteins | sample 5400361 | NCBI WGS metagenome assembly WNFL01 (sample SAMN13153351, study PRJNA577476) | soil metagenome | isolation source: 40 cm soil on Douglas fir-dominated hillslope | place: USA:California | collected 2013-09-17
GAGACTGGCCTCGGTGAAGCTCTGGTACGTGCCGCGCAGGACCTCGGGGAAGGGCACGTACTCGACCCGCCCGCGCCCGTGGTGCGCGATCACCGCGCGCGCGACGTCGTTGAAGGTCTGGGCGCGCCCGGTGCCGACGTTGTAGATGCCCGAGACCTCCGGGTGCTCGAGGAACCAGAGATTCACGCCCACCACGTCGCCGACGTACACGAAATCGCGTCGCTGCTCGCCGGGCGCGAAGCCCTCCGAGCCCTCGAAGAGCCGCACCACGTCGCCCGAGCGGAGCTGCAGATGGTGCTTCCACGCGACGCTGGCCATCTCGCCCTTGTGTGACTCGCGGGGCCCGTAGACGTTGAAGTAGCGCAGGCCGACGACCTGACTGCGCAGTGCGCGCGAGCGGTGCCGCACCCAGCGGTCGAACAAGAGCTTCGACCAGCCGTAGAGATTGAGCGGCCGCTCGCACTCCGGATCCTCGCGGAACTCGGGACCCATGCCGTAGACCGCGGCCGACGATGCGTACACGAGCGGGATGCCGCGCTCGGTCGAGAACTTGAAGAGAGCCTTCGACGCCTCGTAGTTGTCGCCGAGCATCACGCGCCCGTTCCACTCGGTGGTGTCGGAGCATGCGCCCTGATGCAGCACGGCCTCGACCCGGCCATCGAGCTTTCCCGCGTGGATGCGTTCGAAGAAGACGTTCTTGTCGAGGTAGTCCTCGAAGTCGCAGTCGACGAGGTTCGAGAACTTCCGCCCGTTCGTGAGATCGTCGACGAGCAGCAGGTCGGCGCGTCCGCGCGCGTTCAGCGCGCGGACCAGGTTGCTGCCGATGAAGCCCGCGGCCCCGGTGACGACGATCAAGGTCTTCTTCCTCCCCCCGCCCGGCGCTTGACCGCGCCGGACCCGGCCGTCAAGCTGCCGCGCCGTGACGCTCGCCGCCACGCCCCTCGAGCTCGCCGCCTTTCGCGCGGACGGCTACTTCGTGCGCGAGCGCGTCTTTGCCGCCGCCGAGCTCGAACGGCTGCGCGCGGCGGTCGAGCGCGTGCACGCGAACGTCCTTTCGGAGTCACGCGCGCCGGGCGCGGGCGCGGTCGGGCGCATCGACGGCAAGCGCTACCAGGACGTGCTCGGCGCGTGCGTGAAGTGGGAGTGGGACGACGCGCGCTCGGACGTCCGCTCGATGGAGCCCTTCCTGCACCTCGACCCGGAGCTGGATCGGCTCGCGGACGACCCGCGGCTCTGGGCGCCCGTCACCGATCTGTGTGGGGCCGCGCGCCTGGCCCTGTTCACGGACAAGGTGAACTTCAAGCGCCCGGGCGGAGCGCCGTTTCCATGGCATCAGGACAGCCCGTACTTCGCGTTCGAGTGCCCGCACGTCGATCGACTCGCCTCGGTGCAGGTGTATCTCGACGACGCGAGCGAGGAGAACGGCTGTCTGTGGATGATCCCCGGGTCACAGCGCCGCGGCGTGCTGCCCGGGCTCACGGAGCGCGGCACGCTCGGCCGGCTCTACACCGACGTGGATCGGGCGCTGCCCGAGGCGCCGCGCGTGCCGATCACCGCGCCGGCCGGCTCGGCGATCTTCTTCCACGGCGACGTCGTGCACGGCTCGCGAGTGAATCGCTCGAGCGCGAGCCGCCGCGCATTCGTGCTGACCTATCAGCCCGCGGGCCACCCGCAGTTTCGCCGCGCGGGGACGCGGGAGGTCACTTCCGGGGTCTGATCAGACCTTCCTGCGTTACCGAGGCGACCAGGTCGCCGTCGCGCGTGAACACGGTGCCGCGGTTGAAGCCGCGCGCGCCCGCGGCGCGGGGGCTGTCCTGCGCGTACAGCAGCCAGTCGTCGGCGCGGAACTGGCGGTGGAACCACATCGCGTGGTCGAGGCTCGCGGTCTGCAGCTTCTCGCTCCACCACGAGATCGCGTGGGGCAGGGTGCTCGTGTCGAGCAGGGTCAGATCGGACGCGTAGGCCAACACGCACTGGTGTAGAGCGCGGTCGTCGGGGAGCGCGTCGACCGCGCGGAACCAGACGTTTTGCAGTGGCGCGCGCGGCTCGGGCTCGAACTCGTCGACCGGGTCGACCGGCCGCACCTCGATCGGCCGATCGCGCAGAAAGTACGGCCGCATCTTCTCGGGCAGCCGGTCCGCGACGCGGCGCCGCAGCTCGATCTCGTTTTGCAGGGTTTCGGGCGGGGGAACGTCGGGCATCGAGAGCTGATGCTCGAGGCCCGGCTCGTCGATCTGAAACGAGGCCTGCATGTTGAAGATCGCGCGCCCGTGCTGGATCGCGACCACGCGGCGCGTCGTGAAGCTCGTGCCGTCGCGGATGCGGTCGACGTCGTACAGGATCGGCACGTCCGGATCGCCGGGCCGCAGGAAATACGAGTGGAACGAGTGCGCCGTGCGCCCCTCGACCGTCCGCCCCGCCGCGACCAAGGCCTGCCCGACCACCTGCCCGCCAAACACCCGCTGCCAGCCGTCCTTCGGGCTCCGCCCGCGGAACAAGTTCACCTCGATCGGCTCGAGGTCGAGGAGGGCGATCAGGGATTCGAGGACGCGCTTCACCCCGAGAGATCTACGTCAGCCGCGCGCGCGGCGAAAGCGAGCGGCCAGGAGCGCGAGCGCGGGCGCGGCCAGCAGCAGCGCCGGGCCCGGCTCGCGCACGGCGGAGAGAGAAGTGATCCTTCCGTGCACGGCGACGGTGCCCGGCAAGAAGGCGCTCCGGATGATCCACGAAACCTCTCGGTCGGGATACAGCGATATGTCCCAAGGAATGTCCGCCAGGTCGTTCGATACGAGCGGATGACCGGAGCGATCCTTCAGATAGATCACGAAGGTCGCGTCGAAATAGTCGGCAAAGGTCAACGTGCCCCAGACGCCGACGTTGGGCGGTTCATCGCCCGGCGTCGTCACGGTCAACATCTGAAGGATCCCTTGCGCGTTCCACGTCAGATCACCGAGGGTGACTTCGAGACTCGAAGGCGGGACAGGGAGATAGAACAGGCCACCCTGCGTATTCGGCAGCGAGTCATCAAAGACGAGCGAGCCCGAGAACGGAGTTCCGGGTTCGAGCGAACCGAGGTAGTCGAGGAACGGACTCTGCGGATCGGCTTGCGAGAAGTCCACGGTTCCGCCGAATTCGACTCGTACCGAGGCGGCACTCGACAGGTGAGTTGACAAGGCGAGAGCCGCGATGGCGATGAGGCAGGATTTCAGCATGACTCCCTCCGCAGAGATACTGCCAGATCGGCGACGGATAGTGGCGAGCAAAGCTGGAGGTGGACTGTAAGCCGGGTCCTGTTCCACTGACTCCTTGCGAAGCCGGTGGTGAGGATCATTCGTCTAGGCCCGCCGTTGCCGACGGGCTCGAGCGCTCTGACCCGGACACTCTCGCGCGCTCGCGCGCGCGATTCGGACGGGCCGTCCTTATAAGTGCCCCTATTCGAGCTTGCTCCGGGAGGGGTTTGCCTCGCCGCCGGTCACCCGGCTGTCGCGCGTGGGCTCTTACCCCACGATTTCAACCTTACCGCTCGGGGCCGAAGCTCCGAGGTTGGCGGTGTCATTTCTGTTGCACTTTCCCTGAGGTCACCCTCGGTGGCCGTTAGCCACCTCCCCGCCCTGTGGAGCCCGGACTTTCCTCTCCCACCTCGAGGCCGAAGCCTCGGAGTGGCAGCGATCCTCCGTCCACCTCCAGCGCGCCGAGTATAGTTGCGCGCCGGAAGGAGCACACGCATGCGTCGCGTCCTGGCAGTTGCCGCGCTCGTCGTGATCGCCGCCATCGGGGCGTGCCGCGCGTTCCTGCCCGAGCGCTTCGCCGTGAACGCGCCCCTGGTGGGCACGCTGCTCGGCGCGGCGCCGCCGGCCAAGTCGGAGCTCGAGAGGCGCCTGAAGCTGCCCGATGGGTTCGCGGTCACGCTCTTCGCCGACGGAATCTCGAACGCGCGGTTCCTGCGCTTCACCGCGGCAGGTGACTTGCTCGTGAGCTCGCCCCGCGAGGGCACGGTGTTCCTGCTCGAGCGCGACGCGAACGGCGACGGGCGGGCCGACGGCGTGCGCAAGCTACTCACCGGCCTCGACAAGCCTCACGGGCTCGAGTTCTCGGGTGACTGGCTCTACGTCGCCGAGACCGGCGCCGTGAAGCGCGTGCGCTTCGACGCCGCGGCGCGCGAGACGCGGGGCGAAGTCGAGACCGTGGTCACGGGTCTGCCAATCGACGGGAATCACTGGACCAAGACGATCGGCCTCGGACCCGACGGCTGGATGTATCTGTCGATCGGCTCGAGCTGCAACGCGTGCATCGAGGACGACCAGCGCCGCGCGGCCCTGCACCGCTTCAAGCAAGGCGACGCCGACCTCGAGCTGGTCGCCACGGGCCTGCGCAACTCGGTCGGCTTCGACTGGCGGCCCGCGGACGGCGCGCTCTACGCAACCGACAACGGCCGGGACCTGCTGGGCGACGACGTGCCGCCCTGCGAGCTGAACAAGATCGAGCCCGGCAAGTTCTACGGCTGGCCGTTCGTGCTGGGCAACGGCGCGCTCGACCCCGACCTCGGCGCGCAGGGCGGCGACAGGATCGCCGCGGCCGTTCCGCCCGCGCACGCCTTCGGCGCACATACCGCTCCGCTCGGCATGCGCTTCTACCGCGGCCGGGCGTTTCCCGAGCGCTATCGCGGGCAGGCCTTCGCGGCGCTGCACGGCTCCTGGAACCGCACCAAGAAGACCGGCTACAAGGTCGTCTTGCTCGAGTGGCGGGCGGACGGCTCGATCGCGGAGTCGGACTTCCTCACCGGCTTCGAGCTGAACGAAGACGTGATCGGCCGGCCGGTCGACGTGCTCGATGGACCGGACGGCTCGCTCTACGTGTCCGACGACTTCGCGGGCGCGATCTACCGCGTGAGCTATCGCGGCTCGGAGTAGAATCGCCGCCCATGACGAGCATCGACCCGGCCGAGGCGGAGCAGCTGCGCCTGAGTGGGATGGCGATCGCGCTGCACGCGCGCGAGGCGCCCGAGAGACTCGCGATCCTGTCGCCGGCGGGCAACCTGACCTACGGCGAGCTGAACGCCGGGGCGAACCGACTCGCGCGCGCGCTGCGCGAGCGCGGCCTCGGGCGCGGCGACTCGATCGCGCTCTTCTGCTCGAACCGGCCGGAGTTCGCGATCGCCTACGCCGCCGCGCTGCGCAGCGGGCTGCGACTCACTCCGCTGAACTGGCACCTGCAGCTCGACGAAGCGATCTACGTGCTCGAGAACTGCGAGGCGCGCGCGTTCCTCGCCGACGCGCGCTTCGCGGCGGTGGCGTCCGGCGCGGCCGCGGCGTGCCCGAAGGCGTCGGTGCGTCTCTCGATCGGCGGCGAGATTCCCGGCTTCGAGCCGCTCGACACCGTCCTCGCGAGTGAGTCGGGAGAGGACCTCCCCGACCCCGTGCTCGGCGGGACGATGCTCTACACCTCGGGCACGACCGGCCGCCCGAAAGGCGTACACCGAAAAGAGACGCCGGCGGCGAGCGGCGTCGCGAAGCTCACCGCGCAGGCCTGCGCGTACCGGCCCCAGACCGATCGCTCGCTGTGCACCGGTCCGCTGTATCACGCGGCGCCGCTGGCCTTCAATCTCGCGGGGCCGCTCGCGGCGGGGCTCGGCGTCGTGCTGCTGGAGAAGTTCGACGCCGAGGACACGCTGCGCGCGATCGAGCGCTCGCGCGCGACTCACACGCACATGGTCGCGACCATGTTCCACCGCCTGCTGGCGCTGCCCGACGACGTGAAGGCCCGCTACGACCTCTCCTCGCTGCGCGTGATCCTGCACGGCGCCGCACCGACGCCGCCGCACGTGAAGAAGGCGATGATGGATTGGCTCGGCCCGATCCTGCACGAGTATTACGCGGCCACCGAGGGCGGCGGCACGTTCATCTTCGCCGACGAGTGGCTGCGCAAGCCCGGCAGCGTGGGCAAGCCGGCGGACGCGGGCACGCTCGAGATCCGCGACGACTCCGGCCGCGCCGTGCCGACGGGCACGGTCGGCACCGTCTGGTTCCACGCGCCGGCGCGCGGCCGCTTCGAGTACTGGAAGGACGCGCAGAAGACGTCGGCGTCGTACGACGGTGACTGGTTCACGATGCGCGACATGGGCTACCAGGACGAGGACGGCTACGTGTTCCTCACCGGGCGCACGGTGGAGCTGATCATCTCCGGCGGCGTGAACATCTACCCGGCCGAGATCGATGCGGTCCTGCTCATGCACCCGGCTGTGCAGGACGCGGCCGCGATCGGCGTGCCGAACGAGGAGTTCGGCGAGGAAGTGAAGGCCGTCGTGCAGCTCGCCGACGGCTTCGCGCCCTCCGAGTCACTCGGGCGCGAGCTCCTGACTCACTGCCGCGAGCGGCTGGCGCACTTCAAGTGCCCGCGCAGCATCGACTTCGACTCGGCGCTGCCGCGCAGCGACGCCGGCAAGGTGCAGCGCCGCGCAATCCGCGACCGCTATTGGCAAGCGCTCGGCCGCCAGATCTGAGGAACCGATGAAGCGGATCGCGAGTCTCCTGCTGGCGATCGCCGCGGCGCTGGGAAACGCGCGCGCCGCCTCCGCGCCGCCCGAGAAGTGGACCCTCGTGCAGTGTGGCTCCGTGCTGGTGGTGCCCGGCCAGGCGCCGCGCGGGGAGACCACGCTGGTGGTGCACGACGGCCAGATCAGCGAGGTGCTGAACGGCATCGTGCCGCCCGAGCAAATCATGGCGGGGAAGAGCGGCGCCGCGGAAGTCATCGACCTGCGCGACAAGTTCGTGCTGCCGGGCCTGATCGACCTGCACGTGCATCTCACCGCGGAGTACACCTCCGACGTCCGCCTGCGCCGAGTGACCGAGGACGAAGGGCAGGTCGCGCTGCGCGGCGCGATGTACGCCAAGCGCACGCTCGAAGCCGGCTTCACGACCGTGCGCGACCTCGGCGGAAGCGCAGCGGTGTTCGCGCTGCGCCGCGCATGTTCGTCGCCGGCAGCGCGCTCACCATCACCGGCGGGCACGGCGACCGCACAAGCGGCTACCGCGAGGACCTGTTCGACCCGCCCGGCCCCTATCAAGGAGTGGCCGACGGGCCGTACGCCGCGCGCGCCGCGGTGCGCGTGCAGGTGAAGCGCGGCGCGGACTGGATCAAGATCGCCGCGACCGGCGGCGTGCTCGACGTCGTCGCGTCGGGGACCGACCAGCAGTTCAAGGACGACGAGCTCGAGGAGATCGTGAGCACCGCGCACATGCTGGGGCGCAAGGTGGCAGCTCACGCCCACGGCGCCGCCGGCCTCAACGCCGCGCTGCGCGCCGGCGTCGACACGATCGAGCATGGCACGTTCCTCGACGCAGCGTCGATCGAGCTGTTCAAGAAGACGGGCGCCTGGTACGTGCCGACGGTGATCGCGGGAAAGACCGTCGAGGAGCGCGCGAAGATTCCCGGCTTCTTCCCGCCCGCGGTCGCGGAGAAGGCGCGCGCCGTCGGCCCGCACATTCAGGACGCCCTGCGCCGCGCGCTCGCGGGCGGCGTGAAGGTCGCGTTCGGCACCGACGCCGGCGTGTATCCGCACGGCGAGAACGCGCGCGAGTTCCAGTACATGGTCGAGGCCGGAATGACTCCCGCCGCGGCGATCGAGGCCGCGACCAAGAGCGCGGCCAGCGTGCTCGGCATCGAGGGCGAGGTCGGCACGCTCGAGGTCGGCAAGCGCGCGGACCTGGTCGCGACCAGACGCAATCCGCTCGTGGACGTGATGGAGCTGCAGCGCATCGTGTTCGTCATGCGCGGCGGCAGCGTGTACCGTCGCGAGTGAGGTATCCCGCGTGATCGTCGCCTGTCTCGACCTCGAGGGCGTGCTCGTCCCCGAAATCTGGATCAACGTCGCCGAGCGCACCGGGATCGCGGAGCTGCGCCGCACCACGCGCGACGAGCCCGACTACGACCGGCTGATGCGCCGCCGCCTGGAGATCCTGGACCGCCACAAGCTGGGCATCCGCGAGATCGAGGCGGTGATCGCGACGCTCGATCCGCTGCCCGGCGCGCTCGAGTTCGTCGCGTGGCTGCGCGCGCGCTTCCAGGTGCTGATCCTCTCGGACACGTTCTATCCGTTCGCGAAGCCGCTGATGGAGAAGCTCGGACACCCGACTCTGTTCGCGCACGACCTCGAGATCGAAGCGTCGGGTCGGATCGCGAACTACCGGCTGCGCCTGCCGGATCAGAAGCGCGCGTCGGTCGAGCGCCTGCACGACCTGCGCTTTCGCGTGATCGCCGCGGGCGACAGCTACAACGACACGAGCATGCTGCTGGCCGCCGACGCGGGCATCCTGTTTCGCCCGCCGGCCAACGTCGTCGCGGAGTTTCCGCAGTTTCCGGTCACGCGCGACTACCCCGAGCTCGAGCGAGCGTTCAGCGCCGCCGCCGAGCGAATTGCGACCGCGAAGAACTAGCCCCTATACTGCGCCGCGCCCAAGAGGAGCCCCCCGATGGCCGAAGCTGCGCTCGTGCGCCAATCCGGAACGCTCATTCGCAAGCGCGCCGACGGCACGCTCGAGGTTCCCGAGAATCCGACGATCGCCTACGTCGAGGGCGACGGGACCGGCCGCGACATCTGGAAGGCGTCTGTGCGCGTGTTCGACGCCGCCGTCGCGAAGGCCTTCAAGGGCAAGAAGAAGATCGCCTGGTTCGAGGTGCTCGCGGGCGAGAAGGCGTTCGAGCGCACGAAGAACTGGCTGCCTGACGAGACCGTCGCGAAGTTCCGCGAGTGCCTGGTCGGGATCAAAGGCCCGCTCACGACACCGATCGGTGGCGGCATCCGCAGCCTGAACGTGGCGCTGCGGCAGATGCTCGACCTGTACGTGTGTCTGCGACCGGTGCGCTGGTACCAGGGCGTGCCGAGCCCCGTGAAGCGCCCCGAGCTGGTCGACATGGTGATCTTCCGCGAGAACACCGAGGACATCTACGCCGGCGTCGAATGGCCCGCCGAGTCACCCGAGGCCAAGAAGCTGATCGCCTTTCTCCAGAAGGAGATGGGCGTGAAGAAGATCCGCTTCCCCGACACGAGCGGCATCGGCATCAAGCCCATCTCGCGCGAGGGTACCGAGCGACTCATGCGGGCCGCGCTCGACTACGCGCTCGAGCACGAGCGCAAGTCACTCACGATCGTGCACAAGGGGAACATCATGAAGTTCACCGAGGGCGCGTTCCGCGACTGGGGCTACGAGCTGGTCAAGAAGGAATACGCGGGCCGCGCGATCGGCTGGGACGACTGCGGCGGCAACCCGCCCAAGGGCCAGCTCCTGGTGAAGGACTCGATCGCGGACATCACCCTGCAGCAGGTGCTGACTCGCCCCGAGGACTTCGACGTGATCGCGACCATGAACCTGAACGGCGACTATCTGTCCGACGCGCTCGCGGCGCAGGTCGGCGGCATCGGCATCGCCCCGGGCGCGAACATCAACTATCTCACCGGGCACGGCATCTTCGAGGCCACGCACGGCACCGCGCCCAAATACGCCGATCAGGACAAGGTGAATCCGAGCTCGGTGATCCTATCCGGGGTCATGATGCTCGACCACTTGGGCTGGGGCGAGGCGGCGCGCAAGATCGATCGGGGCATCTCGCGCACGATCGCGCAGAAGCGAGTGACTTACGACTTCCACCGACTGATGGACGGCGCCACCCTCCTCAAGTGCTCGGAGTTCGCCGACGCCATCATCGAGAACATGGAGTGACTCCGTGAGGCGACCGAAGATCTCGCTGATCGGCGCGGGCCAGATCGGCGGCGTCCAGGCCCAGCTCGTCGCGCAGCGCCGCATCGCCGACGTCGTGCTCTTCGACGTGGTCGAGGGGGTGCCACAGGGCAAGGCGCTCGACATCTGCCACGCGCTCTCCGGCTGGGGCAGCGACGTGAAGGTGACCGGCACCAACGACTACAAGGACACGGCCGGCTCGGACCTGTACGTCGTGACCGCCGGCGTGCCGCGCAAGCCGGGCATGAGTCGCGACGACCTGCTCAGCGTGAACCTCGGCATCATCAAGACCGTCGCCGCGGGCATCAAGCAGCACTCTCCCGAGGCGGTCGTGATCGTCGTCTCGAATCCGCTCGACGTCATGGTGCTGGCGATGAAACAGCTCACCGGCTTCCCGAAGGAGCGCGTCTTCGGCCAGGCGGGCGTGCTCGACTCCTCGCGCTTCCGCTTCTTCGTCGCGCAGGCGCTCGGCGTCTCGGTGCGCGACGTACACGCGGTGGTGTTGGGCGGTCACGGCGACACGATGGTGCCGCTGCCGCGCTACTGCAGCGTCGGCGGCGTGCCGCTGCGCAAGCTCATGGACGACGCGACCATCGCCAAGATCTCGAAGCGCACCCAGGACGCCGGCGGCGAGGTCGTCGCGCTGCTCAAGACCGGCTCCGCGTTCGTATCTCCCGCCGAGGCGTCGGTCGAGATGGCCGAGGCGGTGCTCTTCGATCAGAAGCGCGTGCTGCCCTGTGCCGCCTATCTCGACGGCGAGTACGGCCACACGGGGATCTACTTCGGCGTGCCCGCGGTGCTCGGCGCGCGCGGCGTGGAGCGCGTGCTCGAGCTCGAGCTGGACGCGGCGGAGCGCGCGCTGCTCGACAAGAGCGCGGAGGCCGTGAAGTCACTCGTCGCCGCGGCGAAGCTCTGAGAGGCGGCGCGCGATGAACGTTCACGAGTATCAGGCGAAAACGCTGCTGCGCGAGTACGGGATCGAGGTCCCCCCGGGCCGGCTGGTCACCACGCCGCTCGAGGCCGAGCAGGCGGCGCGCGACATCGGCGGCACGGTCGTCGTGAAGGCCCAGGTGCACGCCGGCGGCCGCGGCAAGGCCGGTGGGATCAAGGTGGTGAAGTCGCCCGAGCAGGCGCGCCAGACCGCCGAAGAGATGATCGGCATGCGGCTCGTGACCAAGCAGACCGGCGCCGAGGGCAAGGTCGTGCGGCGGCTGTATGTCGAGGCGGGCTCGAAGATCGACGCCGAGCTGTATCTCGCGCTGCTCGTCGACCGCTCGACGCAGAAGATCGCGATCCTCGGCTCGACCGCCGGCGGCATGGACATCGAAGAGGTCGCGGCCTCGACGCCGGAGAAGATCCGGACGGTCCAGGTCGATCCGCTGGTCGGCGTGTGCGACTTCCAGGCGCGCGACCTCGGCCTCGAGCTCGGGCTCAGCGGCAAGCTGTGCGAGTCGTTCGTTTCGCTGGTGAAGGGCCTCTACCGGCTCTACGTCGAGAAGGACGTCTCGCTCGCCGAGGTGAATCCGCTCGTGGTCTCCGGTGACTCGGTGATCCCGCTCGACTGCAAGCTGAACTTCGACCCGAACGCGCTCTACCGACACAAGGACGTGTTGGCGCTGCGCGACCCCGACGAAGAGGATCCGCGCGAGGCCGAAGCCGCGAAGTACGACCTGAACTGGGTCTCGCTGGACGGGAACATCGGCTGCATGGTGAACGGGGCCGGCCTGGCGATGGCGACGATGGACATCATCCAGTACGCCGGCGGGAAGCCCGCGAACTTTCTCGACGTCGGTGGCGGCGCCGACGCCGAGCGCGTCGCGCACGCGTTCCGGCTGATCCTCGCGGACAAGAACGTGAAGGGGATCTTCGTGAACATCTTCGGCGGGATCGTGCTCTGCGACCGCGTCGCCGAGGGCATCATCAGCGCGGCGAAGACGGTGGGCGTGCGCGTGCCGCTGGTCGTGCGGCTCGACGGCACCAACGCCGAGAAAGGGCGCGAGATGCTGGCGAGCTCGGGGCTCGGAATCACTCCCGCCGATGGCATGAAGGAAGGCGCCGAGAAGATCGTCGCGGCGGTGGGCGCATGAGCATTCTGGTGAACGCCGACACGAAGCTGCTCGTGCAGGGCATGGGCAAGACGGGCCAGCTACACACGAATCTGTCGCTCGAGTTCGGGACGAAGGTGGTCGGAGGAGTGACTCCCGGGCGCGGCGGCAGCGAAGCCTGCGGCTTGCCGGTATTCGACACCGTGCGCGAAGCGCTGCGCGAGACCGGCGCGACCGCGTCCGTCGTGTTCGTGCCGGCGCCGGGCGCCGCCGACGCGATCCTCGAAGCCGCCGACGCGGGCATCGCGCTGATCTGCGCGATCACCGAGGGCATCCCGGTGCGCGACATGCTGCGCGTGCGCGCGGCGCTGCGCGGCTGGAGCGGCCGGCTCATCGGGCCGAACTGCCCGGGCCTCCTCGATCCAGGTCTCCGGGTGCGCATCGGCATCGCGCCCGCTTCGATCTTCAAGGCCGGCAGCGTCGGCGTCGTGTCTCGCTCCGGAACGCTCACTTACGAAGCGGTGCACCAGCTCTCGCGTCTGGGCATCGGCCAGACGACCTGCGTCGGAATCGGCGGCGATCCGATCACGGGCACGAGCTTCGTCGACACGCTGCAGCTGTTCCAGAAGGACAAGGCGACCAAGGCCGTCGTGATGATCGGCGAGATCGGCGGCAGCGCGGAGGAAGAGGCCGCCGAGTACGTCGGGGCCGAGATGAGCAAGCCGGTCGTGGCGTTCATCGCCGGAGTCACCGCGCCGTCGGGCAAGCGCATGGGTCACGCCGGCGCGATCATCTCGGGCGGCCGCGGCACCGCCGAGGGCAAGCGCAAGGCGCTCGAGAAGGCGGGCATCCCGGTCGTGCCGTCGCCGGCGCTGATCGGCGAGACACTCGCGCAAGCCGCGCCGAACGTCCGCTAGATGAGCCTCCTGGTCGTCGGCTCGGTCGCGCTCGACGACATCGAGACGCCCGCGGGCAGCGTGAAGTCGGTGCTCGGCGGCGCCGCGTCGTACTTCGGTGTCGCCGCGAGCTTCTTCGTGCCCGTGCCCGTGCGCGTGGTCGCGGTGGTCGGCGAAGACTTCCCCGAGGAACACGTGAAATTCCTCGCCTCGCGCGGGCTCGACCTCGCCGGCCTGCAGCGGGTGCCCGGCCGCACGTTCCGCTGGGGCGGACGCTACGGCGCGTCGCTGAACCAGCGCGACACGCTGTTCACGGAGCTCGGCGTGTTCGAGCACTTCGAGCCCAAGATCCCGCCCGCGTACCGCGACTCGGAGTGGGTGTTCCTGGCGAACATCCAGCCGCACCTGCAGCGCAGCGTGCTCGAGCAGACCCGCGCGCCGCGTTTCTCCGCGATGGACACGATGAATTTCTGGATCGAGGGCGCGCGCGACGAGCTCGCCAAGACCCTCGCCGTGGTGAACGGCCTCGTGATCAACGACGAAGAGGCGCGCCAGCTCACCGGGGAGTCCAACCTGGTGCGCGCGGCCGACGCGATCCGGGCGCTGGGACCGAGGGTCGTGATCGTGAAGCGCGGCGAGCATGGCGCGCTGCTCTTCGACGACGACGGCGTCTTCGCCGCGCCGGCCTTCCCGCTGCGCGAGGTGCGCGATCCGACGGGCGCCGGCGACAGCTTCGCCGGCGGACTCATGGGCGCGCTCGCGAGTCACGGGGCGCTCGACAGCGACGCCTTGCGACGCGCGATGATCCATGGCGCCGTGCTGGCCTCGTTCTGCGTCGAGCAGTTCAGCCTCGACGGCCTGCGCAACCTGACACGAGGCGACATCGACGCCCGCTTCGAAGAGTTCCGCCGTCTCACTCGGTTCTGATGCAAACGAAGCTCGCGTCTCCTCGGGACGGCGATCGACACGCTGGGTTGCACCCATCCGCGGGGTGCAATTCCGCGGGCCAGATCCCTCAAGCACGGTGGTTTTCGTCCCGATAGGCCGGGCATGTTCGCGAAGTCCGACGGCCCGACCGCGCTGCGCGCGGAGCTGGTTCGAGCGCTCGCCTTCTCCGAGGGCAAGATCGTGCAGCCCGGGAACGACGCCATGATCGAGTCAGTGGCCGCCCTGGCCGCGGTCTGGAACGGCCGCAAGGGCTACGTGGCGCTGCTGGTGCGCGCCGTGGAGCCGCCCGGTCTCGAGCGCTACGTGACCGAGAATGCGATCACGTCGCCCGAGGCGCTCGCCGCCGCGACCGAGGAAGCCATCGCCTTCGCCGAGTCACTCGGCTTCTCGATGGACGCGCCCACGTTCGCCGAGCTTTCCGAGGTCGAGCGCGAGGCGCGCATGCTGCGTTGGAACAAGCTGCGAAAGCTGCGCAAGCCCGGAGCCCCGCGAGTCAGCGGCGCCGTCAATCCCGGAGACACCGGCGAGTTCGCGGTGCCCGATCCGCCGCTGCCGCCGTCGCCTCGCATGCCCTCCGGACTCGACATTCGCCCCGACGAGCTCGACCAGCTCTCGGTTCCCGCCCCCCCACCGATTCCCGAGCTCGAGATCGAAATGTCCGCCGTGGTGGGCGCCCCTACGGATCCCGAAGCCGACACGAATCTCCTGGCACAGCCCCAGGGCAGCGCGGTGCTCGGCCGGATTTCGCTGGTGCGCCGAGGCGGCGCCGACGCGCGCCGGCTCGAGCAAATCGCCCGGCTACTGGCGTTCTTTTAGCAGCACGGCAGCACGTCCGAAGGCGCCAGACCGGCGCCGCACACAGGGGAGGCATTCATGAGAAAGCGGAACGCACTGCTGGTCGCGTTCGCCGCGCTCGCCGCGGCGAGCGGCTGCACGACGCTCACCGATCGCGAGCTCGTGCTCGCCGATCAACACCGCGACCTGGCCGCCACGAAGCTCGTGCAGGGCGAGACGGAAGCGGCGATCACGGAGTACCGGCGCTCGCTCGAGATCAATCCGAAGGAGCCGGAGACTCACATCGGGCTGGCCGAGGCGTATCGCAAGAAGGGCCTGCTCTCGGACACCGAGAGCGAGCTCCGGGAAGCGCTGCGCCTGGACCCGACGAGCCACGACGCGCGGCTCGCGCTCGGCGTCACCCACCTCCAGCAGGAGCGCTGGGCGGACGCGGCGGCGGAGTTTCAGCGCCTGGTCGACGATCCGACCTTCGTGCGCCCCGCGCGCGCTCTTGTAAACCTCGGCTGGGCTCACTACAAATCCGGCGACCTCGATCAGGCGAAGTCCGACTTCGAGCGCGCGCTCAAGACCGACCGGGCGAATTACACGGCGCATCTCGATCTCGGCATCGTGCTCTACGACAGGGGTGACCTGGTCGATGCGATCCAGCATTTCGGGGAGTGCGTGAGCATCGTGGGGGAGCGACCGGCGCTGGTGTTTGGATCCGCCGAGGCGGAGGCGCGATTCCGCATGGCGCAGGCCTACGTGAGGTTGAATCAGCGTGACCGCGCGGTGGCTTCACTGCGCGTCGCGGTGGAACGCGGGGGCGAGAGCGAGTGGGCGCGGAAGTCGAGCGACTACCTGAAGGTGCTGCAGTAGCGAGCGCCGCAGCCGACGCGGGCCGCGCCTTCGGCCCGTGGTACCGGCGCCAGCGCGAGCTGCGCGGTATCTCGCTCTTCTACGTCGCCGCGCGCACCAAGCTCACGCCGGAGCGCGTGCGCGAGATCGAAGAGACCGGGACGGGCCTCGATACCGACGCGATCGGCCGCGCCACGGCGCGGGCGCTCGCCCACGCGATCGGCGCGGATCCCGACGAAGCCGCCGCGCTGCTCGGTCACGCCCGCCAGCCGCGCGCGCGCAGCCGCCAGCGCCTCACGCGCCTGCGACCGCTCTTGTTCGGCTTCGGGCGCACCGCCGGCATGGCTGCGATTCTCGCGCTCGGTCTCTGGCTGCTCGGGCTTTGGCTCTCGAGCCCCGCGTCCAACGCCGCAGCGCCCGCGAAAATCTACAAGCCGGACTACGTCGACCAGCTGCTCCACCACGAGTAGGCTAGTGGCATGCCGATCGAGCATCGGACGCGCGCGCTCGTGCTGCGCACGTTCGACCAAGGCGAGTCGGATCGCGTGGTGCACCTGTACAC
>WNFL01154241.1_pt1 | contig 15815 bp, 13 predicted proteins | sample 5400361 | NCBI WGS metagenome assembly WNFL01 (sample SAMN13153351, study PRJNA577476) | soil metagenome | isolation source: 40 cm soil on Douglas fir-dominated hillslope | place: USA:California | collected 2013-09-17
ACGTCTCATAAAAATCGCCCACACGAAAAAGCAATAACGCGCCAGGGTACTTTGCCTTGATGGCATTGTATTGTTTTTGCAGCGGAGTTTCGTTGGCGGCCATTCGCGCGAAGATAAATCATTCGTTTCGACTGACGGAAAAATCTGGTTATCTAATTGGAATTTTTCGAATAAATAATCAAAGTTATCTTTGACCGTGATTTTCCTCTTTCAAATCGGCTTTGTTGAAGTCACCTGGGTCGACCTTGTTGACGTTAGCCTTGTGGCGATTTTGCTTTACCAGGTTTACAAACTCATTCGCGGAAGCATCGCTGTCAACATTTTTTTGGGAATCCTTGCACTCTATTTGGTTTACCTGATCGTTCGTGCAGCACAAATGGAGCTATTGGCGAAAATACTTGGTCAATTTATGGGTGTGGGTGTACTGGCCATGATCATTTTATTTCAGCCGGAGATTAGAAAATTTTTGCTGATGATTGGTCGCAGTACCGAAATCAATCGCGAAAGCATTTTTAAGTCACTTCAAAATTGGCGGCAGGGTTATCATGATGACTTTGATGTCCACCAGTTGATTGAAGCTTCCAAATCAATGAAAGCGACTCATACCGGAGCCCTTATCGTTTTTTCTCGTGACACCGAATTAAAATCGTATTGCGAAACGGGCGAGATGCTGGATGCCGAAGTAAACAGAAGACTGATCCTTTCTATTTTCAATAAGCACACACCACTTCATGACGGAGCCGCGATCATTCACAAAGGAAGAATCGTGGCTGCACGATGTGTTTTACCCGTCAGTGAAAATGATCATCTGCCTCCGCAGTTTGGGTTGCGTCATCGCTCGGCTATAGGCATGAGTGAAGTAACGGATACACTCGTACTGGCTATCTCTGAAGAAACGGGCCGCTTGATTTTAGCCCGCAATGGAAAATTCATCCGCGGACTTAAACTCTGGCAGGTGGAGCAAAAGATTTTGGAATATCTCCACAGCAACGAACCTCGCAATTGGGAAGAAGTACCTGTCGAACCCGAAGCTCAAGAGCCTGAAGCGATCAAGAATTAATTTGACCATGCGCTATTTCATTTTTCTTGTATTACTCGCGTTCAGTTTTAGAAGCGCTGGTCAGTCTATTGAAACGGTGATTCAACGAGGCCATGAACTTGCCGTGGTTGCTGTGGCGGTTAGCCCTGACAGTAATTATGTCGTCACTGGAAGTCGCGATAAATCCGCCAAACTCTGGGAGTTAAGTACAGGCCGCGAAGTGCGAAGTTTTTTGGGCCATGATTTTTCTGTGACGTCAGTCGATGTCAGCAGCGATGGAAAATATCTCCTTACGGGAAGCAATGATGAAACCGTGAAGCTATGGGAGATGGAAACAGGCAAGGAGATTTTTTCTGTCAACCCCGTTCATGAGCAAATCAAACACGTGACGATCAGTCCTGACATGAAATTTTTTGTGACTACTGCTCTTCGGTATAATGCTCACGTGTATGATTTCAATTCAAAAAAGAAAATAAAAGAGTTTGAGGTCAGCCCTGAATCAAATCGGAATGGTGTTGATATTGCGATCAGTCCTGATTCAAAATGGATTGCCTTTGGCGAAGATAATCGTGTTGTAAATGTTTATCGAACGAGCGATTGGCAAAAGGTTTACACGTTTGAATATGGATCTGGATGGTGTGGTGGTTGCTCCACATTCTGCAATTTCTCGCCTGATAACAAAAGCCTTGTTATGGTTTCGCATAATGGATCAGCAAAGAAATACGATCTCGTTTCAGGAAAATTGCTGAAGCAATATGCCGATGGGATCCACGATCCTTCTTCAATTGTCTTTTCACCCGACAGTAAAAAAATTATTCTCGCCCTCAAGAAAGAAATCATTGTGTGGGAAAGCGAAACCGGGAAAGAATTGCAGCGATTCAATCCTAAAGTTGAACAAGAACTAAACGAAACGGTTTTTACAAACAATTCGAAGCAACTCCTCATCACCTGCGACAACAATACCACTATGGTTTGGGATTTGGATAAGCAAAAAGTGGTGCAATCGCTCACTGGCTTTCTTAATCTTCGCGATAAAGGCGGCATCACCTACGATCCCAATTCTATTTGGGATATGCAGATTGCGAAATACATTCGCTTCAAAGGGAATTTGTTGATCACCGGTGATGGGAAGACATTGATCAAGGGAAAGTTCGGTTCGAAAGTGAAACAATGGGACATCGCCAGTGGAAAAGGTGTAATGGAATTTGTCGGCCACGAAAAAGCGGTACTTTGCTACGATCTTTCAAAGGATGGTAAGCGATTAATCACAGGCGGTGGCGATGGAAAAATTATTTTGTGGAATGTGCAAACAGGCGACACGATTAGAACAATCAAAGCCCACCACGAGCCAATCCTTGACATTCACTTTAACAGCGATGAAACCAAAGTTGCCGCCTCGAGTTGGGATGCACGATTAATCACCTGGGATTTAGGCAACGGTAAACCGGTTAATTTTTTTGATTTCGAGAACAATGCCGCGCTGAACATTCAGTGGGGACAAAGCGATTTGTATTTATTCACCGGGCAAAGCAAAGAAATAAAAATGTGGGAGCTCGACTCGAAAACAGCGGTACGCGATTTCGTTGGGCACAGCGATGTAATATCTTCTATGCGACTCAGTGCAGACAAGCAGCAACTGCTATCAGCAAGTTGGGATGGAAGCATCCGCTTGTGGAATGTCGGCACTGGGTTGATGGAAAGAAAATTCATTGGACATAAAGGGGCAGTTCATGTCGCGATCTTTAGTCCTGACGGAAAAAATGTTTTCTCAGCGGGGGCTGATAGGCAAATTCGGGTGTGGGATATTTCTACAGCCAAAGTCATCCGCACATTTGACGGGCACAAGGCTGAAGTGACTTCTCTCCTTTTCAGTCCTGATAATAAAATGTTGATCAGCCATAGTGTGGATGGTGCAACTAAATTTTGGGATTTGAATTCGGGAAAAGAATTTTTTGAACACATTCATTTTGGAGAAAAGGAATGGATGGTGAAAAATCCGGAAGGCTATTTCAACGGCACACAAGATGCTCGTCAGTTTATTCATTTTGTCAACGGAATGAAAACGTATGGCGCAGATCAGTTCTTTGATGAGTTCTATCGTCCTGATTTATTGCCAAAAATTTTTCAAAGCAGAGGCAGCGATGGATCGCAAGGCATCAACCAAAAGTTGAAGGGTTCACCTCCGCCAACGATCAAGATTGCCGTAATGCCGACTGGCGATCCCGCGAAAGCGGACGTGTTTGTAAAAATTATTGACAACGGAGGAGGGGTGAGTGGTGTGAAGTTATTCCACAATGGAAAGAGCATTGTACTCAGCGAAATAAAACTTCCGAATGGCAAAGGTCAATCTACAGTTGTCAAAGAGACCGTAAGCTTGATTGGTGGTACAAATACTTTTACGGCATCAGCCAATAACAAAGACAAGGTTGAGTCTGATCCAGTCTCAGCTGAAATTTTTTCTGAGAACTCCGATAAAAATTCAGTCTGCTACATTCTCGCTGTTGGAATAAATCAATACAAGAATCCAAAAATGACATTGAACTATGCCAAGCCTGATGCGGAGTCGTTTGGCAAAGCGGTAGATGCAAAAGGATTGTTTAAGAGCGTTGAGCTTCATTCACTCTATGATGGCGAAGCTTCTCGCAGTAATATTTTAAAAAAACTGGATGAGCTTTCGTCACAAATTCATCAGGAAGATGTTTTTATTTTTTATTACGCAGGCCATGGTAGTATGGTAGACGACCAATTCTTTTTTATTCCAAGCGAGAGCGCCAGGTTATACGATCTAAGTTCTTTGAAAAAGGAAGCGATCGAGGCGGGAGTGTTGCAAGAGAAATTTAAAAACATCAGAGCATTGAAGCAGCTGATCATCATGGATGCCTGTCAAAGCGGAGGATCCGTTGAGCTACTTGCTAATCGTGGAGCTGCAGAAGAAAAAGCAATCGCTCAACTTTCGCGAAGTGCAGGCATACACGTGATGGCATCTGCAGGCAGCGAACAATTCGCAGCTGAGTTTGCCGAATTGGGTCACGGAATTTTTACTTATCTCCTCATCAAAGGTCTGGAAGGAGAAGCCGATGGCGCACCAAAGGATGGTAATCTTTTCTCGATGATCAAGTGCCCGAACTCACACGCAAGTTGAAAGGCAAGCCACAGTATCCATACACTTTTTCACGCGGGCAGGATTTTCCTGTGGTGATTGATCAACACTAGCGTTTCAATTCTTTCTGTGCTCATCCGCGTAATCCGTGACAATTCTTGCAAATGCAAAAAATTCTATGTTAATTTTGTGTAATCGTTCTTTTAAGAAACGCCATTTTTTAAACTTGATAAGATGAAAGAAGCTAATTTGTTCAAGTACTACTTTGTGCGGTACTTTTTCCTTGCGCTTGCCACCATGCAAGTCATCGCAGCCACGATTCTTCTCATGCGATTTCAAGATTCGCCCAAAAACAGGTTCGCCATTTTTGTTTTCTTCACCCTGGCGATGATTTTGATTTCGATTCATTTTTTGGTTTTCACCAAAGTGAAGCGAGTAGCCATAGGCAAAAAGAAAATTGCCGTGATCACTCCTTTCAAGTCGAAGCAATACGATTGGGATGAAGTGAAAGAACTCAAGCTGCTGCCATTCTTCAATATGTATTCACTTAAGCTGAAGGGCAAGCGCAAAAAAATCTATTTTCTTCCAACACACGATAGCGAAGCGCTCTTCGGGTTATTCTCCGGTGATCCCGATTTCTTGAAGGAGAAAATGAGCAAAGCCTCTTAGGAGAATACTCATCCATCAAGTCTGGTGACTTCATTACCATTAGGTTACTGTCCTTATTAGCAGTACCTTTGCAACGTTTTTAGCAGAAATCATTCCGTACTAGTAAGTCCTATCTCGTCTAAGAGTTCTTTCTAACACCCAATCATTTTAGCTGAAAATCGCAAGCACGGGTTTCCGGTTGCCGATTCTTTGCTAACCAAAGATATGTGATGACATTTAGTCTGCTTGATTATTTATTTTAAAAACAACTAATGAATTTCGTAAAAAACAATTTCTCAAAAAGAAGAGAGAGCAACAATCCAAGAAGAAGCAATCAGTTCAATCGCGGTAGAGGTCAGCAACCAGTCAGTACTTTAGATCCACGACTCTTTGTCAAAAAAGCTGTACCATTAACAGAGGCTCGCTACGAGTCTAATCGCAGCATAAATGATTTACCTGTAGATGCAAGAATTAAAACTAATCTCTTAGCTAAAGGATACTTAAAGCCCACAGAGATTCAAGACAAAACAATAGAGGCGATTCTCAATAAGAGCAACCTCCTTGGTATCGCCCAAACGGGAACAGGTAAGACGGGAGCATTTTTAATTCCTGTAGTTCATAACCTGATCGGTTCAAAAGCAGCGTTCCAGGTTTTGGTAGTAGTGCCTACTCGTGAATTGGCTGTTCAAGTTGAAGAAGAATTCCGCACTATAGTTAAAGGACTTTCCATGCGCAGTTCCTGCTTCATTGGCGGAACGAGTGTAGGTAAGGACATTGCCACACTCCGTCAACCGGTGCATGTGGTAATTGGTACACCGGGAAGGTTAACCGATTTGGCTCGACAGGGCGCATTGAGGTTGAATAATTTCAGCACCTTGATTTTGGACGAATTTGATCGCCTCCTCGACATGGGTTTCTCCCGCGACATTCAGTTCATCGTGAAAGCCATGAACAACAGAAAGCAAACGATTTTATTTTCAGCTACGGAAGAAAAAAACCAGCAGAAGATCATTAGCGACCTTTTGTATCAACCGGTAGAAGTGCGGGTAGCTAAAGGAAAAACCACGGGCGATCATATCGAACAGGAAGTTGTACGTGTAGAACCCGGTGAAACAAAAATGGAAGTGCTCTTGAGGATGGTGAAAGACCGATCATTTCATAAAGTGATTGTTTTTGCTGAAACCAAACGCGGAGTGAGCACCGTGCGAAAAACACTTCATCAATCTGGAGTGCGTGTGGATGAGATTCACGGCAATAAATCACAGAATTACCGATTGAAAGCGTTGAATGACTTCAAATCAGGGAAAATACAAGTACTGATTGCAACCGATGTTGCTGCCAGAGGCTTGGATATCTCCGAGGTCACCCATGTGATCAACTATCAACAACCACGTGATTTTGATAGCTATATTCACCGAATCGGGCGGACAGGCCGTGCTGGAAAAGGCGGAAAAGCCTTTACATTTATAAATTAAATGAATACGAATGGCAAAATCCAATAACGCATTTATTAAAAAGCAAAAGGAGCTTGCCCGTAAAAAGAAGCATCAGGAAAAAGAACAGAAGAAAAGCGAACGCAAGAAAAATTCAGCCGGAGGAGATCTTGAAAATATGATGGCGTATGTAGACGAGTTTGGAAACATCACCCCTACACCGCCTGACAAAAAAACAGAAACCAAATAAATTTTCTCAAATAAATCAACAATTAATTTTTATCAATTATGAAAGAAGGAGTAGTAAAATTCTTTAACATGACGAAAGGCTTTGGATTCATTACACCAAGTGATGGAAGCCCTGACATTTTTGTACACGAAAGCGGTTTGATCGATAAGATCAAGGATAACGACCGTGTGCAATTTGAAACTGAGCGTGGAAAGAAAGGCATGAATGCCGTACGCGTTCAAGTTATCAAGTAATCAAAAGAAATAGTGATCGATAAAAACACAAATATTTTTTTCAATGCGCTCAAAGAAAAAGTCGATCAATACTTTTCGAATAAGCAAGTAGAGCGCACGGGGAACAGGAAATTGTATATCAAAAGCGGTGTGCAGGTTTTTTCAGCTGCAGCATTATACACCCTTTTGGTATTCATTAACCCAGGGATATGGCTGGCTACTTTACTAGCCATACTCCTGGGTCTAAACCTCGCCATGCTTGGTTTCAATATCATGCATGAAGGCGGCCATCAGAGTTTTTCAAAACACAGTTGGTTAAATTCTGCTGCCGGCTATTTTCTGAATGTGTTGGGCGGAAACATTTATTTCTGGAAAGTAAAACACAACGTCAACCATCACACTTTTACAAATATTGAAGGGATCGATTCTGACATTGATGTACAGCCCTTCATGCGCCTTCATCCTAATCAGCCCAAGCTGGCCATGCACCGTTATCAGCACATCTACTGGTTTGTGCTGTATGGCATTTCTTATATGGCATGGGTTTTCTATGAAGATTTTCTGAAATATTTCAGAGGTAAAATTGCCCTGCACATGAAGCCGATGTCATTGTCAGTAAAAGAGCATATCGTTTTTTGGGTGACTAAAGTCGCCTATGTAATCGCATTTTTAGTGCTGCCGATCATCTTTCTTGGATGGCTCAAGGCATTGATTGGATTTTTGATAGTAACTTTTGTTTGCGGACTTTTCATCAGCGTTGTGTTTCAGTTGGCTCACGTAGTTGAGTCTACTGATTTTCCTGAGGAGAAAAAGATTGAAAAAGAGTGGGCTGTTCACCAGGTAAGTACGACCTCCAATTTTGGAACTACAAACAAAATATTGTTCTGGATGCTGGGCGGTTTGAATTTTCAAATCGAGCATCATCTTTTCCCTAAAGTGAGTCACATTCACTACCCTCAAATCAGTCGCCTGGTAAAGGAGACATGTCGCGAATTCAATATTGCTTATCATGAGTACGCTTCCATGACAGAAGCATTTTTATCCCACTTACTCTATCTGCGCAAAATGGGATCGCTCACCTAAGAAAACATCATGATGAGACAACTTAAGATCGTTAAGCAAATTACTAATCGCGAAAGCCAATCGCTTGACAAATATTTATCGGAAATCGCGAAAGTGGATTTGATTTCTGCCGAACAAGAGGTCGAGTTGGCTCTAAGAATCAAAAGTGGAGACCAAATTGCTTTACAGAAACTAGCTAAGGCCAACTTGCGATTTGTTGTATCCGTGGCGAAACAATATCAAAACAACGGACTCTCGTTGGGAGATTTAATCAACGAAGGAAATGTAGGGTTGATCCGTGCTGCCTCCAGGTTTGATGAAACACGTGGTTTCAAATTCATTTCTTATGCCGTTTGGTGGATAAGACAGGCAATTATGCAGGCCTTAGCTGAGCAATCTCGCGTAGTAAGACTTCCGTTGAATAGAGTAGGATCACTGAACAAAATTTCCAGAACGTTTGCTGCACTAGAGCAGCGATTTGAGCGCGAGCCCTCCAGCGAGGAGTTAGCCAAAGAGCTTGAAATGACCACTGAAGAAGTTGAAACCAATCAGCGACTTTCCGGGCGGGCCATATCAATGCATGCTCCTTTCGTACAAGGCGAGGACAATTCACTTTTGGATACGCTTGAAAATGAAAACGAAGAAACACCCGATCAGCATCTGATCGATAACTCACTAAAGCAGGAAATTGCCCGTTCGCTTTCGACTTTAACGGATAGGGAATCCGAAGTCATCGCGTCTTACTTTGGATTAAACGGAAGCCCCGCTATGACCCTGGAAGAAATCGGTGATAAATTTGCGTTGACCCGAGAACGGGTAAGGCAGATCAAAGAAAAAGCTACACGCAAATTGCGCAACGGCTATCGAAGCAAATTGCTGAAGTCATACTTAGCTTAATCATTTAAGCATTTCTTTGAGTCATTTTAGAACTCCCAATTCTTTTCCAACTTCTGCAAAAGCTTTAATCGCTTTATCAAGATGGTGACGTTCATGGCCTGCAGAAATCTGTACACGAATGCGTGCCTGGCCTTTCGCTACAACAGGAAAGAAAAATCCGATTACGTAAATTCCTTTTTCCAAAAGGAGCTCGGCAAATTTTTGAGCGAGCGGAGCTTCATACAACATGATCGGAACAATCGGGTGAACCCCTGGCCTGATGTCAAATCCAGTCTTCGTCATTTCTTCTCTGAAATAGTTAGTATTCTGCTCCAGCTTGTCGCGAAGTGCTGTTGTTTCCGAAAGCATGTTGAATACTTCGATTGAAGCACCGGTGATTGATGGTGCCAATGTATTTGAAAATAAATACGGTCTCGAGCGTTGACGAAGTAATTCTATAATTTCTTTTTTGCCTGAAGTAAATCCGCCTGATGCTCCACCCAGGGCTTTGCCCAAAGTACCCGTAATAATGTCCACACGATCCATCACTCCACGAAGTTCAGGCACACCGCGTCCTGTTTTTCCGAGGAAGCCGGTAGAATGACATTCATCTGTCATAACCAACGCTTCATATTTATCGGCCAGGTCACAAATCTTATCCATCTGTGCAATGGTGCCATCCATAGAGAAAGCTCCATCCGTTACAATGATGATTTGATTGGCTCCTGCTTTTCTTGCGTCTTCCAATTGTTGCTTTAAATCATCCATGTTGTTGTGCTTATAACGATAGCGCATGGCTTTGCACAAGCGCACGCCATCGATGATCGAAGCATGATTGAGTTCATCAGAAATGATGGCATCTTTTTCACCAAGCAATGGTTCAAACACTCCACCATTCGCGTCAAAAGCGGCCGCGTAAAGAATAGTGTCTTCCGTGTGAAGGAATTCTGAAATCTTTTTTTCCAATTCTTTATGAATGTCTTGTGTGCCGCAGATAAAGCGAACAGACGACATTCCAAATCCATGGGTATCAATGGCTTTTTTCGCAGCTGCGATAACGCGGGGATGAGATGATAGGCCAAGGTAATTATTGGCGCAGAAATTTATTACTTCTTTACCATCGGTGGTCTTTATATCAGCCGCTTGAGGCGTAGTGATGATGCGTTCTCTCTTATAAAGACCTGCTTCACGGATGCTATTCAATTCTTTTTCTAAAACGGGTTGGAGTCTTTTGTACATGGTTTGATAATTTAATTTTCAAACAGAGTTCGCGGCAATCCTGACTGACGAATGATAGATTGTAAAGTTCCGATTCTGATTTCTTTATGGTCAGGCACAGGCACTGTTATGGTTGTATCGCCACTCTTCTTTTGCATAATTATGTGGCTACCCTTTTGACGCACCTGAATAAATCCATTTTGCGATAGGATGTTGCAAAGTTCTCTGCCTGATAGAATTTTTAGCTTACCCAACGGCTACATCTAATCGGGTGATGAACACTTCATCGTGAAAACGCTGATCAATTTCTTTGCGCGAAGCGTGCTCAAAGAAAAGCTCAATTGCTTCCTTAAGATTTATTTTTGCTTCTTCGATTGTATTCCCCTGACTTGCAATGTCAAGTTCCGGGCACAGCGATATGTAGCCATCATTTTCTCTTTCGATAATCGCTGTAAACTGAAGGTTTTTTGCCATGCTCAAAAGTACAAATTTCTGAATTCTCTTCTTCGAGGAATTTTTAGAATTCGTACTTCTTAAATTTTAATAACTTCGCGGCCAATTCAATTTATGAAGAAGACAAAAATTCTTTTGATTGGCGCTGGCGGCCAACTAGGTGCTGAACTCACACAAGGGCTTTGGAAAATATACGGACAAGAAAACGTGATTGCGTCAGACATTAAAGATGCACAAGGCGTTTTGAAAGAGGGGCCTTTCGAAAAGTTTGATGTCATGCAGCGAGAGAAACTTTTTGAGCTGCTGAAGAAACACGAAGTAACTCAAGTCTATCATCTTGCTGCCTTGCTTTCAGCCACAGGCGAAAAAGATCCTCGGTGGGCCTGGAAATTAAATATGGAAAGTTTGCTTTTTGTTTTGGAGGCAGCTTTGGAATTGAAACTTCATAAAGTGTATTGGCCAAGCTCCATTGCTGCATTTGGCCCGACAACTCCAAAGCAAAATACACCACAAGACACGATCATGGATCCAACGACAGTCTATGGTATCACAAAATTAGCCGGTGAACTTTGGTGCGAATATTATTTCAGAAGGTATGGTGTTGATGTCCGTAGTCTTCGCTATCCCGGATTGATCGGATGGAAAACACCACCTGGTGGCGGCACAACCGACTATGCAGTCGATATTTATTTTAAAGCAGTCAAAGACAAAAAATACGAATGCTTCCTCTCCCCTGACACCTACTTACCCATGATGTACATGGATGATGCTGTGAAAGCAACAATAGATCTAATGGAAGCACCTGCAGAAAAAGTGAAAGTGCGCACCAGCTACAACATCAGTGCGATGAGTTTCTGCCCGGCACAGATTGCATCAACTATTAAAAAACACATTCCTGAATTCGCCATCTCTTATCAGCCCGATTTCCGCCAGTCTATTGCAGATTCCTGGCCAAAATCAATTGACGATTCGCCTGCGCGAAAGGATTGGGGTTGGCAACATCAATTCGGGTTGGAGGAAATGACTACAGACATCCTCAAAAATATTTCGTAGGATTAAACCGTTATAGTCTGTGAGCATCAAAGGCAAACAGGCGCCATGGATCAGGACAAAACAAAACACCTTTGTAATCGCGCAAGTTTTGGCTCTTCTCCTTCCTATAAAGAGAAGCAAGTCAAATCCTTTTTCGTAAAGAATGATTCGGTAATCAATGTAATCCCCAAACCGGAATTGCCTGAAAACCCTACGGGTAAAATGCAATTCAAAGACATTTTTCAGCGTTCACGCGAGAACCTGATGAAGCTAAATCTTGCCTGGTTGGATAAGTTACGCTCAACAGAAGATCCACTTCGTGAAAAAATGGTTTTGTTCTGGCACAATCATTTTTCGTGTAGAACACTTATCCCTTACCTCGCGCAACAACAGAATAATCTTCTACGCAAACACGCATTGGGAAATTTCGCGGATATGCTGCTGGAAATTTCCAAAGACCCTGCGATGCTTCAGTTTCTGAACAATCAACAAAACAGAAAGGGTCATCCTAACGAAAATTTTGCACGCGAAGTAATGGAATTGTTTACGTTGGGCCGTGGAAATTATTCAGAGACCGATATCAAAGAAGCAGCGCGTGCTTTCACGGGTTGGGGCTTCAATGCAAAAGGTGAGTATCAGTTTCGTGAGAAGCAACATGATTTTGATAGCAAGACTTTTCGCGGGCAAACAAAAAATTTTACTGGTGAAGACATCATCAACAGCATCCTTGAAGACAAGCAAACGGCTCGATTTATTACACAAAAAATTATTACCTCTTTTGTTTTACAAGAAAATCCACCCTCGGCTTTGATTGATGATTGTGCTCAATCGTTTTACAAATCGGGTTACGACATCGGCAAACTAATGAAAATGGTTTTGTCAGCCGATTGGTTTTACAAAAATGAATTTGTTGGCAATCGGATAAAGACCCCAGTTGAATTAATCATTGGCATTCAACATCAAACGATGAGTCAGTTTGCAGATCCGCAGTCGTTGATATTTTTTCAGCGAGCACTAGGTCAGCTTCTTCTCTTTCCACCGAATGTAGGCGGATGGCCGCAGGGAAAGCAATGGATAGATAGTTCAAGCCTTACGTTTAGAATGGCCATGCCTCAACTGGTTTTTCATAAACAAGAAACTGAATTTCAGGCCAAGGACGATGGCGATGTTAACAGTTTGCGCGAGAAAAAACCGAAGCGCGACTTTTCCTTGAATCTGGATTGGTCAACTCTAGTTGCTCATTTTAAAGGCAGTGCTGAAAGCGTATTAGAACAATCACAGAATTATTTGCTTTCGAGAGCTACGTCAACAGAAAACAAAAAAGTCATTTTGAAACTTTCCGCGGGAGCAAAAGATGAACCTGATTTGGTCAAGAAAATTTTCACGGGCGTAATGTCGTTGCCGGAATATCAACTATGCTGAATATGGAAAAGATATCGCGAAGAAGATTTATTCAAAAGTCGGCCTTGGCTTCAGCGGGTACTATGCTCGTGCCTCAGTTTTTAAAAGCGTGGGAAAAACCTTTCGCAGAAGGGGATAGAATTTTAATTGTGCTTCAACTCTCGGGTGGCAATGATGGCCTGAATACAATTATTCCATTTAGAAATGACATCTATTTTCAATCGCGACCCAAAATTGCTATCAAGCCGGAAAAAATTCTAAAAGTTTCTGAAGAACTCGGTTTCAATAGCGCACTTGAAAAACTTCGCAGCATTTATGATCAAGGGTACATGAGCATCATCAATAATGTGGGCTATCCGAATCCTGATCGCTCGCATTTTCGCTCAATGGATATTTGGCAGTCGGCTAGTCCAAAAGAATATTTGAGTACAGGATGGATTGGTCGCTTTCTCGATGCCAATTGCGATGGAGTGGAACATAATGCCATTGAGATAGATGATACTTTGAGTTTGGCTTTGAAAGGTGAGGCGATCAAATCCATGGCACTAAAAGATCCGGTAAAACTTTACAAGGCTACGCACAACACTATTTTCAAAACGATAGCTGAAAATCAGCCGGTCGCAGATGCCGATCCAATCGTGAGTTATTTATACAAAACCGCAGCCGAGACGGTTTCAAGCGCTGATTATATCTACAATCAAACCAAAACATATTCGTCAGCAAGTCAATATCCCAACTCCGATCTTGGCGGTCGTTTGAAAACGATTGGCACGCTCATCAATTCAGGGCTGAATACACGAGTGTATTATGCAGCGCTTTCCGGTTTTGATACGCACGTAAACCAGAATGGTGCACAGGAGCGATTGTTAACTCAATATTCCGAGGCCGTTGCAGCATTAATTCAGGATTTGGATTCGCATGGAAATTTGGATCGAACAATGATTCTGACATTTTCAGAATTTGGAAGAAGAGTAAGTGAAAACGCAAGTGGAGGCACCGATCACGGCACTGCGAATAATATTTTCGTGTTCGGAAAGAAGTTAAAACAAGCCGGGTTCTTCAACAGCACACCCGATCTCCGGAGTTTAGACGAAGGCGATTTGATTTATCAGGTTGACTTCAGAAGCGTCTATGCCACGCTGCTAAGCAAATGGATGAATGCAGAGCCTTCAAGAATTTTAAAAGAAGACTTTGCGTCTCTAAGTTTTTTGTAAATCAATTATCAGAGAACCTTACCGAGAGATTCGTTGAGATTCCTAAACGGAATCCATTGCCCACATAATTTCCATTTTGGAATGAAGTGGCAAACTCCAGTCTGAACAACCTCAGGATTCCGTTGATGCCGTAGCCGAGCTCAGTATAATTTCCTGACGATGGCGTTGCCAGGTAATTCGCAAAGAAGTTTTCAGTAACTCCCAACAATCTTGCTTTCGGAATTCTTGAAACTAAGAATTTACGAAAGTGATAATGGATGTTGGCAGAAAAATACTGATCCTGTGTGCTGTATTTGTAGTAATCGAGCAAGCGAAAACTTCCTGCGGGATCTGTAGTGATCAGCGGAGTTTGATTGCCCATGAAATGTTTGTAGTCCATGAAGTACATTGATTTTGAATTCAAGAATTTTCCGGCCTTAAAATTCAAATCCAACATTCCACGAATTCCAAAACGGATACCATCGCGAATGCCAACTTCAACCAAATCAAAATCAACATCACTTCCGAAAACTCCATTGAATCCTTTTCGATAATCAAATGAAAGAACCGGTGACGAACGATCAGCCCTGTATTTTACCCCATTGCGAATTCTGAATTTCTGCCAAGGCCTCCCTTCGATTCCGATCCGGCCAATAAAAGCGGTGTTGTCTACGAAACCAGTGCTTGCCAACTCTGAATTGACAGGTGCGTTTAGCGTAAAACGCTCCTTGCTTTTGTCGCTAAATGAGTAATCATTGTTGTTGAGAAGTTCATGCCTCCGCGCCAGCGACCAGGCTGTAGTGAATGAGAATTTATCTTTGAACGTCTGGCGAAAAGAGACATCAACGAAATCGCGCTCATAAATTTTCATCCAATTCTGTCCTTGAAACAATGTGGTGAGCGTATTCACAAATGGATGGATCGGCTCGTTGCTATTGAACTGCTGAATGTATCGCCCACCACTCACTCTAAAAAAATTTGTGCGTGTTCTATAGTCAACTCGTAGAAAACCCGTGAGTTTTTCACGTGCAAAAGCATAACGAAAAAACGGGCTAATCTCCAATCGTCTTGTCTGGGGTCTTCTTTCTTTGTTGATGGTGTCGCGCTTTACCCAGCGTTTGTAATAACTCAGCCGATAGATTGCGTTCGCTCCTTCCACCGTATTGTATCCTCCCCATGGAGTGTGAATTTCGAAGCTGGACGTTTTTCCGAGTGAGTAAGTGTTTCCGCTCAATACATCCTGAGGCTGAAAACCTTTATGCTTTTTCTTCGACTTCAGCGTGTCTCCTTCATCGCGTTTGCGTTGCACTTCGCTGATGCTGTCTGTTTTTTTGTAGCCGCGAATTTCTTCCTTGTCAAGCGGAGCGGGGCGAATGTCGGCCCAGAAGGTTGAATCTTTTTTGTAAGCCATCGAGTCAACAGAATATTTTGACTCCGAAATCACATCAGGTTCTTTTTGTTGCTGCTGTTCCGACTTCTCATATGCCTTTGCCAGCTGCTTCAATTCTTTGTTGGTGATTTCCTTTCCGGTTTCGAGTCGCTGTTTTAGTTGTTGATTTTTCTGACTGAATTGTTTGTTGATTTTCTTGGCCTCCTCTTTTTCCAATTTCTCATCTATTATATCCATCTCTACAGGAAGCGAGGGATTGAGTTTTATTTTGTAGCCCTTTACCGTGGCCTGATAGGCTCCCTCAAAGTCAAACCCGAAAATTTTTCCGCCTACAACCGCATTTTGAGAAATGGGCAACCAGGCTTTGTCGTCTATCGGATTATAAATTTGCTTTACTTGAAAATGAATGCCGAGTTTGGTGGCCGTCAGATCAAGACTATGAATGCTCCACCAATTTTCTACGATTGAAATATATCCTTCAAAAACATTGTCGCCCCTTGATCGCGGA
>WNFL01108507.1_pt1 | contig 15814 bp, 22 predicted proteins | sample 5400361 | NCBI WGS metagenome assembly WNFL01 (sample SAMN13153351, study PRJNA577476) | soil metagenome | isolation source: 40 cm soil on Douglas fir-dominated hillslope | place: USA:California | collected 2013-09-17
CATGCTTATTACTAACGCTAGTGGTAACAGGGGGCATCCAAGACACGCAGTCAGAAGTTGCTCCTATGGGCGAGACGCTCACCTACCCAACGAGCGCCTCCGCAGCGAGTGACGTTCACGATACTAGCAACCCAGAAACTCCTGCGCCCGACACCAACTTGACCCCTCATATCAACAACTCTGGCGCATCCACTGGCGCACCCAATGACCCCCCGCCATCCCTTCATTCCTAACTGTCGCAGAGAAGTTCGCGGACGAGTTCTGGACCTCAGCCATCACCACAGAGACTCCCACCGCCTCCCTGTCTACCACGCCACATGCAGAGAATACAGAGAGTCCAACAGATCCATTCGAGCTCATACCCTCACGTGGTCGCAGCGAAGGTGGCGGTAGCAAGTCAAACGGAGATCTCATCGCGTACCATGAAGAACCGCGTACTACCCACTCCAATGCAGAGCAAGAAGTTGGGGCTCGTATCCTGGACGCCGAACAAATGCCGAGCGAGATCGACGCTGACGAGCAAATTGACAAGGCATCACCGCTTGTCCCCTCGGGTGTCCTCCTGGATCCCTCTAGTACTACCGGCCCTCCACCTACTCCAGAATCCGTCTCCCTTGCCGCCCAGCTTACTCCCTCACAAGAAGAGGTCGACGAGGCATGGCCAGCAACCCAGCAACGACAAAATGAATGCAGCGGATACATGGGGTGTTGGGACAATTGCCGCACCTGATACAAATCTTGATGAAATGTGGGGATCAAATAACGAGGCGACCGCTGCAGTCACTTGGGGAACCGAGACGAAGGGAGGGTGTCCCAATAATGGCGGGAAGGGTGCTGAAGGATGGAAGGTCAATAATAACGGGAGTGGCAATCGAGGCTATGGTACGGGTGGCTTTCGGCGCGATCCACCTTTCTGGCAACCTCTCGAGAGGGACGGCGGGTGAGAGGAATTCCGAAAGCGTGGCGGGTTCGTCGTCATATTGACGCTGGACTCCTCCGTTGTTTCATCGTGTTGATATGCACCCTGCAGATTTAAAGGCGGTCGTTGCGACTATCAAGATTCGGGTGGAGGTCGCAATGATAATGGCCCCTGGAAGTCTTCGAACAACGATAAGCGATATAAAACCCAAACTACCGATCGTACGACTATCGATCCCGCCTCGACGAAGAATGCCATGACATGGGACACACGTATGGCTAAGGACGTCGAAGCAGCATGGGGCTTAGCGACAGAATCCAAGATCGAGACGCCAACGCCAGAAGAGAGGGAGGGTAGACTCTTCCTCAAACAGGGATGCCGGGGACGCGGCCCCACTTCCGAGCAATAGAGGAATCCAGTTGGGACACACAAAGGGATAATTGGATTACCTGCTCCGTCTGAAGCTGCGATAGATGGAGTTCTATAGACTGTCGAAGGTGATGCGAGCTGGGGCACAGGAACGATGACGAAGAAGGCGCTGGACTCCAAGCCAGCCGAGTGCATAATTCGCCGCGGGCTTGGTGAACGTGCTCGAAAGGATACTCCACGGTATATGTTACCGTTTTATCTTGATCGCCACCTCGCTAATGCTGTCTGTTGTTATACCCCCGAACAAAAGGAACACAACCACCACAAGTTGAACAACCTCCTGATGAGGAAGGTGCTGGAGATGAGGAAGGCGACATTACTCCGCCACCCACGACCCCGACGAGTCTGGCGCGCTCTCGCAGGGCTGGCTCACCGAGTCTCACTGCCACGACTCTCGATACTGAGTATACCTCCGCGGGGACGACAACGACCGGGCGGAGGCTTGTCTATATCCCCATTAATTCGGCTGGCGACCCGAATGGCAGCTATTTCACATCAATTTTGCGTCTGCGGCTCTCTGGAAGTAGGTGCTGCGCCATCGTGTGGTGCTCTAGTGAAATATCCAAGAAACGCACTCGAGATACAATATCACCGGTCAGTGACAATACAGGCGTTTCTGAGGGGTGTGGCGAATTTTCCTTCGTTCGAGGTGACCTTCGTCGGCTCTGGCCACTCATCATCGACGTATGACCCGCGTTTATATGAAGTTGTGACGTCCAGAAGCCCCCAGGAAGCATTGGGCAGACAGCGTTCGTGAGTTTAAATGACGACTCTGTCAACGATCCAGAAAAGTGTCGCATTGCGAGTTGCTTTGATCACAACGGCCGATGAGCAATAAACCTCGCAGGTCGTTATAGGGACATGGAAGTGTTGACTTGGTGTCGTTCCAGACTACGACCACAACACTGACTCATTAATGACTCAAACGATTCTTCCTGTGCCAGATTTGCATAATTGCGATCACTGTCACCAACTAAAGGGGTCGTAAATGGTCGAAATGTTTTGTTACTATCTCTAGCAACCTGCCGTAAACGATTGATAGGCTATGTAATAGCTAAGGGACGGTCAGCGCGCGCTACTGAGATGGAGACACCAAGAGTGGGCTCACAGTATTTTGGACCGCCTCCACCCTCCGGTACAGTCCACGTAATATCCTGCGTCGGGACTTTAATATCGCACAGCTTGCAATGAATGCAGTTCTGCCCTGCAGTCAGCGCATAGCCCTATGGTTGGGACCTAGATTCAGGCGCACCTGAGAATTGATGACCAGCTTCTTGCCCTCGTGGCTACCCTCCTCGCCTGGCTCAGCATCGACATATTCGTACACGGCCGCTGGACATGCATGACCCAACAGTCCAGCGTACTCCCCAACGTTCTCCTTGACGTGCTCTACACGGCCCTCTAATTTGATTCGTAAATGAATAGGCTGGTCCTCGGCGTGATTTGTCGATGTCAACGAGAGCGAAGTCAAGAGGTCAGTCGAGAGCGGCGGCTGGAAGGGCGGGTATTTTATCGGTTCGCATTCGCTAAAGAAACAACTGTAAAGGCGACGCTAGAAATTCCACAAGCAATACTCACCTTGCCCGTTTCGTGTGTGCAGCGTCGCTCTTCCCGTGTCTGAACGTCCATGGCACCCGCCCCTTCAGGAAGAGCGAATCTACGCCGGAATAGGCAATACCGCCCCATACCCCAAGAGGAGTATTGAAACTCGGCCGTATATTTCTCCTTCAAAGATTTCTCGTAACCACTCATATCAGCAACCGATTCTCCGACTTCCTTCCCTTCCATATCCTCCAATACTTCGAACGCGCTTTCCGCCGCAATCATCCCGCTCTTCATAGCATTGTGAGTGCCTTTGATCTTTGGAACGTTCAAAGTGCCGGCTGCACACCCAATGAGAGCACCACCAGGGAAGTACAGCTTCGGTAAGCTCTGTATCCCACCCTCGTTGAGAGTTCGTCCTCCATATGCGATCCGCTCTCCGCCCTCCAACAGGTTTCGGAACAACGGATGGTGCTTCAGTCGTTGAAGTTCTCGATATGGGCTGAGGTAAGGGTTTGCATAGTCGAGCCCAACGACCAGTCCTAGAGAGACCAGTCCGCCATCCATGTGGTAGCAGAATGTTCCGCCATACGTTCGGAAGTCGAGCGGCCAACCCAGAGTGTGCTGTACCAGCCCAGGTTGGTGCTTCTCCGGCCTGACGCGCCATACTTCCTTTACCCCCATGCCGTACGTCTGCAGTTCGGAGTTCTTTCGGAGGTCGAATTCTCGCACCGCCGTCTTCGTCAGTGACCCATGCGCACCTTCAGCAAGGAGGGTAACTTTGGCGAGGAATTCCATCCCTGGTTCGAAGGACTCTTTCATTCGATCCTGTCTATCCAGGCCAACCTCGTTCGTGCGCACACCTCGCACGACCTTCTTCCCATCACGTTCATCAAAGACTAGTGATTCACCTGCAAACCCGGGGTACACTTCGACTCCCATCTCTTCGGCGATACCTCCGAGCCAGGAAACGAATTGTGAGAGGGAGAGAACGTAGTTGCCCTTGTTGCTCATTTGCGGTGGGTGGGGCATTGGGAATGAGTACTTCTCCGTAAGGTACCGCATTCGATCCGCCGTTGCTGGCTGAGTCAGAGGATGGCCGTCTCGGGATTGCCAGTCGGGCAAAAGTTCGTTCAACGCGCGCGGTTCAACTGCAGCTCCAGACAAGATATGGGCACCTAGTGAGGGGAATCAGTGCTGGGATCCCTGGAGGATAATAACATATCATTGGAATTCCCGACTCGAAAGACCTACCGACATCTGGGCCTTTCTCGAGTACAACTACACGTATCTCCTTTCCCTTCTCTTGTTCCAGCTGCTTGAGTCTTATTGCAGCACTCAATCCTGCTGGGCCAGCACCGACAATACAAACATCGACCTCATCCTGCGCTCTCTCGACCGCGTATGGATCAAACTTTTCTCGTTCTGTTCTCCTCGCAGAGAGATGGAGGAGCCGTATTATCTGCGGCCGCACTGAACGTGGCAGCCGACGAACAAGCATGAATGTGGGGAGGTTCAAGTTACCTTGAATTCAAGTGATCGTCATTAGTATTGCGCAACACGTGATTGGCCGAGGGCCGGAGCATGTCAACCTGGAAATGAATGAATGGCTCAACCTTCTATATTGCTTTGTGTCAAGGACATTTACGGACTTGAAAAAAAAAACAGCGAGACGGAGAGGCCCTCGAAAAACGCGAAAAAGGAAGAAAGAAGTGGGAGTGACTGAAGGCTCAAGGCAGAGAGGAAGGCGACCAAAGAGAGTGGATCCAGAGAGGATAATGATGGGAGATTTGAGAGTAACGGCCAGAGAAGAACAGTGCAACGAGCAGTGCAACCGGTAAGAATTCCTCTTAAACTCGATTTTTCTTGTCAATCGTGCCCTTGATTATGCTTTCTCTGCATTTGGTAGTTGGCGTGATGGTGCATCTCAAAGTACTTAGTCGTGGCTAATTCCCTGCTGATCATGGATCGATGTAATTTCAATGCAATTAGTTGTGGCATGATCACTGCTTACGAAGAACATCACCCGTAATCGACGCTGGATCACCAGCCAACCCCACATCACCTCGAACGGTTTCAGCTGGGGCAGCTGGGGCAGCTGAGGTTTCTACACCTGCTGCCCATCCTTCTATTCCTTCCTGGGCAGCCGCCGCCGCCGCAGCAGCGATTTCACGTTCTCTCTTCAGACGACCTTTTCCTCGGGCGTTTTCCACCTCGCTCCACCTGACCCTCGCCTCCTCAAGTACACCCATGCTGGGGTCATATACATCATAGAACCTCCTCACCTCCTTCTCAAATTCGCTGCAGGAGAGTTTGAGAATAGTCCGAATCGAAACGAAGAACTCCTCTACGACAGCAAAATTGTGGAAGTGAAGGAGAGTATACGAGGTCATCTCGTGTGTGTGCAAGAGGTGATGGATATAAGCACGCGTGTAGCCAGGTCCCGCGTTGTCTTTCAGATGTCGCTCATCAGCCTTGCTGTGCATGAGCGGAGCATCGCTAAAACGTGGGTGACAGCTGGCGCAGCCACTGTGATCATGGAGCTCAACGCCGAGGATGGAGAAGTCGGTCGCGTATTGTTCGTCGAAAAGGTTCCGCCCGATCGGAAGTAAGCCAGTTTCGCTGACGTGATTTGGTGCGGGGAACTCGAATTCCAACGCTACTCCGAGGTCTGCCGCCTCCGTTGCCCATACCGTGTCGAACAAGTCGATCCCACATTCCAGGACAAGTCGGAGGATGGAGTGGGGTGAAGGAGCAGTGTGTGCGATTCTTGGTTTTGATTGGGGGAGAAGCTCCAATGACGTTCGGATCAAGGAGGTGACCGTACTGGGGTTGACCGGGACATGTACTGGATTGCCTTCCAAATCATCTCCCACATTCTCTTCAAAGTCTTCTTCTGTTTGGTCCTCCCTCTCGTTCAAATCGGGAGGAGGCGGAAACCGGAATGCTTTAGTTGGCAGATCAACCAACTCCACGACATACCCCGCCACACCCTCGTCCAGGGTACGTAACCCGCCGACCTTTTCCGAATCAGGCTTATCAAGCTTTCCTAGCAACATCCTAGAGAATTCATCCCTCGCGCGGGCTCGCCGCCCACCCATCAGCTGGACAAATACCGGCGGTCGTTGCTCGTTCAGCTCTCCGTCGGTGAGCTGAGGAGTCGTCTCCGAAAGGAGGCCTTCCAGCCATGGTGCTGTGCGATCCAAACTCTTTCCAGTGCGTTTCTGGCTGACTGCCCTGCCTTCGCCGGGAATTACGCTTACTTTCCCGACTGCCTCGTCCTCATTGGCCCCTCCTTGAGTCTTGGGTACGTCTGGAAGCGCATATAGTACATCTGGTCTCAATATACGGGTCCACTGGCACCACTCCTCGTTTGAAACCTTCTTTACGCCTCGTATCGTTTGGACTTGGATAAACGAATTGGTGTTTGCGGGCATATTTTGATTTGAAGCAGGGTCACGTACTGAGAGCGCTAACACGTGTCGACTTGGTGGGTGAGTGAGGAAGGTGTGCAACGGGAGTGCCGCGGGATGGAACAGTGGCACTGGAGGAGATAACTCAAGGCTGGAAAGGGACTTTTCATCAATAGGATAAGAAGTAGATATAGGAGCCCCCTTACTAGTTTTCGAAAGAAATGTGAAGCCATTCCGTTCCTTTTGCGATCGCAAGATGGTCCTTGGTCAAATGTTTAACGATACCTCGAGTGGTTCCACAGACAACTCCGGGAGTATCTATTTGTATTTCCTCGAACCCCTCGACGTCCTTGGGTGGGGTCCCGTCACGGATTGTCCACGATGATGTCTTAGATCGTCGGAATGTCAAAGTAGCGAGACGAGCCCCGATATAGCGGGCATCAGGTGGTTCATAAAGGAGGAGAGATATGACAGGAGGGCGGAGGTACGGTTTCGGTGGTAAAGAAGATATTGGCGGAGGTTTTTTCGGCTTCTGTTTTAATTTTGGCCGTCGGGGAGGGTACTGCCTGGCATGCTCGCTTGAATTGGGAACGACATAACTTATTGGTTCGTTCGGCGCAAGCATGGCTTTGCTCATCGTTGATGAGAAGAGCCGGGTTCTGGCTCGACCGAATGAAGACCACAGGATATTGACAGGCCAAACGGGCCAGACGGTACAGTAGAATGCAGGTAGCAGATATAGTATTGCTTGCGATTGGATAAAATCCTATGTACCCTAGTTATTTGAAGAGTTGAGCGCTTGTTTAATCGCGCAAGTTGAAATGACGACAGCGCTTGGTTTACGATAATCGAGGCCTGATCTCAACAGCGAACGGGTTTAAAGGAGCCAGGGGGCTGCCAAGGTCCAAGGTTCAACTATGTTTGGTCAAACCTTGCAAACCTTGGTTCGTTCCATAACCCATAGCCAAGAGCTCCTGCGGATCTTGAGATGACATCGACACTCTATCACCCCTCACCAACTGGATCACTGTCCTGTATGCTCCCCATCGAGCTATGGGACAAAATCATGCAGGAAGTGGAAGCGATCGAAGACAAAGCCCTGACTGTGGATATCTGGGCTGCGAGCAAGGCGATGATGGGGTACTACGACAACGAGTTTCTCAGTCGCGAAGTTCCAAAGTGGCGAAACTGTCTTCGCACGTTCAAATCACTCGTCCTCGTGTGTCGCCTCTGGCGAGACATATTTACCCCCTTCCTTTACTCATCACTGCATGTAACACGCAGGGGTGTATGCGGAGCAGTATCATCTCATCAAATTGCGGAAATTCTCCGCAGCCATCCGTCGTATCGTCATCACCTACGTAGATTGGAAATATGGTCAACCGAATCAGTCATGGAGTGTGCATCTCTGATATCGATTTGCGATCGGCTCCAAATATTGGGCATACCGAAAAACTTCGACTGGACGGAGGTCACTCAGTTTGTCTCCGAGTTGCCAGTTCTCAAGAAACTGTGCATACGATACAGCCAACCTGCGAGACACGGACGATGGGCCGTTCTTGAGCGCTCTTTAGAGCCGTTTCCCGCGATCGTTACGTTCCCCAATCTTCATGTGCTCCAAGTATCGGTCTACAGAGATCGACTACTGTCCTCTCCATCGTTTACCCTCCCTTCTTTGCGTATACTCAAACTAGACACTCTTGACGCAGTGTCGTACCCGATACTCTCGCGTGTTGCGTCCACGCTTCAAGAAATCGAAACCGGCGGGTTCATAAGTAGCAAGGATTCTTGGGTAACTGATTTAGTGCATACCCCCTTCCCCAGGTTACAGAAAATAACCATCACCTTTGGGAGAGGGTATGTAGCTTGGCTTACTTCGGTCTTTCCACCTCCCGTCCCTGCCTTACGAACCCTTGATATCTCGGGTTGCCCTCGTTATTTGGTACATAGTGTGAAGGACGCGTTGGATATCAAGTCGAAGTATGGGGTGCAGTGGGCACCGAAGTTGGACGTTATCCGGGCGTTATTGTACCCGTGCGACCACGCTGGCAGGTGCACAGAGCAGTGCATTGACAATGTCAAGAGTATCGAATGGCTCGCCTGCCAAGACACAGCACGAGGGCTGAACATTCGGCTAGAAATTAATCGCCGTGACATGCGGTGAACAGTGCGTGATGCCTGCTGTAATATGTGGAATTATCTTATTGCATGTTATTCGTATCTCGGTCATTAACAGCCAACCACCGAGTCAAGCGACGCTTCATGTTTGTTTTTGCGCTGGAGAGACCACACCTGCCCGACTAGCCACCGAATGAAGGGCCCTATACAGACTTTGAATAATTATAAGTATTGTGGTGAGTACCAAAGTCGCTGGAGCGATGCAGACGCCAACAGTTCCAAATAACACGACCACTATATGGGATGGGTCATGTTTAGTTTAATATTTGGGAAAGGATAAATATCAACAAGTGTCATTAAGGTGTGGGTCATCCGAAGAGATGGACTACGTACCTGCACCGATAATTGCTATAGTAGATGCCCCGAATGCAGCAGCGACTGCAGAGAAGGTAACAATGAGGACCGAGGACACAACGAATACGCTAATACCAGATCAGATACGGGATTCAGTGCACTTTTTGGAGGTAGGAGCTAGTCACTCACATGAATGCAAGTATTGGGAAGAACGCCAGGATCGTAAATATACCGAGAAACGTCTTCAAGATTAAGTGATATCACAGATGAATATGGGCACACGATGCGTATTAGGATGTCGGTCCATGTGGAACTATATAACCGCCGAGGCAGGCCCTCACCGCTTGGGTAGGCTTCTTATCCATATACTTCTTGGAGTCTTCATAGGCTGGAACCACAACAGTCTTCCGGAAACTGGAATATTTGGAATGACGAATGAGATTTGTTGCTCCTGTTGAGCAGGACGACGACTTACTCGCTCGCGGTTTGCTGGACTTCGCCAGCAGTACTCTCAAATATCCCGGATATAGTTCGCAACCTTCTGGAGAATGGGCCCTCTGCTGGCTCTTCGTTGGTGGTCATGGCGGAGTTTGACCTCTGGCGCTGATATTGACGGCGGCGACATGTGATTTACCCATACCATGGGGATTGATTATACTTGTACTTATCGATCACATATATTCGCTAGTACTCGTACAACTATCAGGCTTCCATCCGTTTTCCCAGGCGCCTCGAATAGGTTCGGCTCTAGGAGGCTGGGTGGCCTGAGGCAGCAGTCCGTACTCTCACGCGTGCAATCGTGAGCACGCTTTGATACTAACACAAACACTAAACTCTGACTGTAGCTTAGTCAACCATGCTCGCATCTCTACTGAGCTCTCCTAGCTGTTCCACTTCCTCCTCCTGTACAACCACAGCATCCTCGTCTCCGTCGCCCTCTAATGCATTATCGTCGCCAAAATCCTTCAAAGGGTCTGCTTGCTCCATAGTGCTTGCCTGCTCCTCTGGCAACTGCATCCGGAACTGGCGGTTCCACGCCCCGATCTCATCCTAGAAAAGGAAGAGCAACCGTTAGTGGTGAGACCACAGCAGAGTGTTCTCCAACCTTGACCCCGCGGTCATACATCGCAGAGACCTCTTCCATGTTTTCCGACTCCGGTTCAGAATCTACTGCCTTGCTGTAGATGAGCATGTATGGCCCTGCGCCCATATGTAGGCCAGTTGAGTCGTTCAACACAGCTTCTTCAGGAACCTGACGGAACGACTGAGTTAGACTGCCTCCACCAGCCAGGACGGTGGTCCCACCTCGGTCACCATCGCATCGAGAGACTTATACCACTTTCCGTCGTACCCGTGCAGGTAGGCGTACGTGTGTTCGCGGCCAGGGATCCCATCTGACATGAGCACTGCTCGAAGATCGTACTGACGTTCGTGAAAGTTGGTCAGTGTGGTCAACATGAGACGCAAGCTGAAAGCATACCGGGTTCTTTTTAAGCTCATCGATGTCAAAACACCCCTCTGCTACCTCTCTCGCCGTCTCAATCTCTAACTGACGGGAAGCAAGTTCCTCCTCGACGTCTCTCAGAGCATTCTTGAGGATAACTAGCATCCTTCCGTTAACCTCCCTCCTTGTGGGGATACTCCCTCCAGAGGACCCAACGACATTCGCCGCTGCTGGGGAAGGCGAGTCGTCCATTTTTGCCAACTTCTCGTAGTACGCAATTGACACTCGAAGATTCTTGAGATTGTCTTTTCTCTGTACAAGATATGTCAGTAGTGGATCAAGCGGCGGTGGACGCTACAGTTCGTATCCCTTACGTACCTCGAAGCTCGTCAGAATTTTCATCTTCTTCTCGCTATCCATGACCTGTCGGTACATCTCACCCCTGAGCCTCCTCTGAGCCCCTGCGATCTCTGCATTCTCCTCCAGAAACGGATCGACGAATAATCGCGCGGGGTACTTGAGTGGTGTCCTCTCGTTGGATGGCTTCTCTCCGTTGTCTTTCTCCAGAGGGCCCATCTTCCCTTGATCGAGAGGTGCATGAGGGGGTTTGATGGTAAATACCAGCACCTCGGCGCAGACGCTCAGCTTTCGCTCCCAGCTTAGCCCATTCAGGCACCCGACGAGGGTGTTCCCGTTCGACGAGGAGCTTGCCACCGTACTAGCGTGCCAGTTGGTCGTGATGGAAATGGAACATGCATCCCCTTTGTTGGTGTCGATGATGGATAAGTCCTCGGCTTTTGTCTCTGGTGTGATCGCCGCTTGTCGAATGTTGTTCGCAGTTGGCATCTCGTCTTCACCTTCTTCTACGAGAAGAGGCATAGCGGAGGCGGAGTATTGAGGACGCCGGGGAGGAAGCTTCGGCTTGCAAATACGTGAGAAGAATAACCGAGGAGCCCCTACACCAAGGCGTGTCTGTACACGGTGCTCCTCCTGAGCGAAGGCGGCGTAGAATGCTAAAGAGGGGGTAAATCCAGGGCCGGTATGGCGAAAGAATCTCACATTCTGTTTGTTCCCCGACACCACCAGCTGCGTACTTATCTAACCCAGGGTAAGCACTAGATCCACGGTTTTGATCATCTTCAAGCAGGTAGTCGATCGAAGTAGTGGCTGCCTGAAGGAAATCCATACATCCAAATGCCCTCCACACCGGACGGATCACTGTCGAAATACGAGCAATGTATCAGTTAGAGAGCCAATGACTGATAATATCACACGTGCTATCATTTAGCCAGTAGTTTGAGGCATCCGGCTTGTACTGCCGGACCACATTGCGGACTTGTGGGACGTGGTAGAGGGCTTGAAGTAATACCGCTGCAAATACGTGGTGGAGCTCACGAGCCCGTAGTGCAACTGGCCTTGAACCCGTCCGGACATTCTCAGTGTTTTCGATCTCTCGGAAACTATCGACCTCCATGCTATACTGCTGCTCGAGACTCATCTCGAGGGCCCGAGTTAGATCAGCATCTGCCTGAGCTTGGCTGGTTGCAACGTCGTGTGTCGACTGCTGCGGAATTAGATCAGTGTTCGTGAAAAATGAGGGACAAGACGACACGACCTACGTTTGCGGGGACCAGTGCCCAGCGTTCTTCACCTTTCTGTAATGGACCAGAGACTGGTTGGTCGATGTATGTCTTTTTGCGATCCCAACGAGCAGTCCGTTCATTTTCCTCAAACAATGCACTACTGTGTGAAGCAGTAAAGTAGTATGGTCAGATCGCGGCCGTCCCAGGGCGAGTGTATGGCCATACTTCCCCTTCCATTCGTCATCGGTGCGCATCACCGTATCGAGGCCCAATGAACCTGCTGCGGTGTCGCCGCCGTATTGCGTAAGATCGTGCTGGGAGGTCGAGGGAGAGTTGTGATGTTCTAAGGCACCTATGTGAGATGAAATTATTGTGCATTAGACCCCTGCAACGCACGGTTAAGCATGCTGTCGATGGATGGATTGTACTGCGAGTTGAGGGCTCCTCGGTTCCAGTTGTCGATCAACTCGGTGGTGTCAGAGGCATCCTCTTCCTTCACGTTCAAATCTCAAGGGAGTTGTCAAGGTACCGTAGCGAGATGTACGCACCTTGATTGAACCCTCTATCAGCGCGACTATTGCGTTGTTCTTATCATTCTTGTGTTTCTTCAAAGCAGCTATCACGATACGCCTTTAAGAGTTACTGATGTGGCCGGCAAAGGGAGACGCGCACCGCGAATCAAAGCATCAGAGGCATCTGGGCCAACAACATCGCGCACCAGTTGTACATCGGCATCGGAGAAAGCCATCTCAACGGATTTGGGTGTATGGGTTGTCCTCTGGCGATGTCAACTGCCCAAGCTTGGAGTGGCTGGCACTAAGGCGCTCTGTCTTAGCTATACCATAGCTACTCTCTTTGGCGTTTGCAGTACTGATGGGGATCGCGCAAATATACTTCTATTCACGAAATAATGCACAAAGTACTGGAGAACTTATAGTCAGGCCGTGCCTTGCCCACCCCGCCGATTCGGCCACACAGGCCCCTAAATGTACCGCATCGCAGCTCGCAGTACTGCACGATATAGTTGACCGCAGCAGTTGACCCTAGCCTTATAAATACAGAAACCGAGACTGAGTTGCTGCCCACCTCCAAAAACCGTCTATCTGGACCTACGACACAGAAAGGGCATTCTGCAAACCTTACAAGCCCTCTCACGGTTGAACCATGCACCAACTGCTTTCTGGGACTCCTTGAGGATTGAGCGAGTTCCCTCCCAGAATCATGTGTTTCCCCCTTATCTACTACCCTCGTGTGTGGATACGCAATTGAGAACCAGGCGAGATGGTTCAAGCAATATACGAAAAGCAGAAAGCTATGATCGCCCTTTTGATACACTGCATCCAGTTTACTTGTACACGTTTTGCCTTACTTCCTATCAGGCTCCTACGACAACTTTGGGTCGGGATCTTCAGGCTTTCTGAGTCGAAACCTCCCACAAGTAGGTTCCAAGCAGCTTAGTCTGGACAAGAACGCGGCTATTTAGCAATTTACCTCTTCCGTTTTATTGTATCGCTCACCCCGTTGATATAGTTATCCCGATCGAGCTTCTCATTTGTCGAGCTACGCATCACAATGCATCAGTGCTGCCATCTCGTCCCCGGTAGACGAGTTGAACTCACTGAGCGCCATCGTCTCCCCGACCCATTGGCAGTAATAACACGTTGACACCAAGTGCTTCCGCAAACGTAAGCGTGACTGGGATCGAGCCTCCCTCACGCGTGTAATTCGGATCCTTGCCCCAGACCGCCTGTTCACCATTGGTTATCAGCGATTGCCTCGTTTCGGTACAAAGAAAGGTCAAAATCAAAGGCTGACCTTCGTAGCCTTCGCAGCAGCCTGATAATTCCAATGGTCTGGGTCCGCAACCCACGGCTTGCCACCATGATGGCACTCAACGACCAACTTATTCTTCGTGCCGAGCTTTGCAAACTCCGCTTCCAGGTACTTGACCACGAGAGGATTGACGAGATCGGGAGTCTGGTTCGGCACAAGGCGGATAGAGAACTTGCCTGAGACGCAAGAAGGGATGACGGTTTTCATTCCGGGGGCGGAGAAGGCGCCTTCGATACCATGCAGCGAAAGCGAGGACTCGCGCATTCGGCCCATTATGACTGTCGATTTGTCATTGGAAAGTGCGATGGATGCACCGGCGGAGTGTTCGATATCGGCGATTGAGTAGTCGAGCGCGTCGTAGCGTTCCCTGTGCGACGCGAGCATCAGTAGGGAGGAAGAGACAGTATGGGGGACGTAGAGCAGAGGTAGGGACATTGATAGGTTGAAACATACTTTTCACCTGGTGCGAGAGGCGCGACAAGCTCTTGGATCCCTGGGATGAGGATGTTGCCTTGTGGCGTGACGAGGCGTGACATAAGGTGAATGAGGTCTGTCATGGGCTAGTATTCGCCATCAGTAGGGATAAAGAGAACTGGATGCAAAGACCGACCTCGTGTACCATCCGCCCGAAGACACCAGAGTGGAGGTCTCGCGCTGGGCCGGACACTGTGACCTTGTAGCAGCCCAAACCTCTCTATGGGCATCATGTGAGTATCAGATTTATATTGGGGAGTGCGGATGAGAGGCGTACTAAGCCATATGTCAGACAAGGGGTGGTGGTGTTGAGCCAATAGTTATCTGACTGCGGATCGACATTTTAAAGCCGTGTATGAGGATCGACTTTGGGTGGCTTACGATGCAGAAGCAGTCAACCCCATCAAAGAACTTGCCAGGACCAGCCTCGTTCTTGATGAGGTCATCGAGGCCCTCCGATCCGCTCTCTTCCATTCCTAAAGGCCGCAGGTGGATATATATCATCAGTAACCAGTAAATATACCATGGAAAGGGAGTCGCCCAATCGGTAGTTGGGCGTTTGCCGTGATCCGAGAGGGCACATGAGCGATGTACCTTCAAAGCAGAGCTTAAGGTTGACGGGTAGTTCGATCCCCTGCTTAATGTGGGCCTCGAGGACGTTAATCCAGCCCAGAAGCGGGCCCTTGTCATCGCTCGACCCGCGGCCGATGAGACGACCTGTCCTCTGGTCGATGGTGAGAACGAAAGGATCTGTGTCCCATCCATCGGTTACCAGGGCCTATTGTGAGAATGTGCCGTCCGGGAGCAGAGTCAGTGGCAAGCTCGACCCGCAGGAGGCAGAGACTCACCGGCTGAACATCATAGTGTGCATAGAGCCCCACAGTCTTCTTCCTTGGATCGTTGCCAATCGATGCCAGAATGGCCGGAGGGAGGTCGATTTCTTGACCGTCGAGGACCTGCTTTCCAAGTGGAACTAATCGAACAGTGACACCGAGTGCTTCGAGTTCGCCCTTGATAAAGTCTGCCATTGCAAAGACATGCTTGCGATAGGAAGCGTCGCATGATACACTACCGACTTGAACGAGTGCTATCTGTACGCGGGAAGCGACAAGGCGTACGAAGGGATTGCGACTGCCTTGGAGAGACGCTCAATGAAGCTATCTGCGTTGGTATCGACGTATTTTTGGAATTTCTCGAGGTCGGACATGGCGGGGTGGTTGTCGGGACCGTGGTCAAGTGGAAATCTCAACTTGGAACTCTCGCCAACTGAGGTTGTTCGGCCACGGTCTTGGAACTTCAATACTTGCATCACGGAATTGTACTCAACCGGGATACGTGTCACAAATACCCCATATTTCATTTCACCCTTTCCACGTTGGCATCATAGCTGTACGCTCTGGCTCGTCAGTGTCGCGTGTGTCGCGCTCTCAATACAGAATCAAAACGGGTTCATCACACCATTTCCACAGCTTCCTCAAATCTGAAGTATGGTTGGACTAGGGGGACTCCCTATCGCTCACGATGACGTCGAGGATTTTGAAGGGGGTCCAGGAACAGGCGGTGTCCAGTGGATCGGCCGTAAAGGCGTAAGAGGTTGGTGTATTGTCCTAGCGTTTTTCCCCGGAGCACCATTCCCGTGCGCCCACATTAGCTGAACCACGCCGTACCTTCTGGTGGCGGAACGGGGACAGCGACAGCAACAGCA
>WNFL01093307.1_pt1 | contig 15812 bp, 15 predicted proteins | sample 5400361 | NCBI WGS metagenome assembly WNFL01 (sample SAMN13153351, study PRJNA577476) | soil metagenome | isolation source: 40 cm soil on Douglas fir-dominated hillslope | place: USA:California | collected 2013-09-17
CTGTTCGGGAAGCTCAAGGAAAGATTCAAATGATCGCCGCGGCTCTTGTCGCCCTTCTCGCCCTGCAGCAGGCCCCTTCCGCTCCCATCACCGCCATCCGCGCCGGCACGCTCATCGACGGGACGGGCGGCGCCCCGATCAAGAACGCGGTGATCCTCGTCCAGGGAGGCCGGATCACCGCCGCGGGGACCAACGTGACGGTGCCGAGTGGTGCCACGGTCATCGACCTGTCGGGCGAGACTGTCCTGCCGGGCTTCATCGATGCGCACGTGCACCTCGCCGGCCACACGATCGGGGACGGGGACTGGCAGCACAGCCGCCTCACCGAGATGCCGAGCCAGTTGGCGCTGCTCGGCGCCGCGCATGCCCAGCAGACGCTCGAGGCGGGCTTCACGACTGTGCGCGTGGTGGGCAGCGCCGCCTTCGGCGACGTCGCACTCCGCAATGCGATCACTGCCGGCTGGATCCCGGGGCCCCGCATCGTCGCCGCCGGGATCTCCTTCGGCATCCGCGGCGGCCACTGCGATGAAACCAACGGTTTGCAGCCCGACGCGCTCGGCTACGAGGCGGGTGTGGCCGAGGGTGTGGCCGACGGCGTGGAGGAAGTGCGGAACGCGGTGCGCTACGCGGTGAAGTACGGCGCCGACGTGATCAAGATCTGCGCGACCGGGGGCGTGCTATCGCTCACCGACTCGGTGGGCGTGCAGCAGTACACCGAGGAGGAGATGCGCGCGATCGTCGAGACCGCGACGCAGCTCGACCGCCGAGTCGCCGCCCACGCGCACGGGACGGCCGGCATCAAGGCGGCTGTACGGGCGGGCGTCACGTCGATCGAGCATGGCTCGATCCTCGACGCCGAAGCGGTGTCCTTGATGAAGCAGCACGGCACCTGGCTTGTGCCCACGCTGCTCGCCGGGTTCACGGTCGAGTCGCTCGCCACGGCCGGACGGCTGCCCCCGCCCATCGCCGCCAAGGCGCTCGCCATCGCGCCGCGCCAGCATGCCTCCTTCAAGCTGGCGGTGGACGGCGGCGTCCGCATCGCGCTCGGCACCGACGCCGGCGTGATGCGCCACGGCACCAACGCGCGGGAGTTCGGCCTGATGGTGAAGTACGGCATGACCCCGATGCAGGCGATCGTCGCCGGCACGTCGAACGGCGCCGCGCTGCTCGGTCTCGACGCCGAGGTGGGCACGATCGCCGCCGGGAAGCGAGCGGACCTCGTCGCCGTCCGCGGCGATCCAATCCAGTCCATCGCGGTGCTCGACCACGTCGACTTCGTGATGAAGGACGGCGCCGTCTTCAAGCGCGACGGCCAGGTTGTCGGACGGAGCGCCGCCGGAACGCCGTGAAGCGTTTCCCCGCTTTCGATCCACCGGAGTACGTCGCGTGGAAGGCCGAAGCGCCGCTTGTGCGGGCGTTTCGGGCCACCATCGAGCAGAACGCCGAGCGCGCCGCGCTCGTGTCGCGCCTGTCGATCGATGCCAAACTCTCCCTATACGCCGGCCTGGTCCGCGCTCGGCTGCACGACATCCAGCTGAAGCGCTGGGTCCGAACGGGCGTGATCTCGAAGGCCTGGCTCGGCACGGGAGAGGAGGCCACGACGGTCGGCCCGGTCCACGCACTGGATCGGGAGCACGATGTCGTCGCGCCGATGATTCGCAACGCCGCGGCGTGCTGCGAGATGGGGATGCCCCTCGCCGCTATGCTGCGCGCCTACCTCGCCACCGACGATTCTCCCTCGCGCGGCCGCGACCTCCACGTCGGCTCCCTGCCGGACGGCGTGCTCCAGCCGATCTCGCACGTGGGAGACATGGTGCCGGTGATCGCCGGCGTCGCGCTGACGTTCAAGATGAAAGGGGAGCGGCGGGTCGCCCTCACCTGGGTGGGTGACGGCTCGACCAATACGGCCGCCGCGCATGAGGGGACGAATTTCGCGGCGGTGCAACACCTCCCCGCGATCTTCATCGTCGAGAACAACCAGGTGGCCCTCGGCACGCGGCTCGAGCAGCATCATCTCCCGGCAGAATACAAGGATTGGGCGGCGAGCTACGGCGTGTGGGGCGCGCAGTTCGACGGCAACAACGTGCTCGATGCCTACGCCGCCACCCGCATCGCCGCCGAGCGCTGCCGCGCGGGGCAGGGGCCGGCGCTGCTCGTCGCCGAGACGTTCCGGATGGGCGGGCACGCGACCCACGACGAGCGTGAGGCGCGGGAGACGTTCCCGGCGGAGCTGTTCGCCGCCTGGGGCAAGCGCGACCCGATCGGTCTGTACGAGGAGTACTTGAAGGAAGACGGCGTGAAGGCCAAGCGGCTCGGCGAGGTCGAATCCGCCGTCGCGGCGGAGGTCGAGAAGGCGGCGGAGGAGGCGATCGCGAGTCGGGAGAAGATGCCGAAGGGGGAGAGTGCGCTAGGAGGCGTGTACGCGGGCTAGGGTGTGGGCCGCGGTCTCAGTGGCCGCGGCTTCCGTCACGGGATCCGCTGCGGGGCGAGGGTCTCTCGATGCCCTGCGCTACGATTTCTTCGTTAGCCTTCCCGAGTCGGGAGACACGGTTTCAGTGGACGCGTGGGTGAATGTTGGAGTCGCCCCGGACGCCCCTGATACGCTTGTCCTCGACCTCGTCGGCATGACGGTAGACAAGGTTGCGATCGTCGACCTAAACGCGCCGGACACGGCGTGTGCGAGAACGATCGCCGCGTCGCACGGGACAGACATTTGCCTACGATGGCCGCACACTTCGCATCCGCCTGGGGAAGCCGGCGCCTCCTAGGGAACCAGACCTCCCCTCAGGTGAGGCCGTAGCCATCGCCTATCACGGCGTTCCCCAGGATGGGTTGATCATCACAGAGAATTCCCACGGTCGTCGAGTTGTGTTTGCCGACAACTGGCCGCAGCGAGCGCGGTACTGGCTTCCAGTGGTTGATCGGCCGGGAGACAAAGCCGAAGTCAGCTTCTTCGTTCGGGCTCCACGGAAGTGGAAAGTTGTGTCAAACGGTGCTCCGGTGTTCCCGGATGAGCATGCCAAGGGGAATTGGTGGTGGACATCACGCCGACCGATCCCCACCTACACCATGGTCATCGGAGCCGGTGAATTCACCGTCTCGAAACACCGCCCGGTGATCAACGGTCGTGACACGATCCCCATCGAGGTCTGGACCTACGCCGAGGACTCAGCCTTCGCCGACTCGGTCCCATTCCGCCGCGCCACGGAGATCGTCGAAGTCATGCAGCGGCTGATCGGGCCGTTCCCGTACGAGAAGCTGGCGCACGTGCAGTCATCCACTCGCTTCGGCGGGATGGAGAACTCGAGCGCGATCTTCTACGCCGAGAAGCCGTATGTCGAGCGGCGCATGGGCGAGGGCGTCGTGCGGCACGAGACGGCGCACCAGTGGTTCGGCGACGCGGTCACGGAGCGGGACTGGCTCGATATCTGGCTCTCCGAGGGATTCGCGACCTACTTCGACGGCGTCATCGGCGCGGTGTTGGACGGGGACACGGTCCTCGCGAACCATATGCTGGACAACGCGGCGTCGTACTTCAAGTCCGACGTCACCGATCGGCCCATCGTGGACTCGGCGAATGCCGGCGAACCGATGAAGCTGCTGAACGCCAACAGCTACCCCAAGGGCGCCTGGGTGCTGCACATGCTCCGCGGCCTGATCGGCGACCGGGCGTTCTTCGATGGCCTGCGGAGGTACTACCGGACGTATCGCGATTCCACCGCGACGAGCGAGGATTTCCAGCACGTCATGGAGAAAGCGTCGGGCAAGGACCTCGGCTGGTTCTTCCATCAGTGGCTCTACCAGCCGGGGTACCCCCAGCTCGACGTCACCTGGCAACAAGACGCCGGAGCGGGGCGTATGCTCTTGGGTATCACACAGCGCCAAAAACCGGCATGGGGTGTGTTTCGGATTCCAGTGTTGACGCTCGAATTCCGCGACGCCAACGGCAGGACCCTACGCCGCGATGTCGCCGTCACCGGGGCCGAAGCATCGGCCCGCTTCGATCTGCCATTCGCGCCGGCCGAGGTTCGTGTGGACCCGGACGGCAAACTGCTGCTCAAAGTCACCGCCATCGGTCGGAGGTAACCAATGCGCCAGCGCGTACTCACAGCCGCCATCGCCATTCCCCTCGCTCTCGCTCTCGCCGGCGCCGGCAAGCCCGCCGTGAGCCAGGAGCAACCGCTCACCGTTCCTCCCGGGTTCCACGTCAGTGTGTTCGCCCAGAATCTGAACGGCGTCCGCTACCTCGTGGTGGGCCCGGGCGGCGTCGTGTACGCGTCGCGTCCCTCGGCGGGCGATATCCTGCGCCTCGCCGACGCGAACCACGATGGCGTCGCCGACAGCGCGGTCACCGTCGTCTCCGGGCTGAACGGGCCCTTCGGGATCGCGTTCCGCGGCGACACGATGTACGTGGCCGAGAATATGGCGGTGGTACGCTTCGATCCTGGATCGGCGAACAAAGTGGTGGTCGTCCCCAACATCCCGGGCGGCCGTGGGCACTCGACGCGAACGATCGTGTTTGGGAGGGACGGCAAGATGTATGTGAGCGTCGGCTCGTCCTGCAACATCTGCGACGAGACGGACTCGATGCGAGCGGCGGTCGTGCAGTTCAATCGCGACGGCTCCGGGGGCCGTGTGTTCGCGCGCGGCCTGCGCAACTCCGTCGGGCTGGCGATCCATCCCACGACGGATGAGCTGTGGGCCACGAACAACGACCGCGATAACCTCGGCGACGACTTGCCGCCGGAGCGGATCAACATCATCAAGGACGGCAAGTTCTACGGGTGGCCGCAGTGCTACCTGCCCGGCCAACGGAATCCTGAGTATGCCACCGCCAACTGTTCGAACGTCGAGCCTCCGGCGATCACCTTTCAAGCCCACTCGGCGCCCCTCGGGCTCACGTTTTACACGGGCACCGCATTCCCGGCCGACTACCGGGGCGACGCGTTCATGACGTACCATGGTTCCTGGAACCGCTCGGTGCCCACCGGTGACAAGGTGGTGCGCGTGCACGTCGCCAACGGCCGCCCGGTATCGATCGATGACTTCCTGACCGGGTGGCAGAAGCCGGACGGCTCGCGCTGGGGCCGGCCGGTGAGCATCGTTATGACCACAGATGGCGCATTGCTGGTGAGCGACGACATGGGCGGGAAGATCTGGAGGATCTCGTATGGGCGGTAACGGGCGGTACAGGGCGGTAACAGGCGGTCTCGTTTGCGGTGCGATCGTGGTGGTTGCGGCGGCGTTCTTCCGCCCGCGACCGCCCGTTACCGCCCCTTTCCGCCCCGACATCCACGCCGAATACGTCAAGTTTACGAGCGGCAAGGACACGATCACCGCGTATCTCGCCTATCCGGAGCGGCCCACGCCGGCCCCGGGGGTCATCGTGATTCACGAGATCTTCGGGATGTCGGACTTCGTGCGACAGACGACCGAACAGCTGGCCAAGGACGGCTTCGTCGCGATCGCGCCCGATCTGCTGTCGCGCGGCGGCGGCACGCCGGCGGCTAGCGACTCGGCGCGGAAACTCATCGCGGCGCTCCCGCCCGACCAGGTCACCGCAGACCTCGACGCCGCGCAGGCGTATCTCAAGACCCTGAAGGCCGTGCGCGCCGACGCGATCGGCGTCATCGGGTTCTGCTGGGGAGGGGGCCAGAGCTTCCGCTACGCGACGAACAACGCGGCGCTGAAGGCGTTCGTCGTGTGCTACGGGCAGAGTCCGCAGGCGGCGGACCTCGCGCGCATCCGCGCCAAGGGGCTCGGGGTGTATGCCGAGAACGACGCCCGCATCAACGCGGGGCTCCCCGAGGCGGTCGCCGCGCTCAAGCAGGCACACAAGGACTACCAGTACGCGATCTATCCGGGCGTAGGGCACGGCTTCCTGCGCGCGCGTGAGAAGCCCGAAGTGTCGGACAGCGCGTGGAGTGTCGTGATCCGGTTCTTCCGCGCGCAGCTCGAAAAGTAAGCGCCTAGCGGCGCGGGACGGTCTTCAAGTACTCCCGCGCCCGCTCGAGCGCCGCATCACGTCCCGCCAAAATGTCCTCCACTTTGACCGCGACGGGCAGCTCGGGTGCGATGCCCGTTCGCGCGAATTCCGTCCCATCGGGAAAGGCATCGCGCGTCACGGTCACGCGGAGCTGCCAGCCGTGGTGCAGGGGCAGGAGCAGGGTCTGACCGGTGCTCCCCGCCGACCTCTCGCCGATGATGGGACCGCGGGCGCCGTTGCGGAAGGCGACCAGCAGGTCCTCCGCCGCCCCCGCGGTGCGGGACGAGGCGAGGATCGCGACGGGGCCGGTGAAGGTCGCGCGACCCTCGCGCGGATGCATCGTGTCGGAGGGGGCGACGAGCCAGGCACCGTTCGAGTCGGGCCCGTCGGCGCCGCGATACGCCGGCCGGTATTGCGGTGTGCGCCAGCGGGATGTCAGGAATGGGCGGTCGATCAGCCGGGCCAGGATCGCGTATCCGTTCTCCCGGCCGCTCCCCGTGCCGGCCGCTTCGCGCAGATCGAGCACGATACCCGTGGCCCGCGGCGCATCGCCGAGGGCGCGATCGAACGCCGCCACGATGCTTGCGTCGGCCAGCGACGTGACCCGCACCCAGATCGCCCCACCGGGCAGCGTGTCTACGTCGAGCGCGGAGGGCTCAAGGGGCCAGCGGGCGGCAACCGACACGCTCCGTGTCACGCTGGCGCCGCGCTGCTCGCCCCCGGGGAGGCGCAGCAGCAGGTGTAGAGCAGTGCCTTTCTCTCCCTCCAGCATCCGCGCCACGGCGCGTTCCCACCGGCTCCGCTCCGTGGCGCCCGGGATTTCGGGGAGGATGGAGTCGCGGATCCACTGCTCGGCCGCGATCCCTTGCACCGCCACGATCTCCGCGAGCCGTACGGGGCGCGCGATCCGCATTTCGTCGTTGGCGGCGTAGTCGACGATGAACGGCCGGCGCTCGACGCTGCGCAGCGCGAGCGGCGGGCGCGCCACGCGGGCGGCGATCGCCGGCGGCGGCGTGATCTCCGCCTGACCGTCCCCGAGCAGCGCCACGAAGCGGCGCAGCCGGCGGAAGAACTGCACATCGGACGTGGGGGCGCCGCCGCGGCCGGCGGTCTCTGTGACGACGGCGGCGAAGGCCGAGTCCCAGTCGGCACGCACAGCGTCCCAGTAGGCATAGTTGTAGCGAGGCTCGGACCATACGCCGGCGGCGACGAGCTGGCGATCGACGGTCGTCAGCTGCTGGGCCGAGACGAGCGCGGGGAACCACGACACGAGCAGGAGCGTACGGGATAGCATGGTCGCCGTAATCTACCTTTTGCTCTTCATCGCGCCGCAGGTACTGATCTATCTGTACTTGCGGGAGCGTCTCCCGGACCCGAGCCGGCCCCGGCAGGCGCGGGTGGTCCGCTGGGCGCTCGCGTCCCTGTTTGCGGTCTTCAACTTCCCCTGGGTGCTCGTCGCGGTCCGCATGCTCTCCGGCAGCTTGTGGGGCGTGGGCCGGATTCCCTACATCGCGCCCTGGATCGCATGGCAGCTGATGGGGTGGGTGTTTTGCGGGCTGGTGTGCGTGTATTTGCTGGCGAAGGGCGTGCGTGGGGCGTGGGGCGTGGTGCGTAGGCGATGGGGCCCGCCGTCCCACGGCCCACGCACGACGCCCCAGTCACAGTTGTCCCGCCGTCAGTTTCTGGCCCGCGCCACCTACGTGTACGCCGCCGCCGGCCTGGGGCTGTCAGGCTACGGGATCTGGAGCGCCGAGCGGCTGCCCGTTGTCACGCGGCGCACACTGTTCTTTCCCGATCTCCCGGCGGGTCTCGACGGCATCCGCATCGCGCATCTCTCGGATGTGCATGCCGGGATCCACATGGAGCGGGAGAAGATGGAAGCGATCGTGGCGCAGACGAACGCGCTCGGGGCGGACCTGATCTGCCAGACCGGCGACATGATCGACATCGCGGCGTCGTACATCCCCGACTACGTCCGCGCGTTCCGTGAGCTCCGCGCGCCGCTCGGCGTCGTCACCGTGCTTGGTAATCACGACCGCTACACGGGGGAGGACGCGGTGATTCGCGGCGTGCGCGAGGCAGGGCAGACGTTCGTGCAGAACGGCGCGCACGTCGTCGAGCGCAACGGCACCCCGCTGGCGCTCGTCGGCATCGACGATCCGCGCAACTGGCGCGCCGACGATCCTCAGGACGGGGATGTCGGCATGGCGCTGCGCCGCGCGCCGCCGGACGTCTTCAAGATTCTGCTCGCCCACCGGCCCGGGGCCTTCGATGGCGCCGCGCCGCTCGGCGTGCCGCTGACGCTCGCCGGCCACATCCACGGCGGCCAGATCTACCTGCCCGTGATCGGCTGGTCCGCGGGGCGGCTGATCACGAAGTACGTGATGGGGCATTTCCGGCAGGGCGCGAGTCAGCTGTACGTGAGCCGCGGCATCGGCGTCGTAGGCGTGCCGATTCGGATCTTCGTGCCACCCGAGATCGCGTTGCTGGAACTGCGGCGGGGCGTCGGTTAGTCTGGTGACCTGGGGGCCCGCGCAGCGACTGCCAAGTTTTTTGTCGCGTAGCGGGCCCCCAGGTCACCGGCTACGCCCCGATCGCCTCCCAAGCCCCTTCGATCACCAGTCCCACGCCGGCGTCTCCCGGCTTCCATTCCTTCGCGACGATCTTCTCCAGCGCATAGCTGACGACCGTCAGCCAAACGCCTGCCCACACTTCTACCGCGCCGGCCCGCACCGTGCCCTCGGCCTTCCCCTGCGCAATCACCCGCTCGAGCCCCTTCCGGAATTCGCGCTCCGTGCGCCGACTCTCGTCGTCCAGCACCGCGTCGTGCCGCTCGATCAGACCCAACTTGACCACCGCAGGATCGCGCACCGCGCCCTCGACGAGCCCCTGCGCCACCAGGGCGAGCCGGGCGCGCGGAGTCGCCGCCGCCGCATCGTCCACCGTCTTGGCGGCCCAGCGCAGGGCCGCGCGGTACAGCTCGTTCAGGAGCTGCTGCTTACTCGGGAAATGGCGATAGATCGTTCCCTCGGCGACGCCGGCCTTCTTCGCGATCTGCGCGGTGGTCGTGTCGTGATAGCCCCGGCTGCTGAACAGCTCCAAGGCGGCGCGAATGAGGCGCTGATGGGTGAGCTCCGTTGGACGTGGGACAGGGGACATCGCGCGCGAATCTAGCTAGCTTTCGCCCCCCAAAACAGGAGCCGTGGCGCGATGCGGATGCTGGTGCTGGGCGCGGGGCTGCAGGGTTCGGCTTGCGCGTACGATCTGTTGCGACAGCCGGAGGTGGAGCGTGTGACGCTCGCCGATCTGAACCCCAGACGCCTGGCGCCCTTTCTCAAGAAGAAGATCGGCAAGCGCCTGGCGCTGGCGCGTCTCGACGTGAAGCAGACCGCGCGCCTGCGCGCGCTGATGCGGGGCCACGACGCGGTGATGAATGCGTCGCCTTACCACTTCAATTATGCGGTCGCGAAAGCGGCGGTCGCGGCCGGCCTGCACTGCGCCGACCTGGGCGGCAACACCGCGATCGTGCAGCGCCAGAAGACGCTGGACGGCGCCGCCCGCAAGAAGGGGGTCTCGATCATCCCCGACTGCGGGCTCGCGCCCGGGATGGTCAACATCCTCGCCGCCGAGGGGATCCGCCGCGTCGGCGATGCCGAGACCGTGAAAATCTTCGTCGGCGGCCTGCCGCGGCATCCCAAGCCTCCGCTCAACTACCAGATCGTGTACTCACTCGAGGGCGCGCTCGACTACTACACGACGCCGTCGTGGGTGCTGCGCGACGGCCAGCCGGCGCGCGTGGATGCTCTGTCGGAGCTCGAATCGGTCGAGTTCCCGGCGCCCGTTGGTACCCTCGAGGCGTTCCACACCGGCGGCGGCATCTCGACGATGCCCTGGGCCTACGCCGGGCGGGTGCGCACGATGGAGTACAAGACGCTGCGCTACCCGGGTCATATCGCGATCATGCGTCCAGTGCGGGAGCTGGGATTGCTCGAGTTAAAGCCGGTGATGGTGAAGGGAACCAAGATTGTGCCCCGCGACGCCTTCATCGCGACGGTGTCGCCGCTGCTCACAAAACCCAACGAGCCCGATCTTGTGGCGCTGCGGGTTGAAGTAACGGGACGCGGCGGCCGGCGGGTGGCGTGGCAGCTGCTCGATTACTCCGACGACAAGGCCGGCATCAGCGCGATGATGCGCACGACGGGCTACTCGCTGGCGATCACGGGACTGATGCAGGTGGATCGTCGCATCACCACGGCGGGCGCGCGCACGCCGGACGAAGCGGTGCCGTTCCGGCCCTACGTGGACGAGCTGAGGAAGCGGGGCGTGGAGATTCGGGAAGTCACTCAGTAGCTCCAGGTCGTCCCGAACAGCAGCTGCGTGCCCTCCGCGCTCTTGCCGAACCCGAGCACGAACAGCGTGTTGCGAAGCAGCGCCAGGGCGACTTCTCCGCCGGCCGCGGAGTGCAGTCCGTCGGTCGTGATGCGGACGCGCTCTCCCGGTCCGAACACGCGGCCGACATCGTAGAACGCCACCAGCTTCAGCTCCATCAAGCGCGGCGCCCACAACAGACCGTAGCGGGCCTCCACGCCCCCAACGAGCTTCCCCGGCCCCACGAAGCGGGCATCGTAGTAGCCTCGCAGCGAGCGGTAGCCGCCGACGGCGATGAACGGTCCCTCACTCGACTCCATCGAGAGCTGCGCCGCCGCGGCGGGAGAGCCCGTCATGCGCTCGATACCCACCCGTCCCGCCAGGATCAGCTTCTCGAGCGGGTGCAGGTACAGGCGCGCGTGTGCGGTTGTGCGCGTGTAGCCCCGTCCGCCGGCGACCAGCGCTTCGGCGAAGACGCCGCGATGCGGGTCCACTTCCTGGTCGCGCCGGTCGACGATGAGCCCGGCACGGACGACGTAGTCGGTGAACGGCACGGTCGCGGAATCGACCGCGCCTGAGGCGAGGTCTTGCCGGAACCGGCTCTGTCCCGGGAGCGCGCGGAAATCGGTGTGTTCCACCGTCGCTCCGCCCAGGACGCGCAGTGGGCCGATCACGCGCCGTTGGACCGTGAGGCGCGCGGTCTGACTGGTCCGGCTCACGCGGTAGAAGTACGGGTTGGCGGGGGTGATGCTGTCCCGATCGTAGGGCGCGTCGTTGCCCTGGCCGTAGTAGCCGAGCCGGTTGGCGCGCGCGGCGGTGAGCGTCAGGGCCGCCCTCCAGCCGTCCCAGTAGGCCGGCGCCTGCGCGTCGGCGACGACGAGATAGCTGCCCTTGGTGCTCGCCGCGGCGTCCAGCCGGATGTTGGCGAAGCTCGGCTCGGGGCGCTCGGTGAATCCCATGGGGCTGTACCAGGAGACGTGACCCGCGAGCCAGAACCCGTCGACACTGCTGTAGTAGGCATAGGGATACAGCTGGTTCACCCAGGCGCGCGGTGCCTTCTCGGGGGCCTGCGCGGCGAGCCCCGCCCCGCCGAGCATCGAAACCAGCGCGGTGCAGGCGAGCGCCTTTGCGAGCTGCCGCATCGGCGTCAGGGGCTCTCGAACATGTGCGCGGCGTCGCGGAGCTTGGCCTCGGTGCCGTCGTGCGCGGCGTAGCTGACGGGGAACAGGGAGGCGCAGCCGAACTCTCCCCGCTTGTTCACCGCATAATACGTCAAGCCGAATTTGGGCTGGCCGCGCGCATCGAGCAGCCGGGGCTCGGTCGTCGCCATGACCCGCTTCAGCGTTTCGAGGCAGGCGTCGGTCGGCTTCATGCCGCGCCGCATGTGCTCCACGGTGAGGAACCCCCCGCAGACTTTAATGTTGGACTCGCCGCGGCCCGTCGAGCCGGCGGCGCCGACGTCGTTGTCCGTGTACTGCCCGGCGCCGATGATCGCCGAGTCGCCCACCCGGCCGGGGATCTTCCAGGCCAGCCCGCTCGTCGTCGTCACCGACGAGATCTCCCCGCCCGGCGTGACGGCATTGCAGTTGATCGTCCCCGTGGGCCGGACCACCATGTTCTCCGATTCCGGCACGTCGAGGTAGTCGTCGGTCGGACTCAGGTTCGCGCGCCATGCCAGCCATTTCTGTCGCGACCGCTCGGTGAGCAGATCCTCTTCCTTGAATCCATATGACAGGGCGAAGCGTTTGGCCCCCTCGCCCACCAGGAAGACGTTGTTCGTGTACTTGAGGACGAGTTTCGCGACCTCGGACGGCGTCTTGATGTTCTCGAGGCAGCCGACGGCGCCGGCCCGCTTCGTGGGACCGTGCATGCACGACGCATCGAGCTGCACCACGCCGAGGGCATTGGGGAGGCCGCCGTAGCCCACGGAATCGTCGTTCGGATCGAGCTCCTGAATCTTGACGGCTTCGATCCCGGCGTCGAGAGTATCGGCGCCTTGCACGAGCAAGTCGAACGCCTTCTGCACGCCGCGTATCCCGTTCGCGCTCGCAATGAGGACGGGCTTCGACGCCCAGCGACTCTCCGGGGGCAGCGGCCGCAGCGGGCGCATGGGATGCGGGATCCCCAGCGTCGCGCCGGCGGCCAGACTGCCGGCGGAGAGGACGAATTCGCGACGCGACAGCGGTTCGGACACGCGCAGCTCCCGAAGGAAGGAAGTGTTTAGGGTTTTACCCACTCGCTTTGCGCCTGTCAACTTGCTTGGCACAGGGCCCGCGTCGTAAGCTTCTGCTCCCGTGGGCACCTCCGATCGTCGCGTCGTCAGACTCATTCGCCTCTTCGGCGGTGGCGCGGCCACGATCGGCGCCTACGCGCAGGAGGTCGAGCTGCTCGAGTACCCTCTGTCTCGGGAGCTGCAGGTTGCCCGCCGCCATTCCTGATCTGTCACTCGTCATCCCCGTGTATAACGAGCGGGATAACCTGCCGCCGTTGCTGGCCGAGATCGCGGGCGCGCTGGATGGGGCGGGCCGCAGCTACGAGGTGGTGGCGGTGGACGACGGGTCGACCGACGGATCATTCGAGACCCTCAAGGCCTTGAAGCGCGACCATCCGCAGCTGCACATCGTGGCGTTCGAGCGGAATGCGGGGCAGACCGCGGCGTTCGCGGCCGGATTCCGGGCCGCGCGGGGGCGCGTCGTGGTCACGCTCGACGCCGACCTGCAGAACGACCCCGCCGACGTCCTTCGCGTGGTGGACGCGCTCGAACGTTCGGGGGCGACGGCGGTGGCGGGGTACCGGGCGGCGCGGCACGACTCGACGTGGAAGCGGCTCCAGAGCCGGATCGCCAACGGCGTGCGCAATTGGCTCAACGGTGAGACGATCCGGGATACGGGCTGCTCGCTCAAGGCGTTCCGGGCCGATGCGGTGCGGGTGCTGCCGCTGTTCAGCGGCATGCACCGCTTCCTGCCGACGCTCATCAAGATGCACGGCGGCACGGTTGCCGAGGTGCCGGTGGGGCACCGGCCGCGCCGCTTCGGCGTCACGAAGTACGGAATGTGGAACCGCGTGTTCCGCTCCCTGGCGGACGCGTTCGCGGTGCGATGGATGCAGCGGCGCGTACTCAAGTATCACGTACGGGAGGAGCTGCCGTGAGCGACGATCACGAGACCTGGCTCAGGCAAATAGATGCGGAGCTTGACGGCGAGCTGTCGCTCGTCGAGCGGGCCGCGCTCGCCAAGCACCTCGCCACCTGCTCGCACTGCGCCGGCGCGCGGGCGAGCCAGCTCGAGGTGCGTGTCGCGCTGGCGCGCTCCGCCGGCGATCCCCACGCGCGCGTGGTGCCGCGGCCGACCATCCGCGGCCGCGCGCTGGCCTTCTGGGCCGTCGTGGCGCTCGCCTTGGGAGTCGCCGCGGGGTGGCTGGCCCACGGCCGCTGGGGCGGTCCGGGGGGATCGTTGGAGGACTCGCGTGCGGCGATCGTCGTCCATTAGCATGTGCGGCGCGCTGGGGATCGTGGCCCTGGTGGCTCTGCTGCAGGGACCGGGCACCCGCGTCACCTATCGCGTACGCGTCGTGGAGGACGGCGTCCGCGAGCTGGCGCGCGGTTCCGTGAGCGGTCCGGCGGGGACCGACCTGCGCTTTTCGCTGCGTGGCGATTCCTCCGAAATCGAAGCGCTCTTCCAGATCGTGCCGGAGGGCGACACCGTGCTGGTCTCCGCCGAGTTCTTCACCAAACGGCGCCTAGGCCGCTCGCGCCGCGGCTTGGGACTGTGGGAGCAGGACAGCTACCTGCGCGCCGTCCGGCTCCCCTGGGGCGACACTGCCCGCGTCCATCTGTTCGGGCGCCCGCGACGGACGGCGGTGCGCGGAGCTGGTGTCTGGGTCGAGGTCGCGCTCGAGCGCGGCTTCTCCGGTGGGGAGGGGCGGCCTGCGGAAGAGTTGCAGGTAGCCGATTCGACGACGGACATCAGGCTGGAGGCGGTGGTGCGGCCGCGCCGCGCCCGTGTGGTCATGAACCTGGTGCGCGGCGACACGGTGAGCGGTCCACGAGGGCTCGACCTCGTCCCCGAGTCCCCCGCCCGGCGCGTGCAGCTCGCGATGGCGGGCCGGAGCACGACGTTGGAGATCTCCCTCACCCGCCCGGACGCGTCTCCGTCGGCGCGTGACCGCGTGCTGGCGCTCGACGCGGACGTCGTGTGCCTGAGAGTCGTGGCACCGGAGGTGGCGCAACCGGTCGGCGTGCTCTGCGGTCGTCTCAACGACGTCGCGCGCCGGCTGCCGCTTCCCGGCGGCGACACGCTGGTGGCGACGTTCGCCTGGCCCAGCGGTCGATGAGCGCCCCGCCCCGCCGGCAGCGGCTCGACCCCGCCATCTTCCACCTGCCGATCGAGAAGATGCGGGAGGGCTATTACTCCGACAAATACTTCGTGCGCGCCCGCGAGCTGCTGCGCCACGATCGCCACCGGCCACGCGTGACGATGCAGGTGTTCGCCAAGGCGCACGCGTCTCTCGGCGGAATCGACGAGGCGATTGCGATTCTGAAGCTCTGCGCCGAGCGCTGGGATGAGCTCGTGGTGCACGCACTGTACGACGGGGAGGAGATCGACCCGTGGGAGACCGTGCTGACCATCGAAGGTCCCTACGACGCGTTCGCGAACCTCGAGACGGTGTACCTGGGCGTGCTTGCGCGACGGACCCGGGTCGGCACCAACACCCGGCGCGTCGTCGAGGCGGCGAAGCCCAAGGAAGTGATGTTCTTTCCGGCGCGCCATGATCACTGGCTGGTGCAGACCGGCGACGGGTATGCCGCGCACATCGCCGGAGCGATCGGTGTCTCGACCGACGCCCAGGCGTCGTGGTGGGGCTCGGAAGGGATCGGGACGGTCCCGCATGCGTTGATCGCCGCCTACGGTGGTGACACGGTGCTGGCGTCGCGCAAGTTCGCCGACCAGATGGACGGGTCGATCCGCCTCATTACGCTGGTGGACTTCGAAAACGATTGCGTCGGGACATCGCTCGCCGTGGCGCATGCGCTGGGAGACCGCTTGTACGGCGTACGGCTCGACACGTCTGAGACGTTGGTCGACCAGTCGGTCATTCCGCAGATGGGGACCTTCAAGCCGACGGGCGTGAACCCGCAGCTGGTGTGGAACGTGCGCCAGGCCCTCGACCGGGACGGCTTCAAGGCCGTGAAGATCGTGGTGTCGGGCGGCTTCACGGTGGAGAAGATCCGGCAGTTCGAGGAGCAGGGTGTGCCGGTGGATGCCTATGGCGTCGGCTCCAGCCTGTTCCAGGGGCGCTTCGACTTCACCGCCGACGTGGTGATGGTGGACGGGAAGCCGTGCGCCAAGGTGGGGCGGTCGTACCGGCCCAATCCCCGATTGGAACGGGTGACGTAGGGCACTTGCGGGGGCGACCCCCCTGTATATTATTCCGTCAGAATGAATAATCATACATCCGT
>WNFL01323531.1_pt1 | contig 15809 bp, 15 predicted proteins | sample 5400361 | NCBI WGS metagenome assembly WNFL01 (sample SAMN13153351, study PRJNA577476) | soil metagenome | isolation source: 40 cm soil on Douglas fir-dominated hillslope | place: USA:California | collected 2013-09-17
CACCATGCGCTACCTCGGCATCGCCCTCGGCTATGCCATAGCTCTCGGGCTGTGCGCCGCCTTCGGCACCTTGATGCCGCCGCTCTTCCAGGGGCAGCTTGGCGAGATCCTCTCCCGGGGCTCCGGACAAGTCGTCGTGCTCGGGGTCCTCGTGTGTGTCGCGGGCATCGCCGTGAGCGGGCGCGCGGGCATCCGCAAGGAAGGGGAAGTCTCGGAGGCAGACAAGAAGGCCACGGTGGCCGAGTTCAGCTTCGGGCTGGGGATGGCGGTGGCGGTCGCCTGCGGAATCATGAGCGCCTGCATGGCCTTCGCCTTTGCCGCCGGGAAGCCCATCTCCGAGGCGGCCCTCCGCCACGGGGCGCCCTCCCTGTGGCAGAACCTGCCGGTCCTGATCGTGGTCATGGCCGGCGGCTTCCTCACGAACCTGGTTTGGTGCCTGTACCTGAGCCTCCGGAAAGGGACTTGGGGGGAGCTTTGGAAAACCTCCGGCGACCGCGCTCCGCTTCTCTCGAACTATGTTCTCTGCGCGGTCGCCGGAGTGACCTGGTACCTCCAGTTCTTCTTCTACAGCATGGGCACGACGCGCATGGGCCGCTACGACTTCTCCAGCTGGACCCTCCACATGGCCAGCATCATCATCTTCAGCACCCTGTGGGGGCTGTGGCTCAAGGAATGGAAGGGGACGACCCACGGCACTCACCGCCTGGTCGCCGCCGGTCTCGTCCTCCTCGTCGCTTCGACGGTCATCGTCGGGTACGGCAACTGGCTCGCCGCGCAGATAGGAGGAGCTCGATGAAGAGGCGCGACCTCGGAAGGGCCGTGGTCGCGCTCCTCGGCCTGACCGCCCCCCACGGTGTCCTGTCGGCCGCCGCGGAGCGAAGCCCCCTCGTGCCCGTCGAGCTGCGCTGCGACTGGATGGCGGACCCGCTCGGCGTCGATTCGGCGCCGCCCCGGCTCTCCTGGCAGCTGCAGGGTGACGGCAGCCGGGGGTTGCGTCAGAGCGCCTGGCAGGTCCTGACGTCTTCGTCGCGCGACGGCCTCGAGCGCGATCAGGGAGACGTCTGGGACAGCGGGCGCGTCCCGTCCGGCGCGCAGGTCCACGTGCCGTACGGGGGCCGCCCCCTGCGCTCCGCCGAGCAGGTGTTCTGGAAGGTGAGGGTCTGGGACGGTGAGGGCCGCGCTTCGACGTGGAGCAGGCCCGCCACCTGGACGATGGGCGTGCTCGAGGCGGCCGAGTGGCGCGGACGGTGGATCACCGATCCGGAACTCCTGCTGTGGGTCCGGCCACTCCTCGGCTATCGCTCCGAGGAGACGGAGGACCCGGCCACCGTCAAGTGGGTACAGGTGGACCTGGGCTCCCCCCGTGTCATCCAGGAGCTGCGCTTCCACGCCGTGCGCCACACCGTGGCGGAAGGGCTCGGGTTCCCCCAGAGGTTCAAGGTCGAGGTCGCGAACCGTCCGGATTTCGCGGACGCCGTTTCGGTCGGGGACTACACGGCCCGCGACTACGACTCGTGGACGCACGTCATCCAGGTCGCCGCCCGCGAAGTCAAGGCGCGCTACGTCCGTCTCACCGCCACGGTGCTGCGCGTGGTCGACGGCAAGGCCTGCCTGGCCGTGAGCCAGGTCGAGGTGGTCTCGGGTGGAAAGAACGTCGCGGTCGGCGCGGCGGTGACCGCAAGCGACAGCTGGGAGCACGCGCCCTGGTCCGTCCGGGCGGTGACCGACGGCCTGGGCGTGCCGCGGGCGAACCCTCGGGCCAACGGCACGCTGCTCCTGCGGCGGCAGTTCGACGTCGATCCTGGCCTGCGCCGCGCCCTGGTCAACGTGTGCGGACTGGGCCACTACGAGATGACGGTCAATGGCGCTCGGGTGGACACGGGGCTCCTGACTCCCGGTTGGACCGACTACGACAAGACCTGCCTCTACGACACGTACGACGTCACGACATCGCTTCGGACCGGAGCCAACGCCGTGGGCCTGGCGCTCGGCGGCGGCATGTACAACGTGCCGGAAGGCCGCTACAACAAGTTCGTCTCCGCCTTCCGACCTCTCACGGCGATAGGCCAGGTCCGACTTGAGTACGAGGACGGCCGGGTCGGCGTGGTCGGCTCGGACGACCAGTGGCGCGTCACCAGCGGACCCATCGTCTTCTCGAGCGTGTACGGAGGCGAGGACTACGACGCGCGCCTCGAACCCCGAGGGTGGGACCAACCCGGCTTCGACGACTCGGCCTGGTCGCGGGCCGCCGTCACCGAGCGATCCACGCGCGTGCTGCGCGGCGCTTCGCATGCGTCGCCGCCGTTCCGCGCCTACGAGACCTTTGCCCCCCTCAGGATCCAGGAGATCCGCCCCGGAGTGGCCGTCTACGATTTCGGCCAGAACGCCTCGATGATGCCGAGGCTGCGGGTGCGCGGCCCCGCCGGGTCCAGCGTGAAGATGATCCCGGCCGAGCTGCTGAAGGCCGACGGCTCCGTGGATCGGACTTCCGCCGGCGCCTCTGAAGCGTCCTGGAGCTACACACTGGCGGGGCGGGCCGGAGGCGAGACGTGGTTTCCGAAGTTCTTCTACCACGGCAGCCGCTATCTTCAGGTGGAGCGCGCGGCGCCCGCGGGCGGCCCGCTGCCCGCCATGGAAGGCCTCGAGAGCGTCGTCGTCTACTCCGACTCGCCGGCGGCCGGCGAGTTCGCCTCCTCGAGCGAGCTGTTCAACCGGATCCGGACTCTGGTGCGTTGGGCTCAGCGCAGCAACCTCGCGCACGTCATCACCGACTGCCCGCACCGGGAGCGGCTCGGCTGGCTCGAGCAGTACCACCTCAACGGTCCCTCCCTCCGCTACGAGACCGACCTCACCCGTCTCTACGCGAAGACCTTCGCGGACATGGCCGATGCCCAGCAGCCGAACGGGCTCGTTCCCGACATCGCCCCCGAGTACGTCGTCTTCCCCGCGGGCTTCCGGGATTCCCCGGAGTGGGGGAGCGCGATCGTCCTGGCCGCCTGGCAGCACTACGTCTGGACGGGCGACGACAGCCCCCTGCGGCGGAACTACGACGCGATGAAGCGCTACGTGGCCTACCTGGCGAGCCGAGCGGAGGACGACATCGTGAGCCACGGGCTCGGAGACTGGTACGACCTCGGCCCCAAGCCTCCCGGCGTGTCGCAACTGACGCCGATTGCCCTCACGGCGACCGCCATCTATTTCGAGGACAACGAGACCCTGTCGAGGATAGCCACCCGGCTGGGCAAGGACGATGATGCGAGGGCCTTTGCCCAGGCCGCGGGTCGCATCAAAGCCGCCTTCAACAGGAAGTTCTTCGACCCCGTGGCCTCGATCTACGCCGCCGGCTCACAGACCGCGCAGGCCCTGCCCCTCGTCCTGGGCCTGGTTCCGGAGGAGCAGCGGGCGCGAGTCGTGGATGCGATCGTCCGGGACGTCCGTGCCCACGGCAACGGCACCACTGCGGGCGACGTGGGTTATCGCTACGTGCTGCGGGCGCTGGCCGACGGAGGCCGCTCCGACGTGATCTTCGACATGAACCACCAGAGCGAGAAGCCCGGCTACGGGTTTCAGCTGGCCAGGGGCGCGACGTCCTTGACCGAGGCCTGGGACGCGAATCCGCGTTCGTCGCAGAACCACTTCATGCTCGGGCAGATCGTGGAGTGGTTCTATGGAGACCTGGCCGGCCTCGCTCCCGATCCGGCCTTCCCCGGCTTCGAGCGGGTGAGGATCCGGCCCCAGCCGCTGCCAGGGGTGACCTGGGCCAAAGCCACCCATGCGTCGCCCCGCGGCCGTGTCTCCGTCGCGTGGCGGCAGGAGGAGGGGACCTTCCATCTCGACCTCGAGCTGCCCCCCAACACCTCCGCCGAGGTCTGGCTCCCCACGACGGATGTGAGCAACGTTCGAGAAGGCGGCGAGCCGCTGGGGCAGGCGACGGGTGTCCGGTTCCTTCGGCAGGAGGGCGGTCGGGCTGTGCTTGCCGTCGACTCCGGACGCTACGCGCTCTCCTCTTCGAGGCTAAGATGGGCATGGCGATGGAGACCGAGGTTCGACCCCGCGTGGACAGGGACGAGGACGCTTGACCTGGATACCGAGGCCCTCGCAGGGATGCAACATCATGGCTCTTCAGCTGGGTCCCGAGGAGGGCTTCGTCCTTTCGCGCATCGACGGGAGCACGGACCTCGATCAGCTGGCGCTGGTGACGGGTCTATCGGCGGTCCGTCTCCAGACCATCCTCGATCGCCTGGTGCGCGAAGGCGCCGTCGAGGCTCCCCGGGGAGCGCCGCGGGCCGCGCCCTCGACGCCATCGCCCGGGCCTGACCCGCTCGCCGCGCTACTCGACGCCCCGCCCGACTCCCCGCCCGAAGAAGAGACGCCGGAACACGAGGAGGCCGACTCGGCCGCGGCCTCGCCGCGACTGCTCTTCGAGACTCAACTCCACCGACTGCCCGAGGACACGCGAGCCGGGCTCGCAGGCACCGCCGTCGAGCCGGAGCTCTCCGCCTTCTGCTTCGACCCGGTTCCCCAGGTCATCGCGCGGGTCCTGAGCAATCCGCGGTGCGGGCTTGGCCACGCGCGGTTGATCGCGGCGCACCACCGCAATGCCGCCGGGTTCGAACCCCTCGCCTCCCGTGCGGAGCTCCTTCACGACGGCGAGGTCCAGCGTTTCCTGCTACGGAACCCGCAGACCCCCGCGCACCTCCTGCGCGCCCTCCTCCTCAAGCGTCGGCTCTCGGACCTCTACCGCGCCGGCCATGACCGCGAGGCGAGCGAACGAACCCGGGGGGCGGCCCGGGAGCTGCTGCGCGAGCGGTTCGCCAAAGGTAGTGCCGAAGAGCGCGCCGAGCTCATCATCATCACGGAAGGTAGAGCGCTGGTGGCGCTATCGGGTCTGTCTCTCGACGGCCGGACGACGGCGCTCCTTTGCGCGCGGCCGCCCGCCTCGACGCTCCTCATCGAGAACCTGGCGCGCTGGCCAGCCCCCCCCCCGACCTTGATCGCCCACCTGCTGACCCAGCCGATGGTCCTGCGCTCCCCGCAGCTCCGGGCCGTGCTCAAGCGCCACCCGAACGCTCCCCGTTCGCCGCGCTGAAGGAGTCGCGGGCCAGATTTGACGGCTACGTCGGGTTCGGACGAGTGTAGGACTGCACCTTCACGCACAGCCCGCGAATCGATTCGAGCGTGCCGAGGATCCCTAGAAACTGGTCGTTCTCGACTACAGCCCAGGGGATACGTGGAGCCTCGGTTGTCGACGTCCTCGCGGCGCTCTTGAGGAGGGCTCCCCTGGCCCACCCGAAGGATCGTCCCCTGGCCAGTCGAGCGGCCGTGAGCACCTCGAGCAACTGGCGCCATCCCCTTCCCAGCCGTCTGGACCACGGAAAAGGCGGTTGTCGACGAAGCCTCTCGAACTGATCGGAGAGACGCTCGAGCGATTGCCACAGGTTCCGGAAGTCACGCTGACCGACGTCGGTCAGATCGATCGCTTTGAGCATTCGGCCCACTTCGCCGGCACTCTCCACGATCGGCCCCATGCGCTGTGCATAGACCTGGATTTCCTCGTCCGCTACTGCATCGGGTTCCGCCCGCTCGGCCTTCACAACCGAGAAGAGCTTCCATTGCGAAACGTCGACGGGGTGGAAGTCGATGGGCTTCCGGCACTTCAGGAAGACGCCGGGCCCTAGAGGGTCCGGGACCAGGGTAACGATCTGGAAGTCCCGGAAGAGTGTTCGCATGTCACCGAGCTCGTATCGCCAGAAATCTCCAGGATATGCATGGTAGGGGTACCCGAAGGATCTCGCACCATCCTTTTCAGGCTGACTACGGCGCTCCTCCAGTCTCGAACGTGCTCGAGCATCTCGGTCGTCACCACCACGTCGAAGCATTGACCGGCGAGCTCCGATGGGAGGCTGGCGACGTCGCACACCCGGTCGACTCCCGGACCCGGCTCTATGTCCACGCCCAGGTAGTGACGCGCCCCCAGAGACACGAGGAACGGCCGCATGGTTCCGTTCACGTCCCTCGACCCGACCTCCAGGATGCTCCGGCCCTCGATATCCCGGCGGCCGACCTCAGCGTGGAAGAAATCCAGAATGGAACGGTGGCACACGGCGAAGCCTCCGCGGGACCCCAGGAAGATCCGAAAGCGTTACCCGGTCAGAGCCCAGATGTGGCATCTCATAGCAGAACTGGGCCGGCCCGGCAAACACGAGCACGCTCCCTCAAGCGCGAGCTCGAAGGATCTCAGCTCTTCCCCGCCAGCTTCGTCGCCAGGATCTCGGCCAGCCGGTCGTAGCCCGCCGCCACGCCCTCCTCCATGGGGGACTTGAGGACGGCATCTCGGGCCTCCCTCGATTCGTAGAGGAGGGTCTGGGTGAGAGTTGTCCTTCCGCCTTTTTCAACGAGCACGACCGTGCCCACCGCCTCACCGGGATACCAGGACTCGTCGAATCTCTCGGTGGCCACGATCCGCTCAGGGGCCACGATCTCGCGATAGACACCGCCCATCCCCATTTCGTTTCCGCGGGCGTGGCGCCACACGTAGCGATAGGTGCCTCCCACCCGCAGATCGATCTCGCAGACCGGCATCGACCAGCCATCCGGTCCCAGTAGCCACCGCTTGACCAGCTCGGGCTTGGTGAAAGCGTCGAAGACCATGCTGCGCGGCGCGGCGAAGACGCGCGTCATCGCGATCTCGCGGTCGGAGGGAGTCGTGATCTTCAATGTTTCCATCGGTGATCTCCTCTATCGCCTTGTACGTGCGCTTTTTGTTTTCTTGGCCTTCAGCTCTTCGAGCAGGTCGTCGAGACGCTGGAATGTGCCCTTCCAGAAGTGCCGGTAGTTCTCCAGCCATTTGTTGGCTTCGGCGAGCGGCATGGCCTCGAGCCGGCGCGGCCGGCGCTGCGCGTCGCGGCCCCGTGAAATCAGGCCCGCGCGCTCCAGCACCTTGAGATGCTTGGAGATCGCGGGCTGGCTCATCGCGAACGGCTCGGCCAGCTCCGTTACCGACGCCTCACCCGACGCGAGGCGGGCGAGGATCGCCCGCCGGGTGGGGTCCGCCAGCGCCGCGAACGTCGAGTCGAGGCGATCCGGGGAGCTCTGCCCATAACCAATAGGTTGCATAACTGAATGGGAATATACAACCCTGCGAGTCGCCCGTCAAGCCCCGCCCTCTTCTTGGTGGCGGCACGCGCCTGGGGCCCGAAGCCCAACGGCGGACCGGCTAGCGCGGAACCGGGCGCGCCACGAACGGCGGCGCGGCCAGGCGCGGGCCGGCGTAAGCGGCCACCTCACCGAAGCGCCGACCGGCCTCCCAGTCCTCCCGAGCGCTGACGATCTCCTCGGTCGTTCGGGCGACAAAATTCCACCACATCAAGATCGTCTCCCCGAAGGGAGCGCCCCCCAGGAGCAGAGCGCGGACCGGCTGGGGGCCGGAGAAGAGCGTGAGTTCCCGCCGACCAGAGCCGAGGTAGTAGAGCGTGTCGAGGGAAAGCGGCTGGCCGTCGACCGAGAACGCACCCTGCAGCGGTACGAGGGCGTGTTCGAAGCCCGAGGCCAGGGGAAGCACCAGGCGCCGCTCCGGCTCTCCCGCGATATCTGCGCCCAGGATCGGCGAAAACGTGCGCGCAGGGGAGCCCACGCCGCTCAACCCGCCCAGGAGTATCGTGGCCCGCCCGCCCTCCAGCTCGAGCACGGGAAGCGCGCGATGCTGGTCGAACGTCGGGCCGATGTCGCGGCTGCCTTCCGGCAGAGCCACCCAGAGTTGGAGGCCCCTGAGACGCCCCACGTTCCGAGGCGGCGTTTCCTCCGAGTGCGCGATACCCCTTCCGGCCGTCATCAGGTTCAGCACGCCGGGGCCGGCGGCGCCCTCCAGCCCCAGGCTGTCCTTGTGGAGCACGTCGCCGTCGAGCAGCCAGGAGACGGTCTGGAGGCCGAGGTGGGGGTGGGGCGCGACGTCCATCGGCTTGCCCGAGGAGAACGTGAGCGGACCGTAGGAGTCGAGGAAACACCACGGCCCGACCAGCCGGCGCTGGCTGCGCGGCAGCAGACGCCGGATGGCAAGACCGCCCAGATCCGTCAGGCGGCCCGGCAGCGCCTCGAGCATGGGTGCCGCGGCGGGTTCGCTGAGGCACGTTTCGGCGGTGGTGGTCCGAGCGAGATTGGACATGCCCGCCTCACACCAGCCGAGTCTGGATGTCGACCCTGGAGGTCAGGGTGCGGTGCACCGGGCATTTGTTGGCGATTTCCAGGAGCCGCGCCCGCTGCTCCTCGCTGAGCGGTCCGACCAGACGGACCTCGCGGTCGATGTGGTCGAGCTGCGCCGGCTGCGTCTCGCAGGATTCGCAGTCGGCCGCGTGCACCTTCGAGTGGCGCAACGTGACGGTGACGCTCTCGAGCGGCCACTGCTTGCGCCGCGCGTACATGCCGACGGTAATCGACGTGCACGAGCCGAGGGCTGCCAGAAGGAGGTCGTAGGGGCTGGCCCCCGTGTCGGTTCCACCCTCCGAGACGGGCTCGTCGCCGAGGAGCCGGTGGCGTCCCGCGGTGATCTCCTGCGCGAAGCCGGCGGCGCTGCCGCTGACCATTACAACTGACATGTGATTTCCTTCTAATCGTCCGCGACCAGCTCCCGCCCCCAGCGCTCGATCGCAGCTGCCACTTGCTCGAAGGCGCGTCCTTTGGAAGTGAGGGTGTACTGCACTCGCACGGGGGGGCCAGCCTGGACGTCACGCGCGACCACCCTCCGCGCCTCCAGCTCCTTGAGTCGCGCCGACAAGGTCTTGGCCCCAACGCCGTGCGTGCGCTCCTCGATCTCGCTGAAGCGCAAGGGGCCGTTCTGGAGCAGGCTCAGGATCAGCCCCGTCCAGGGGCGTGCGAGCAGGTCCACCGCGTTCTGGAAGGCCCGACAGTGAGGGTCGATCCGCTTGCTCATCCTGCCCGCATTGTATCGCGAATGCCTTTCCAGAAGAAAGCCCCTTGACACGCGATACCGTCGTGCCTATCATGGTATCTAGAAGGAAGTAACTGCTCCTGGGGAAGCCCATGGGCACGGGAGGTTGATATGAGCATCGGACTCTTGATCTTGCGTCTGGTGGTCGGGCTGAGCCTGGCCGCGCACGGCGCGCAGAAGCTGTTCGGGTGGTTCGGTGGCTACGGCATTGCGGGCACCGGACAGTTCCTGGAGCAGTTGGGCTTCCGGCCAGGCCGGGTGCATGCCGCCCAGGCGGGACTCGCCGAGGTGCTTGGCGGGCTGTTCCTGGCCGCCGGCTTTCTGACGCCCGCCGCTGCCGCCGCCGTCGTGGCCGTGATGCTGGTGGCGGCAGTGAGCGTCCACGTCAAGAGCGGCTTCTTCGCCCACAACGGCGGCTACGAGTACACGTTGGTGCTGGGAGGAGCGGCTCTCGCGTTGGCGTTCACCGGGCCCGGTGCGTTCTCGCTCGATCAGGCCCTTGGTATCTCCTGGTCCGGCGAGATCGGGGGCCTCGTCGCCCTGGCCGCGGGTCTGATCGGCGGCGCCGTGCCGCTGGCCGCTCGAAAGACGGCCCCGGCGTCGCCCGCGCAGAACGCCGCCTGAGGCGCTCGGCATCCGCGGTGGTCGACACCGGCGCGCTGCTGCGTCGGTCGTGATCTACTGTATCCATCGGTGGAGTATCAAGTTGACTGAGGAGACGCGAGCGAGTCAGCGACTTGTCCTGGTGGATTCGCACACGCACATCGACATGCCGCAGTTCGATGCGGACCGGAACGAGGTGGTGGCGCGCGCGCGGGAGGCCGGCCTGCGCGAGATGCTGATCGTCGGGGGAGTGGATGGGGAGGAGGGCCATCGCCGCGCCCTCCGGGTGGCGGAGTCGCTCGGGCTGCCGGCCTCGGCCGGCGTCCACCCGCACGAAGCGAAGCTGGCCGACGAAGCTGTCTACGACGAGCTTCGGGGCCTGGCCAAGGACCGCCGCATCGTGGCCGTCGGGGAGATCGGCCTGGACTTCCACTACGACTACTCGCCGCGGCCGGTCCAACGCGAGGCCTTCCGGCGGCAGGTCCGACTGGCCCGCGAGGTCGGCCTGCCCGTCATCATCCATACCCGCGAGGCCGACCAGGAGACGGCGGCCCTCCTCGAGGAGGAGGGCGCCGGTGAGGCTGGGGGAGGGATCCACTGCTTTACCGGCGGCCACGAGCTGGCCCGCCGGGCCCTCGCCCTCGGCTTCTACATCTCGTTCTCCGGCATCGGGGCCTTCCCACGGTCCGAGGTGGTCCCGGCAGTGGCTAAGGAGGTGCCGCGGGACCGCCTGCTCGTCGAGACGGACGCGCCTTTCCTGGCGCCACCGCCCTACCGCGGCCGGCGCAACGAGCCGGCTTTCGTGGTCGAGGTGGCCCGGAAGGTGGCCGCTCTCAGGGGGACGAGCCTCGACGACGTGGCGGCGGCTGCGGGCGAAAACTACGCTCGGCTCTTCCGTCGGTGACGTTTGACAACGCCCCGGGAATCCGTCACTTTACCCCAACGTCCGGTCCGGACGGCCCTAATTCAAGCACTATCGAGCATGGCAGAGAGCTCATTCGACGTCGTCAGCAGTGTGGACCTGCAGGAAGTCAAGAACGCCATGGCCCAGGCCATGAAGGAAATTTCCACGCGATACGACCTCAAGAACTCGAACTCGACGATCGAGCTTCAGGGGGAGGAGGTCGTCCTGGCCTCCGCCGACGACTTCAAGCTGAAGGCCATCCGCGACGTGCTGGAAACGCGTCTGGTCAAGCGCAGCGTGCCCCTGAAGGCCCTGTCCTACGGCACGGTCGAGAAGGCGTTCGGGGGGACCGTGCGGCAGAAGGTCTCGCTCCAGAAAGGGATTCCCTCCGAGAAGGCCCGGGAGATCGTCAAGGCCATCAAGGGGGCCAAGATCAAGGTGCAGGCCGCCATCCAGGGCGACCAGGTGCGTGTATCCGGCAAGAACCGGGACGATCTGCAGGCGGTGATCCAGCTGCTGAAGGGGACCGACCTGGGCATCGACATGCAGTTCACCAACTACAGGTAGGGTTCCCTTGGCATCGCCGGATCCCGTGGGACGGGGAAGCGTAGCGGGCCTCAAGGAGATCGTCGCCCTCGTGGAGGACGACCTCGCCCGGGTGGAGGCGCTCTTCCAGGAGCAGGTGCTCTCCGACGTGGGCCTCGTGGCCGAGATCGGCCGCTACATCCAGCAGGGGGGCGGGAAGCGCATCCGGCCCGCGCTCCTCCTGCTGGGAAGCCGGCTCTGCGGGTACCGCGGGGACCGCGGAGTCCTCCTCGCCGCCGTGGTGGAGTTCATCCACACCGCGACCCTCCTCCACGACGACATCATCGACGAGGCCACCGTCCGCCGCGGCCGGCGCAGCGTCAACAGCCGCTGGGGGAACGACATCACCGTCCTCCTCGGCGACTTCCTCTACACCAAGTCCATGGCCATGGCCCTCTCCCAGGAGAACCTGCCCATCCTGCGCCTCCTCTCCGACGTGACCCTGCGCATGATCGAGGGAGAGATCCTCGAGATCGAGCGCAACGGCAACCTCGACGTGACCGAGGCCGACCACCTCGACATCATCCGCCGCAAGACCGCCGACCTCTTCGCGGCCTGCATGCGCATCGGAGCGATCCTGGGCGCGGTGGGAGACGAGCGGGAGAAGGCGCTCCACAGCTACGGCTCGAACCTCGGGATCTGCTTCCAGATGGTGGACGACCTGCTCGACTTCACCGCCGAGGAGAAGACGCTCGGGAAGCCGGTGGCCAACGACCTGCGGGAGGGCAAGGTCACTCTTCCCATGATCCTCCTGCTCCGCAAGGCGGGGCGGCCGGGGATCGAGAAGATCGGGACCGTGCTGGCCGACCGGGGCTTCGGCCGGGTGTCGCGCGAGGAGATCGTGCGCCTCGCCCGCGAGCACGGCGCCCTCGACGAGGCGCAGGCCCTGGCCGAGACCTACGCGGAGAAGGCCCGCCGCGACCTGGCGGTGTTCGACCGGTCCCCCTACCGCGAGGCCCTCGAGGTGCTGCCCGACTTCATCCTCGCCCGCGACCACTAGACCCCCGCCGATGCCGGCTCCGAGGTACGCCGGACCGGGTTCCGCCCGCGCGGGGTTTAGCGCCCGCTCCCTGCGGATCGAGGCGCTCCTTGCCCTCCTGATCGTGACCCTCCTGCTGGCGACCCAGATCCTCGAGGGACGAGCCGCCCTCGCCTGGACGCGCTACCACGCCGAGCAGGCGCCGCTCGCGCGCCGCCCCGGCGAGCACACGCGGCAGGCCGGCTACTGGGCCGCCCAGGCCGTCGAGTTGTTGGCCCCGCTCCCGGAGGGGGCGGATGCGGCCCGCCTGGCGCTGGGCCTTGGCCAGTCTATCGAGCCCCGCGACCATGCTGCCGCCCTCACCCTCTACACGCAGGTCCGCGCCGCTCTCGAACGGGTCCGCGGGTCACGCTGGCGAGGACTTGGCCTCGGCGGCCTGGCCGCCGAAGCCGCCCGCCTCGCGGAGGCGGCCCCCAGCGCGGGCCGAACGAGCGTCCGTGAGCGGGTCGCCGGGAAAGTCCACGGCCGAGGCGGTGAAGCGGCTGGCGCGCCTGCGCGAGCAGGTGAGGCGCCACGAGCACCTCTACTACGTCCGGAACGCCCCCGAGATCACGGACCAGGAGTACGACCGGCTCGAGCGGGAGCTCCGGGACCTGGAAGGGCAGTTCCCCGATCTCGTCACCTCCGACAGCCCCACTCGGCGCGTGGGGGAGACGCCCTCCGAGGAGTTCCCGAGCTTCACCCACCGCGTTCCCATGCTCAGCCTCGACAACACGTACAGCGAGGACGAGCTGCGCGAGTTCGAGGAGCGGATCTTCCGCATCGTGGGCGCCCGGGAGATGGTCTACACGGCGGAGCTGAAGATCGACGGCCTCTCGATGGCGCTGCACTACGAGAGGGGCCGCCTGGTGCGAGGGGTGACCCGGGGCGACGGAGTGCGCGGCGATGACGTGACCCCCAACGTGCGCGCCATCAAGTCGGTCCCGCTCGTGCTCCAGGGGCCGGACGTGCCCGACGAGCTGGAGGTCCGCGGCGAGGTCTATCTCCCGCGCACGCGCTTCGACGCGATCAACCGCGAGCGGGAGGAGGCCGAGGAGGAGCCGTTTGCGAACCCGCGCAACGCGGCCGCGGGGACCATGAAGAGCCTGGACGCGAAGATCGCGGCCGGCCGCGGCCTCGACATCTACCTCTACGCCATCGCCCACGTGAAGGGGGCCCCGATCAGGAGCCAGTGGGAGGCCCTCGAGCGGATGCGCTCCTGGGGCCTCAAGACCAACCCGACCTCGCGTCGCTGCCACGGCCTGGCCGAGGTGCTCGCCTTCTGCGGCGAGTGGCGGGAGAAGCGGGACGGACTCGAGTACGAGATCGACGGGGTGGTCGTGAAGGTGGACGACCACGCGCTGCAGCAGGAGCTGGGCTTCACGTCCAAGTTCCCTCGGTGGGCCATCGCCTTCAAGTATCCCGCCCGGCAGGCGGCGACGGTGGTCCGGCGGATCGACGTCCAGGTGGGGCGCACCGGCAAGCTCACGCCGGTCGCGAACCTCGATCCCGTCTTCCTGGCGGGATCGACGGTCAGCCGGGCGACCCTCCACAACGAAGAGGAAGTGGCCCGGAAGGACGTGCGGGTGGGCGACACCGTGCTGATCGAGAAGGGCGGCGACGTGATCCCCAAGGTGGTGCGGGTGGTCGAGGAGAAGCGCCCGCCGGCCACGACGCCCTGGGCACCGCCCGACCACTGCCCGGTCTGCGGCACCCGGGCGGTGAAGGCGGAGGGCGAGGTGGATCGTCGCTGCCCCAACGCCTCCTGCCCGGCCCAGATCGAGGAGCGCCTCAAGCACTTCGCCGGGCGGCAGGCCATGGACATCGAGGGGCTGGGCGACTCGCTCGTCCGGCAGCTCGTCGAGAAGGGCCTGGTCAAGGACTTCGCGGACCTGTACAGCCTCAGCCTCGACGATCTGACCGGCCTCGAGCGCATGGCGGAGAAGTCCGGCCAGAACCTCCTGGACCAGATCGCGCAGAGCAAGACCCGCGAGCTGCGGCGGCTGCTCTTCGGACTCGGGATCCGTTTCGTGGGCGAGCGGGCGGCCATGCTTCTGGCCCGGCACTTCCGCAGTCTCGAGAAACTGGCCGCGGCGTCGGTGGAGGAGATCGACGCCCTCTACGAGATCGGCCCCGTGGTCGCGGCCTCGGTGCACGACTGGTTCCAGGAGCCCGCCAACCAGAAGCTCCTGGAGCGGCTCCGGAAGGCGGGAGTGCGGACGGAAGGCCCGGCGGCGGCCGCCGGCTCGACGGCGTTCGAGGGCATGCAGTTCGTCCTGACCGGCGCCCTCGACACCATGACGCGGGACGAAGCGAAAGCCGCGATCGAAGCCCGGGGCGGGCGGGTCACCACCTCGGTCTCCAAGAAGACGGCGGCGGTGGTGGTGGGCCGGGACCCCGGCTCCAAGCGCGACAAGGCGGTGGAGCTGAAAGTCCCGGTGTGGGACGAGGCCGAGTTCCGGAAGAGGCTTGAAAGCCAGCCCTGAGACGCGGGCAGCCGGTGGACCGCCCCCGCGCGTTATACTCGTTACGGTGAGACTCGCATGACTCGCGCCGTCCTCGCTCTCGCCCTCACGCTCTTTGCCTCGGTGGGCGCCCTCGTCGGCTACGTGGCCGGCGGTGGGGGCCGGGTGGCCGCCCCGCGCGCGCCCCTGGGTTTCGGCGCTCCGCAAACCTTCGCCGACATCGTACAGCGCGTGAACCCGGCGGTCGTGCACGTGGACGTGATCGAGACCACCCGGCACACGCGGGGAGGGCTCGGGGTTCGTGGTCGACCCGAAGGGCTACATCCTCACGAACCACCACATGGTGCCGGGACCGGCCAGGATCCGCGTGCGTCTCTCGGACAAGCGCGAGTTCACGGCCCGCCTGGTGGGGGCGGATTCGAGCACGGACCTGGCCCTCCTGAAGATCGAGGCCACGGACCTGCCCACGGTCCCTCTCGGCGATTCCGACCGGGTGCGGGTGGGAGACTGGGTCTGTGCCATCGGCAATCCGCTGCATTTCGACCACACGGTGACGGTGGGGGTCGTCTCGTCGAAGGGCCGGAAGATATTCAACGCGTCCTTCGACGCCTACATCCAGACCGACGCCGCCATCAATCCCGGCAACTCGGGCGGCCCCCTCATCAACCTGGCGGGGGAGGCGGTGGGGATTAACGCGGCGGTGAGCAGCGAGGGCCAGGGCATCGGCTTCGCCGTGCCCATCAACCTCGCGCGGAGCATCCTCGACCAGCTCCGCGAGACCGGCCACGTCTCTCGCGGCTACCTCGGCATCCAGCTCCAGGAGCTCGACCCCGACCTGCAGCGGCTGGTGGGCCTGAGCGAGCCGAAGGGCGCGCTCGTGCTCGAAGTCTTGGCGGGGGGCGCGGGAGAGGCGGCCGGATTGCGGCGCTACGACGTCATCACGGGAGTGTCGGGGCAGCCCATGCAGGATGGCGACCAGCTCGTGCGCACGATCGCCGGCATCCGTCCCGGCAGCACCGTCAGCCTCTCGGTCTTCCGCGACAAGAAGACCCTGAGCCTGCCGGCCCGCCTGAGCGAGCGCTCCCCCGACGAGGCCGTGAAGACCGAGGCGCCTTCCGCCACGAAGCCGCCGGTGGTACCCGTGGGCGATGCCTTCGGGCTCGTAGTGGGCGACCCCGGACCGAAGGTCAGGGCCGAGCTGCCGGCGGACCGGATCGGAGTGCTGGTCAAGGAAATCGTGGGCCTCGATCCCGGCACCGACGCCCTCGAGGAGGGGGACGTCATCGTCGA
>WNFL01027579.1_pt2 | contig 15806 bp, 15 predicted proteins | sample 5400361 | NCBI WGS metagenome assembly WNFL01 (sample SAMN13153351, study PRJNA577476) | soil metagenome | isolation source: 40 cm soil on Douglas fir-dominated hillslope | place: USA:California | collected 2013-09-17
GGGTGCACGTCGGAAGCCACGCCGGCCACCATCTTGGTGCTCCAGGGCAGCGCGACCCAGAAGGCGATGGCCGCGGCCTCGGCGGGCGTGATGCCGAGCGCGTCCTTCTGGAAATAGAGCATCGCGATGCCGGTGATCCCGCTCGCCCCGTAGCAGAAGTAGGTGACGAGCACCGGGAGGTAGGCCAGGCGCACGTTTCCGAAGAGGCGGCGCAGGAGCCCGGGGTGCGCCGGCACCGCGGCGGCTTCCGGGGTGGTCTCGACGGGATCCGGCAGGACGGGCTCGGGCATGCGGTCAGTTTAGCGCACTGCGACCGTGCCTCACCCTTGACGCGAGCCCCTTCCGACCGTTACCGTCGGCGCCATGACCATGGCCGGCAAGGGTGTGCTCGCGTTCTGGCACGACGTGGCTCCCGGAGGTGAGGCGGAGTTCGACCAGTGGCATCTGCGCGAGCACATTCCCGAGCGGGTGGCGGTGCCGGGCTTCCTCCGCTGCCGGCGCTATGTCACCCTGGGCGAGCCGCCCCGGTACTTCTACTTCTACGAGACCGAGTCGCTGGACACCCTGCAGAGCCCGGCCTATCTGGCCCGGCTGGGTGATCCGACCCCGTGGACCAAGAAGACGCTGCCGCTGGTGCGCAACAACAAGCGCACCGCGTGCCGCCTCGTGGCGAGCGTGGGCGCGGGCCTGGGCGGGGTGATCGCGACGCTCGAGCTCGGGCCGCGGGCCGGGCACGAGGACGCGCTGCGGTCATGGCTGGCCGGCATCGCGCTCCCCGCCGCCGTCGAGTGCCCGGGCGTCACCGCCGGCCATCTGCTGGAGGGCGACGCGGGCGTGAGCACCGCGGCCAAGGGCGACGAGAAGAAGCTCCTCGCCACTCCCGACGCGCTGGTGCGCTGGGTCGTGCTCGTCGAGGGCATCGACCCCGCCGCGATCGAGTCCACCGGCCGGGACCTGCTCGGCGCGGACGCCCTCGCCCGCCACGGCGCCACCGGCGACGTCACGCGCGGGTTCTACCGCCTGCAGCTCGCGTCCGGCAAGTAGCCGGGCGCGCGGCTCGTCGGATCGAGCCGTGATCTACGCGAAGGCGTTCTTCGATCTCCAGCTCCGGTTCGCCGAGAGGGTCTCGCTCCTGTCGGGACTGCCGCTGGCCCGCGCGCTGCTGGAGTGCACCAACCTCTACATCCGGTTCGGCCTGGGGCACGGCTTCGATCCGGCGCATCCGACCTGGCAGGAGTACCTGGCCGGTCTCCGCGACGCGCGCGATATCGGCGAGTGGACGTATGGCTTCTACTCGCGCCGGCCCGACGCGATGGCCGCGCCATCGGTCGTGGCCACCTTCGGCTGCTTCGCCTACGCCCGGCCGAGCGGTGAGCGGATCCGCCTGCACTTCGAGAACGCCGAGCCGGATGGGCAGTCCCCGCTGGCCATCGAGCGCGTCCCGCGGCGAACCGCCGAGCTCGCCGCCCTCTTCGAGCACGTGAAGCGCTCCCCGGACCCGGCGCCGCGGGTCCGGGGCGTGTCGTGGCTCTACAATCTCGAGGCGTATCGTCGACTGTTTCCGGGCTCGTACGTGGCGACGGCCCACCCGGTCACCGATCGATTCCAGCACATGCCGCTCTGGGGGCAGTTCGTGGACCGGCATGGCGGCATCAAGGAGCGCATCGCGGGGCAGTTCCTGGAGCGGCTCGAGCGCCAGTCGAGCCGTGACGGCCTCGACCGCTGCTTCCCCCTTCAGCCGCTCTCGGTCGAGGCGCCGGCGCAGGACTTCTACGACTTCTACCGGATCTAGCCGCCCAGGGCGGGCCGGCGCGTGTGCCAGTCGGTGGCCTGCTGGTACGCGTGGCCGAGGCGCAGCACGGTCGCCTCGTCGAAGGGACGGCCCACCAGCTGGAAGGCCAGCGGGAGCCCGGCGCGCGAGAAGCCGCACGGCAGGCTCAGCGCGGGCAGGCCGAGGCCATTGAAGGGGCGCGTGAGCCGGGAGAAGCGGCCCTGCCGCACGATGATCTCCTCGAGCGGGCCCTCCAGCGCGGCGGCGAGCGGGGGCGCGGGCTCCGGGATGACCGGGGCGGCGAGCACGTCCACCTCGGCCCAGACGTCGCGCGAGAAGGCACGGGCCAGGCGCGCGCGCAGGCGGAGCGCCTGGAGGTAGTCGTAGGCGGGCACCCGCAGCCCCAGCTCGAGGCGCGCCCGCGTGAAGGCGGCCAGCTCGTGCGGCTTTTCCCGGAGCAGGCCCGCGTGGAGCGCGGCCGACTCGCTGCGCGAGATGATGCTGGTCACGTCGTTCATCACCTGCGGATCGGGCAGGCGCACCTCCGTCACGCGCGCGCCGAGCGAGGCGAGCGTGGCGACCGCGGCCCGCACGCCCGCCTCCATCTCCGGGTCGATCCCCTGGAAGAAGAAGTTCTCGGGGACGCCGACCCGCAGCGGGCCGACGGGCGTGTCGAGCGCCGCGAGATAGTCGGGCACCGGCCGCGGGCTCGCGGTGGCGTCGAGCGGGTCCGGGCCCGCCATCGCCTGCAGCATGAGCGCGCAGTCCTGCGCGGTGCGCGCCATCGGCCCGAGGTGATCGTTCGACCAGGAGAGCGCCATGCCGCCCGCGCGGCTCACCCGGCCATAGGTCGGCTTGAGTCCGGCGACGCCGCAGGCCGCCGCGGGCAGGCGGATCGATCCGCCGGTGTCGGTGCCGATCGCGCCGTACGCGAGCCCCGCGGCCACCGCCACACCCGATCCGCTCGACGAGCCGCCCGTGCAGCGCTCGGGGTTCCACGGGTTGCGGGCGTGGCCGTGATGCGGGTTGTCGCCGAGGGCCCCCATGGCGAGCTCGGTCATGTTGAGCTTGCCGAGGGTGACCGCGCCCGCGCCGACGAGCCGGGCCACCGCGGTGCAGTCGTGCTCGGCGGTGAAGTACCGGGCGGTCCGGGTGCCGCAGGAGGTGGGCAGCCCCTGGATGAAGCAGAGATCCTTGAACGCCATCGGCACGCCGTGGAGCGGGCCGCGCGCCTCGTGTCGCCCCGCCGCCTCCCGCCGCCGGGCGGCGTCGAGCGCCCCCTCGGCGTCCACCGTGATGAAGGCGCGCAGCCGCCCGTCGAGCCGCTCGACCCGCGCCAGGCACTCACGGGTGGCCTCGACCGGCGAGACCTTGCCGGCGCGGATGGCGGCGGCCAGGGCCGCGACGGTCGGGAAGTCGGTCAGGTCGCGGCTCCGGGCGGCTCGGGAGACTCGAGGGCGGCGATGAAGCGCGCCGGCTCCTCGGCCAGGGAGAGCTCGCCGGCGAGGCGCTCGATGAGGCCGAGGAGGTCGGCCAGCTCGGCCTGCTGGAACTTGTTCGTGTTCTCGCTCATGCCGGGAGGATACAATGACCCGCGCTCAAGGGCAGCACGGATCCAGAGAGGAGAACACCATGCGGAGAATGCGGACTGTCTCGTGGCTGATGCTCGGCCTGGCCGGCCTGCTCGTGTCGGTGGCCCCGGCGGCGGCCCAGAAGAAGACGCTGGTCGTGGCCCTGAACCAGGACCCCGACCTCCTGGACCCGACCTTGTCGCGGACCTACGTCGGCCGCATCATCTTCGCGCACATGTGCGAGAAGCTCTACGAGATCGACGAGACCCTCCGCATCTCGCCCCAGCTCGCCGCCGCGCTGCCCACCATCTCGGACGCGGGCAAGACGGTCACCATCAAGCTCCGGAGCGGCGTCAAGTTCAACGACGGCACCGCGATGAACGCGGAGGCGGTGAAGTTCTCCCTCGACCGCCACCGCGAGATGAAGGGCTCCAACCGGCGCAGCGAGCTCGAGCCGGTCAACGCGGTCGAGGTGGTGGACCCGCTGACGATCCGCCTCCGGCTCAAGAGCGCCTTCGCCCCCCTGGTGGCCACCCTGGCCGACCGCTCCGGCATGCCGGTCTCCCCCGCCGCGGTCAACAAGCTCGGCGATAAGTTCGCCACCGCGCCGGTGTGCGTGGGGCCGTGGTCCTTCGTGGAGCGCGTGCCGCAGGACCGCATCGTGCTCGAGAAGTCCACCCACTACTTCGATCCCGGCCAGGCGCACTTCGACCGGCTCGTGTTCCGCATCATCCCCGACGACAACGTGCGGGTGGCCAACCTCCGCTCGGGCGACATCGACGTCATGCACCTGGTGGCCCCGACCGACTCGGTGAACCTCAGGAAGGAAGGGCGCTTCGAGGTCGCGAGCGTCACCGGCCTCGGCTACACCGGCGTCACGATCAACCAGCGCAACAAGACCGGCAAGACCCAGCCGCCCGGTGACCTGGGCACCCCGCTCGCCAACGACCCCCGGGTGCGCGAGGCCTTCGACCTCAGCATCGACCGGGAAGCCCTCAACCAGGTGGTGTGGGACGGCCAGTACACGCCCGGCTGCAGCCCGATCTCCCCGGTGAGCCCGTTCTACGACAAGAGCCGCAAGTGCCCGGGCCGCGATGTGGCGAAGGCCAAGCAGCTCCTCGCCGCGGCCGGCTTCCCCAACGGCTACAGCTTCGAGCTCACGATCGTGAACGACCCGCAGCAGCGCCGCTTCGGCGAGGTGATCCAGGGCATGGCGCGCGAGGCCGGCTTCAACATCTCGCTGCGCCCGTCGGAGTTCGCCTCCGCCCTCACCGACGACGACAACGGCAAGCTCCAGGCCTTCGCGATCGGCTGGAGCGGGCGCGTGGATCCGGACGGCAACATGCACCAGTTCCACACCTGCGGCGGCAGCCTCAACACCACCCTGGTCTGCGACGAGACGATCGACGCGCTGCTGAACAAGGCGCGCGAGATCAGCGACCAGGGGGAGCGCGCCAAGCTCTACCGGGAGGCCATCGCCAAGATCACGGGCGGGCGGCGCAACGTCCTGTACATCTATCACCTGAACTATATCGTCGCGTACCCGAAGAACCTCAAGGGCTACAAGGCGGTACCGGACGGGCTGATCCGCATCAAGGGCACGTCCTGGAACTAGCGTAGCCCGGTGGCCGAATTCCTGGTCCGGCGGGTCGCGATCTCGATCGTGACCCTGTTCGTGATCAGCCTCATCGTCTTCACCGGGGTGCGGATGATCCCCGGCGACCCGGCCCGGGTCATGGGCGGCACCGACGCCGACGCGGCCGGGCTCGCCGAGATCCGCCAGAAGTACGGGCTCGACGATCCGATCCCGCTCCAGTACCTCCGCTGGATCGGCCTCGCGCTCCGGGGCGACCTCGGCGAGTCCATCCGCACCCGCGAATCGGTGGTCTGGACCGTCGCCCGCAAGCTGCCCATCACGATGGAATTGGCCGGCCTCTCCCTCCTGATCGCGCTGGCCATCGCGATCCCCGCCGGGGTCTTCTCGGCCGCGCGCCGCAACACGGTGTGGGATCTGCTGGCCAACGCGGTCTCGCTCTGCGGCCTCTCGGTGCCGAGCTTCTGGCTCGGCATCATGCTGATCCTCTTCCTCTCGGTGCGCCTGCACTGGCTCCCCGCCTCCGGGTTCATCCCGCTCTGGGAGAGCCCGCTCGGCAACCTCCAGCGGATGATCATGCCCGCCTTCGTGCTGGGGGCCGGCCTCGCCGCGGTGCTGATGCGCCAGACCCGCAACAGCATGATCGAGATCCTGAGCGCGGACTACATCCGCACCGCGTGGAGCAAGGGCCTGGCCGGCCGCGCGGTCATCTTCCGCCACGCCTTCCGCAACGGGCTCATCCCGGTCGTCACGATCCTGGGGCTGCAGACCGGCGCCCTCATGGGCGGCGCGGTCGTCACCGAGCAGATCTTCGTGGTGCCCGGGTTCGGCCGGCTGATCGTGGAGGCGGTGTTCACCCGCGACTACCCGCTCGTGCAGGGCGTGGTGTTGATCACCGCGTCGGTCTACGTCTTCGTCAACCTGCTGGTCGACGTCTCCTATTCCCTGCTGAACCCCCGGATCCGCATCGGAGGCGCCGCCGGTGGCGGCTAGCTCGGGCGGCCGGCTCTGGCGCCGGCTGTGGCGCCGACCGCCCGCGGTGGCGGGCGCGGTCGTCGTGCTCTTCTTCGTCGTGCTCGCGGTGGGCGCGCCGTGGATCGCGACCTCCGACCCGCAGCGCTCCGACTACGGCAAGATCCGGAAGGCGCCCACCGCGGCCAACCCGTTCGGCACCGACGACCTCGGGCGCGACACCTTCTCGCGCGTGGTGTGGGGCACGCGCATCTCCATGCAGGCCGGGGTGTTCTCGATCCTGCTCGCGATCGCCATCGGCGTGCCCGCCGGCCTCATGGCCGGCTCCCGGCGCGGCGCGATCGACCAGCTCATCATGCGCCTGACCGACGCGTGGCTGGCCTTCCCGTTCCTCATCCTGGCCATCGGTCTCGTGACCATCATGGGCGCCTCGCTCACCAACGCGACGGTGGCCATCGGGCTCGCGGCCACCCCCACCTATATCCGCCTCACGCGCGGGCTTGTGCTCTCCACCCAGGAGGAGGACTACGTACAGGCCGCGCGGGCGCTCGGCGCGGGCGGCCTGCGCACCATCCTGCGCCACATCCTGCCCAACATCACGAGCGCGCTCCTGGTGCAGGCCACCGTGTCGATCCCGGCCGCGATCATCGCCGAGGCGATTCTCTCGTTCCTGGGCCTGGGCGTGCAGCCGCCGACGCCGAGCTGGGGCACCATGCTGGCCACCGCCCAGCAGTTCCTGGAGACCGCCCCGTGGATGGCGTGGTGGCCGGGCCTGGCCATCTTCTCGCTGACGCTCTCGTTCAACCTCGCGGGCGACGGCCTCCGCGACCTGCTCGACCCGAAGGACTACTAGAGGGCCCTAGCTCGCGGGCGCGAGCAGCGCGGTCAGATCGCGCACGTCCTTCACCGTCTCGGCCTGGTCCACGAGGCGGACAACCTCGCGAGCCCGCTCGGCGCCGAGGGGGGCCGACGCGAGCCCGACGAACTTCTCCACGACCTCCTCGCTCGGCACCGGATCCGCGAAGTCCCCGCGGACCACGGTCGTGGAGTCGCTCAGCGTGCGCCCGTCCTTCAGCACGACCTCGACGCGCGCGGTCGGGTAGTCGACGGCGCGCGGCGACATCCGCGGGTCCACGCGCACCTCCACTCTCGCGGCCAGCGTCCGGATCCGCGGGTCGGAGAGCGCGGGCTCCACGAACGCGGAGACGTCGGCCCGCTCCAGCACGAGCGCGGCCGCCACCGCGTACGGGATCGAGAACTTCGCGCCCAGCATGGAGGTGGGCGCGGGCTCGGCCATGCGCGGGCCGAACGGGATCGTGGTCACGACCACCCGCTCGACCTGGGCGGCCGCGAGGCGCTCCGCCTTCGCCATCGCGAGCAGGGCGTCGAGCGCGAAGTGGTTGTAGCGGCAGCACGCGTAGAGCTTGAAGTAGTTCTGCTCGATGCGCAGCGGCCCGCCGAGGCCGTCGAGCGCGCGCTCGGGCTCGAAGCGGTCGGCCAGGATCGTGCCGTAGACGTCGCTCGGCGCGTCGGCGAGCCCGGTGAACCCCGCGCGATGGAGGTCCACCGCGAGAATGCCTTCGAGCCCGGAGCGGCCCGGATAGGCGTTGCGGATCGTGACCCCCTCGAGCGCGGTGGTCCAGGTATTGGCCGGGCTCATGCTCGCGGAGAGATTGATCACCGACCGCACGCCCGCGGCGTCGAGGCCGGCCAGCTTGGCCACCGCCACCGCGGTGCCGATGGTGCCCCAGGTCCCGTGGGAGTGGACGTTGGGCCGGGGCGTCGTCGCGCCGCCGAGCCGCGAGCAGACCTCGTAGCCGGCGATGATGCTCTCGAGCAGCCGCCCGCCGTCCGTACCGAGATCCTCGGCCACTGCGAGCGCGCCGGGAATCACGTGAATGGCCGGATGGCCGCCGCCCAGGCGGCTCCCCTCGTCCACCTCGAGCGCGACCCCCGCGGTCGCGTTCACGAACGTCGCGAGGAGCGGATCCGCCTTGCCCGCGTGGCCCACCAGCGTGGCGGTGGCGCGCGAGCGGCGCTCGTGCATGGCCTGGGCGAGGCGACGGTTCTCGGGCTGCGCGCTGCCCGCGGCCATCGCGCCGAGCGTGTCGAGCAGCACGAGCCGGGCCGCGCGCGCCGCTGCGTCGCTCAGCCGGTCGGCGGAGATACCCTCGACGAAGGCGGCGAGCCGGTCGAGGTAGTCCGCCATCGCGGGCGCCCTACCCCGCGCCGCCCGCGATGGGCGCCACCGGCCCCGTGCGCGCCAGGTACCGGCCGTAGCCCGGCTTCTGCTCGAGCCGGCCCTGGTTCAGCAGCACCTGCCCGCGCAGCACGGTCATCCACGGCCGCCCCTTCGACTTCCACCCCTCGTAGAGCGTCCAGCCCGCGACCCCGTGATGGTCCGCGACCTGGATGGTCCCGTCCGCGTCGGGGTCGATGATGGTGAGATCGGCGTCGGCGCCGACCCGGATCGCCCCCTTTCGTGGATACAGCCCGAAGATCCGGGCGGGATTCTCGGCCATCACCCGCGCCAGCCACGTCACCGGCATTCCGCGCTTGACCACGCCCTCGCTCCACATCAGCGGCAGCAGTGTCTCGATCGACGGGCTGCCGAAGGGAATCGGGTTGCCCTTGCCGTCCACGAAGATGTTCTTCCAGCCGGGCTCCTTCAGCTCCTTGCGGCGCGGCGAGTGGTCGCTGGCCACGGTGGCGATGTAGCCCTCGCGGCTGCCGCCCCAGAGCGCGTCGCCGTCGCCGCCGCCCACCGGCCGCAGCGGCGGCCCGATCTTGGCGAGCGGGCCCCACGACTCCATCTCCTTCTCGGTGAGCAGCAGGTACTGGGGACACGTCTCGGTCCACACCCGCTGGCCGCGGGCCTGCGCCGCCTTGATCCGCTCGAGCCCACCCTTGGTCGAGAGGTGCACGACGTAGACCGGGCACTTGGTCATCTCGCCGATGAGGATGGCGCGGTTGATCGCCTCCTCCTCGGTCCACGGGGGGCACGTGGCCGGGAAGTCGGTGGGCTTCACCTTCCCCGCCGCGATCGACTTGTTCTCGAGGTGGTAGAGGATGTCGCCGTTCTCGCAGTGGAGCTGGCAGATCCCGCCCAGCGCGGCGATCTTCTCCATGACCTGGGCGATGAACTCGTCCGAGCACATGCGGTTCGGGCGCCGCTTGTAGGTCATGAAGATCTTGTAGGACGTCACGCCCTGCTCGAAGGCCTCGGCCAGCCCGTCCAGAATGTACGGCTGGTTGTTCAGGATGAAGTGGAAGCCGAAGTCGATCACCGCTTGCGAGCCCGCCTCGTCGCGCAGGCGCTTGAGGGCCTGCGGCAGCGTCTCCCGCGCCTGGTCGTCGTACTCCACGAACGACAGCAGCGTGGTGAGGCCGGCGTGCGCGGCCGCCACCGGGCCGGTGTGCCAGTCGTCATACACCGCGCCCAGGTGAACGTGGCAGTCGATGAGCCCGGGCAGCACGTACTTGCCGGTAGCGTCGATGGTGCGCTCCGCGGGTGGCAGCATCGACTCCGCGCCCAGCGCGACGATCCGCCCGTCGCTCACGCCCACCGCGGTCTCCAGCACCTCGTTCGGGGTGACGACGCGCCCGCCGCGCACCAGCAGGTCGAGACCCTTGGCCGCCATCGCTAGCTCCGCCGCGGCGTGGGCTGGGTCAGCAGCCCGTAGTGCTCGGGGTGCCGGCGGCCGAGGAAGTCCCACCGCTTGCGCGCCGGGACCATCTGGTCGAGGTCGATCCGGGCCGCGATCAGCTCGTCGCCGGTGGTGGCGGCCTTGGCCACCACCTGCCCCATCGGGTTCACGATGCACGAGCCGCCGATGAGCTCCATGCCGTCCTCGACGCCGGCCTTGGCGATGCCGACCACGAAGAGGTTGTTCTGGTAGGCGCCCGCGCGCAGGCACAGCTCGTTGAGATCGAGGGCCAGCGGGGAGAGCGGCGTGTTGTAGCCGATCAGCACGATCTCCGCGCCGAGCAGGCCGAGGCTGCGGTAGGACTCCGGGAAGCGCCGGTCCTGGCAGATCGCGATGCCGACCTTGGCGCGCGCCGCGTCGAAGACCCGATAGCCGCTATTGCCCGACTCGAAGAAGTGGGGCTCGTAGACCTGCGCGTGGCCGTCCGGCTGCTTGGCGCCCGGCAGATGAATCTTCCTGAACGTCCCCGCGAGCGTGCCGGCCTCGTCGGTGAGGAGCGCGGTGTTGAAGTAGCGGCCCCGGTCCTTCTCGCAGAAGCCCACGTGACAGGCGATGCGCGCCTCGCGCGCCCGCTGGAGCAGCGGGGCCAGCGCCTTGGGCGGCATCTCGGTCTCGAAGAACTGATCGTAGTCGTCGCGCACGCGCTTGGGGAAGTAGGTCGTGAGCGCCATCTCCGGATAGGCCAGGATCTCGACGCCTTCCACCACGGCCTGGTCGAGCAGCGCGAGCATCCGCTCGACGATCTCCTCGCGGCTCGTGCCCTCGTTGTTGGGGCCCATCTGGGCGGCGGCAACCTTGATGTGGCGTGCCATGGATCTCTCCTTTGGCACGTTAATACGTCAGCGCGGGCGGCTCCGCAAGTCGGCCAGCATCTCGATCAGCACCGCCCGGCACTGCTCGGCACTGGCCGCCTCGCGCGGGAAGGCGATCCGGCACCCGTGCAGCCCGTCGGAGGCCCGGACCCGCAGCTTGAAGCCGAGGCGGTCCACCGCAACCATCTCGGCCGCCTCCGCGGCCAGGCCACCGAGCGTGCGCGCGTAGAGGACGAGCGCGTCCGCGTGGTCGCGGTTCATATGCTCGATGATCCCGGGGGCCGCGTCGGCCAGCGGATCGGGACGCGCCGCCTCGTAGCCGGAAACCGTGAGCCAGTCCATCGCGCCGAAGCCGCCGACGAAGTAGACGTCGGCGACGTCGAGGCGCCAGAACGCGAAGTCGTCGAAGTCCACCCAGTGCACCGCGTTCGGGTGGCGCGCGAGGTAGGCGTCGCGCGCGGCGGGCCGCTCGCCCGCCTCGAGGCGGCGGGCCGCGCCCATGAGGGTGACCCGCGCGAGCGCCAGCGGGTCGTCGCCGGGCTGGGCCACGAGCAGGCTCGCGCGAGGATCGGCCGCCAGGTTCTGGGTGTGCATCGCGAGCGTGCTGATGAGCACGAGCGGCCGGCCGCGCTCGTCGGGCGCGTAGGGCATGATCGAGACGAACGGGTGGCCCGGGTGACGCCGCGAGAGCGTGCCGAGCGTGCCGGTGCGCCCCAGGTGGACGAGGGTGCGCGCCTGCTCGGCGAACGCGGGCTCGGGCGCGCCCGGTCCCGCCGGCCCCCCGCCCTGGCCGTGGCGGCTCATGCGGGCACGCGCGCGAGCCGCTCGGCGAGGCGCCCCGCGCTCGGCGCCACGAAGACGGCCAGCGGCGCCTCCCGGTTGCGCACGGTCAGCTCGTGGCGCGCGTGGTCGGAAACGTCGAGCCCCGCCTGGACCGCGACTTCCTCCGAGAGCACCAGCTCGCACGCGTACTCCTTCGTCAGGGCCTCCAGGCGGGCCGCGACGTGCACGGTGTCGCCCACCGCGGTCAGGTACGTCGTGGACGCGTAGCCCATCTGGCCGACGACGGCGGGCCCGGTGTGAATGCCGATCCCGAGGCGCAGCGCGGTGTCGAGATCGTCGGCGAGGACCCGGCTCAGCTCCTGCACGCGGGCGACCATCGCGGCCGCGGCACGGACCGCCTGGCGGGAGCCCTCTTCGGGTCCCCGGCCGTCCACCCCGAAGAGCGCCATGACCCCGTCCCCCGTGAACTGGTTGACGATGCCGCCCGCATCCGTGATCGCGCCACCGACCGCCTCGAAGTAGCGGTTCAGGATGAAGACCACGTCGTACGGGAGCTTGCGCTCGGCCAGCCGGGTGAACCCGCGCAGATCCGCGAAGAGCACCGCGATGGTCAGCTCCTCGCCGTCGCGATGCCCGGTGGGGAGCGCCTCGGCCGGGCCCGCCCCGGCGGGCACGAGCGGCACCACCGCGAGATCGCGCCGGGGCCGCACCTGGCAGGCCAGGCGCACGTGGGCGGGCGCCCCCACACGCCCGAGCACACGCAGCTCGTCCATGGTGGCCCCGGGCAGGTGCTCCTCGCCACGAATCACGCGCACGCGGCACGTCGAGCACCGGCCGCGCCCTCCGCAGACCGAGGCGTGCGGGATCCCCGCGAACCGGCTCGCCTCGAGGATCGTGAACCCGGCGGGCACGAGCACCTCGCGGCCGCCCGGATACGCGACACGCACGCCCTGACGCCGGCGGATGTGCTCGCGGACCGCCCGCGCCGCCAGCACCAGCGCGATGGCCCCGAGATCGCCCCAGAAGATCGCGTACGCCACCCGGTCCAGCACCGCCCGCTGCGCCGGGCTCGGGAGCCGGGCCTCCCGGATCACCGTCTGGACGAAGCCGGGCTCGCGCGCCCGCCGGGCCACTTCCTGTCCCGCGGTGGCGAAGCCCAGCAGCGCGAGGACCGGCAGGAGCAGGAACCCGCTGTAGATCGTGCGCGCGACGCGCGGATACCACGGCCGGAGCCTCAGCCAGAAGTGCAGCCCGATGCAGCCGTGGATCCAGGCGACGGCGAGGACGACGACCTGGCGCAGGCCCGCGATCGGATTGAGCTGCCAGAGCGCGAGCACCACGAACGTGTAGGTCGTCTGCGTCCCGGCCACCTCGTGCGCCAGCCGGGTGCCCACCACGTGCCACACGAGGAGGGGCGGCACGAGCAGGCCCAGGGTGAGCTGGCTCGCTTCCCAGGCGGGCATGCGGAGCGTGCGCCGGCGGTAGAGCGCCCAGAGGGCGAGGAGGTTGTGGATGCCGAACGCGCCGTAGAGGGCGACGGTGCCCGGGAGGCTACCCCAGACGAGGACGAACCACGCCTGCCCCGCCGCCATCGCCTCGAGCGAGACGAGCCCGAGCGCGTGGTTGAGGAAGTGGGTCGTGAGGTACGTGAAGAGCACGAGGCCCGTCCAGAGGCGGATCTGCCGGACGACCGCCGCCGCTGAACGGGCCGGGGGCATGACGCGGGTCGTGCCCTAGAGCTTGCTGCGGCCGCTCAGCTTGTCGAGGAAGCCCCCGAGCACCCGGTTGAACTCCTCCGGCTGCTCGAGATTCGACAGGTGCGACGCGCGGCACAGCACGGCCAGCTCCGCGGCGGGCAGGGCCGCGTGGATCTCCCGCGCCATCTCCACCGGGGTGCCGGGGTCTTCCTCGCCCACGATCACCAGCCCGGGGCAGCGGACGTCGCGCAGCTTCTCGGTGACGCTGATCTTCGGCAGCGCGTGGCAGCAGCCGATGTAGCCGGCGGCGGGGGTGGCGCGGATCATGGCGCCCACGCGCTCCATCAGGTCCTTGCGGCGCGCGCGGAACGGCGCGGTGAACCAGCGCTCGAGCGTGGGGGCCGCCATCGGCTCCATGCCCTTGGCGCCCACCGTCTTGATGCGGTCCTCCCAGATCGCGGCGGCGCCCGGGGGGTAGCGGCTCGTGGTGTCGCAGAGGACCAGGCTCTGGATCATCGCGGGGTGCTTGAGCGCGAAGACCTGGCCGACCATGCCACCCATCGAGAGCCCCACGAAGTGGGTCTCCCGGATGCCGAGCCCGTCGAGGAGCCCCTTCAGGTCCTCGGCGAGCTGATCGAGCGTGTAGGCGCCGGCGGGCGCGCTGGTCTGGCCGTGGCCGCGCGTGTCGTAGCGCAGGACGCGGTAGCGGCTCTTGAGGGCGCGCACCTGCTCGTCCCACATGGACAGGTTGCAGGCGAGCGAGTGGCTGAACGTCACCACCGGGCCCTCGCCCTCGATCTCGTAGTTGACCTCGATGCCGTTGGCGTTGAGCTTCATGGGTCTCCCCCTCACCCTGCCCTCTCCCCTGCGGGAAGAGAGTACAACGGGTTCACTCCTGGGTGGCGGTGCTCGGGCAGATCTGGTTGTAGGGACAGTAGCGGCAGGCCTGGTACTCCGGCGTCGCCTCGAACTCGCGGTGGCGGATGCCGCGCGCGGCGTCCGCGATGGCCTCGCGGGCCTTCGCCAGATCCAGGTCGGTGGGCTTGTGCCGTCCCACCAGGCCGGATTCGAGGAAGCGCAGCTCGACCCGGCCGGGCAGCCGGCCGGTCATCTCGAACTGCGCCAGCGCGTAGATCTTGAGCTGGAGGCTCTCCCGCGCGCGCTGATCGGCCTTCTTCTGGTCGGTGACGTCGCTCGACTTGTAGTCCACGATCACGAGGCCGTCCGGCGTCTCGTCCACCCGGTCGAAGCGGCCCCGGACCCGGTCGAGGCCGAGGGTGAAGCCGAACTCGCGCTCCACGTCGGTGGGCTTCTGGCCGGAGGCCTCTTCCTCGTGGTAGAAGCGCGTCAGCGCCGCGATGCCCGCCCGCTTCCGCTGCTCCTCGTGGTCGCGGGTGAGGAAGCCCTCGTTGCGCCAGGCGTTGTCGAAGGCCCGCAGGAAGTCCTCGAGCGAGGTGTAGTTGCCCGCGGCCCGCCGGCGCAGGTAGAACTCGACCGCGTTGTGCAGCGCGTTGCCGTAGACCACCGCGTGGTGCTGGCGCAGCGGGATGCGCAGGATGTGGATGAACTGGTACTTGAGCGGGCAGGTCTGGTAGTCGTCCACCTGCCGGTGGCTCACCGCGAGCGGCTCGTCGTCCGGGATCGGGGCGAGCCCGAGCCCCGCGATCTCCGGGAGCGGCGCCTGCCGCCGCAGGCCCTCGATGGCCTGCGCCCGGAAGGGGCGCGCCGCGTCCTTCGGCAGGTCGAGCGCCTCCAGCACGAACTGGCTCACCTTCCACTTGCGCTTGCCCCCCATGTCCTCGGCGCTCGTGAGGTAGAGCCGCTCCTTGGCGCGGGTCATGCCGACGTAGAAGAGGCGCCGCTCCTCCTGCTCGTGGAAGTCGCCGGTGGGCAGCAGGTCCTTGATGAGGCCGGGTGGCATCTCGAGGGGATCGGAGCGCCGGGTGGACGGGAACTTGTTCTGCACGCAGTCCACCATGAACACGACCGGCCACTCGAGCCCCTTGGCCTTGTGCACGGTGAGCACGTGCACCGCGGGCGTCTCGGTGTCGGCCTCGGCCACCGCCGGATCGTCGCCCGCGTCCATCAGCGCGTCGAGGTGGCTCACGAACTCGCGCACGTTGTCGTACTTGAGCACCCGGGCCGCGTCCTTGACGCGGGTGAAGAACTTGCTGACGTTCTGCACCTCCTGCTCCAGCTCGGCGGGCGCCTTCGCGTAGCGGGTCATGAGCCCGGAATCCACCAGGAACTGGTAGAGCACCTCCCCGGTGGGATGCTCGCGGCCCAGCTCCATGTAGCGGCTCAGATCCGTCACCAGCCGGGCGATCGCGAGGCGGCCCTCGTCGCTCACCGCGAGCTCGGCGGGGACGTCGTGGAGCACGTCGAAGAGGTGGCGGTTCTTCCGCGTCGCGTAGGTCGCGCAGTTCGTGAGGTCCACGATCGGGACCTGGTAGACGTCGGAGGACGCCAGGTAGTGGAGGCTGACCGAGTCGTCGGTGTAGACCACGCTGCGCAGGAACGCGATGAGCAGGCGCACCTCGGGACGCCCGTAGAGGCCGGCGTTGCCCGAGAACGTCCACGGGATCCCGCGCATGTTGAGCGCGCGCAGGTAGTGGTCGGCGTCGTTGTTGGCCCGCACCAGCACCGCGAAGTCGCGATAGGGCCGGCCGCGCTCGTGCTCCTCGCGGATGAGCTCGGCCACCTGGTCGGACTCGGTCGAGACGGTGTCGAAGGGCAGATGCTGCGGGGCCTCCCCGACCCCGACGGTGGAGATCAGCCGCTTGTCGATCTTCTGGGCCACCTCGAGGCGGTCGGGGTTGTTGTGCTGGATGAGCCGGTAGGCCGCGTCCAGCACCGCCTGGGGCGAGCGGCGGTTCTCCTGCAGCACCACCTGGCGCGC
>WNFL01417691.1_pt2 | contig 15806 bp, 11 predicted proteins | sample 5400361 | NCBI WGS metagenome assembly WNFL01 (sample SAMN13153351, study PRJNA577476) | soil metagenome | isolation source: 40 cm soil on Douglas fir-dominated hillslope | place: USA:California | collected 2013-09-17
GCTCGTGCGCTCCTCGCCGATCACGTGCGCGCCCCGGCCGCGCAGCGTCGCCAGCTGCTCGTCCATCAGCGCTTCCCAGCGCGAGCGGACGATCCGGCCGCCCGGGTGGCCCAGCAGCGCGGCCGAGGCCAGGCTCACCGCCGTCACCGGCATGATCGCCGCGATGCGCGCCATCACCTCGTCGGCCAGCTCCTTCATCCGCGGAAGGCGGTCCTCCCTGGGCAGCTCCAGGACGCCGGGGTGGGCGGCCAGCCAGTCGTCCACGCTCATGGGGGCGCCGAAGTTCACGCAGGCCCGGCCGTAGCGCTTCGCCCGCCGCAGGAGGGAGCGGGCCGAGACCTTGAGCACGTAGGAGGCGACCTCCACGATCTGGTCGCGCCGCCGCAGCCGCTGGCCTTCCTCCTGGGTCTCGCGGAGCAGCGAGCGGTCCTCGAGCACCCGGTCGTAGTTGATGGCCACGGGAACGAGGGTGATCGGCCGGTCGAAGCCCGGCTCGCTCTTGACCCGCACGAGGTAGTCGAGGATGCCCACCTTCGGCTCGCGTAAGCGCCCGTCGCGGCTCAGGCCTCCCTCGAGGAAGACGCCCTGGGTGACCCCGTTCCTCGTGATGAGCTGGACGTAGCGCTCGAGGACCTTGTGATAGAGCGCCTCCCGATAGCGCCGCCGGACGAAATAGGAGCCGAAGCTCTTGAACACGGTTTCCAGGGGCCAGACCCGGGCCCACTCGCCCACGGCGTAGGAGATCGCCACCTCTCCCGAGAGGACGAAGGCCACCACCACGTAGTCGGCGTTCGAGCGGTGGTTCATGAGGTACACCACGACGCTCGAGCGCGGGATCGCGTTCAGCGCCTCGCGGGCCTCGTAGCCCACGCTGACCTTGTAGAAGAGGGGGATCAGCAGGCGCGATAGCCCGTAGCCGAGCTTGTAGTAGGAGAGCAGGCTGAAGCTCGGGATGATCTCGTCGAGATAGGCGCGCACGCGCTCCCAGGCCTGCTCTTCCCGCTCGCCGGTGGTCGCCGCGTGGGCCCTCACCGCGCTGGCGATGGCAGGATCGGTGAGCAGGGCGACCCGCACGTCGGCCTTGCGGGCGAGCTTGAAACGGTCGATCCGCGAGCGGAACTCCCGGCGGACACGGTAGACGGAGCGGCGGGCCCAGCGGTCGAACATCAGTGGGGAAGCCCGAACACGTAGTAGGACAGGCAGACGCCCAGCGGCTCGCGGTGGACGGTCGTGCCGCGCGCGTGGAGACCGAAGAAGCGGTCGAGCATGGCGCGTATGGTAGCCCCTTGCGGCGGCCCGGGACCTGCCACATACTTTTGCGAAACTTCCATGGAGCCGCGCTCGTCGGGTGGAGCGTGGCACCCCAAGCCTGTCGCTCCCTCCACCCTTTGGCCGAGGTCCGAGCATGAAGACCCACACCCGCATTCCCGCTGTGTTCCTGGCGGCGTGCCTGGCGGCTTCCCTGGCTTCCGTCCTGGCGGATGAGCCAAAGGACAAGAAACCCTCGCCCGACGCGAAAGACGCGGCTCCGCGCTACACCGACACCGTGGACGTGGAGGCGGAGCTGCCGGCCATCCCGCCCTCGACGGCGAGCGTGACCAGGGCCCCGGTTCCCGTCCAGGAGCTGCCGGTCAGCGCCTCGGTGGTCCCGCGCAGCCTGCTCGACGCCCAGGACGCATTCGTCCTCGGCGATGCCCTCAAGAACGTGAGCGGGGTGAACGTCGGGACGGGCTTCGGAGTGTTCGACTACTTCACGATCCGCGGGTTCGACTCGCTTTCGAGCGGCCTCGTGCTCACGGACAACGTCGCCGAGCCCGAGTCCACCTTCTATCCCCTCTACAACGTTCGCCAGGTCGAGGTCGTCAAGGGCCCCTCCGCATTCCTCTACGGGGGAAACCCCCTCGCGGGGGCGGTGCAGCTCGTGCGCAAGCAGCCGGTGGCAAAGCGCTTCGCGAGCCTCTCGCTCGCCTACGGCCGTTTCGGGACATTCGAGGGAGCGGCCGACGCGAACCTCGCGAGCTCCGACGGCTCGGTGTCCTTCCGGTTGAACGCCGTCTACCAGGGGACGGACAGCTACCGCAGCGTGGGCGACGGCTCCATCCGGGCCATCAACCCGGCCCTGACCTGGCGGCCCGACAAGGACACGCGGGTGACCGCGAATTTCGAATACGTGCGGAGCCAGTGGCCGCCCGACTCGGGCCTCCCCTACGTCGGGGACGCCCTGGCCGACGTGGACCGCAAGACCTCCTACCAGTCGCCCTTCGACCAGTCGACCCAGGACGTTTATCGCCTGCGCCTCGATGCGGAGCACCGCCTCGGGAAGAGATTCCTGCTCCGCAACAAGCTCTACTACACCGACCTCAAGTGGCTCTCCGACGGTACGTTGATCACCGGCGCCTTCCCGCTGCCGTTCCCCGGCGCGCCGGTCTACGCGTTCCGCACCCTGGCCTCCCTGAACGACCGTCAGAAGATCCTGGGGGACCAGATCGAGGGCGTGCTGTCCTTCGACACCGGCAAAGTCGCCCACGAGCTCCTCGCCGGGTTCGAGCTGAGCCGGTACACGGACGAGTTCACCCAGGACGTGGGTCTCCTGCCCCCGATCGCGGTGGTCGATCCCGTGGAGAGCGCGCAGCGCCCGATCGTGACCCTCCCCCAGTACCGGCAGGTGGGCGACTCACGGACGATCGTCTGCGCCCCCTACGTGGTGGACCGCCTGATCTTCTCGCCAAAGGTCCAGGCGTTCGTGGGCGGCCGATTCGACATTCTCAACTATGACGACAAGGCCACCGCCACCTCGCGCGACGCGAACAAGCTCTCGCCCCTCGGGGGAATCACCTTCATGCCGATGAAGAGCCTGTCGCTCTACGCGAGCGCCGGGCGGGCTTTCGCGCCGCCCTCCACGCAGGTGGTGGGGCCACGCAAACCGGAGGAGAGCTGGCAGATCGAGACGGGGGCCAAGAAGACGTTTCTCGGCGGGAAGGGCTTCGCGGCCCTGTCCCTCTTCGAGCTCCAGCGCGACAACATCGCGATCCCCGATTCGAGCGGGCTCACGCGCCAGGTGGGGGACCAGCGTTCGCGCGGAATGGAGCTGGAGCTGTCGGCCGAGGCCCGGAAAGGCTGGGTCACCTACGCGTCCTATGCGTACACCGACGCCGAGCTCACGCGTTTCGCGGAGACCGTCCAGACCGGGGCGACGTCGTTCATCGTGCTCGACCGCTCCGGCAACCGGCCGCCCTTCGCCCCCCGCCACCTGTTCAATCTCTGGACCTCGAAGCAGTTCGACAATGGGCTGGGTCTTGCCGCCGGCGCGCGCTTCGTGGGGAAGCAGTTCATCGCCGAAGACAACCGCTACACGGTGGACGACTACGTGCTGCTCGACGCCGCGGTCTCCTACCGCGCAGGCCGCTTCCGGGCCAGCGTGAACCTGAAGAACATCGCCGGCCAGGAATACGAGACCCGCGGCTTCGGCGCCGCCTCGGCGATTCCCGGCCGCCCCTTCGAGGTGCTCGGCCGCGTCGAGGTGCTACTGGGCGCCTCGTAGGCAGCGGCCTCCTGGTCGTTCCGGACCAGCAGCACGGAGCCCGCCAGGGCCGGGGTGTTCCAGGTCTTGCCATCGAGGACCCGGAAGCGGGCGATCTCGCGGTGATCATCGGGGACGGCTTCCACCAGCGCGAGCTCACCCTCCTCGGTCTGCACCAGCAGGAGGTCGCCCACGAGGAGGATCTGCCCATGGCCGTAGCGCCCGCCCTTCCAGCGCCGCTCGCCGGTGGCGGGGTCGATGCAAGTGAGCACTCCGTCGTCGAGCCCGAACACGAAGCCGCCGTGGACGACCATGTTCGCGAACTTCGACTTGAGGCGCGGGCTCTCCCACACGAGGCGCGCTTCGAGGCCGCCGTCGTCCTTGGTCGCGATCTGGTACAGCTTGGCCCCGATGCCGTAGCCGGCCGAGAGGAGCACGCGGTCGCCGGGCAGCGGCACCGGCTGGGCCACGTTCGGCTGCTCGTCGGGAAAGGCGTGGTCCCAGAGGACGACGCCGGTCTCGGGGTCGTGGGCAGAGACGCTCGCCTTGTTGAAGATGAGGACCTGGGGCCGGCCGGCGATCGTGGCCAGCACGGGCGAGCTGTAGCTCGAGCGGTCGTTGCCCCCGCTCCAGGCCTTGGCCCCGGTGGCGGCGTCGTAGGCCACGAGCGACCGGCCCTCGGTGCCCCCCGCGCTCACGATCACGCGGCCACCCGCGACGAGCGGCGAGCAGCTCTTTCCCCAGTCGGGCACCTTCGCCCCCGCTTCCTCCACCACCTGGTGCGTCCAGAGACGCCGTCCAGTGGAAAGGTCGAGGGCGTTCAAGATACCGCTGCCGCCCAGCGTGTAGACGCGGCCGCCCACGATCGTGGGGGTAGCCCTGGGTCCGATGCCCGCGATGATGTTCTCGTAGCGGGCCTTGTCCCCGTGCGACCAGACGGGCTTGCCGGTGGCAAGCTCGTAGGCCACCACGAACTCCTCGCTCCCGCGCTGCTCCTGGGTGACGGCGAGCGTCCCCGCGACGGCGAAGGCGGACCATCCGGCCCCGATGCGGTGCCGCCAGAGACGGCGTGGCGGGCGGCCGGTCCAGTCGCGGGCGAGGTGCAGGTCCGGGAGGGTTCCGTCGCGGCGGGGGCCCAGGAACTCCGGGTAGTCGCCGACGAGGCGCGCGAAGGCAGGTGCTTGAGCGCCGCCGGGCTTCGGGCCGGCCTCTCCCCGGGGAGCGGGCTCCGCGGCCCCGGCCGTTGGGGTCGGCGCTTGATCCTCGGCCCGTGGTCCAGGAAGCGGCGGGGCGTCGTCCCGGGCCCAGCGCGGCTCGAGGATGGGCACCACGTCTCCGGTGACCCCCCGGATGCGGAAGAGCGCCTTGCCGAGAACCGCGAGCGCCACCACCACGCCGAGGGCGGCCAGGCGCATCCGGCGCGGCAGGCGCGAGGCGAAGAGCAGCCAAAGGAGCAGCGCCAGCACGGCCAGGGCCGTGGTCTGAACGGTCTGCAGCACGCGGTACTGCCGGTCCGTGTCCCTCAAGAACCAGGCATGGACGAGACTGCCGGCGCCCAGAAACAGGATCACGACGGCCGGCCACCAGCGGGGTCTCGTCACGAGGCAAGCTTACCGCGAAGGCGCCCTGGTTTCCGGGCGGGCCGGGTCGTGTGAAGATGCGGCGTGGGGAAACGCCGGCCGCGCGCGACCTACGCGATCGGGGACGTCCAGGGCTGCTACCGCACCCTGCGCCGCCTCGTCCGCCGCCTGCCCTTCGACCCGGCGCGCGACCGGCTCTGGCTGGCGGGCGACCTCGTGAACCGCGGGCCGCGCTCCCTCGATGTCCTGCGCTGGGCGCGCGAGCAGCAGGCGAAGCTCGGCGGCCGCTTTCGCGTCGTGCTGGGCAACCACGACCTGCATCTCATCGGGCGCTTCCTCGAAGCCCGGCCGCCCAAGCGCAGCGATACCCTCGACGACGTGCTCGAGGCCGCGGACGGTCCCGAGCTCGTGCGCTGGCTGCGCCGGCGGCCGTTCCTCCACCGCGAAAGGCCGCGCGGGGGGGAACGCGTCCTGGTGCACGCCGGCCTCCATCCCGCCTGGACGACCCGGCAGGCCGAGGCCCAGGCGCGCCGGCTGGAGGCGCTCATTCGCGGGCCCGAGGCGGCGACGTTCCTGACGCGCCCGGGGGATGGCGCGGCCTGGTCGCGCCGGCTGTCTCCCGAGCGGCGGCTCCGCGCCGCCCTCTTTGCCTTCACCCTCCTGCGCACGTGCACGGCCGCCGGCCGGCCGCGGCCCGACTACAGCGGCCCGCCCGACGAGGCTCCGCGCGGCTGCGTTCCCTGGTTCGAGGTCCCCGGGCGCCGCAGCCGCAAGGCCACCATCGTCTGCGGCCACTGGGCCGCCCTCGGCCTGTGCATCGCCCCGGGCCTGGTGGCCCTCGACTCGGGGTGCGTGTGGGGTCGCCGGCTCTCGGCCGTCCGCCTGGAAGACCGGGCGGTTTTCCAGGAGCCGGCGGCCGACTGAGGCGCCCGGAGATGGGATATAAGGTTTTCATTCCACAGGGGAGGCGACCTTGAGCTCCAGCGTCTCGTCCACCCTCGAGGCCCGGCAGGGCAAAGCGCGCGAGACGCTCGACACCTGGGTGCGCGAGGTGATCCACTGGCACTTCAGCCCGGAGACCGGCGCTCCCTTCTGGCTCGAGTGGGCCCGGCAGGCGGGCTTCGACCCGCGCAAGGAGGTCCGCGGTTATGCCGACCTCGACCGCTTCGGCGCCTTCGAGGACGACTGGCTTCGCGGGGGGCCGGTGCGGCGCTGGGTGCCGAAGGGTCTGGCCGGCCGGCCCGTCTTCACGTTCGAGACGGGCGGCTCCACCGGCGTCCCCAAATCGCGCATCAGCGTGGAGGACTTCCGGATCGACTACGAGCAGTTCAGCGCCACCCTGCCCGATCAGCACTTCCCGAGAGGGGCAGACTGGCTGCACATCGGCCCCAGCGGCCCCCGCCGCCTCCGCTTGGCCGTCGAGCACCTCTGCCAGTACCGGGGCGGGATCTGCTTCATGGTGGACCTCGACCCGCGCTGGGTCATCAAGCTCGTCAAGTGGGGTGAGATGGCCATGATGGAGCGCTACAAGCAGCACGTGATCGACCAGGCGCTCACCCTGCTCAAGGCCCACGAGATCAAGTGCCTGTTCACGACCCCCAAGCTGCTCGAAGCGCTCTGCGAGAAGGTCTCCCTCCGGAAGGCGGGGATCACCGGGGTCTTCTGCGGCGGCACCGAGATGACCCCGCAGTTCCATCGCTTCGCGGTGGAGGAGCTGCTGGACGGGATCTACTTCGCTCCCACCTACGGGAACACCCTCATGGGCCTGGCCACCCACAAGCCGCGGACGAAGCCGGATGACCCGTGGGACATCATCTACTTCCCGCCCTCGCCCCGGGCCATGATCGAAGTGGTGGACCCCGACCGGCCCGACCGGGTGGTGGGGTACGGAGAGACCGGGCGCGTCCGCCTCACCACCGTCACCAAGGAGTTCTTCATGCCCCGCTTTCTCGAGCGCGACGAAGCGGAGCGCGAGGCGCCCTGCGATCTCTACCCGTGGGACGGGGTGCGCAACGTCCGGCCGTTCTCGCGCTTCCAGGCCACCGTGGTCGAGGGGGTTTACTGATGCTGCACCTGCCCATCCTCCGCAAGGGCCTGCCCTACACGAGCGTCGAGCGGGCCCGGGTCCCACACTTCCGCAGCCGCCAGACCTTCGTGGAATTGAGCCAGGCCAACTCCGGCCTCGTGCGCCGCGACCTCCTCGAGGAGTCGCAGTGGGCCATGCGCGAGTCGCTCGCCTCCTTCTCCTCGCGGGACCTGATCGCGCTTTCCGCCCGTACGGCCCGAGTCTTCATGGAAGAGACCCTGCCCCTGGGCGACGCTTCCCAGACCCCGGACGAGTACGTCCGCCAGCTCACGGCCACCACCGGCCTTCCGCACGTCCTCGTGCGCCGCAACATGGAGAAGATCCGCGGCGTGCTTTCGGGCATGGAGACGATCCTGGCCGGCCTCACCCGCAACCTCGACCTCGACATCCTCGAGAAGGGGGTGGGGGAGGCGGGCGGCCACGCCCTGAGCTTCATCCCGCGCTCGCCCACCCTGGGCATCGTGCTCCCGAGCAACTCGCCGGGCGTGCACGCGCTGTGGGTGCCCACCATCGCCCTGCGCACCGCCCTCGTGCTGAAGCCGGGCAGCGCCGAGCCCTGGACGCCCTACCGCCTCATCCAGGCCTTCATCAAGGCGGGGGCGCCGCCCGAGGCCTTCGGCTTCTACCCGGCCGACCACGCGGGGGCGGGAGAGATCCTGCGCCGTTGCGGGCGGGGCGTCGTGTTCGGAGACGTGGGCTCGACGAAGGCCTGGCTGGGCGATCCGCGGGTCGAGGTGCACGGCCCCGGCTACAGCAAGGTCGTGGTCGGCCCCGACCTGGCGTCCGACTGGCCGAAGTACCTCGACGTCATGGTCGCCTCGATCGCCGACAACGGCGGCCGCTCCTGCGTCAACGCTTCCGGCGTGTGGGTGACGGCAAACGCGCGCGAGATCGCGGAGGCCCTGGCCGAGCGCATGGCCCGGATCGTCCCGCGCAGCGAGGACGACCCCGAGGCCACCCTCGCGCCCTTCGCCGACCCGCGCGTCCCCGAGCGCATCTCCGCCGGCATCGACCGCGACCTGGAGGCGGGCGGGGCCACGGACCTCACGGCCCGCCACCGTTCCGGCGGGCGCGTGGCGACGTGGGACGGCGGCACCTACCTGTTGCCCACCGTCATCCTCTGCGACTCGCCGGACCATCCGCTCGCCAACCGCGAGTTCCTGTTCCCCTTCGCGAGTGTGGTGCCGGTTGCTCCGGAGGAGATCCCAAAGCGCCTCGGTTCGACCCTCGCGGTCACCGCGCTCACGAACGATCCGGCCCTCCTGTCGCGCATGCTCGGCTCACCGCTTCTGCACCGGCTCAACCTGGGGCCGATCCCGACCTACCAGGTGACCTGGGACCAGCCCCACGAGGGGAACCTGTTCGAGCACCTCTACGTCCGGCGCGCGCTGCAGGGGCGAGCCGGAGCGGCCTGACGTGCGCATCCTGCAGATCACCGCGGGAGCGGGCGGGATGTACTGCGGGAGCTGCCTGCGCGACAACGCGCTGGCCGCGGAGATGATGGCCCGCGGGCACGACCTGTCGCTCCTGCCCATCTACACCCCGACCCGCACCGACGAGCCGAACGTCTCGGGCGACCAGGTGTTCTTCGGCGGGATCAGCGTCTACCTGCAGCAGCACGTGCCGCTCCTGCGCCGCACGCCCGCCATCCTCGACAAGATCTGGGACTCGACGCCGGTGATCCGGGCCTTCGCGGGCCGCGGGGTGTCCGTGGACCCGAAGGTCCTGGGCGAGCTGACCGTCTCGACCTTGCGCGGCGAAGAGGGCTTCCAGGCCAAGGAGGTGCGCAAGCTCGTCCGCTTCCTGAAGGAGCAGCCGCCCTACGAGGTCATCGTGCTGCCCATGTCGCTCCTGATCGGCCTGGCCCCGCCGATGAAGCGCGAGCTGGGCCAGCCGATCCTCTGCACGCTCCAGGGAGACGACCTGTTCCTCGAGGGGCTCGGCGAGCCGTACCGGTCGGAGTCCCTCGCGCTCATCCGCCAGCACGCCCCTGCGGTGGACGGCTTCGTGTCCACGAGCGCCTACTACTCGGACTTCATGGCCGGCTACCTGGGCCTGCTGCGCGAGACGATCCATACGGTGCCGCTCGGGATCAGCCTGGCCGGGCTCGATGGAGCGCCTCGCCAGCGCTCCGGGCCCTTCACCCTGGGTTACTTCGCGCGGGTCGCCCCCGAGAAGGGCTTGCACCAGCTCGTCGAGGCCTACCGCATCCTCCGGCGAGAGCGCGGGCTGCCCCCCTCGCGGCTCGAGGCGGCTGGCTACCTCGCTCCCGAACATAAGGCTTACCTGGCCGGCATCGAGGCCAAGGTCCGCGAGTGGGGCCTCGAAGCCGAGTTCCGCTACCACGGCTCCCTCGAGCGCGCGGAGAAGATCGCGTTCCTCCGATCGATCGACGTGCTATCCGTCCCGAGCCCGTACGCCGAGCCGAAGGGCCTGTACCTGCTCGAGGCCATGGCCTGCGGCGTTCCCGTCGTCTCGCCGCGGCACGGCGCCTTCCCGGAGATGCTGGAGCGCACCGGCGGCGGCCTGCTGTTCGAGCCGAACGATCCGTCGGGCCTGGCCGACCAGGTCCTGGCCGTTGCCAACGACCCGACGCGGGCGGCCGAGCTCGGCCGGCGCGGGGCCGAGGGCGTGCGGCGCCACTACACGGTCGGACGCATGGCCGAGCGGGCGCTCGAGGTTTACGAGCACGTGGCGCATCCGTCGGCCCGACCGGCCCCGGTCATGGCCGAAGCCTGAGCCGGAGGCCTGCCCTGCTCATCATCGACCACCTCAGCAAGGAGTACGCGACCCCACGGGGCCCGCTCCCCATCCTGAAGGACGTCTCGCTCACCCTCGAGCCCGGGCAGTCGCTGTGCATCATGGGCCCGTCGGGAAGCGGCAAGAGCACGCTGCTGTACGTCGTGGGGACCCTGGAGCCGCCCACCTCCGGGACGGTCACCCTCGGGGGCCGCGATCCCTTTCGCCTGCCCGAGCCCGAGCTGGCCGCCTTCCGCAACAAGGAGGTCGGCTTCGTCTTCCAGGACCACTGCCTGCTGCCGCAATGCTCGGTGCTCGAGAACGTCCTCCTCCCCACGCTGGTGGCCGAAGGGAAGGGCGGCCACCTGGAGCGGGCCCGCGCGCTGCTCGAGCAGGTGGGGCTCGGGGAGCGCCTCGACCACCGGCCGGCCGAGCTGTCGGGAGGCGAGAAGCAGCGCGTGGCCATGGCGCGCGCGCTGGTGCTGAAGCCCTCGCTGCTTCTCTGCGACGAGCCGACCGGGAACCTCGACGCCGCGGCCGCGGAGACGGTCGCGGCCATCCTGCTCGACCTGCACCAGCGAGAGAAGACGATGCTGGTCCTCGTGACCCATAGCGCCGACCTGGCCAGGCGCTTCCCGGACCGCCGGCGCCTCGTGGGGCAGAACCTCCAGGCGGACTGATGGGCCCCGCGACCCTGGTCCTCCGCAGCCTCCGCTACTACGCGCGCTCGAACGCAGCGGTCGTCCTCGGTGTCGCCACTGCGGTCGCGGTCCTGGCGGGGGCGCTCCTCGTCGGCGAATCGGTCGGGGCCACAGATAACGCCATCGTCGGCGCGAGCCCGTTCCGCGAGGGCCTGGCGGAGGATCTGGCGGCGCAGGCCGGGGGCATGAGGGCGCTCCGCAGTCTCAGGACATGTCCGCTCCTCGCGCTGCCCGGCGTCGTGACCGAGCAGGCGGGGGGCCGCCGTGCGGGCGACGTGCTGGTTTACGGGGTGGACGAGCGGTTCTGGGCTTTCCACGGCCGGCCGTCGCGGGGCCCCGAGGAGCGCGATGCCCTGGTGAGCGAGGCCCTCGCTCGCGAGCTGGGGGGCTCCACCGGTGCGACCCTGCTTCTCCGCGTCCAGGCGCCGTCCGACATCCCGGGCAGCTCGCTCTTCGGCCGGCGCGACGAGCCGGGGCGGACGATCCGACTCACCCTGAAGGCGGTGCTGCCCGCGCGCGAGCTGGGCGAGTTCTCCTTGCAGCCGCGGCAGCAGGAAGTGCGGGCGCTCTTCGCTCCCCTGCGCCTGTTGCAGCGCAGCCTCGATCAAGCGGGGAAGGCCAACACGGTCCTGGTCGCCGGTGGCGGCGGTGTGGCGGCGGCGCTCCGCCGGGCCGCGCGTCTCGAGGACCTGGGCCTCCGGCTGCGACTTTTGCCCGGCCAGGGCGGCCTCGCCCTCGAAAGCACGAGCGCCCTCCTCGACGACGGAGTCGCGGCGGCCGCGCGTGACACCGCGGACCGCGCCGGAATGGCCGTGACCGGAGCCTTCGCCTACCTGGCGAACGCGATCCGGGTGGGGGACCGGTCGGTGCCCTACTCGCTGGTGGTGGGGCTAGACGACGCGGCCTTCGGCTCGCTGGGCGGCGGGCCGGGAGGGGAGCGCTCGCTCCTGCTCAACACCTGGGCCGCGGCGGATCTCGGAGCTCGGGCGGGTGACCGCGCCACCCTCGAGTACTACGTCTGGAAGGACGAAGGCCGGCTCGAGACGCGCACCGCCGACTTCCCGGTGGCCGCCGTCGTGCCGATGGAAGGGCTCGCCGCCGACCGGGACCTGGTGCCCGCCTACCCCGGCATCACGCAGTCGGAGCACCTGGCCGACTGGGACCCGCCGTTCCCGGTGGACCTCAAGCGCATCCGGCCGAAGGACGAGGAGTATTGGAAGCGGCACCGGACGACGCCGAAGGCCTTCCTGCCCTTGTCCGTGGCCCAGGAGCTGTGGGGCCACCGGCTGGGCCGGCTCACGTCGATCCGCCTGCGCCCGAGGGACGCGGCCGACCCCGAAGAGGCGCGGAGCGCCTGCGCGGAGGCCCTGCGTGCCGCGATCACGCCGGAGAGCGCCGGCCTGCGCGTGGAGGCGGTGCGGCTCCGCGCGCTCGAAGCCGCCCAGGGAGCCACGGACTTCGGGGCGTACTTCGTCTACTTCAGCTTCTTCCTGGTGGTGGCGGCCCTGCTCCTGGCCGGCCTCTTCTTCCGCCTCGGCATCGAGCAGCGCCTGCCTGGCCGAGGGCCTCGTCCTCGCGGTCCTCGGCGGGCTCCTGGGGATGGTGGGGGCCGCGCTCTACGCGCAGCTCATGGTCCTCGGCTTGCGCACGCTCTGGGTGGATGCCGTCGGGACGCGAAGCCTCGAGCTGCACGTGTCGCCGGGCATGCTCGGGCTCGGCGCATTGGGCGCCGTCGTGGCTACGGTCTTGGCGATTGCCCTCACCCTGCGCGGCCTGCGCGGGCGCTCCCCCCGCAGCCTGCTCGCCGGCGCGCCCGAGGAATGGGTGCCGCCGTCGCGTGTGGGTGGCCGGGCGGTGGCGCTGGCCCTCGCCGCGGCCGCGGTCGTCCTGCTGGGGATGGCCACCCTGGGCCGGCTCGACCCCACGGCGGGCTTCTTCGGCTCCGGGAGCCTGCTCCTCGCGGCGTCCCTCGTCCAGGCTCGGGCCTGGCTGGGCGGACGTCGTGGGGCGGGCCAGGTGGTTGGAAGCCTCGCCGGCCTCGGCTTCCGTGGCGCATCGTATCGGCCCGGCCGCAGCGTCGTCTGCATCGCCCTCATCGCGTTCGCCGTCTTCGTCATCGTGGCGGTGGGGGCGTTCCGCCACGACGGCGTGCCCGACGTGGGCGCGCGCGACTCGGAGAGCGGCGGCTACCGTCTCTTCGCCCGCTCGCTCCTGCCGCTGCACCACGACCCGACCACCCGCGAAGGGCGCTCGGCCCTGGGCCTGCCCGAGGACGTGCTGGAGGGCGCATCCCTCGCGCGGTTCCGGATGCGGGCCGGACAGGATGCGAGCTGCCTGAACCTCTACCGTCCCGACAGCCCGACCGTCCTCGCGCCCAGCGGCCCGTTCCTCGACGAGGGGCGCTTCTCGTTCCAGTCGTCGCTCGCGGAGTCCGCCGAGGACAAGGCCAACCCCTGGCGGCTCCTCGGCCGCGACGGCGCCGACGGAGACGGAGCGATACCGGTCATCGCGGATGCGGGCTCGCTGCAATACGTGCTTCACAAGGCGGTCGGCGACACCATGACCCTCGGGGGCACGAACGCGACGGTCCGCTTCGTGGCGGCGCTCCGGCCCGGCCTCTTCCAGGGTGAGTTGTTGATGGGCGAGCGGCAGTTCCTGAAGGCTTTTCCGGAGGAGGAAGGCTACCGCTTCTTCCTGATCGAGGCCCCGAAGGAGCGCGCGGCGGCGATCACGGAGGCCCTCGAATCACGGCTGGCCGACTTCGGCCTCGACGTGGGCGACACCGCAAGGCGCCTCGCCGCCTACCACCGGGTGGAGAACACCTACATCTCGACCTTCCAGGCCCTGGGCAGCCTGGGGCTGCTGCTCGGCACGGTCGGCCTCGCGACGGTGCTGCTGCGCAACGCCTTCGAGCAGCGCCGTGAGCTGGCCCTGCTCCGGGCGGTGGGCTACCGAGAGCGCCACCTCTCGGTCCTCATCGTGGCCGAGAACCTGTTCCTGCTGCTCCTGGGCCTGGGCGCCGGGACGGCAGCCGCCCTCGTGGCCATCGGCCCGGCGCTGCGGGAGCGCGAAAGCCAGCTCCCGGTCGGCTCCATCGTCGTGCTCCTGGTGGTCGTGATCCTGACCGGTCTTGCCGTCTCGCGCCTGGCGGTGGTCGCCATTCAGCGCCTGCCGGTGTTGGCTTCTCTTCGCTCCGAGTAGGGAGGTCGTCATGCGAACTCTTCAGGCCCCGGTTCCCGTCCTTGCGGTGTCGCTCCTGGTGGGATCGCTCGCCGTTCGGAGCCTGGCGGCCTCCGATTTTCCGCAGTGGCGGGGCCCCGCCCGTGACGGACTCGTGCCCCTCAAGGCGCGGGCCACCTGGCCTGAGGCCCTCGCCGCCGGCTGGAAAATCAAGGTCGGCATCGGCCACTCTTCCCCGATCGTGGTGGGCGACCGGGTCATCGTGTTCGCGCGCGAGGGCGAAGAGGAGGTGGCGCAGAGCTTCGAGCTGGCCACGGGGAAGCGCGTCTGGCGCCAGGCCTACGCCGCGCCCTATTCGATGAACCCCGCCGCCACCGGGCACGGCAAGGGGCCGAAGGCGACGCCGGTGGTGGCGAACGGCCGGCTCTACACCTTCGGGATCAGCGGCATCTTGTCCTGCTTCGACGCCACCAGCGGCCACCTCGTCTGGCGCAAGGAGTTCGCCGGGCAGTTCAAGGAGACGTCGCCGCTCTACGGCGCCGCCCTGTCGCCCGTGGTCGACGACGGCCTGCTCCTCGTCCATGTGGGAGGCCATGGCGACGGCGCCCTTGCCGCCTTCGAGGCGGCCACGGGTGCCTCGCGCTGGGTCTGGAAGGGCGACGGCCCCGGATACGCCTCGCCGATGGTGGGGACGCTGGGCGGCGTGCGGCAGGTGGTCACCGTGAGCCAGGACAACGTGGCCGGGCTTTCCGCGGACAAGGGCGAGCTGCTCTGGAAGATCCCCCTCAGCACGTCGTACGAGCAGAACGCGATCACTCCGATCCTGGCCGGCGATCTCGTGATCTACGGGGGCCTCGACAAGCCCATGCGCGCGGTGCGCATCGTCAAGGAAGGAAAGGCCTGGGTCCCGAAACAAGCTTGGGAAAACACTGAGGTCGCGACGTACCTGAGCACGCCGGTCCTCGACGGCGGCAAGCTCTATGGCCTGTCCCACCGCAAGCGAGGCCAGTATTTCTGTCTCGACGCCACCACCGGCAAGACCCTCTGGCTGAGCGAGGGCCGGCAGGCGGAGAACGCGGCCATCCTGGTGGGGGCGGGCGCCCTCTTCCTCCTGGACACCGACGGCGCAATGATAGTGGCCGCCCGGGACGCGCCGGCCTTCAAGCCGCTGCGCACCTGGAAGGTGGCGGAGAGCGCCACCTGGGCGCACCCCGCGCTTCTCGAAGGCATCGTGCTCGTGAAGGACGTCGACACCCTGGCGCTGTGGCGCCTCCCGTGATCTGGATCTGGTTCGTCCTCGGCGCCGTCCTCTCCTGGGGCTTGTACGGCCCCGCGCTGCACAAGGGCCAGGTGGCCCTCGGAAACCCGCTGCGGGCCCTCCTGTGCGTGGGCCTCGCCTACTTTCTGATCGGCGTCCTGGTTCCGGTCATCGGCCTCGTCTCCCAAGGCCAGCTCAACGGCTTCAGTCTCGAAGGGAGCACCATCGCTACCCTGGCCGGCGCCCTGGGCGCCCTGGGCGCGGTCTGCATCATCTGGGCCTTCAAGGCGGGAGGGCTCCCCGCCTACGTGATGCCGCTCGTCTTCGGCGGAGCGCCCATCGTGAACGTCCTCGTCTCGATGTGGCAGCATCCGCCCAAGACCGCGCCCAATCCATTGCTCTACGTCGGCTTCCTGCTCGCCTCGGCGGGGGCTTGGATGGTGCTTCACTACAAGCCGCAGGCCTAAATAACTCACGACCCGGGAGGAGTACGGCAAGCACTCCCGGGTCGTGAGTTTCCTCCTAGAAGCTGAACTTCGCCCCCAGCTGGACGTTACGCTCGCTGGTCTTGGTGAGAACCCGCCCGAAGTCGGCGCTCTTGGGATCGATGTTGACGCCGCCGTTCCCGGCGTTGAGATCGCCCAGGTTCGGGTGGTTCGGGAAGTTGAAGACCTCCAGGCGGAGCTGCAAGCGTCTGGTTCCGCCGAGGGGTACGTTCTTGAAGAGCGCCGCGTCCCAGCTC
>WNFL01188884.1_pt2 | contig 15805 bp, 13 predicted proteins | sample 5400361 | NCBI WGS metagenome assembly WNFL01 (sample SAMN13153351, study PRJNA577476) | soil metagenome | isolation source: 40 cm soil on Douglas fir-dominated hillslope | place: USA:California | collected 2013-09-17
GGCCGGGACGCGATGGGCTTCGGCGACGTGAAATTGCTCGGCGCCGGTGGGGGCTTCGTCGGGCCGGGCGCGGTGCTCGTGGCGCTGATGATCGGGGCGCTGACGGCCTCGGTCTTCGGCCTGGCGAACATCCTGCGCTACGCGCTGCTCGTCCGGGCGCGCAACCGCCGCCGCGGCCGTTCCCTGGGGGTCGGCCACGCGCTGGTCGTCGGGCGCGTCGCGGGGCGCTACCTGCCCTTCGGACCCTTCCTGGCGCTGGGGATCGCCGCCGTGCTGCTGTGCTGGAGCGAGATCGCGTTCCACCTGCCCTTCGGTCCGCGCTGACGAAGCCTCTTGGAATCCGGCCTCGCGCTTGCTTCGATGGGCACGACAGGCCGCAGCCCCGCGCGGGCGCGGCATCCACTGGACCGCACACGAACCGCAACCTGGCGCCGCGCTGCGGCGCCGTGCACGAGGGGAAAGAATCGATGTACCGACACTCCACCCGGCTCTTGCTGGCCGGAATGCTCCTGTTCACACCCGGACTCACCAGCTGCGTTTCCCAGAGGCTCCATCAGCAGGCACTGGCGGAGAAGGACGCCGAGATCCGCACACTGCGCGAGGAACGCAGCGCGCTCAAGATCCAGAACCAGCAGCTCAAGACGAACTACGAGAGCGTGCACGGCCAGCTCTCGGAGGCCAACACGCGGCCGGCGGCCGAGGAACTGGTGGTCAAGCAGGATCCGCCGCCGGTGCAGCCGCAAGCGAAGATCCCCGAGCTCGACGAAGCGGGCATCGGCTACGGCATGCGCGACGGGAACATGGTGATCACCATTCCCTCGTCGATCACCTTCGCCTCGGGACAGGCGACGCTCTCCAAGGAGGGCCAGGGCGCGCTCAAGAAGGTCGCCGCGCTGCTCAAGAAGCAGTACGGCAGCTCGCGCTACTCGATCGAGGGTCACACCGACGACGAGCCGATCAAGAAATCGAAGTTCGAGACGAACCGCGAGCTCAGCTACGCGCGCGCGATGGCGGTGCTGGCCTACCTCGTCTCCGACTGCAGCATCAAGGACGACGACTGCGTGGTCGTCGCGCACGGCCAGTACGAGCCGCTCGTCGCCAAGGGCGACAAGGCCAAGAACCGGCGCGTCGAGATCGTCGTGCACAAGCACTGATCGCGCTCGCGGTCCATACGCTCCAAGGCGGCGTGGCCCGGTGCATGAACCGGGCCACGCCGCGTTTTACGGCCTCGGCGCGGCAGGCTAGGATGGGCCGACTGCTGCAGCATCACCCCCTCCGTCCGAGGAGTCAGCCCTCATGACCTTCGCCGCTTCCAGCATCCGCAACATTGCCTTCGTGGGCCATCCGTCCGCGGGGAAGACAACCCTCGTCGATGCGTTGGCCCACCTGACGGGCGCCTCCCCGCGCAAGGGCTCCGTGGCCGACAAGTCCAGCATCTGCGACACCGAACCCGAGGAGCAGGAGAAACAGCACACGCTGACGCTGGCGGTCGTCTCGGCCAGCTGGCACGGCGAACTCTGGACCTTCCTCGACTCGCCCGGCTACCCGGACTTCCATTCGGAAGCCAGCGGCGCGCTCTTCGGCGCGGATCTGGTCGTGGGAGTGGTCAGCGCCTCGAGCGGCGTGACCTACAACCTGCGCAAGAAGATGGAGCTGGCGAAGTCGCTCGGCCGCGGGCGCGCGCTGATCGTGACGCACCTCGACGACGCCAACGCCGACTACGACGCCCTGGTCGGGAAGCTGCGCGAGGCGCTGGGCGAGACCTGCGTGCCCTACCACCTGCCGGACAGCTCGGGCCCGGGCTTCTCGCGCGTGCGCCGCACGATCCAGGACGTCGAGAGCCCCTGGCGCCAGAAGCTGATGGACGAGGTGATGGACTCCTGCGAGGACGAACAGCTGCTGATGGAGTACCTCGAGAAGCAGGAGATCACCGATGCGCAGCTGAAGAAGCTGCTGCCGCACGCGCTGGTCAAGGGCACGCTGGTCCCGATCCTGGTCTGCAACCCCAGCAGCGGCCTGGGCCTCGCCGAGGTGGTCGAGTTCCTCGAGCACTATGCGCCCGGCGCCGACGAGATCGTCTTCCGCGACAGCGCCGGCGAGCCGGTCAAGCCCGATCCCGCGGGCTCGCTCGTGGCCACGGTCTTCAACGTCAAGTCCGATCCGCACGTGGGCCGTGTCTGCCTGGCGCGCATCTTCCGCGGGCGGATCAGCGCCACCTCGGCCCTGGTCGGGCCGAGGAGCTCCGAGAAGGGCGAGAAGGTCGGCGGCCTGTTCCGCCTGGTGGGCAAGAAGCGCGAACCGATCGAGTCGGCCGGCCCGGGCGAGATCGTGGCCTTCTCGAAGGTCGAGCTGATCGCCTTCGGCCAGAGCTTCAGCACGGCCGGCAGCAAGATCGTCGAGGTCCCGATGGTCGGGCAGCCTGCGCCGACGGTCGCCCTGGCGGTGCAGCCCAAGAGCCGCGCCGACGAGCAGAAGATCGGCGAGGCGCTGCACAAGCTCGAGGCCGAGGACCCGACCTTCCGGATCCAGCACGTCGCCGCCACGCACGAGATGGTGATGCAGGGCATGAGCGACCTGCACCTGCAGGTCATGGAGGCGCGCCTCAAGCGCCGCTTCGGCGTCGAGATCACCAGCGCGCTGCCCAAGATCGCCTACAAGGAGACCGTCACGCGCCCCTCCGAGGGACACCACCGCCACAAGAAGCAGTCCGGCGGCCGCGGCCAGTTCGGCGAGTGCTTCCTGCGCGTGCGTCCGCGCGAGGAAGGCTCGGGCTTCCTCTTCACCGACGGCGTCGTGGGCGGATCGATCCCGCGCAACCTGATCCCGGCCGTGGAGAAGGGCGTGCGCGAATCGATCGCGCAGGGCGTGCTGACGCACGGCGAGGTCGTCGACGTCGAGGTCGAGGTCTTCGACGGCAAGTTCCACGAGGTCGACTCGGACGAGGCGAGCTTCAAGATCGCCGGCTCGCGCGCCTTCCGCGACGGCTTCATGAAGTCGCACCCGGTGCTGCTCGAGCCGATCATGGAGCTTGAGATCCACGTCCCGACGCACGCCGCCGGCGCGATCTTCTCGGACGTCACCAGCCACCGCCGCGGACAGGTGCTCGACCAGCAGACCGAAGGCGACGGCAGCGTGACGCTGATCAAGGCCCACGCGCCGCTCTCGACCGTGATGGCCTACCACCGCGACCTGAAGTCGCAGACCGCCGGCGAAGGCAGCTACTCGATGCGCTTCGTGCGCTACGCGCAGGTGCCGGCCAACGAGCAGCCCAAGGTGCTGGCCGTCTACGGCCGCAAGCACGAGGAAGACTGACCGTACCTACTTCAGCTCGCCGAGCGTCACCTCGATCAGCAATCCCGTCCCGCCGCTGTCGCCGAAGACGGCCTTCTTCGGCCCGTCCGCCGGCAGCGTCAAGCGCTCCTCGATCCCCAGCCGGTCCCAGCTGCCCTGGGTCATCGGGCCCACCGTCGGTACCTGCGGATCGAGATTGCGCAGTTCCCCGCTGCGTGTCTGGCCGAACCCGCGGATGTCGAGCACCAGCCCGCCCGCTCCGTCGCGCTCGACGCGCAGCCGTGCGCACAGGCCCTCGAAGCTGGCCTGGATGACCGGATCGGCGACCGAAGCGCTCTGGGCCACTTCGACGTCCCAGTCGCTGAGCAGCTCGTCCTCGGCGCCCGCGACCACCGTCGAGGGCACGCCCGAGCGCAAGGCCAGCGTCGAACGCGCGATCACGTTCGGGCCGCGCCGCAGCGCGAGTTCGGCGCTGAAGGACTGGGGCACCCAGGCGCCGCGGCCGAGGCGCGTCACGGCCGCCTCGGGCCCGGAGCCCTCGGCCGCGCGCTGCGAGCGCGCGATCACCAGCCAGGCCGCCGAGTCGAAGACGTCGCAGCCGCCGAGATCCGACAACAGCTCGTGCGCGCGGCCGGTGTCGGCGCCGTGGAGCATGAACTGCAGCGCGCCCACGGTCTCGTCGCCCTGCCTCATCGGGAGCGCCCCGCCGCCGCGCAGATCGCCTTCGGTGCTGCAAGAGGGCGGGCGCAGCCAGCCCGCGTCGATCAGCACGAGGTCGCGGCCGCTGGCAGCCTTGGGATCGAAGGCGAAGCCCTGCACGGGCGCGCTCGGCGCGTTCGAGCGCCGCACCAGGAGCAGGCGCGTGCCGTGCTGCTCGCCCACGCCGATCGTGGCCGAGAGGCAGAGCACCTTGCCGTCGGGGAGGAACGTGTTCAGCGCCAGCGCGTGCAACGAGACCGGGACGCTCTGCCAGACGCGCGGACCGGCCTGCAGCACGCGCCCGCCCGAGCGCGCGGTCGGACCGTTGGGCTGGGGATTCTGGACCGGCGCCGTTTCGCTCGCGACCGTGGCGTAGACCTCGAGCGGATGATCCTTCGGGCCGCTCGATTCGCCGCTGCGCGCGAGCAGGGCCAGCCACATGCCGCCGGGCGCCGAAGCTCCGCTGCAGGCGATCACGTCGCCCGCGGGCAGGAGCTCCACGACCGGATCGTGGATCGCGGCACCCTGCGCGATCTCGACGTTCCAGTCCGCGACGAAGCTGACCCCGCCGCCGCCGAGCAGTTTCTGGGCCTCGTCCGGGCTGAGGATCGGGGCCGGGTCCTTGGGCAGGGCATCGGGCAGCAGCAGCTCGTCGATCGCGAGCTCGGTGCGCGCCGCCAGCGAGCTGCCCAGGAAGCCGAGGATCCTGGCCACCTTCTCCTGCACCGCGACCGGGGCCGTGACGTACAACGCGCCGTCCTGCTCCTGAAGGCCCCGGCCCTCGTACTCGAACTCGGGCGCGCAGAGCGAGCGCACGAGCTCGACCACCAGCCCCGCGTCGAAGTGTTCGCGCTCGTCCATCCCGCCCGGCGAACCGCGCAGCGGGAGCACCTGCATCTGGAATTCGGAGCGGAAGGGCACCAGCAGCGTCTGCAGGTCGTAGGTGCGCAGCTCGCCCGCCTCGCGGGCGGGATCGCCGCCGCGGAGCAGGCTGCACAGGGCCAGGGTGGCGAGGATCATCGCGGTCTCCGTTCAGGGTTGGGGTGCGGGGAGTGAGCTCTCGATCGCGCGCACCAGGCGCGCGAGCGTGGTCGCATTGCGGTTGCTGTTGGCCGGATCGTCGAGCAGCGCCTGCACGCGCCGGCGCACGGCGGCGCTGCGGCGCTCGAGGGCGGCGTCGACCGGCTGGGCACCGCCGAGCGCGTGCAGCCCGATCAGGCAGGCGGCCTGCAGCGTGCGCTCGCGCAGCTGTGGGAAGAGCGCCACGAGCTGGGGCAGGTCCTGCGCGCGGCCCTGCTCGGCGGAGAGCAGCAGCAGCCAGCGCCGATCGGGCTCGGGCAGCGCTTCGCTGCCCCCGAGCTCGACCATGGCCGGCACCAGCGCGGGCTCGGGAGCCGCGCAGACCAGCTCGACGAGCTGCGCGAGCTCGGTGCGCGAGCCGGCGTGGGCAACCGCGGCGGCCGAATCCGGGCGCTCGCGCAGCACGAGCTCGAGCGTGCGCTGCAGCTCGCCCGGGTTGGCCCCGCTGGCGGCGCGCAGGCGCAGCAGCACCGCCAGCGCCTCGGGCGTGCCGCGCGCCAGCGCCAGCAGCGCGTCGCTCTCGTGCCGGCCCTCGCGCGCCTGGCGCTCGACCCATTCCCAGCCGCTGTCCGTTCCGACCTCGGCCACCGAGAGCAGCAGCAGGCGCTCGTCGAGGCCCGCGACGCGTCCTTCGCCCAGCACGCGACCGAGCGCCTCGTTCGCGCGCGGGATGCGCGCCAGCCGCGCCAGCGCGTCGTCGAGCTCCAGCGCCCCGCGGCTGGCCAGGCGCAAGAGTGCCGGCAGGCCCTCGGGGCCGGCGGCCGCGAGCGCCGCGAGCAGCTGCTCGCGCTCCGCCCTGCTGGCGCGCCCGCGCGCGAGCGTGTCCTCGATCCAGGGTCCCAGGAGGCCCTGCGGTGCGCGGTCCAGCTGCTGCAGCACGAGCGCGCGCAGCGCGACGCTCTCCCCCGCGCGGCGCAGCTCGTCGATGCCCTCGCCGCCCAGGTCGATCAGCGCCGCCACGGCGCTCGGCGCGAGCTCGCTGCGGGCCAGGGCGGCACGCACGCGGCTGGGGCTCTGGGCGCGGGCGCCGAGCCAGCGCAGCGCGCGCGCGGCGAGCTGCGCGTCGCCGTCCGCCGCGGCCGCCTGGACCAGCGCCGCCCGCGGCCAGCCGGCGCGCGCCAGATCGTCCGTGCGCGCGTCGACGGCCCCTGCGAAACGCTGCGCGTCGTCGCGCGCGGGATCGAAGTCCGGCTCGCACTCGCGCAGCGCCGCGCAGACCTCGGCGCGCGCGGACTCCAGCCGCGCCGGCTCGAGAGCGGACTCTGCGGACTGCGCAGACTCCGCCGGCGGCGCGGGCTCGGCGGGTCGGGCGAAGCGCCAGCCGAGGAACAGCGCCAGCCCGGCCGCCGCCGCCCAGCTCGGCCCGGCCCGCTCCGGGCGCTCGTCCAGGCGCGCGAGCACCGCCTGCACGTTGCGCTCGAGGTCGAGGCACTCGAGCGGGGCGCCGGGCAGGGCCAGCAATGCGCGCTGCAGTGCGCGCTCGCGCTGGAGCCGCGCGTTGCAGGAACCGCAGCCGTGCGCGTGCTCCTCGAGCTCGAGCGCGCGCTCGAGCGCCAGCTCGCCGTCCAGGAGTGCGGGCAGCGCCGAGCGGAAGTCGCGACAGGCCTTCACTGCAGTCCTCCCGCGAGCCAGCGCGCCAGGAGCGCCCGCGCCTGCATCACCTGCGTGCGCACCGTCGCGGGCCGCACGCCGGTCAGCTCGGCCACCTCCGCGTACTCGCGGCCCTCGAGCACGCGCAGCACGAGCGCGAGGCGCAGGCGCGGCGGCAGAAGATCGAGCGCGCGCGCCAGGGCGGCCGCCAACTCGGCTTGCGCCTCGCGCGTGGATTCCGGCGCGGCGGGCTCGTGCTGCGCGAGCGGGGCGCTGCGGCGCAGGGCGCGCGCACGGGCGTGGTCCGTCGAGAGGTGCAGCGCGATGCGCGTGATCCAGGTCGCGAAGCTGCTCTGCTCGCGGAAGCGGGCCAGCGCGGCCCAGGCGCGCACGAAGGTCTCCTGCGCCAGGTCCTCGGCGTCCTCGTGGTTGCCCGTGGTGCGGTAGAGCAGGGAATACACGCGTGTGAAATGCAGCTCCACGAGCGCGCCGTAGGCCTGGCGGTCTCCCGCGCGCGCGCGAGCGAGCAGGGCCGACTCCTGGGTGGCTGCGCACATCGTCACGCGGGGGAGGCTCGCCGCGCCCGAGGTCGGGGCCGGAGCCGCAGTTCCGACGGCGGGGCGGGGCGCTTGTCGATCGGGCGGTGGCATTTTTTTCGGCCCCTGGAGCCTAGCGTGCCCAGTCCGGGAGGTTTCCCGAGCAAGACTCGCCATCCGGACTTGAGTCCGGCCGCGCGCGGTTCCGATGCAGGCTACGCGACGTCCTGCCCAGAGCGTCCCAGAGGAAGCACCCCCATGATCACGATGGAAGAACTCTTGTCGCTGATGGTGCGGCAAGGCGGATCCGACCTGCACATCTCCGTCAACTCGGCCCCGCGCATCCGCATCGACGGCGAGCTCTTGCCGGTCGACCACCCGCCGCTGACCGCCGACGACTCGCGTCGCCTGGCGACCAGCGTGCTGACCTCGGACCAGATCGCCAAGCTCGACCGCGACTGGGAGCTCGACTGCTCCTTCGGCCTGGAGGGCTCCGGGCGGTTCCGGGCAAACGTCTTCTACCAGCAGGGCGCCGTGGCCTCGGTCATGCGCGCCATCCCGCACCTGGTGCCGGATTTCGAGAGCCTGGGCATGCCGCGCCAGGTCTGCGAGCGCATCTGCAACCTGCCCTCGGGCCTGGTGCTGGTGACCGGCGCGACCGGCTCGGGCAAGTCGACCTCGCTGGCCGCGATGATCGACTACATCAACCAGAACCAGCAGGGCCACATCGTCACGATCGAGGACCCGATCGAGTTCACGCACCGCCACAACAAGTGCTCGGTCACGCAGCGCGAGATCGGCGTCGACACGCGCGGCTTCCACGAGGCGCTGCGCAGCGTGCTGCGCCAGGACCCCGACTTCGTGCTGGTGGGCGAGTTGCGCGACCAGGAGACGATCGAGGCCGCGCTGACGCTGGCCGAGACGGGCCACCTGACCTTCGGCACGCTGCACACCTCCGACTGCGTGCAGACGGTCAACCGCGTGATCGACGTCTTCCCGGCCCACCAGCAAGCGCAGATCCGCGCGCAGCTCTCGTTTACGCTCGAGGCCGTTTTCTGCCAGCAGCTGCTGCCGCACGCCTCCGGGAAGGGGCGCGTGCTCTCGGCCGAGGTCATGCTGGCGAACTCCGCCGTGCGCGCCCTGATCCGCGACGGCAAGGGCCACCAGATCTACTCGCAGATCCAGACCGGCGCGCGCATGGGCATGCGCACGATGTCGCAGTCGCTCTCGGAACTCGTCAAGGCCAACAAGGTCACGGTCGCGGCCGCCGAGCACGTCCTGGCCGACCCGAACGAACTGCGCGCACTGTTGCGCGGGGTGGCCTGAGCCGAGATGGTGCGCGTATCGGCCAAGATCAAGCGGCTGCTGGTCGACGCCGGGCTCGTCTCCGACGCCGACTGGAGCAACGCCAAGGAGAAGGGCGGCAGCATCCTCGAGGCGCTGCTCAGCTCGGGCGTGCTGCACGAGGACGGCCTGCTCGAGGCCCTCGGAAGGGCCAGCTCGATCGCGCCCGTGGACCTGATCCGCTGCACGCCGGATCCCAAGGCCCTCGAGTCCTTGCCGCAGGACAGCTGCACCGAGTACGGGATCCTGCCCCTGACGCGCAACGGCGAGATCCTGACCATCGCGGTCACCGACCCCTTCGACGTGATGCTGCTCGACGACCTCAAGCGCCGCACGGGCTGCCAGATCCGCCAGGTCGTGAGCCAGCCCGCGGCGCTCAAGCGCGCCATCGACCGGGCCTTCCGCACCGGCGAACAGCAGGTGGAATCGCTGCTGGGCGAGGTCAAGGCCGGCGGCGAGCTCGAGGTCAAGATCGAGAAGGAGAAGGTCCAGGACCTGGTCGAAGCCACCGCGGACGTGAAGAGCGAGGACGCGCCGGCGGTCAAGCTGGTCAACTTGATCCTGCTCCACGCGCTCAAGGACAAGGCCAGCGACATCCACATCGAGCCGGGCGACAAGCTGCTGCGCGTGCGCGTGCGCGTCGACGGTGCGCTGAAGCTGGTGATGACGCCGCCCAAGTCGATCCTCAACGCGCTGGTCTCGCGCCTCAAGATCATGGCCCAGCTCGACATCGCCGAGCGCTTCTCGCCCCAGGACGGCAAGTTCCAGATCCGCTACGAGGGGCGCACGATCGACTTCCGCCTCTCGATCCTGCCCGTGGTGGGCGGCGAGAAGGCGGTCATGCGCATCCTCGACGGCGGCAACCTGACGCTCAAGCTCGAGTCGATGGGCTACGAGCCTCGCGCGCTGGAAGACATCCGCAAGGCGATCAGCGCCGCCTACGGGATGATGCTCGTCACGGGCCCGACCGGCTCGGGCAAGTCGACCACGCTCTACTCCTGCGTGAACGAAGTCGCGCAGCCGGACGTCAACGTGGTCACGGTCGAGGACCCGGTCGAGTACCGCATGGACGGCATCAACCAGGTGCCCGTCAACCCCAAGCGCGGCATGACCTTCGCCGGCGCGCTGCGCTCCATCCTGCGCCAGGACCCCGACGTGATCCTGGTCGGCGAAATCCGCGACACCGAGACGGCCGACATCGCGATCAAGGCCGCGCTCACGGGCCACCTGGTGCTCTCCACGCTGCACACCAACGACGCGGCCTCGACGATCATGCGCCTGCTGGACATGAAGATCGACCCCTTCATGGTCTCGAGCTCGCTCTTGTGCATCGGGGCCCAGCGCCTGGCGCGCAAGCTGTGCGAGAACTGCCGCCAGCCGCTCGAGCTGCCCGAGAAAGAACTTCTCTACGTGGGCTACACGCCCGAAGAGATCTCCGGCCTGAAGCTGATGAAGCCGAATCCGAACGGCTGCGCGCGCTGCAACCAGGGCTACCGCGGGCGCTTCGCGATCCTCGAGACGCTCTACCTCGACGAGGGGCTCAAGCGGATGGTGGTCGAAGGCCGATCCGTCCAGGACATGAAACTGCACGCGGTGGAGCAGGGGATGATCAGCCTGCGCCGCGTGGGGCTCCTCAACGCCATGCGCGGCCGCACCTCGCTCGAAGAGGTCCTGCGCGTGACGCTCGAGGACTGAACCGATTCCCAGACCCCAAACCCGGACGCAGGACCACGTGAGCACCTTCAAGTACGCAGCCAAGGGCCCCGGCGGCAAGACCGTCGAGGGCACGATCGACGCGCCCGATCGCAACAAGGCCGTGGCCGAGCTGCGCAAGCAGAACCTCGTGGTCATGAGCGTCGAGCAGTCCGGCGGCCCGGACAAGTCGGCCCGCGCCCCGGGCCAGAAGTTCTCCTTCCTGAAGGCCGGTCCCTCGGCCTCGAAGGTCGAGCTGGTGCTCTTCACGCGCCAGCTCTCGACCATGGTCGGCGCCGGTCTGGCGCTGCTCGAGTCGCTGGACGTGCTCCACGACCAGGCGGAGTCGCAGGGCATGAAGAAGGCCACCGGCATCCTGGTCAACGAGGTCCGCTCGGGCGTCGACCTCTCGAGCGCGATGGAGAAGTGCCCCAGGGCCTTCGATCCGCTGTACATCAGCATGGTGCGCGCGGGCGAGGTCTCGGGCCAGATGGACGTGATCCTCGAGCGCCTGGCCGACTACCAGGAGGCCAGCGAGCACCTGCGGCGCGAAATCCGTTCGGCGATGACCTATCCGTGCATCTCGATGGTGCTCGTGCTGGGCATCACGTCTTTCCTGATGCTGGGCGTCGTGCCCGGATTCCGCGCGGTCTTCGACTCGATGGACGCGGAGCTGCCGGGCATCACGCAGTTCACGCTCAACACGGCCGAGTTCATGAAGTCCCACTGGGGCATTTGCTTCGGCGGTTTCTTCGGCTCGCTCGCGGCGCTGTTCCTCTACTCGCGCACCGAGAGCGGCGGCTGGTTCTTCGACCGCCTGGTGCTGCGGCTGCCGGTCTTCGGCTCGCTGGTCCGCAAGGTCTGCCTGGCGCGCTTCTCGCGCACGTTCGCGACCCTGATCCGCTCGGGCGTGCCGATCATGGCCACGCTCGACATCGTGGCCGAGACGGCCGGCAACCGGGTCGTGGCCAAGGCCGTGCTCGACAGCCGCGAGAGCGTGCGCGCGGGAAACCTGCTCAGCGAGCCGCTGACGAAGGCCACGGTCTTCCCGCCCATGGTCGTGCGCATGATCGCGATCGGCGAGCGCACCGGCTCGCTGGAGACCCTGCTGGAAAAGATTGCCCAGTTCTACGACGCCCAGGTACAGGCGGCGGTCAAGGCGTTGACCAGCATGATCGAGCCGATCCTGATCACCGTCATGGGCGTGATCGTGGGCGGCGTGGTGATGTCGGTCTTCCTGCCGATCCTGGACATCGTCGGGAAGCTGGGCTCCCAGGGCGGCTGAACGGCATGCGCGCCAAGGACTGCCGCCGGGAGAGATTCCCGTGGAACGGCCTCAAGTGGCGCCAGAGCAGGGGCCGATAGTCCGCGGGTCAAGAACACCTGCCGTCCCAGTGGTGGGGCGGATGGGGAGGGGCGCTCCGCCTTGGACGCCAGGACAAGGATGTCGATCCAGTGGATCGACGAGGGAAAAAAGAAGAACCAACATGATTCGTAGTCGCAAGAACGCGGGTTTCACCCTGATCGAGTTGATGATCGTGGTGGCGATCATCGCCATCATCGCCTCGATCGCTATTCCGAAGCTGATGAGCGCTCGCCTCGCTGCCAATGAAGCAGCCGCGATCGCGACGCTCCGCTCCGTCTCGTCTGCCCAGGCGCAGATCCAGAGCTCGGGCGCCATCGACACCGACGCCGACGGCGCTGGTGAGTATGGCTACTTCGCCGAGCTCGCCGGCAGCGTGCCGATGCGCATCTCGGACAACGCCGTCCCCGGCCCGGCCGCTGGTCAGCCCGGCACCGCGGCGGACATCCTCAACCCCTCGATCCTGCCCAGCGCGTTCGGCACGGTCACCGGGAGCTTGGTGAACCGCTCGGGCTACTACTTCGAGTTGTTCCTGCCCGACCTCACGTTCCAGGGCGTTGCGGAAGACCCGGCTGGCGGCGGTGCCCTGAGCGCCGGTGGTGCAGCGGGCAACATCAACGCCAACAACAGCGAGATCATGTGGTGCTGCTACGCCTGGCCGATGGACCAGGGTGGCACGGGCAACCGCTGCTTCTTCGTCAACCAGGAAGGCGACCTGCTCCAGTGCCAGAACCGCCAGGCGGTGCCCTTCAACGGCACCACCGCGGGCGGTGGCGTCCAGCCGACCTTCGACGAAGCCTACCTGCTGACGGACATGTCGTCCGGCCTGCGCGTCGGCGTCGCCGGCGGCCCCCAGGGCACGATCTGGACGCCGGTCCAGTGATCTGACGCGGCAGGGCGGCGCCTTCGAAAGGCGCCGGCCGGCCACGGAAACAAGGCGCCGTTCCCTCCGGGGGACGGCGCTTTTCTCGTCCGCAGGGTGGCCGTCGATCGGCTCAACCCGGCGGGCGCGATCTGCCGATGCAGAGGGCGAGAGACGGCCCAGCACGCAAGCGCTCGAGACGGACAGCCTGAGGATCATCGAGGGGCAGAAAGATGCGGGAGAACAACAGGGCCGGATTCACGTTGATCGAGCTGATGATCGTGGTCGCGATCATCGCCATCATCGCCTCGCTGGCGATCCCGAAGCTCATCAGCGCGCGCCTCGCGGCGAACGAGGCAGCCGCGCTCGCGACGCTGCGCACGATCAGCACGGCGCAGGCCGCCTTCCGCGGGATGTCGGCCGTCGATACCGACGGCGACGGCGCGGGCGAGCACGCCTATCTGGCCGAGCTCGCGGGCCAGGCGCCGATGCGCAAGTGCGCTGCAGGTGCGCCTGCCGCGGGCGGGGCCAACGATTACCTCATGCCCACGATCCTGCCTCCGGGCATGGGACTCGTGCAGGGCGGCCTGGTCGCGCGCTCGGGCTACTTCTTCCAGATGTGGCTCCCCGACGCGACCTACGGCGGGATTCCCGAACAAGCGAACGGCGGCTGCACGAGCGCCCCCTTCCCGGACCCGAACTGCTCCGAGGTCGCCTGGAGCTGCTACGCCTGGCCGATGGAGGCCGGGGGCACGGGCAATCGCGCCTTCTTCATCGACCAGGAAGGCGACCTGCTCGGCTGCACCAACCGCCAGGCTCGGCAGTACTCGGGAAACCCCGCGGCCGGCGGCGCGGCGCCCAACTTCGACGAGGCGCTGATGACCGCGGGCGACATGTCCTCGCACTACCGTGCCAGCGTGCTGGGCGGGAACGACGGCACGGTCTGGGCCGTGATCGACTGAGAGCGCGCCGCGCTCACGAGCGCGCGAGTCCGAAGAGCCGTTCCGCGTTGGCGCTCGTCGCGAGCGCCAGCTCTTCCAGGCCGCAGCCGCGCAGTCGCGCGATCTCGGCCAGCGTCTCGCGTACGAAGGCCGGCTCGTTGCGCTGTCCGCGCCGCCCTTGGGGTGCGAGGAACGGGCAATCGGTCTCGACCAGCAGCAGCTCCTCGGGCACGGCGCGCGCGGCCGCGCGGTTGAGCTCGTTGCCCGCGTAGGTGACGACGCCCGAGAACGAGATGCACAGGCCGAGCGCGACGTAGGCCGGCAGCTCCGCCACACCCATCGTGTAGCAGTGCATCACGCCGCGCAGGCCGGGCACCTCGCGCAGCAGTGCCAGCACGTCCTCGTGCGCCTCGCGGCAGTGCACGATCACCGGCTTGTCGAGCGCACGCGCGAGGCGCAGCTGCCAGCGGAAGCTCTCCAGCTGTGCCTCGCGCGGGGAGTACTGCTTGAACCAGTCCAGGCCCGTCTCGCCCACGGCGACGCACTCGGGGCGCGCGCAGAGCTCCTCGATCGCCGCGCGTGCCTGCGCGCCGGCCGCCTGCGCGTCGTGCGGGTGGATGCCTGCGGTCGGGTGCACGCCGGCCCGGCCGCGCGCGCACTCGAAGGCCGCGCGCGAGGTCTCGAGGTTGGTGCCGACGAGCACGATCCGGGTCACCCCGGCCGCCTGCGCCCGCGCGAAGACCTGGTCGCGGTCGGCGTCGAAGCTCTCCCAGGTGACGTGCGCGTGCGTGTCGGTGATCACTGCTTGCAGAACTTGTCGAGCGTGTCGCGCAGGAAGAGCAGCATGTTGAGGTCGGCTTCTTTGTCGGCGACCTGCGTCAGCAGGCTGCAGGCACTCTCGCGCGGCAGGATCTTGATCAGCCCCTGCGCCGCCATCCGGCGCAGGTAGCCGTCGCCCGTCGACTCGACCAGGATCGCCGCCAGGGCCTTCTCCGCGAGCGGGTTGCCCGCGTGGTTGCCGAGCTCCTTGACGCAGCGCACGCGCGCGGCCTCGTCCATGAACAGGTTCGCGGCCGCGTCCGCCAGCGCCGGCACGGGATCGGTCTTGGTCTCCTCGCAAGCCGTGACGAAGGCGCGCACGAGGAACTCCTGCGGGGGGAGCGTCTGGCTCTGCCGCGCCCGGCGCACGTAGGGTTCGAGGATCACCAGCGCGCGCTGGGGATGCACCTCCGCGAAGAGCAGCGTCGCCTCGGTGCGCAGCGCGAGGTCCGTGCCGAACTGGGTGACGAGGTTCTCGAGGAGCACCCTGGAATCCTCGGGAGCGGCGCGCGCGGCGACGGTCAGCAGTGCGCGCTCGACCGCCTGCGGGCGCTTGCCGTCCGGAACCTCGCGCAGTCGCGCCAGGGCCTCGCGCCCGACCTCCGGCCCGGCCGCCGAGAGCTCGGCGAGGAGCTTCTGGCCCTCGATGAACTGCGCATCGGTCTTGTCGCTCGTGACCGTCTTGGCGAGGGGCGTGAAGAGCTCGACCAGGCGTGTGACGCGATCCCGCGCCGGAGCACCGGCCGAGGCCCCGGCGCTGGAGTCCTCGCGGTCACAGGCGAGAAGTGCCAGCAGGACGACCGCGAGCAGGCTGTGCCAAATCGCACGCCCGCCGCGCGGTCTCAGCCAGCCCCGGCCGGCTCCGGAGGGCGTCCGGAAGCGCTGCGTGGACGCCCTGGGGCACGCGGGAACGTCATGGGGGAGGGCATGCGGCATGCGTCGGCACTTCCCGCGGAACGCCGCAGGAGTCGCCTGGGGGCAAAACCCGGGCCATCCGAGCCTATCCCAAGCGAGAGCGGGGGGCCAGATCGCGTGCCAGCTCAAAAAAGTTGGCAACCGCGGAAGGGCAGCACTTATAGTTCCCGGCCCTGCTTTTGCCGGATCCCCCCCTCCGGCGCGCGCCTGTTCGCGCCCTCCGTCCTCGAACCCCCCTCTCGACTCCATGAGAAACCTCGGTCTGAGCGCCCTGGCGGCCGTGGCCCTCCTCCTGACGGCCTGCTCCAGCAGCAATGCCACCTCGGCCAACGGCAGCATCGGCAATGCGATGTTCATCCTGACCTGCTCCCTGGGCTGCCCGAGCGGCGCCGGCGGGCAGGAGCTGCAGTGCACCGGTCTCACGATCGCGCCGAACCAGGAGTTCGTGGTCACCTTCTCGCAGGCGGTCGATGCCGGCACGGTCACCTCCGAGACCTTCAACATCATCGCCCCGGTGAGCGGCTCGACGCCGCTCGGAACGCGGCTGGTCGACCCCGTGGACCCCCGCCGGGTGATCTTCCGTCCCGCGATCACGTTCGACGCGCAGGGCAATCCGACCTTCGGCTTCGCGCCGGGCGAGAGCTACCAGATCGTGATCAAGGGGACCCAGCAG
>WNFL01230069.1_pt2 | contig 15802 bp, 15 predicted proteins | sample 5400361 | NCBI WGS metagenome assembly WNFL01 (sample SAMN13153351, study PRJNA577476) | soil metagenome | isolation source: 40 cm soil on Douglas fir-dominated hillslope | place: USA:California | collected 2013-09-17
GCAAGCGCCTCGCGGAGGGCTCCCCGAATCTCCTGGGATCGAAGGTCGAGCCCGCGCCGAAGGAGGCGCTCCCCGTGATCACGTTCGACCGCGGCCTGACCGTGCACCTGAACGGCGAGGACGTGCGCGCGCTCCACTGGGCGCGCGGGCACACGGACGGGGACAGCATCATCTATTTCACGAAATCGAACGTCGTCCACATGGGCGACGACTTCGTCACATACGGCCTCCCGTTCGTGGACGCAGCGAGCGGCGGGAGCGTCCTCGGCATGGTCGACAACACCGAGAAGGCGATGGCCCAGCTTCCCGACGACGTGAAGGTGATCCCGGGGCACGGTCCGCTCTCGACGAAAGCGGACGTGAAGAAGTTCACCGACATGCTGCGCGACTGCATCCGTCTCGTCGCCGACGCGAAGAAGGCGGGGAAGACGCTCGAGCAGATGAAGTCGGAGAACGTGATCGCGAAGTACGACGCCGACGGGAAGGGTTTCGTGAAGCCAGCGGACTTCATCGAGCTGATCTCCAAGGAGCTGGACGGCGCGCCCCCGGCGGCGCAGAACCCCGTCCATCACTGAGAGGGTGTGAAAATATCTGGAAGGGGTCAACCCGAAGGGCGCCTGGGGGTTGGGGGGCGAATACGGCGTTGCTCGTCGCGCGCGACCCCTCGGGTCAGCGTTGCTCCTCGCGCCTTGTCTTCGCCCCCCAAGCCCCAGGCGCGCGACCCCTTCCAGATTTTTCACACCCTCTGAGCGGCGGCTCGTCAGCCTGCGAGGCGGGCGCGCTCGTCCTGGAACGCCGCGCGGATCGCGGGCCTCGGAGGCGGGGCGGGCCAGATCTTCAGGCGCGGCGCGAGGCGGTGAGAGAGAACGCGCCCGCGGAAGTACGCCTCGTGGTCCCACTCGACCTCGGCCATGGTCAACAGACAGTCGACGAGGTCCGCGCGGCCGCAGGCGAGCGCGTGACGGGCGGCCGTCTCGTACTCGCGGATGTTCCGGCTCTCCAGCCTGCCCGCGCCGTACATCGGAGCGAGCCAGCCCGCGACGTGGCACAGGAGCCCGAGGGCCCTCCCGATCAGCCAGGCGCGCGTCTCGCGCCCGAGGCTCGGGCGGGCGCCGAGGCCCGCGAGCATCTCACCGACGAGGCGCCGGTGGTGCCATTCGTCCGCCTCGATCTTCCGGATCGCCTCACGCTCCCCTTCATCCGCCACCGAGCGCCAGTGCCCGCGATACGCGAAGCCGGCCGCGAGCTCGCCCGAGTAGGCGAGGCGGAGGATCGCGATCAGGGCGCGCCGAGAGCCCGTGTCTTCCACGGAGGATCGAATTATGTCCGGTCCGCTGCGGAGGGGACGCGGGGAAACCGACACGCCCTCGGTTAAGCTCGCTCCGGATGCGTCGCGCGCGGGGCCGGACGTGCCGCTGAGGAAGGACGAGGAGGCGCCGCGGCCGCGCGTCTGGCCGTGGCTGCTCGGTCTCGCGGTGGTGCTCGTGGTCGGGGGGCTGGCGTTCGGCTTCCGCCGGCCCTCGGGGACCGCCGTCGAGACGGCGCGCGGGGAGCGGAAGGACCTCGTGGTGCCGATCCTCTGCGACGGCACGCTGGAGCCGCCGCCCGGCGGGGAGCTGCGGGCGACGCAGCCGGCCACGGTCGCCGCGATCTTCGTGAAGGACGGACAGCGCGTCACGAAGGGGACGGCGCTCCTCCGGCTCGCCGACCCCGAGCTGACGTCGAAAGCGCTCGAGGCGCGCGGCGAGGTGCGGCAGCTCCTCGCGGAGAAGGCGCGCGCCGAGGCGGAGCTCGCGAGCGCGCGGCGCGAGGCGGAGGCGAAGAGGGCGGTCTTCGAGTCGGATGCGCGGCTCCTGAAGGAGAAGGCGATCGCCCGCGCGACGTACGACACGGACGAGCGGGCGCTCCGCGACGCGGAGGCGCGCGTTCGCTCGGCGGAGGCTCAGCTCCGCTCGCTCGCGGGAGAGGGCGGGGGAGCGTCGCGCGTTTCCCTCGCGGAGACCGCCGCGCGCGACCTCGAGACGCGCGCCGCGGCCCTCACGCCCGCAGCGCCGGCGGACGGCGTCGTCTACAACCTGCCGCGGAAGGTGGGCGAGGCCGTGGCCGCGGGTGACGTCGTCGCGAACGTGGCGGACCCGGCGCGGACGCGCGTGAGGGCGCGCGTCGACCAGCCCGACCTTCCGCGCATCGCTGCCGGGCAGCGGATGACCGTCACGTTCGACGGCCTCCCCGGCCGGCGCTGGGACGGCCGCGTCGAGTCGGTCTCGCCCGGCGTGCGCGAGGTGGGCGGGCGGCAGGTGGGCGAGGTGCTCGGCGCTCTCTCCGATCCGGGGGGGGCGCTGCCGCCGGCGAACGCGTCGGTGAACGTCCTGATCGTGGCGGGGGAGAAGAAGAACGCGCTGGTCGTTCCGCGCGGCGCGGTCCTCCACGACGGGGAGAAGCGCTACGTCTTCACGCTCGCAAAGGGGCGCGCGCACCGGAAGGACGTCGCCGTGGGGCTGATCGGCACGGCGGAAGTGGAGGTGACGTCTGGCCTCGCGGACGGCGAGACCGTGCTCCTCCCCGGCGCGCAGCCGCTCGCGGAGGGCGACCGCGTCGCCGCTCCGCAGAAACACTGATGCTGCCGGCCAGCGAGAGCCTCGAGACGGCGCTCCACCGCTTCCGGACGCATCCGGTGCAGACGTGGCTGACGCTCGCCGGCCTCGTCGTCGGGACGGCCGCGATCATCGTGATCGTCACGCTCGGCCTGACGGGCCGCGACTTCGTGATGGCGCAGATCGAGGGCGTCGGCTCGCACCTCGTCTGGGCGAGCTACGAGGGCACGGTGACCGCCGGAGTCTCGCGCACGCTGGACGACGCCATCACCGACGCCGACGTGAGGGCGCTCTCTTCGCGGAGCGACCTCTTCAACGGCGTCACGCCGCTCGTCGAGCTGCACGGCACGGTCTCGGTCCAGTCGCGTGCGAAGGACGTCGCGGTCCTCGGGACGACGCCGAACTACAAGGAGGTCCGGAAGAACGTGAAGATCCTGCGCGGGCGCTTCCTCGACGAGGAGGACGCCGCGCAGCGCGCGAAGGTGTGCGTGATGAACCGGCCGCTCTACGAAGCGCTCTTCGGAGGCGATACGTCGCCCGAGAAGACCGTCCGCACGCTCGGCATGAGCTTCCTCGTCGTCGGCGAGTTCGACAAGCCGGTCGACACGATGGGGCAGGGCGAAGTGACGCCCGAGTCGATCTTCATCCCGATCACCGTCGCGTGGTTCTTCACGCCGACGCGGCGCGTCGACACCGTCTTCGCCGAGGTGCGCCGCTTCGACGACATCCCGGTGGCGGTGACGGCCACGGAGGACCTCCTGAAGGAGCGGCATCACCAGGGATCGGTCTTCAAGGTGAAGAGCATGACGACGGTCATCAAGGTCGCGAAGACGATCTCGTTCGGGCTCCTCGTCGTCTTCATCGTGGCGGCGGCGGTGTCGGTCGTCGTCGGCGGGGTCGGGATCATGAACATCCTCCTCGCCTCGGTGGAGCAGCGGACGCGGGAGATCGGCCTCAGGATGTCGATCGGCGCGCGGAGGAAGGACATCCGCAGGCAGTTCCTCCTCGAGGCGCTGATGCTGGGGATCGTCGGGGCTTCCCTCGGCGTTCTGATCGGCGCGGGGCTGCCGCTCGTCCTCTCGGCGCTCGTCCGCGCCATCGCGATCCGCGTCTCGCCGCTCTCGGCCGTCCTCGCGTTCGCGTTCTCGTGCGCCGTCACGGTCGTCTTCGGCGTCGTCCCGGCGGTGCGCGCCGCGAACCTCAACCCCACGGAGGCCCTCAGACATGAATAGGACGCTCGCCTCGGTCCCGCTCCTCCTCTTCGCGTCTTCCGCCCCCGCGCAGACCGCGGCCGAGCCGCTCACGCTTCGGGCCACGGTCGTGCGCGCGCTCGAGCACGCCCCGGAGCTCGCCGTCTCGCGCGGCGCGCTCGAGGAGGCCGCGGCCGGATCGCGCAGCGCCGCGAGCGCGTTCCAGCCCGAGGCGTTCGTCTCGACGACGCCGGGGTACGCGACGGGGATGCCGGTCGCGATCGCGGGACGGATCCCGGCGATCGCGGCGATCGACGCGCGGCAGCTCCTCTACGACGCGCGTACGAGGGCCGAGGTCCACCTGGCGTCGGCCAGGGCGGAGGAGGCGACGGCGGCCTTCGGGCGCGCACGCTCGGAGACGGCGCGTGCCGCTCTCGCGCTTTACGCGCGTTGCTGGGCGGACGAGACGCTCCTCGACGCCGCGAGGCGACGTGTCGAGGTGGAGGAGAACGCGTCCGCGCGCGTCGCGGCCCTCGAGCGCGAAGGGCGCGCGACGCCGCTCGATGCCGAGCGGGCGACGCTCGCCGTCGCGCGGGCCCGCCAGGCGCTCCTCGACATCACGTCCGACCGCGACCTCGACCAGCTCGAGCTGCGGCGCCTCGTCGGATGGCCGCCGAACCAGCCGCTGGTCCTGGCCGAGGATCCGCTCGCGGAGCTGCCGTCCTCGCCTCCCGGCGACGACCTGGAGACGGCGCGCGCCTTCGACCCGCAGCTCGCGTCCCTCCTCCGCGAGGAGGAGCTGACGGTGCGCGCCTTCAAGCTGATGTCGCGCTGGGTGCAGCCGATGGTCGTCGCCGAGGCCGAGTACGCCCGCCTCTCGCGCGTCAACAACTACGACGACTACTTCAAGAAGTTCAAGGCGGACGACTTCTCCATCGGCGTCTCGATCTCGGTCCCGCTCTTCACGGGCGGCCGCACGGATGCGGGCACAGCCCGTGCCCACGCGAACGCGGAGCGCGTGCGCGCGGAGCGGATCGGGCGCGAAAGGGCGCTCGAGGCCGCGGTCCTCCGCGCGGAGGCCGCGCACGTGCGCGCCGGGGCGGCCCGGAGCCTGGCCGAGCGCGCCCGGGCGGTCGCGGCGGAGAGTCTCCGGGTCGCGCGCGTTCTCGAGCGGGAAGGGCGGGCCGAGCCCGACACGGTCGCGCAGTCGGAGCGCGCGCTCGCCGAAGGGGACGAGGAGCTCGCGAAGGCGTCGCTCGCCCTCGTCACGGCGCGCGCCGGGCTCCTTTCCCTGCGTGGGGATCTGCCGCGGGCGCTCGTACCGTAAGATCAGGCCGGGCGCTTCGCGCGGAAGACGGGAACTTCCGCACGGCATCTTACTTAGAGGGAGAGGAATGGCGGTTCGTCACGATCTGTCCCGGTCCGAGGGCGCGGGCGAGGCGGAGCCCTCGCGGGAGATGGCTCGCGCCGTCCAGGCCGCGCAGGACTATCTCCTTTCGATTCAGAACGAAGACGGCCACTGGTGCGCCGAGCTCGAGGGCGACACCATCCTCGAATCCGAGTACGTCCTGACCATGCACTTCCTCGGGCGATCCTCCGAGCCGAAGGTCCACAAGGCGGGGGAGTACCTGCGGCGAAAGCAGCTCGCGGGCGGCGGCTGGGCGATCTATCCGGGCGGACCGGCCGAGGTGAGCGCGTCGGTGAAGGCGTACTTCGTCCTGAAGCTCCTGGGCGACGATCCGAACGCGGAGCACATGGAGAGGGCGCGCCGCGTCATCCGGGGGTTGGGCGGGCTCGAGGCGTGCAACTCGTTCACGCGCATCTACCTCTCGATCTTCGGTCAGTACGAATGGGAGCGCTGCCCCGCGGTGCCGCCGGAGATCGTGCTCCTCCCCGACTGGTTCGTCTTCAACGTGTACCGGATGTCGTCCTGGTCGCGCGCCATCGTGGTCCCCCTGTCGATCATCTGGGCCACGAAGCCGTCGTGCCCGGTGCCCGAGCACGCGCGCATCGACGAGCTGCGCGTTCCGTGGAGCGCGCCGCAAAAAGAGTGGTCGCGGCGCGAGCGGTCGTGGCGCGCGTTCTTCGACTACGTCGACAAGGCTCTGAAGGCCGTCGAGCGCGCCGGGGTGCGGCCGCTCCGGAAGAGGGCGCTCGCCGCGGCCGAGGCGTGGATCATGGCGCGGCTGGTGAAGAGCGACGGCCTCGGGGCGATCTTCCCGCCGATCGTCAACACGATCCTGGCGTTCCGCTGCCTGGGTGACGCCCCGTCGGACACGCGGCTGGCCGCTCAGGTGAAGGAGCTCGAGAGGCTCGAGATCGAGGATGCCGAGACGCTCCGCGTGCAGCCGTGCTTCTCGGCCATCTGGGACACGGCGCTCGCGCTCCAGGCGCTCGCCGACTCCGGCCTGGGCGACGGCGACCCGCGCCTCCTCTCCGCCGCGCGCTGGCTCGTCGACCGTGAGGTGAAGGCGATCGGCGACTGGAAGAAGAGGAACCCCGAAGGCGAGGCGGGCGGCTGGTATTTCGAGTACGCGAACGAGGCGTATCCCGACTGCGACGACACCGCCGAGGTCCTGATGGCGCTCTCCGCGGTCCGCTTCCCGTCCGCGGAAGAGGAGCGGAGGCGGCGCGAGGCCGTCCAGCGCGGGCTCGCGTGGCAGCTCACGATGCAGAACGAGGACGGCGGGTGGGGCGCGTTCGACAAGGGGTGCGACGACGAGGTGCTGACGCTGATCCCGTTCGCGGACCACAACGCGATGATCGACCCGAGCTGCGAGGACATCACCGGGCGCACGCTCGAGGCGCTCTGGCGTCTCGGGCACGGGCGGAGCCATCCCGCGGTCGCGCGCGCGATCTCGCACCTCTGGGCGAAGCAGGAGCCGGACGGAACGTGGTACGGCCGGTGGGGCTGCAACTACCTCTACGGGACGTGGCTGGCGCTGCGCGGGCTGGCGCTCTTCGGCGAGGTCCGCGGGGACGAGCGCGTGGGACGCGCCGCGGGCTGGATCCGGGCGCGCCAGAACGAGGACGGCGGCTGGGGCGAGCTGCCGCTCTCGTACGACGAGGCCTCGACGAAGGGCGCCGGCCCCTCGACGCCTTCCCAGACCGCCTGGGCGCTGATGGCGCTTTTCTCCGCGGGGGACGCGGATTCGGGGACGGTGGAGCGTGGCATCGAGTACCTCCTCGAGCGGCAGCGCGAGGACGGCTCCTGGGTCGACGAGACGTGGACGGGCACGGGATTTCCCAAGGTCTTCTATTTGAGGTATCACCTCTACGCGACGTACTTCCCGCTCTGGGCGCTGTCGCTCCTCGGGCGGCGGGAAATCGAAGGAAAGGCGGCATGAGGTTCCCGCTCCACATCACGACCAGCACGGTCAGGCACCAGGTGAAGAACGCGCTGAAGGGCAACAAGCGCTATCCCTTCGTCCTGATGCTCGAGCCGCTCTATACGTGCAACCTCGCTTGCCTCGGCTGCGCCATCGAGCGGCACACCGGCAAGCTGAAGGATCGGCTTCCCGTCGAGCAGTGCCTCGAAGCCGTGGAGGTGTCGGACGCGCCGATCGTCTCGATCTGCGGCGGCGAGCCGACGATCTACCCCGAGCTTCCGGAGCTCGTGGACGGCATCATCGCGAGGAAGCGCCACATCTACCTCTGCACGAATGGTCTCCTCCTCGACGAGAAGGTCTACGGCGTCATCCCGCCGGACCGGCGGCTGATGATCAACGTCCACCTCGACGGCCTCAGGGAGACGCACGACAAGGTGTGCGCGAAGGAAGGCGTCTTCGACAAGGCGATCGCCATGATCCAGGAAGGCGTCAAGCTCGGGCATCACGTCATGGCGAACACGACGATCTTCAAGGAGACCGACGTCGATGAGGTCGAGACGCTCTGCAGGCTCCTGACGGACATGGGTGTCGAGGGGATGCTCGTCTCCCCCGGCTACCACTACGAGTCCGTCTCGCGCGACATCTTCCTGACGCGCGGCGAGATCCAGCGGAAGTTCCGGAAGGTGCTCGAGATCTCGAAGAAGTTCCGCCTCACCTCGACGCCGATGTTCCTGGAGTTCGCGGCGGGCCTGCGCGAGTACAAGTGCTCCCCGTGGTCGACCGTGACGTTCACGCCGAGAGGGTGGAAGGGGCCCTGCTACCTGATCGGCAAGACGTACACGTTCGACTGGAAGGAGTTCTGGAACGGCACGGACTGGGACTACTGGGAGTCGCGCGAGGACGAGCTCTGCCAGAACTGCGCGATGCACTCCGGCTTCGAGGCGTCCGTCGTGAGGGAGCTGCCGAAGCACCCGGGCGACATGTTCCGGATGCTGGCCTGGAACTTCACGGGATAGAAAGCCGGTGCCCGTGGACCTGGTGACGGGCGGCACGGGCTTCGTCGGTGCTCATGTCGTTCGAGCTCTTCTTGCGCGCGGAGAGGCCGTGCGGTGTTTGGTCAGGCCGTCGAGCAAGCGGGCGAATCTCGCCGGCCTCGACGTCGAGATCGTCGAGGGCGACCTCAACGACCCGGCCTCGCTCGCGCGGGCGGCGCAGGGCTCGGAGGTCGTCTACCATGTCGCCGCGGACTACCGGCTCTTCACGAAGGACCCGCGGGAGCTCCGCGCGACGAACGTGGAGGGGACGCGGAACGTTCTCCGCGCGGCGGGCGAGGCGGGAGCGCGGCGCATCGTCTACACCAGCTCCGTCGGCGCGCTCGGCCTCACTCCCGGCGGAGCTCCCGCGTGCGAGACGACGCCCGTCACGATCGACGGGGTCGTCGGCAACTACAAGAGGTCGAAGTACGAGGCCGAGCGCGTCGCGGAGGAGCTCGCGTCGGAAGGGCTGCCGGTCGTGATCGTCAACCCGTCGACGCCGATCGGCGACCTCGACGTGAAGCCGACGCCGACGGGCCAGGTGCTCGTCGACTTCCTGAACCGCCGCATGCCCGCCTACGTCGAGACGGGGATGAACCTGATCGACGTGAAAGACGTCGCCGAGGGACACCTCCTCGCGGCCGCGAAGGGGCGCGCCGGCGAGAGGTACATCCTCGGCAACCGCAACATGACGCTGAAGGAGATCTTCGACGCGCTGTCGCGCCTCACCGGCATCCCGTCGCCGCGCGTGCGGCTGCCTCACTGGGTGCCGATGGCGGCGGCGGCATGCGACACGTTCGTCTCGGGTCTCACGGGCCGCGTGCCGCGCGTCTCGCTCGAGAGCGTCAGAATGTCTCGGCACTTCATGTTCTTCGACGCCGGCAAGGCCGTCCGTGAGCTGGGGCTTCCGCAGAGCCCCGTCGAGGAGGCGCTCGGGCGCGCCGTCTCGTGGTTCCGCGCGAATGGATATGCCGCGGCCTGACAACGGGCCGCTCCTCGCGATCGTGGCCGCGCTGCCCGAGGAGCTCGCGCCGCTCCGCCGGCGCCTCCGCGCGCCGCGCCGCGCCCTCGCCGGCGGGCTCGAGGCGGTGCTCGGCACGCTGGGAGGAGCGTCCGTCGTCACGATGATGACGGGGGACGGCCGCCGAGCGGCCGAGCGAGGGGTCGAGACCCTCCTCGACGCGTACGAGCCCGAGGCCCTCATCGGCATCGGCGTCGCGGGCGCGCTCACGCGCGACCTGTCGCGGGGCACGCTCCTCGCGGGCCTCGTGCGCGACGAGGACGGCGTCGCAACCGCGCCGGACCCGGTCTGGCTCGCCCGGGCCCGCGAGGCCGGCGCTCGGGCGGGCACTCTCGTCACCTCGAGGGAGGTCCTCACGAGCCCAGCGAGAAAGTCCTCGCTCCTCGCGACGCTCGGCGCCAGCGGGCCGGCGGCGGTCGACATGGAGTCGATCTTCTGGGCACGCGCCGCCGCCTCGCGGGGAGTGCCGTGGGTCGTGGTGCGCGCGATCTCGGACCGCTGCGACGAGGAGCTGCCCGAGTTCCTCTCGCGTTGCGTGTCCCCCGGGGGCGGGGTCGACCGCGCGCGCGTCGCCCGGCACGCGCTCAGGAACCCGCGCGTCGTGCCCGACCTCCTGCGCCTGAAGAAGCGCGTCTCGGAATGCGCGGAGCGCCTCGCGCGGCTCGCCGAGGTGCTCGCCGCGGCGCCGCCCCGAAGAGCGCGGGCGCTCCGGGCGGGAGAGGCCGGATGACCGCGCCGGACCTCGACGGCCTCCTCGAGAAGACGAGCCGCACGTTCGCGCTGTCGATCCCGCCGCTCCCGGAGCCGACGCGGCGGGAAGTGACGATCGCCTACCTCCTCTTCCGCATCGCCGACACGTTCGAGGACGCCTCGCACTGGCCGCGCGAGAAGAGGCTCCTCGCGCTCGAGGCGTTCCAGCGTCTGCTCGAAAGGCCCGACGCGCCCGAGGCCGGGCGCCTCGCCCGGGAGTGGGTGGCCGACGGGATCTCCACGCACGACGGCTACGTGTGGCTGATGTCCGAGGTGCCATTCGTGCTCGGCGCGTACGCGGCGACTCGGCCCGGGGCCCGCGCGCTTCTCGGGGAGCACGTCGCGCGCTCGGCGCGCGGCATGGCCGGTTTCGTCTCGCGCACGGGAGACGACGGCACGCTCGCGCTCGCGGACCTCCCGGACCTCCGTGCCTACTGCTACGTCGTGGCGGGGATCGTCGGCGAGATGCTGACGGAGCTCTTCCTCCTCGAACGCGACGAGCTCGCGCTCGCCGCGCCGTACCTGCGCGCGCGGGCGGCTCTCTTCGGCGAGGCGCTGCAGCTCGTGAACATCCTGAAGGACAGGGACGCAGACCTCGCGGAGGGCCGACGCTATCTGCCTCCGGGGGTGCCGCAGGGAGACGTCTTCGCGCTCGCGCGCTCCGACCTCGGCTCCGCGGCGGAGTACATCGACGCGCCCCAGCGGGCGCGGGCTCCCCGCGGCATCCTGGAGTTCACGGCGCTCCCGGTCGCGCTCGCCTTCTCGGCGCTCGAGCGCGTGGAGTCCGCGGGCGCCGGGGCGAAGGTGAGCCGCCCCGAAGTCTTCCTCATCACGCAGCGGGTGAAGCGCGCGCTCGACAGGGACCAGCCTCCCGTCGAGGTCCGACGCTGAGCGACGACGCCGGGCGGACGCCCCGCGCCGTGCTAGGAAGCGTGTTCGCGATCGCGGGCCTGGCTGTCGTCGTCGCGGTCTTCTGGAAGATCGGGTGGCCGGCCATCCGGGCGAACCTCCTGACGATCGGACCGTGGTTCGCGGTCCTCGTCGCGCTCAACCTCGCGGCACAGGCGGCCTTCGTCGCCGGCCTGAAGAGCGTGCTCCGATCGGACACGCCGCCTCCCCGGTTCTCGCGCCTCTATTCCATCTACCTGATGGGGGACGCCGCGAGCTACGTCGCTCCCGCGAGCGGCGATGCGCTCAAGGTGCACCTCCTCGGAACCGCGGTCGGCGTCGAGGCGGCGGCGGCCGCCGTCACGCTCCACAAGCAGGCGGAGCTCCTGGCGCAGTGCGCGTTCACCGTCGTCGGGGTCTGCGTCGCGCTCCTTCGGTTCGAGCTTCCGCGCCTCGTCGCGTGGGCGGCGGTCCTCGGAGTCCTCGTCCTCGTCGGTCTCCTCGTTCTGATGACATGGGCGCTCGCCAGCGGCGCGTTCTCGAGGATCGCGGCCCGCGTCGCCGGCTGGAAATTTCTGGCCTCGCGTTCCGAGCGAATCAAGAGCGGGGCGGCGGGCGTGGACGCCCTGATCGCTCGCTTTCACTCCGCCAGCCGGGCGTCGTTCCTGAAGGCGGCCGCCGCGTGCCTCGCCGGCTATTGCGGCGGCTTCCTCGAGACGTGGATCGTCCTCGCGCTCCTCTCGCCCTCCGCCGGCTGGGCGACGGCGCTCTCGATCGAGAGCCTCGCGATGGTCCTCGGCAACGTGCTCCTCTTCGTCCCCGGGAAGCTGGGGGGAGCCGAGGGGATCCGCACCGGACTCTTCGTCTTGCTCGGGCTTCCCGCTTCGCAGGGCGCTGCGTACGCGCTGATCCGGCGCAGCCGCGAGCTCCTCTGGATACTCCCGGGCTGGGCGCTTCTCCTCGGGCTGCCGGCCCGCCGTCGCGCGCTCGAGGAGAGCTGATGCGGGTCGCGATCGACGCGCGCAAGCTGAACGGAGCGGAGAGCGGCATCGGGACCTACACGCTGAACCTCGCGAGAGAGCTGCTCGCCGAAGACCCGCACCTCGAGCTCCTCCTCGTGAGGAACCGCGGGAGCCGTCTCGACGGGCTCGAGTCCCCGCGTGTCGAGGAGGTCCACACCCCGTTCCCTCCGGACTCGCCGCTGACCCCGCTCGCGCTCCGGTTCTTCCTCCGGCGCCACGCATTCGACGTCTTTCATTCCCCCTTCGATCTGGCGCCGCGCAGGCTCGGCCGTCCGCTCGTGGTCACGATCTCAACTGGATCGTGAACCCCGGCTACAACACCGAGAGCCCGCTCCATCGAGCCGCCGGCGGCGCGTTCTACCGCTGGGGTCTCGCCTCGGCCATGGACGAGGCGAGCCGCATTCTCGCGGTGTCGCAAGCGACGCGGAACGCCATTCTCGACTTCGCCCCGCGACACGAGGCGAAGGTCCGCGTCGTGCTCAACGGGACGGACCGGACGCGAATCTTCCCGATCGGGAGGGACGCGGCCTTCCGCGCGCTCGCGCACATCGTCGCGCCCGGCACCCCCTTCGTCCTGACAGTTGGCCAGGGCGCGCCGTACAAGAACCATCTGAACGCGGTGCGCGCCTTCCTGCGCGCGTTCTCAGGACGTCCCGAGTACCGCATGGTGCTCGTGCGGCGCCGCGCGGTTCCGGAAAAAGCGTTCGAGGAGCTGCTCGCAAGCCCGGCCGCGAAGGCGCAGGTGATCGTGCTCCCGTACGTCCTGCCCGGGGTCTTGAACGCGCTCTACAACGCGGCGCGCATCGTCCTTCACCCGTCGTACTACGAAGGCTTCGGGCTGCCGCTCGTCGAGGCGATGTCGGCCGGCGTCCCCGTGGTCACGTCGAATGTCAGCTCGATGCCGGACGTCGCGGGAAAGGCGGCGTGGCTCGTGAACCCCGCGGACAGCGGAGAGATCGCGGACGCGCTCGTGACGCTCGACCGGGACGACGCCGCCAGAGAGAGGCTCGTCGAGGAAGGCCGCCGGCGCCTGGAGCTCTTCACCTGGAAGGAATCCGCGCGGGCCACGCTCGGCGTCTACCGGGAGATCGCATGAGCGATCTTGACGGATTCTTCGCGAGTATTCGGGTACCCTGACCCGCGCTTGACACAGGGCAAACGTCTCGATGCATGGCAGTGGCTGCGGTTCGGCCCGTGGCTGGCGCAGCTCGTCGTCATCCGGCGCTGCAACTTGAGCTGCGGCTATTGCTCGGAATACGACAAGACCTCGGAACCGGTCCCCTTCGAGATGCTTCTGGCTCGCCTCGCGAAGCTGGCAGAGCTCCGGACCTGGGCCGTCTGCCTCACGGGCGGCGAGCCGACGCTGCACCCGCGCCTGGCGGACATCGTCTCGGAGATGCGGCGACTGGGCTTCCGGCGCCGGCAGCTCATCACGAACGGCCTCCTCCTCACGAAGCCGCTGATCGAGGACCTGAACGCCGCCGGTCTGACGGACCTGCAGATCAGCGTCGACGGCGTGGCGCCGAACGCAGTCACCTCCAAGACGCTGCACGCTCTCCACGCGAAGCTGGACGTCCTCGCGGAGCACGCCCGCTTCCAGGTCGTGATGAGCGGCGTCATCGGCAGCGCGCCCCCCGAGGAGGCGCTCCACGTGGTCGACTTCGCGAGGGAGCGCGGCTTCAGCCCCCGCATCCTGCTGGTGCACGACGCTAAGGGCCACGTGAACCTGAGCGCGGAGGAGATCAGCGCATATCGCGAAGTGAAGCGCCGGCTGGGCCGCGCCGGAAACGAGGCGGGCGACTACCGCGGCCGCCTCATCGCGACCGGTGAAGCCCCCTTCAAGTGTCGATCGGGATCGCGCTATCTCTACGTCGACGAGCTCGGCGACGTGAGCTGGTGCGCGCAGACGAGGGGCGTCTTCACGAAGAGGCTCCTCGACTACGGTCTCGACGACCTCAAGGCGCAGTTCGAGACCCCGAAAGCGTGCAACGCCGGCTGCACCGTCGGCTGCGCCCGCACGGCGTCCGCATACGACGAGTGGCGGGGCCAGAAGGGGCTGAACGAGGGGCCGCTGCGCGTGCCCGCGTCCGTCTGACCGCTCAGACCGGCGCCGGCCCGCCCGCGAAGAGAAAGTTGATCAGGTAGAAGACGTCGTTGACGTTGACGAGCCCGTTTCCGTCGACGTCGCCCGGCACGCGCGCCGTACGGTAGCGCCGCGCGAAGATACCGCGTTGCGCTCCGTCGTCGCCCTGCCACGTGACGACGAACCCGAAGCCGTCGGCGGCGACCGCCGGCTGCGGATCCCTCGAGTTGGGCGTCGTGTTGACCCTTGTCTCGGGCGGCCCGACGTCTCCTGAAGGCGAGATCTGCCTGACGACGACGTTCTCCGCGGGCCCGCTCGGAGCCGAGGTCCAGGCCACGACGCAGCGGCCGTCGGGAAGCCCGGCGGCGGTCGGCTCGGCAACGCCCGCGAGCTGAGCGTTGACGCGGAACGGGCTTCCCAAAGCCGCACCCGAGGTCGAGTAGCGCTGGGCGAGTATTCCCTGCGAGGGGGCGCCGGGGAAGTCACGCCATGCCACGAGAAAACCTCCCGAGGCCGCCGATGCCACCGCTGGGTTGGCGCGCGGCCCGGTCGTGTCCGAGTTCACACGGAACTCCGGAGAGAGCGCGCCGGACGGCGAGATGCGGCGCGCTGCGATGCTCTGGACTGACGGCGAGAAGCCGATCGCGGCCTCCCACGCGACCACGAATCCGCCAGCGCCGTCGGCTGAGACGCGCGGCTGAGCGATGAAGTCCGCGGTGGTCTCGTTCACCCTGAAGTCCGCGGCCAAGGGGATGCCGAAGCGGCTGAAGCGCCGCGCGAAGATCGCGGACGCCGGTTCCCCCCTCCAGACGACGCAGAAGTTGCCCGCCGCGTCCGAGGCGACGTCGGCGTAGCTCGAGCCCGTGGTGAGCGAGTCGACGCGGAACTCGGTCCCGAGCGGGTTCCCCAGCTCGTCGTAGCGCTTGCCGAAGATCGTGTAGGTACCCGTCTGGGCCTTGCTGTGCCAGACGACGACGAAGCTCGTCAGGAGGCCGCCGAGCGCCGCGCCCACGCGCGGGGCGCGCTGATCGCCGGTGGTATACGAGTTGACGAGAAAAGGGGTGCTCATGGGAGCGCCGGTCGCGAGGTCGAACGTCCGGGCGGAGATGTTCGTGTTCGTTCCCGGGTTGTAGCCCTCCTGCCAGACGACCATGAACGTTCCACCCGACGCACTGCCGGAGATCGCCACCGCGGGACTCACTTGCTCGCCCGTCGTCGCCGTGTTGACGCGGAAGTCGCCGCCGAGAGGCTGCGCGGCCAGCCGCCCGGCGCAGAGCGCGAGGAGGGCGAGGGGAACGGCGCGTGTCGTCACAGCGGAGCGGGTCCGCCCGCGAAGAGGAAGTTGATGAGATGGAAGACGTCCGAGACCCCGGCCGCGCAGTCGAAGTCCTGGTCGCCGACAGGGAGGACCTTCGCCGCGTCGGCGTCCGTGATCGAGCCGACGGGTCCGTTCGTGGCGCTCGCCTGCGGGTTGCCCGCGAACGTCCCGCAGGTTTGCGCGGTCGTCGCGGAGACGACGTGAAGCGCGGCGCCCGCGCCGGGCGCGAGGTCGCCCAACGCGCAGAGGATCAGGCCGTTTCCATCCACCCCGCAGCCCGCCGTGGAAGGAAGGAGCGACCAGGAGAGGCCGGCGGGCAGCTGGTCCGTCAACGTGACGCCCCGCGCGGTGCCGTTGCCGAAGTTGTGGACCGCGATCCGGAAGCCGAGCGGGTCGCCGGGCTTCACCCGGGTGACGTCGGGAAGCTGCACGACGCGGAACGCGCCGCAGCCGACGGTCAAGGTCACCATGTTCGAGGTCGGCGAGTTCGCGTTCGTGGAGGTCGCGCTCGCCGTGTTCGGATAGGAGCCGCACTTCGACGCGTCGGTGGGCGCGGTGACGATCGCGACGAAG
>WNFL01061002.1_pt1 | contig 15801 bp, 12 predicted proteins | sample 5400361 | NCBI WGS metagenome assembly WNFL01 (sample SAMN13153351, study PRJNA577476) | soil metagenome | isolation source: 40 cm soil on Douglas fir-dominated hillslope | place: USA:California | collected 2013-09-17
CAACAAGACGAGCGCACAGTTAATTGCAATTGTCGCTTTCGTTACACACTGCAATTACGAGCGCCAATCTCGAACCGACTGCAGCGTTTGCTCGTTATCTTGGCAATAAGTCCGTCGCAATAAAATAATTGCCATCTTCTGTCTGACCAAAATAGGCCCAGATGCCGTCTCCACTCCCATAGTTATTGTCGTCCGTTGCTTTTCCGCCTGGAAGAATCCAGCCATCCGGGGGCGCCGCATACCAAGCAATAAACTGTTCGTTGTTGTAATAACCTCCCGTCACCGTTTGTAAAATATACTTGTTACCGTCACGTCGAAAGCCAGCAAATTTTTGGATCTTTATCCGCTTCCCCGATACGTTTTGCAATGTCGTTGCATAAACCCGCTTTCCATCGGAATCCTTCCGAAAGCGACTGTGACTCACTTTGCAGATGGCCTTTCCGTACTGGATTTGGATCGAATCCAAAGTGAGCGCCTCTTTTGGACCGGATTTCGGTTCTAAAAACTTCACGCCCGTCGGGAACGGGTAAAACAGATTGGTTCCGCCCATTACTTCATTGTTTGGATATACGAGTAGGTGGCTCTGCACATTTCCCGAATCGACGACCGTGCCGTTCTCAAGCTCCACCCGATTTGCGCCATAGGTCTTCGCCTTCTTCCATTCCGTCGGTGCTTTCAGCGGCCAACCGACATATACAACCAACCCGCGGTCGGGATTTGGAACCCAGCCGGCATCCTTGGCAAAACCTCGAATCAGAAACGCAAACATAGCTAAACAAATAATGGCTGTGTTGCATCTCATAACAAGAGTGAACCCTTAGCGTGAGCGGCGAAAGCCAGCCAGCACAACGTGGCGAGATTCGCCATAGGCTCAAGATATCTAGTCAATATTGACAAAAACTTCCTGTTTAAACCGCGACCATATTCAATCCCTATGGCCCAGAATTTTATCGGTCAAGCGCTGAAAAACATAGCGTTGACACGAATTGTGAGCGGTGAATAGCGAATGGTACTTATCCTGGATTCCATTTTCCGTCATTTTCCGGGACCGACTCTCATTTGTTAATTGACCGTCAAGAAAAGTAATGTTGCGCGTGCAGGAACATACTTGCCTGCCCGTACATCGAACAAATATTGCGCCAGCTATCCTCGGTTGCTACGCTCGACTTTGTTGGACAGGAATCTGCATGAGCACACGACTCAACGTTCACAAAACATACAAGATGTATGTCGGCGGCAACTTTATCCGAAGTGAAAGCGGCCGTTATTTGCCGGCGTTGAACGCTCGCGGCCAGCACCTCGAAAATGTATGCCATGGTTCGCGCAAAGATTTTCGCGACGCCGTAGTGGCTGCCCGCTCCGCCTTCGATGGCTGGGCAAAAAAATCCGCTTATCTGCGCGGCCAGATTCTTTATCGCGTGGCCGAAATGTTGGAACGGCGTTCGGGTGAGTTGGTCAATGAACTCATCCGCAGCGGCATAAATTCCCAAAAGGCCAAACAGGAAGTCACCGGTTCGATCGATCGGCTGGTTTATTTTGCCGGCTGGACCGATAAGTACGTTCAACTTTTCGGCGCGGTAAATCCGGTTGCCTCCTCCCATTTCAACTTCACCACACCCGAGCCGACTGGAGTTGTCGTTGCGGTTGCGCCGGACGAGCCGGCTTTGCTGGCGCTGGTATCGCTGATTGCACCGGCCATTCTTTCGGGCAACAGCGTCGTGGCGCTTGCCTCGGATCGCTTTCCATTGCCCGCGGTCACATTCAGCGAAATTCTGGCGACCAGCGATTTGCCCGGCGGCGTGGTCAATCTTTTGACCGGCAAACGCGCCGATTTACTGCAGCACATCGCCACCCACATGGACGTCAATGCGGTGGTGGATGGCACTGGCGATGCGGCCAGCCGGCTGAAACTCGCCGAAGGCACGGCGTTCAATTTGAAGCGATACACGGAACGGCCTTTACGCCCAGCCGATTGGTTTGGCGAAAAGGCCGAGGACCCCTACTGGATTTTGGATACCATCGAATTCAAAACCGCGTGGCATCCAATTGGACTGTGAAACTTGATATGAAAAACGGAACGAAACGTGGAAAACTTGCAATCCTGGTCGGCGGCGGCCCCGCGCCTGGAATTAATGGAGTGATCAGCGCCGCTACCATCGAGGGGATAAACCAGGGCCTCGGAGTTCTAGGCTGTCGCGACGGCTATAAATGGCTCGCCAAAGGTGACACCGGCCACGCCGGCCGGCTGACTATCGACCACGTCAAAGACATTCATTTGCGCGGCGGATCGGTTCTCGGCACCTCGCGCACCAATCCGACCAAGTCGGAAGAGAGCATGAACAACGTGATTTCCGCGCTGCAGGAGCTCGGCGTCACGGCATTGGTGAGCATCGGCGGCGACGATACCGCATTTTCGGCCAGCCAGATCTATAAAAAAGCCGGCGGCTCGATTCGGGTTGCCCACGTGCCCAAGACTATCGACAACGATTTGCCGCTGCCCGGCTCGACGCCCACGTTTGGTTTTGAAACCGCGCGCCATTACGGCGTTCATTTGCTGCGCAACCTTGCCGAAGACGCCCGGACCACCTCCCGCTGGTACGTGATCATCAGCATGGGCCGGACGGCCGGACACCTCGCATTGGGCATCGCGAAGGCGGCCGCGGCGACCCTCAGCATTATTCCCGAGCAATTCCGCGGCAAACCGGTGACTGTCGAAAATATTTGTGATTTGATCATTGGCTCGATTATCAAGCGCCGGGCTGAAGGCACTGAATATGGCGTCGTTGTTCTTGCCGAGGGGTTGATTGAAGCGATGGGCGAAAAGGGGCTGCTCACGGCGGTCCAGGGCGGTCAAATGGAAAAGTATGGAACGGTTAAACGCGATGATCACGGCCATCTCCATCTCGGCGAGATCGAGTTTGGCCGGTTGATGAAGGATTTGTTGATGAGCCGGCTTGAAAAGCTCGGCCTCAAAGTCACGCTCATCGACAAGGACCTTGGCTACGAGTTGCGCTGCGCCGATCCGATTCCGTTCGATGCCGAATACACGCGCGACCTTGGCTACGGCGCGGTGAAATTTCTGCTTTCGCCGGATGCGGCAAAGTACGGCGCGATCATCAGCTTCGATGACGGCAAGATGGTGCCGTTGCAATTTGAAAAAATGTTGAACCCGGAAACCAAGCGCATGCAGGTGCGGCGGGTGAACGTGGATGGCGAGGCGTACGAATGCGCCTGCCATTACATGATTCGGCTGGAGCGCTCGGATTTTGCGGATGAACAACAGCTCAAAAAACTGGCGGACGTCGCGTCGATGACGCCGGAGAAATTCAAGGAGCGCTTCGCGCATTTGACGGAACTCCAATAGCCGCGCGGCGTTTTCCGGAGGGCATCCGGGTGGCGCTCGACACATTCACGCGCTAACCTCAACCATGTTTATTACCGGAATCGGAACGGCATCCCCGGAAGCCTGCTATTCGCAAAAGGAATGCTGGCAGGTGTTCGCCGGGTCCGAGTTGAGCAATCGGCTCGAACCGCGTTCGCGGGCGATTGTGAAGAAGGTGCTGAATGGCAACAACGGCATCACCACTCGCCACCTGGTGTTGAACAATTTGCTCGAAGCGTTCGAGCTGACTCCTGATGCGCTTCACGCGCGGTTTCTCAAGCATGCTCCGGCGCTCGCAACCCAGGCGGCCGAACAAGCATTGAGCGCGGCTGGAATCGAACGGCGGGAAATTGACGCGCTGATCATCAGCACCTGCACAGGTTATCTGTGCCCGGGATTGACCAGTTATGTCGCCGAACGACTCGGATTGCGTCCGGATGTATTTGGCCTCGACCTCGTCGGGCAGGGTTGCGGGGCAGCCGTGCCGAATTTGCGCGTTGGCGAAGCGCTCATTTCTGCCGGCCGCGCGCAGCATGTGTTATCTGTTTGTGTCGAGGTATGCAGTGCGGCGTTATATTTTGATAATGATCCGGGCGTGCTTATCAGCGCCTGCCTTTTCGGCGATGGCGCCGGCGCGGCGGTGCTGAGCCGCGAACCCGGATCGGCGCTGCGACTCGAGTGGAAATACAGCGGGACGGTCCTGAAACCAACCGATCGCGACTCGTTGCGCTTCGAGCAGCGCAACGGAATGTTGCGCAATATTTTGACACCGTCGGTGCCGGGGTTGGCCGGGCTGAATGCAAAACAGCTTTTCAGTGATGTCACAAATGCCGCCGGCATCCCACGCGGTGAAGTGAAAGCCTGGGCGCTGCATCCCGGCGGCCGGGATGTGCTGGTCGCATTGCGCGAGGCGCTGGAATTGACTGAGCACGACACCCGCTGGAGTGGAGAAGTGCTTAATAGATATGGCAACCTGAGCAGCGCTTCACTGTATTTTGTGCTCAAGACCGCGCTCGCCGATTCGGCACCGGATGGATACTGGTGGCTTTCGTCTTTCGGCGCGGGGTTCAGTTGTCACGGCATTATGTTGCGCGCCGGCGAGTGAGCCTCAGGTAACTGAGGCACGGAGATTTTGTGGAACGGCAGCTAAAACCAGAATTGCTGGATGAATTGCCGGCGAACGATCCGGCGGCGATTCGATCGAGAGCGGATCTGCGTCGATTAAATATTTTGATGGGGCACGCGTCGATAGCTGCAGGCGTTCTCAATGCCTTGCCGAAATCCCCTGAGACGATTTTGGAAATCGGCGCGGGCGACGGCACATTCCTGCTCGGGGTCGTGCAACGATTGAGTTCCACCGGAGGCAAGGGAAAGGCGACGCTGCTGGATCAACAAAACATCGTCGGTACACAAACGAAAAACGAATTCTCCAGGACTGGTTGGGAACCTGAGATTGTGACGACCGATCTGTTTGATTGGCTCGAACACTCGGGCGCGAAACATTATGGCGTCATTCTGGCCAACCTGTTTTTGCATCACTTTCGGAATGACCAATTGCGGCTCATTTTTCACCGGCTTGCCGATCGATGCGATACTTTTGTTGGCATCGAGCCGCACCGGGCGCCATTTCCCCTGGTGCTAAGTCACACGGTCGGATTGATCGGTTGCAATCGTGTGACGCGTCATGACGCGGTGGCGAGCGTGCGCGCCGGATTTTCCGGTTCGGAGTTATCCAGACTGTGGCCTGAGAACTCGTCGTGGACGGTATGCGAACGCCCGGCCGGATTGTTCAGCCATTTATTTTTTACGACCATGGATGCCACACGCCGGGTTCAAGCAGGCAGCCGGCAGCAAAACATTGCCGTTTCGAACACGCGATGAGCGTTCGTGAAATCACGATTGTTGGTGGCGGCCTTGCAGGGCTTACTCTCGGCATTATGCTGCGCAAGCGCGACGTGCCCGTCTCCATATTTGAAGCCGGGCACTATCCGCGCCATCGCGTTTGCGGCGAATTTATCAATGGTCGCGGCAGGGCAACCTTGTCGAATATCGGATTCACCGAAGTCTTGCGTGACGCGGGTGCGATTTGTGCCGGCACGGCTGCGTTTTTTGCCGGCCGGGAAGTATCACCAGTCCGGCAGTTACCTGAGCCGGCTTTATGCATTTCACGATTTGTTTTGGATGATTGCCTTGCCAAATACTTCACAACACTGGGCGGATGCTTGCGACAAAACGAGCGTTGGCGTGCCCAGGAGGGTGAGGGTGTCGTGCATGCCAGCGGTCGTCGAGTGCGCCCAACCGACCGTGGATGGCGCTGGTTCGGCCTGAAAGCCCATGCCCGGAACGTGTCGCTTAGTGCGGGACTCGAAATGCATTTTTTGCGCAATGGCTATGTCGGGATCTGCGCATTACCCGAAGGCAAGGTGAATGTCTGTGGGTTGTTCCGTCGATCGACTTCGATTAATGGTGTTGCCCAAAGCTGGCGTGAAATGATTATCGGCCAGCCGGCCGATTCACTTTACCGAAGGTTAAAAGGCGCTGATTTCGACGAGAACTCATTCACTTCTGTCGCCGGCCTGAGCTTGAGTCCGGAGCAGGCGACTGATTCGGCGGAGTGTCGCATTGGCGATGCCATCACCATGATTCCACCGGTGACCGGCAATGGCATGTCGATGGCATTTGAATCCGCAGCGTTGGCTGCGAATCCGCTCGACGAATTCAGTCATGGCAAATGCGGCTGGCGCGCAGCGCGCGATCAGATTGCGGCAGCTTGTGATGCCAGGTTCAAACAACGTCTGGCGTGGGCGCGGCTTTTGCAATGGTTCATGTTCAATCCGCTCGCGCAAGGTTGGGCTGGCGCAGCCGCCATCCGATCGGATTGGCTGTATCGCGCGCTGTTTCCGGTTGTATGCCTTCATTGACAGTGCGTTCATGCAAGGGCGCTCGCCAGATTTGATTGCCCGGCAACTTTGCGAAGGCGGCGCTGATCTCATCCAGCTTCGGGCCAAAAAAGTCGCTCGAAATGAAATCCGGAAGATGGCCGAAGCGGTCCTGCCCGTCACCCGGGATCACGACGTGGGCCTGGTCATCAATGACGATTTTCAAATAGCGTCCGAGTTGGGCGCTGAGTTGTGCCACCTCGGGCAGGAGGATTTTTTCGATGCTGGCTGGACGCACGTTTCACAGGTGCAGAATATAAATACAAAGACAACGATTGGCTTGAGCACACATAGCCCGGACCAGGCGCGGCGGGCGCTCGATGCGGGACCATCGTACATCGCGATCGGACCGGTGTATGCCACCGGAACAAAACCGACCGCCAAACCAGTGACCCTTGATTACGTTCGCTGGGCGGCGGCGAACGTAACGATTCCGTGGTTCGCAATTGGTGGAATTAAATTGGCGAATTTAAATGATGTTTTGGCAGCCGGCGCTCGGCGTATATGTGTCGTGTCGGCCATTCTTGACTCGAAGGATGTAAAACAAGCTTGCCGGCAATTCAGAGAGCGGCTGGACAGCTTCGCCGCACCTCCGATATGCTGAGCCTCTGGGGTGCGTTTGTGGAGGCAAATTGGCAAATTCTCTTGCCGCCGCAAGCTTGTCTGCTCTATTACAATCGACAGGAAATCGCCGCATGAAAGATCTGACAACGGAAGAAAATGCTCCGGCACGCCCCGGCACCAACCCGGACGGTTCACGCAACCCGTTCTGTCCGCTCAGAGCCTGGCCGGCGTTTCTACTGGCTATTCTGATACTCGCGGCGCGGTTTGGCCCGGCCGTTTTGGAGGAAGGCACGAAGTACTGGATGGTGGCGGTTTTCGGCCCGCTGTTGGGCTGCCTGCTTTTGCTTATCTGGTGGCTTGCGGCCAGCCGGGCGACCTGGCGGGAAAGATTGTTCGGTTTTCTGGGCCTGGTCGCGAGTGCCACAATCACCGTTTCGCTCGCTCACCCGACCATGCGCGGGGCAGCGACGACGTATTTCCCCCTGCCGACGGGCTTCTTCCTTTTCGCGCTTACCGCCGCGCTTCTTAAGAAATCGCCGCCCGCGATTCGTTCGGGGACCGCGGTGCTGCTTGCTTTTGCCGGGTTCTCCGTCTCGATGCTCTTGCGCAATGACGGCATGACCGGGGATTACAAGTTCACGTTCCATTCGCGCTGGAAACAAACCGCGGAGGACGCGATGCTCGCCGCGCAGACGCCGGCAACGCCAAAACCGGCGGCGCAAATCGATCCGGCTGTGCGGGATTCGCTCACGAATTCTCTGGCGCATCCAGAGTGGCCCGAATTTCGCGGCTCGGACCGCGCCGGGCGTTCCCTGGCGCTGGGAATTTCGACCAATTGGAACGATCACCCGCCCAAGCTGCTCTGGAAAATCCCGGTGGGCCCCGGCTGGTCCTCGCTCGCCGTGGCTGGCCGAATGCTTTTCACCCAGGACCAGCGCGGCACAAAAGAAACGGTGGTGTGCTACGATGCGGATTCGGGCAGGGAAATCTGGAAAACGGAGATCGAAGGACGCCTGGACGATCCGATGGGCGGTCCTGGCCCACGCGCGACACCGACGCTGGCGAATGGCGCGCTTTACGTTGTCGGCAGCACCGGAGCCTTTCTACGGCTAAACCCGGTCACCGGCGAAGTCCTTTGGAAGAAGGAACTGACCCAGGTTGCGCATAGCAAAGTTCCCATGTGGGGCTTTTCATCTTCGCCCCTGGTGTACGGACCGGTTGTCGTTGTTTATGGAGGCGGCGCTGGAGAGAAAGGACTGCTCGCGTTCGATACAGCTTCTGGCGACCTCCGCTGGTCCGTTCCTTGCCCCGTAAATTCGTATGGTTCACCTCAACTGAATAATATCCTGGGCGAGGATTCCATTTTGATGCTCTCCAGTTCCGGCCTGGTGCTGCTCGACCCGGCCAATGGCAAAACGCGGCTCGATTACGAGTGGAAGATCACGCCGTACCAGGCGGTGCAGCCGCATGTCGTGGGAAACGATACCATTCTGTTGCCCACCTGCATGAACATGGGCACGCGCGCGATACGCATCAAGAAGGGCAATGGCCAATACGCCGCGGAAGAACTTTGGACCTCCCGTCAGCTCAAGCCCGATTTCGTGGACCTCGTGACCTACCGCGGCCACGCTTACGGCAACGACGGCGGTATTCTAACGTGCATCGATTTGCAAACCGGGGAGCGCAAATGGAAAGGCGGCCGCTACGGCAAAGGCCAGCTCCTGCTTCTGGAAAATTCCGGACTGTTGCTCATTTTGTCAGAACAGGGACAAGCCGTCCTGGTCGCCGCCGATCCGAGCGAACACCGCGAGCTCGCTTCCTTCCAGGCGCTGGAAGGCAAGACCTGGAACCATCCGGTGCTCGTCGGCGATCGTTTATACGTCCGTAACTCGCAAGAGGCCGCAGCTTATCGCGTTCAGTTAAATTAGCCTCGGAAAACAGCTCGGCGCACAGCCTTTCGATCCAATCCGTCGCATGTAATGATGATGCGATGGGAATTTGCTTCCGGTTAATTTACGCAGTAGGGTAGTTACCCCATGCCCAGCTGGGGAACGACTGGGCTAAGGTTTACGAGCCTTGATTACGCCGAACTTTCGAAAAGATTGGGAAAGTCGAGCGGCATGGCGAGCAACTTCTCCTTTCGCATGCTGACGGGCAAAGTATATTCGGCGGGCAGAGACCTTCTCACGGGGATCAAGCGCCTGTATTGGTCCAACCGGGCTGCCGCCAGTATTTCGCCCGAACATCTGCCGATGAAAGCCGCTTTGTCGCACATTGTCCTAAGCTTGGCGCTGGCGGCCGTGTATTTTTTCGCCGGTCTTGCCGGCGGTTCCATCAAAAGTTTCGGTTCAGAAATGCCGGTTTGGCTGGCGACCGGATTCGGATTCGCAGCCGTTTTATTTTGCGGAGCCCGAAGTTGGGTGGGAATTTTTCTCGGGACGTTCCTCGTCAATTTGGTCCATGGCCGTGGTGCGGCGTCTGGCGGTGTGCTAATTGCGTTCAACCTGGGGGTGGCAAGCGCGGCCGAGGCGATCATCGGCGGCGAACTAATCCGCCTGCTGGCCGGGGGCCGGGAGGCAATCACCAAGCCGAACACAATTTTCAGGTTCCTTTTCATCACGGCCGGCGCCACTGCCATTCCCGCAAGTCTCGGCTCGTTGTTGCTCGCGAAGAACGGCGCGGCCTTTTGGCCGGACGTGGCCAGCGCGTGGCTATATTGGTGGCTGGGCGGCTGCGGCAGCGCTGTGGTAATTACGCCATTGGTCCTGGCGTGGAGCAGGAAAGTTCCAGGGCGTGTCGGGACGCGGCGGGTGGCGGAGGCAATGGGACTAATTCTGGTTCTTGGGGCAAGCGCAACGGTGCTTTTCTTTGCCCGGCTATACACGTTTGAAACTTCGCTGCTGGCCCTGGCGATCATGTTGCTGTTGTTCTGGATAGCCTTTCGATTTTCACAAAATGGAGCGACCCTGGCGGTGGCGGTCACCGCGTTGCTGGCGACCGCGGCTGGAATTGCAAACACGCAATTAGTCTCTCCGGGCCGCCCGACCAACCCGGCCACATTGATTTTTTGGGAGGCGTTCCTGGCAATTGCCGGAACCAGCAGCTTGTTGCTGGCCGCGGAGGCCGGCCAGCGCCGGAGTGTCGAAAGCGCGTTACGCAGTTCCGAGGACCGGTATCGTGAGTTGTTTCAAAATATTCCACAGCCGATGTGGGTTTTCGATGCCGAAACACTGCAATTCCTGGCCGTCAATGAAGCCGCCATCCGGCACTACGGCTATTCGGAAGCGGAGTTTCTCTCGATGAGGATTAGTGATATTCGGCCGGCCAGCGACGCACCGCTCCAACTTGAAGTTACCGTGGAAAATCCGGAGGCTTCAACCGAATCGTGCGAAGCGCGGCATCGCAAGAAAGATGGAACCGTGTTTCCGGTCGAGATTAGCTGGCATTACCTGGATTTCGAGGACGTTCGCGCCGGAATCGTCCTGAGCATCGATTTGACGCTGCGCAAGCAGGCGGATCGCCGCGCCGCAGCCTTCTCGAACCTGGGCCGCCAGCTCAGCGCCGCTCGCGCGCATAGCGAGATGGCTCGCATAGTCATGGAAACTGCCAATGAACTGACGGGATGGGATGCCTGTATGTTCGATCTCTACTCCGCCGAAAAAAACCTCATCGAACCGATTCTGTACATTGACACAATTGACGGCAAAAGGGTGAACTTGACTGGCGAGATCAAAGTTCAGGCGCCCGGCCCATTGACGAAGGCCGCGATCGAGAAAAACGGCCAGCTCATTCTGCGCAAAAACGGCGACCGATCTGGCGGCCGGCCGTTTGGCGATCAAGCGCGGGCTTCGGCCTCGATGATATTTGTTCCAATAAGGAACGACAAAACGATCATTGGTGTCATTTCGATTCAGAGCTATCAGCCGCAGGCGTATTCACAACAAGATCTCGAAACGTTGCAGGATTTGGCGGATTTATGTGGTGGAGCGATCGATCGGCTGCGGGCCGAAAGTGAAATTCGCCGGCTTAATTCTGAATTGGAACTGCGCGTTAAACAGCGAACCGCGCAACTCGAGGCCACCAATCGCGAACTCGAGGCTTTTTCCTATTCAGTTTCGCACGACTTGCGCGCGCCGCTTCGCAGCATCCGCGGCTTTGGCGAGGTCCTGCTGGAACGCTATTCAGAGCAGCTTGACGAGCGCGGCCAGGAATTTCTTCGGCGTTCGTGCGAATCCAGCCGCCACATGGATTTGTTGATCGAAGACCTGCTAAAACTTTCGCGGGTGGGCCGCAGCCAGATGCAGGTTGGCGACGTCGATTTATCCAAGCTGGCCGAAGGGATTGCCGCGGAATTGCGCAAGGCCGAACCGGAGCGGCGCGTCGAGTTCATCGCGGCCGCGGGCCGGCGGGCGCGGGGTGACGAGAGGTTGTTGCAAGTAGCGTTGAACAATCTGCTATCGAATGCCTGGAAATTCACCGGCAAAAATTCCGCGGCGCGTATAGAGTTTGGTGAGAGCGCCGACCGGCCGGGCGCCTTTTTTGTTCGCGACAACGGCGCGGGCTTTGACATGAGTTACGCCGGGAAATTGTTCGGTGTGTTCCAACGGCTGCATAACTCGACTGACTTTCCAGGGACTGGGGTCGGGCTGGCTACCGTCCAGCGCATCGTCAATCGTCATGGCGGCTGCGCGTGGGCCGAGGGTGCGGTAAATAAAGGGGCAACTTTCTTTTTTACTTTATCGAAGGATGGGGATTCCAATCAATGAACTCCGTGAAACCCACGCTGCAAGTCCTAATCGTTGAAGATTCCGAGAACGACGCCAATCTGCTCGAGATCGAGCTGCAGCGTGCCGGTTTCGAACCGGTTTGTCATCGGGTTGAAACAGCAGCCGGACTCGATGAGGCGCTGAACCGGCAAAACTGGGATGTCATCATCGCGGATTACGTGATGCCGCAATTCAACGGCCTGGAAGCGCTCGCCCTGGTGCGATACAAGGGCCTGGATCTGCCCTTCATCGTCGTTTCGGGCCATATCACCGATGACACCGCGAAGCGGCTCGGTTCGGCGGTGCACCGGGAATTGAGGGAAGCGGAGGTGCGCCGGGAACGGCGGCGTTCGGAGGAAACGTTGCAGGCGGAATCGAGCTTCCGTAAGGCGATCGAAAACTCGGTGCCTTCCGGCATATCGGTGGTGGATCTGGATGGCCGGCAAACTTATGTGAACCCAGCCTTTTGCGAAATGGTGGGCTGGTCCGAGGCGGATCTGGTCGGAGCGCGGCCGCCATTTATCTATTGGCCGCGAGAGGAGCGAGAATCCATCACCGAGGCGTTGGGGAAAGTGAGCCAGGGCGAGGCGCCGACCGGCGGGATCGAACTGCGTTTTGGCCGGCGCAACGGCGAGCGAATCGACGTGCTGCTGCAGGTCACCCCGCTGCGCGACAATTTTAGCAACGTGACCGGTTGGGTCTCGTCAGCTTCGGACATTACCCAGCGCAAGCGCGCCGAAGTGCGGCTCGCCGCCGAGCATGCCATCACTCGTATTCTTTCGAACGCGCCATCGCTGGATGATGCATCCCCCGGTATTTTGCAGGTATTACTGGACAGTCTGGAGATGGATTTTGGCGCATTTTGGACCATGGACGCAAAGCGCGAAACCCTGCAACCGTCGCTGATGAATTTGCGCAAATCGACGCCTGCGTTGAAAGAGTTTCTCGAGGAGAGCCGCCGCCTGAGCTTGACGGCTGGTGTTGAGACTCTTCCCGGTCGGGTGTGGAAGGAAAACCGGCCAGTCTGGATTAGCGACATCCTGCAGGAAGATGGAGTTAACCATAGCGAATTGGCGGCGAAAGCCGGACTCCGAAGCGCCTTTGCGGTGCCGATTCACAACGGTCACGATTTCTTTGGAGCCCTGGAATTCTTCACCGCGCGCCAAATGGAGCCGGATTCGGCATTGATGAACATGATGACGGCCATCGGCAGCGAAATTGGCCAGTTCGTCCGGCGTCGTACGGCCGAGGAGAACCTTCGCCGCGCGCATGATGAATTGGAAATGCGCGTTCAACAACGAACGGCGGATCTTAAAACCGCCAACGCCAAACTCCACACGGCGATCGCCGAACGCAAGCGGCTCGAACATGAGCTGCTGGAAATCACCGAAAAAGAGCGCCGACGAATCGGCCTGGACCTGCATGATGACCTCGGACAGAAACTATCGGGCGTCGCGTTGATGATTAAAGGGCTGGAGGTTCGATTGGCGAAGAAGAGCAGCGAGGAGGCCAGGGAAGCCGCCAAAATCCATAGCCTTGTTCAGCAAACGATGAGCCACGCAAGTGATCTGGCCCATGATCTCGCCACACTAAATCCCAAGGACAAGGATTTGTCAGGCGCGTTGCATGATTTGGCGGATCACGCCCGGCAAGTTTTCGAGATTTCCTGCCGATTCAATGCGCAGGGATCGATTCCACCGCTGGAACCCAACACCGTAGGCCAGATGTATAAAATCGCGCAGGAAGCGGTGACCAACGCGATCAAACACGGCAAGGCCAAGAAAATCTCCATCAGCCTTGGCAACGGCTCCGAACACGTCGTGATGAAAATAGAGAACGACGGCAAACCATTCCCCGCGATGAAAAGCCGATCCACTGGCATGGGTTTGCGAATTATGAATTATCGGGCAAGCCTGATTGGCGCATCGCTCGAGATCGATAGCGCCGGAGAATCAGGGACACTCGTTAAATGTTCGCTGCCGGTTGAAGGGAAAAAGTAAGTTTCTGGAAGGTTTACCTCAGTGAGCCGACCGACCGGGATGGGCCGGAAAAGTAGCTTTTAACGGCCCAGAGTCACGAGGTAGCGCTGCAAGCGGGTCGCTTCGTTGGCCTGTTCCAACTGCACGTAGGTTTGGTGCAAATTGGCGCAAATTCGCAGGAGCAGCTTGCGTGGATTGACCGGGGCCAGATAGTCATCCCGGACGCTGAAGTTGCCGTGAACGAGGTATTGGACGCAGTCGGCTTTGGTGAGGAATTTGCCGCGGTTGAACGGATCAATGTAAACTTCGGAGGCGGTCGCCTGGTATCGGCATATGAAATGCCCGGGTAAGCCTATGCCGGCGATGGGCAGGCGCAAACGGCGCCCCATGAGCATATAAACCAGGCATTGATTGATTGGATTGCCAGTCCGCCGGTCGATGACCCGATTCAAATAACTATTTTCCGGGGCATAATAGTTTTCTTCGTTCCCGGTAAACCCGAGCTCGCGAAAAAGATAATCATTGAGCCGAGTGAGGATTTGCTTCGGGTCATTGCCGAGGTGAATACGTTCGCGGAGTTCGGCAGCCCAACTATCCAACAAAGCCTGATAGGCTTCAACGTTGATATCGGGGTACTGAGTCTGCGCCAGCATCCAGGCGCCTTGTTCGAGGTCGAAGTCCTGGCCGCTACGCAAACAGAATGCGAGAAAACGGTTATCGGCGTCCTGCCTGGCGAAATGGGTGACGATTTCCTGGGAGCGCCGGCGCATTGCCGGATCGCTGCTGAGGGCGTGCTGACGGAGCCAACGGGCCGAGGACGGGCCGTAGGAGATGATTTCCTCCCTTACCGCATGATAAACCGCCGGGTCATCATCAGTGAGAAGGGTCAAGAGCGCCGTTCTTTTGCTTTCCGAGAGAACGTCAGGCAACTCAATGGAGCCAGCAGATTTCATACAACATTTACTCCAAAGTCAGTTAATCAAATTTGTGAATGCATTTCAATAAAGAAATCGCTTGCGCGCGATTTTTTCATGCACCTTCCGAAAATTTGTGGCGCAATACTCTCTCATCGGTGCGAATGACCAGTCGCTTTTCCAGCAAGCAGACCCGGGCGATCCATGTTGATGACCGAGAAAGCGGCTGAAATGGGGTTTTAAGTTGACAGTTGGACCGAAGAATTGTGTATTCGGCGGCGAACCATGACTATCAACGTGGCCATTGTCGGCCTTGGATTCGGCGCTGAATTCATTCCCATCTACCAGCGCCACCCGGCTGCAAAGATGTACGCCATTTGCCAGCGGACCCAATCGAAGCTAGATGCGATTGGGGATGCGTTCGGCGTTCAAACGCGATATAGCGATTTCAAGGCATTACTCAAAGATTCCAAAGTGGACGTGGTTCACATCAATTCGCCCATCCCGGATCACGCATGGCAGTCGATAGCGGCGCTGAAGGCTGGCAAACATGTCGCCTGCACCGTGCCGATGGCTACCAGCGTCGCGGATTGCAAAAAGATCGTTGATTTGGTCAAGCAAACGGGCCTGAAATACATGATGATGGAGACTGTCGTCTATGCTCGGGAGTTCCTGTATATCAAGGAACTCTATGAAAAAGGGGAGCTTGGCAGGATTCAGTTTCTTCAGGCGAGCCATCAACAGGATATGGATGGATGGCCGAATTATTGGCCGGGGCTGCCGCCGATGTGGTACGCCACCCATTGTGTCGGACCCATGCTTGCACTGACCCGGGCCACTGCGGAATACGTCTCCTGCTTTGGTTCCGGCACGATCCGCAAGGAGTTGGAAAAAAAGTATAACTCACCGTTTGCCGTCGAAACCGCCCACGTCAAATTCAAAGATTCCGACCTCAGCGCGCGAATCTATCGGTCGTTGTTTGATACGGCCCGCCAATATCGTGAAAGCATCGATGTCTATGGCTCGAAAAAATCGTTCGAATGGACATTGGTGGAGCACGAACCGCACATCCTCCATACCGCCAAACTGCCTGAGGCGAAAATTCCGAAGAAAGTGAAAGTGCCGGATTACGCCAGGCTGCTGCCCGCGCCGATTCGGCGGTTCACAACCAAAGGCGTTTATGACCTGGCGAAGAAGACGCACTTAAGCTTCACTCAGGGCGCAGGACACGGCGGGTCGCACCCGCATCTGGTTCAT
>WNFL01090535.1_pt1 | contig 15797 bp, 16 predicted proteins | sample 5400361 | NCBI WGS metagenome assembly WNFL01 (sample SAMN13153351, study PRJNA577476) | soil metagenome | isolation source: 40 cm soil on Douglas fir-dominated hillslope | place: USA:California | collected 2013-09-17
GGGATCGTTTGCCTCAAGAAGATGATTGAACAGCTCCGCTTCAATATCTGCCGGCTCGAAGATTCCCGGCTCGCTAATGCTGATGTGAAAGATCTTCCAACGCGAATCAAAGAGAACATTTCCGACACCTTACAGTATAGTTCTCTGCATTGGTCAAATCATCTTTGCTTTACTCCCGACACTGGCGATCGACGCGTGTGGAAGAGCTTGAGGGAATTCTTTGAAGGACCGTTTGCATTGTTTTGGATTGAAGTATTGAGTATTATGGGAATGTTGCGAATAGGCGTTCCAAGCCTTCGAAAAGTTACATCGACCTTGGTTAAAGTGAGTACAGCTCCGATTTGCTGTCATGGGCATCCCAAAGTGATTCGAAATTGTTGTAGGACTCCGATTCGAGACTTTTGGAAAGAATTCAGGATGTTTGCCGTTTCATGGTCGTCTTCCGCACTCCCATCTCTATCAGCACTCCACACACCTATGTTCCAACGGGACTATTCCTGCCCTCAGAGTCACCTTTATCAACCATCTTCAGCAAATATTTTACTAACGGCATCAAGGTACAAGCAGGAAAACTGTTGTCATGGTCAGCGCCACCATTGGAATGGATTGGGCACGAGGATACTGTGAATTGCTTGAGCTATTCTCCCAATGGATGCTACATTGTCACTGGATCTCTTGACACGACAATTCGGATTTGGGATGCCGAGACCGGCGATGCAGTCGGCAAGCCTCTAGAGGGGCACACTGACTCGGTGGAGTCAGTTGCTTACTCTCCCGATGGGCGCCACATCATCTCTGGATCTGGTGACAACACAATTCGAATCTGGAATGCCGAGACTGGTTCTGCAGTCGGCAAGCCTCTAGAGGGGCACATTGACAGGGTGGCGTCAGTTGCTTACTCTCCCGATGGGCGGCACATCATCTCTGGATCTGGTGCCAACACAATTCGAATCTGGAATGCCGAGACTGGTTCCGCAGTCGGCAAGCCTCTAGAGGGGCACATTCCGTTCAACTGCCACACACACAACCTACACCAGCACATAACAGAAGGGGGTCCACCAAATTACTACCTAGCTACCCTCTTTGGAACCAGGAAGGCAATGGCGGAATTCGCAGAGAGAGTAAAGCGTTTAAGACCCCCAGGGACCCACGAAACCTACTCGATGTGCTGCACCTTGACCAGGGGACACAAGAGACTCGCGAGTAATTCTGTGGCAACCCCTTCATGCAGCATGACCTCCCCATCCCCATCCCCCTCCCCCTCTTTCACAGCAAGGCTACCGTGAGAGCTGAATTCCGTTAGGGAGACTGGCTGATAATGCGATAGGACGATAGTGAGCATTGTCTACGATGAGCATTGCGCTTACCAGAACCCCTTGCTTCATTGCGTTCGAGGCCGGATTGTACCGATCTCAGATGGCAATCGGGAATGAACGAGACGTCGTGGCTGGAGTGTGGTGATCACAAGTCGTCAGACTTGATAGATGCCTCAGAATCTTGTTCAAAGGTTCCTGCTGGGTCACCAGGAAGGCACATGGGGCGCCCGATGGGGCGCCTCACGCAACATCCAACATATAGTTAGACGAGTATAGGGGATTTCTTAGTGCATATCGTTGTCGTCGGCTCGGGCTCGTCGTTAGCGGTAGGTGGCGCACCACTGGCGTTGGGCGGTCGTTGAATGACGGAGTCGCCTAGTTAGGCTGTTAAATCTTGATTTGGTTGAATATGGTGTAGATCAAGACACTGTATGCTCTGCAAACTAGATGATTGTAGATTCCGAGTATTCTGATGTACGACTATTAATTATGGTTCTGAGCAGGAGGGATAACGGCGCACCTTTCGTCAGAGCTGTCTCACACGTCAAACGGACGCTTCGCCGGCTTACTTTGTATATGTCATCAATACGCCGCCAGGGATGACCCTGCTAGTGAGAGCGCGAGCGTTCCGTAAGGTAACAAAAATTGAATGACTGGCATAGCAATGACGTCCAGTTCGCGAATAGCCAGGAATGAATCCCAGTTTCGTGTTTGGTGAGTATGGCCATAAATGCGGATCGCGTGGCGGGAGGGCGGATGCTCGGATCGTAGGAGGGTGTCCGTCAATATACGGGGTGAAGACGCGCTACAATAAGGGAATAATATTTCAAGAACAGGGAATCAATCGATACGAGTCTGGAAATCTGCAATGCGAACGAACGAACGGACAATTGATAACTCGACACAGGCGTCTCTTCTTCTTCTTCTTCTTTTTTGGGGGGGGGGGCAAAGGTGAGGATCATATTTTGAACATAATGGTGTATTTGTCTTTGTTTGTCAGACTACTTGAACTCCGACCTTGGTCCGTCCCTCTAGCAAATAACGAAAAACCACCCGATTCACAATCAAGGGAACTGCCATGTCCAAAAACGCGATTCGGGGAGGCCGGGGTGGTGGTATTCGACCAGTCGTGCGCGCAGCGCCATCCACAGCGAATGTGCCCGTTCCATCAAGCACAGGTATATACTACGGCGGTGTAAAAGATACGACGGGTAAAACTGTCGAATACTCGGTACGTCGGGGCGTCGGGGCGTACTTGACGCGTAATCTGAAAAGTGGCGAAAGGGTCGCTGACGTACATGGTGTCTATAGGCACAGGATGATCAGTGCCCTGTCTGCAAGACCGAGCGATACTTCAGTACTAGAATGAGGTTACTTGTCAGTACTTGCTATCACCGAATGTGAGCTTCTATCGCGTTCGACAACGGTTGACTTTGCACGGATTACTTACGTGCTATCCATATGTCCCATAGGTGCGAATCGTGTATAGAACGACTATATGCCTTAGGGCCTGCTCCGTGTCCGATTTGTGGGACCACGTTGCGAAAACTAGCTTTCTCTGTGCAGACTTTCGAGGATCTGCAAGTAGAGAAGGAAATTGCTGTCAGAAAGCGGATGGCGAAAGAGTGTGTATGAATAGCAACCCATTAGTACTGCACTGACTGCTCGTCCTTAGGTTCAATAAAAGACGGGAAGACTTCTCAGACTTACGATCATACAACGACTACTTAGAATGGGTCGAGAACATGAGTGGGTTTCGATCATCGTGTGCAGAGTGTCCCGTTTATTGATACGGTGTTACAGCCTTTAATCTTATCAACAACCTCGAAGTAGAGAAGACGGAAGCGGAGATCGTGGAATTCAAAGCGCAAAACGCAGCGCTTATCGAGCTCAATATACAACGAGAAGAACGTGACGTAATGCACGCACAAGAAGAGGAAGAGCGAGATATGCAAGAGCGCCTGGAGCGCGCCAAAGACATGCGACTGGAGGAAGAACACGAGCGGCAAGAAAAGACAAAGCACGACAAGGAAATACTGGAATTACTCGCGAAAGGAAACACGAAGAGCGCAGAAAAGCTAGTCGCGAAAGTGCGCGCGACAGCAGCAAAAAGACAGCAAGAACGGAATGCGGCCCTCAACGCCGCTACACTCGCACCACTCAAACGACGAGAGGGGCCCGCAGCGATACCCGATCCGCCCCACAAACCCCTTTCGGACGATATATATGCGTACGAGGACAAGTACGTTCTCCGGCGAGATTATGTCGACTCAGCGAGCGAGGAAATTCGTGGACGCCTGGAGAAGGTTTCGAGAGCTGGTGGATACCGCCTGGAAGACGCTTGGGAACGAGCGATCCGGTGCGCTGTATCCGGGTTGGAGATTTCTCCTCTGGTAGGACTGCCTGGACTGCCTGCCTGATGAGAGAGTATTCGGTTGTTTTTTGCGTAGACCTGTGTTGATTACATGTATCTGATTTGCTGTAAACCATTTACTCTGCCCATATCTGTTTCCTGTAGATCGTGGTCTTCCTCATACCAGAAGATTGCAAAGATAATTTCACGCGTTTCACTTTCTTCGTATTGACGGACTTTTGAAAGCCTCGAGAGTGTTCGGTTTTTGTGTTTCAGTTAATCTCTCGTCTTGGGAATGACAGAAGTGCTTGGCTGGAAAAGTCGGCTGCCTTGAAGGGGATGTCCTAGCGATGTGAACCCATTGCCCATACTCAAGCAGTGCTTCATTCAAGTCCAGCTTAAGACCCGCGCATGGCCCTTTCAACCAGCCTCAGCCATCCGGAGAACACCGTCCTGGTGAGCCTCATGACCTCGGCCTCACCATAGAACCATGTACCATGGACGGCCATCTATGGAATCTTTCTGCTTGGGTATCTAAAGCCTCATTCAGAGTGCCCTCCGATTGGCCAATCGCCAACTGTGCTCTTCGGCAAATGATTGACCGATTGCCGGAGTTGAAAGTCACTGGAGGTTACAGGGTGGGGGAGCACTAAAGTCACCGAAATCGGGGAGAGAATATTGAAGGTGGGGGCAGCAGGATTCGAACCTGCATGCTGTGGTGCTGTGCGACAGGCTAGGCCACCCCGCGACTGCGAGAAGTGGAGACCCAGAAACATATATATATCAGAGGAGACCCATGTCACTTCACTGTCCTTGAACCTCCTCTCGACATTTCTGGACCCACCATTCGGGATGCGGAGGATTAAATACGATGACCAGAATTGAATGAATATCGCAACCCACTTACTTACCTACCTACTTACTTACTTACTTACTTACTTACTTACTTACTTACTTACTTACGCATTATACATTCACGCAAACCACGGCGTTGGTATGCCGTGACTCAATGATTAAAATCTCAGAACAGCCGCACTCCAACATCCCGTGTATAGAAGCCCAACCGTAACGGAGATAAATTTCAGCCTCAAAGGAACAGTTACGCAGCACCTTGCCATGGCTACATATGCCTCCGACAATTCCGGAAGAACATAGCAGTCCAGGATTACCCTATCTCCGCCATGATGCTCCGCAGTTCGTGATAGATATCATTCCCAGTTTGAAACATACACAGTACAACCACACATCATACTCGGTGGGTGACCCCCTCGGCTTCGTTCTTCACCGTACCTTGAACCCTCCCTCCTCCACCCCCTATTTCAAATGGACCCGCTGGCGTTGACCCTTCCCACTGCGACACATGCTGGTCATCGGGGCTCGCATTCTTCCTTTCGCTCTGCGAAAGCCCCTACCAAGATTGACATCCCCTCGGTATCCGACCAGCACCGTCGGCCGAGTTTGATCACCCCGCCGCTTTCGCCAGTTCGTGGCGATCGCAAGCCATCGTATACTACTCACCATGCGATGGAGCTTGACCAGCCACAGCCACAGCCACAACCCCACGTCCCACAGGCGGCTAAACACTCTGAACAGTCGAAAGAGACCACTGGTGACGACAACCAGCTCAAGCTCTCCGACTTTCAGGTCGTTGACACCCTAGGTACGTCATCACAGCCCTTCTCACGGCCCCCCGAGGCTTACTCGGCACAGGCACTGGGACTTTCGGGCGCGTTCTACTCGTCCGTTTGCGACAGCGCGAACGACAGACACATTTTGCCATGAAAGTCCTTCGTAAGACGGATGTTGTCCGACTGAGGCAAGTGGAACACGTCAATGCCGAGCGCTTCATCCTCGCTCGTATCCGCCATCCCTTCATTGTAGATCTCTATGCCACCTTCCAGGATCACCTCAACATCTACATGCTCCTATCTTATGTCCCAGGTGGCGAGTTGTTCTCCCACATTCGTCGGGCCCAACGTTTCTCCGCAGACGTGACCAGGTTCTACCTTGCTATCATCGTCCTCGCACTCCGTTACCTCCACTCATTCAACATTATCTATCGTGATCTGAAACCAGAGAATCTACTCCTTGATACGCGTGGTTATCTCAAGATAGCAGACTTTGGATTCGCCAAAGTCGTCGACGACCGCACATGGACGCTGTGTGGGACACCCGAATACCTCGCTCCTGAGATCATTCAGTCGGATGGACATGGGAAGGCGGTGGACTGGTGGGCATGCGGCATTCTCTGCTATGAGATGCTCGTTGGATACCCTGTGCGAACCGCTTTGTGTTATGTGAGCAGCACATTGACATTTTTCTTTGTAGCCTTTCTTCGACGACAACGCCTTTGGCATCTACGAAAAGATCTTGTGTGGCAAGATTGCCTGGCCAGCACATATTGATCCTCTCTCTCGTGATCTCATTCGCGCATTCCTCCATCCAGATCGTACTAAGAGGTTGGGTAACTTGATAGGGGGCTCTGAAGATGTCTTAAACCACCCGTGGTTTCGCGGAGTCAACTGGGTTGCACTGGAAGCCCGCGAGATCCAAGTGAGTTACCATCTGCCATTATGGATGTCTCCTCTGATGCGCACTACCTTAGGCCCCCATCCTGCCACAAGTGACCTTCTCTGGTGATACGCGCAACTTTTCCAATTTACCGCCACCGAATCCCGCCGACATTCCTGGGCTGGTGGGCGACATCACTCCTCCTTCCCCTGCCTCTGCCATCGAGGAGCTCTACGATCCCTATGCGGACCAATTCCTCGACTTCTGACCCAATTCGACCCACCTTATCCAGACCTATCGCGGTTCGACCAATATTTAACTCGGCACAAAGAAACGCCACGCTCATTCGAAAGGCTATCTCCAAGGTCTCGGTCTGTCCAAATAAAATATCACACTCCTTCGGTATTCATCCTCGTCTTTATATCCAACACCGACTTTGATCAACCTCGACTGTTTCCAAACTGACACTCGTAGCCCTTTTACAACCCCTCTCCTATGCACAGGAGCACAGTCTTGGTATATATCAATAGCTCTTAAATCTTTGTTTGTGGTTTCGTTCCCTCGCTGATTCGTTTGCCCCATTTATTCCTGGTTGGCTCCACCAAGCCCGTTATATCTTTACTTCTCGGCCTGATTTCGCTGCCGCGCTTCCCTTGTAGCACGCTTATTTCCTCCATACCTACTTGCAGTTCCCGTCACCAGACCGCTCTTGCCTTTGCACCAAATGTAATTTTACTTAGCGCATACTCTCTTGGGTATAGCCTTTGGTAGCATAATTCACGCGTTATTAATGCATAGTTTGTTTTGACCATTGAGGAGCCACTGCAGGGGCTTGGTTCCCAGGTCACAAATCCACGCAAACAAACAGTGCCAGATTAGTATAAACTCAGGGCTCGCAAGTGTAGCCATCTTGAGCGCTCTCTAAATTGCTCTGTGAGAAAAGAGCAAGGTACTGGACGGAGCACGGAGCAATTCTTTCTGGGTACATTCAAATTAGACTTCCAGGGACCCGTTATCAAGCACAAAGGAAATTGAACAAAGGAAATTCGTTCAAAATGGCGGCCAATTGAAATTGAGAAGTACTCGCTCGCCCTGAACCTGTTCTTCTCTCACAAAACCACATTGTTGACCAGCTGTTGTTTCCTGTGTACTGTACTGGGAACACGACCGTCGCCGACGGTCGCGATTCCTCACGGTGTCACTTCAGCAGCACGTACACGTCAGCCATCTTACCTCACACCCATCACCTTCGTGCCTTTGCCCTCAATTAAATACTCCGCTCTTGTTGTGCAGACAAGACTGGAGCTCCTTGTCGAGCATTCCCTCCGATTCCGTTAGTCTGCTCGTGATCGAGCGTTTTCAAAAGCAACCAGTGTGTATACTACGAGGGTGGGCAAGCTCGCCCTTGTCTGCTGCCAAGAACCGTACAAGATCTACACCAGAGTCGGTCGAGATTAGTGGTCCACCAGCCGAATCGAGCCGTGCCTTCGCGAATCTCCATGTTCTTGAAGCTCTTCTGTGTCACAGCATGATTGCCACTCAGCAGGATCTACCCGCTTGATGTCACGATCCTGCTCGCCCTTTGAAGGACGTGATCTACAAATGGAGTAGTCGAAAATGGAGTCAATCCATATGCACAAGTGGAAGCTCCTGAATGCCTTGAATCATCACAGCCTTCGCTTCGTCCTCGCTCGACTTTCCCTGAACCTCACTCACCAATACCGGATCCCGTCAATCGACACGCCTTGTACCTCCATTTTCCATCCCACCGCGCCTAATTTGTAGGTATTCTCCCCAAGGGTCACGAGAGGCCAAACAATCTCTACTTCCCCAGAGTCCCTTTGTACGACTCCCCCACGCCTCTAAATATCATAAACCTACCTTGGTCACTTCGGGTTCTTCAAGTCAGTCCGCTCTATAAGTCGTTACCTCAAATCACCAAGCTAGAGAATGCAGGGTGTTGGAGGGCATCGGGTGAGAAGGGACCACTAGGCGCCATGCCCTTCAATGTATCATATACACAAGCACGTGCTGCGAGCTCAAGGTCGGGTTAGGACGCTACCCTCCTTCCCTCCTCCCACAGCATGAGACTCAGACGGAAGGTCGGGAACGTGAGATGAGCCATTGGGTTTCCGAGTGTGGTACAGCCACAGGTTACAGTGCTTCATCGATTTCGCGGCTTTCTAACGACGTTGCATTTCCACCTGTGACCTTCGAGTTCATTCCTTACATCGAACCTGTTAACTGAAAGCAACTGGAGGAAATTTCCAATCGAAATACTATCCACCGTGCTGGAGTAGATTCATTCAAATGATGTACAATATCTCCGCAACGCGTCCGCGCTGCTCTCGGTTGACCGCCGCCGCTTGAGACGGATTCAAGTACTCAGTTTCCCCATTTCTTGAATGTCGTCCAACTCAGTGCTGCCATGAGTAGTGAATCCCCCTCCTCACGCTTTCACACGTCTCCAGATTACGTACCCTGAGGTTTGCTGGCCCCATCGTCCTTTGCTGAAGTCGGCAAGACCACGAAGTGTGATACGCCCTGTTCCATGTGCCATAATGCGCGACTGGAGACTGGCGCTCTCGTGGTCATTTCATTACTGCGATAGGTGGGTTGGCTCAACCCTACTTGAGAGTTTGTTGGCGCCATAAAAGGTGTGTGATTTACTCCCTATAAGTAATAGGTATCCTACGCGAACCAAGTAGAGAGAGTTCGTACTGACTAGTGTTCCAAGCGTAAAATCTGTTACAAATCCGCCCGAATGAATTACACCTAGGAAAAGACGATGCTTTGCAATGGCGTACAGTTGAATAATTGAGCCCCAAACGTAAACGCATTCCTATTGTAACAAGAAGGTTTATTAAGCGTTAACTCGCCTTGTAATGCGGGTCATTGGTCAGAGTAGATGAGAGATGTCATACCCTTGTTATTCTATGGGGTGTGGCTACCCCTATCTCAGTCACAAATGTTTTCTCAAAATCCTCCCCCCAGCCTCACCAGACTTCGACAACTCCTGACCCGTGATTTTTAGGCAAATAGGCACTTTGGCCGCCCATTCACGCGACAGTGCCTTAAAGTGACCTTAAGATTTGTCTGCGTCCGGGAAATACGGAGGCGGTGTTTTCTCCACAAATTCGGGTGTTGAAGCGTGTAAGATATTCACGATGCAAGCATGTATACGGGCACCTAACTAAGCTACGCAGTATCTCGTACTGATTCAGCCCGTTCGTCCCTATGAGTATGCCACCGGACACGTATAATCTCGCCGTTCCAACGACTCATGTCGTGTACTCGGAGATTCTTTCTGTGACCTCTGCTATGCGCAAAAATGCGAGATGGGCGACGCCTACAGCCTATTATCCTTCTCAAGGCCGCGCTTCTCTCGCAAGCAGCATGGGACTTCGGCCTGGGACTCAGGCTGGAGCAAACGCGAATACCAAGGGGCACTCTCGAAGGGAATTTGATCTCATGTTGGGCTTTGAAGATCTCAAACGTGATATACGAGGAACTTCTGGTACGCATCCTCCCCCCGCTCAGCCACGTTCACAACTGTGACTCGAGACTAACGCGCTCCTATAGATCCGTCGACTATGCCACTATCGGAGATTCTTTCCCCTTTTCTTTCACTAATACGTTCACCACTCGCGACAGCCCCAATTACATCAGCGGCTCTCAATGCGCTTCATGCATTTTTTGTATGCGGGTTGATTTCACCCAACTCGCCTGGAATTCAACCAGCATTAGCTGAGCTCAGTACCACAGTTTCGCACTCCAAGTTTGAATCAGGGACGTCTGCAGTGGAGGAAGCAGTTATTTTCCGCATCATTACGGTCATTCACATTTGCATATGTGGCAGCGTTGGAAGCTTTCTGGGTGATGTGGAAGTTTGTGAGATGTTAGAGACCGTGTTGACTACCTGTTGTCAAATCCGACTCTCTGGTGAGTTCGATGACTGTAGTTTCGCGCAGCTGGTTAACTTGGTGACGCAGAGGTGTTGCGGAGGAGCGCCGAATATAAGATGCAGGATCTTGTCCGTGTCATAGTCCATCGCCTGCACCAGTTGGACCCGAACCTCGAAGAAAAGACCACAGAAGTGGACGACCCTTTGACACCAAAGGCAGACCTGAAGATGAATGTCTCATCAACCGCGGAGTTTCCCCACGAGAGCATCGAAGAGGCGCTGTTGCGGACAGAGAAGGCAACAGAGCCCTCCCCAATACCACTTGACACGGTCTCTGAAGGCAGGTTCCTCGACTCTCAGTCTGAGCAGCTACTTAATACTGGCTCAGTGACACCTTATGGCCTTGCGTCTATCACTGAACTGATGCGCGTTCTGATCAACTTACTCGACCCCAATGATCATCTCCACACGGACTCTATGCGAGTGTCTACCTTAGGAATTCTGAAGGTTGCCTTTGAATCCGCTGGCCCTCGTATTGGCGACTTCCCAGTTTTGCGTTCCATGGTTGTCGATCAAGGATGCAAATTTCTCTTCCTCCTCGCCCGCTCTGATAATCCGAGTGTCCTCTCATTATCACTACGTGTCATAGCAACCGTATTCGAGACTATGCGCCCGCACCTCAAGCTTCAACAAGAGCTACTACTCAGCTTCTTAATTGACAAATTGGGACCGGTTATTGGGACCAACACTCAGCCAAGGACGAAGCTAAATCTGCCATCGAAAGGGAATACTGCCAAAGTGCCTTCGGCAACAAGCTCAACAGGCGGTACTGATCGACAAGAGGCAGCAGAAGACGAGAAAACGCCGAAGGCAAGCCGTTTAGTTGCTCCTGCCAAAGGAGAGACCAGGGAACTCATGCTGGAAACCTTGGGCCATCTATCGAGATATCCGGAGTTCATGGTTGATGTTTGGCTCAACTATGATTGTGATAGCAATTGCGAAGATTTATTTGAGAGAATGATTGCATTCTTGACAAAGGTGTGTATTCGTGTTACTGAACACAGCGCGAGGTCTGATAGTTCTTTAAGAATGTCCAGACCACCGACCATCAGCAACGTAGCGCTCAATTTTTGTGCTTGGATCTGTTACTGGCTTTCGTTCAGCATATGGCTGAACGTGCCGCCCAGGTGAGGGGATTGGCAAGCGTCCAGGCAGTCTCGCTGACACCAAGGCAGCCGGTAGCACCATGGTCGTCGGTGAGAAGTCCCTCAATCCCCTTGGAACGACGCTCATATGCACCGTAGGAATACCCACCATTGGAAGAGGTTCTCAATACGAAGGAAAAGAAGCGCCTTCTGCTTACAGGTGCCGCCCGATTCAACAAAAGTCCTAAGACAGGCATCGCTTTCCTCAAAGAGCGCGGTTTCGTCAATGAAACTCCAGAGAGCCTTGCAATTCTCCTGAAGAATACCCCGAGACTCGACAAGCGACTTCTTGGTGACTTCATGTCCAAACCAGGCAATACTGATATCCTCAATGCGTTCATGACGTTATTTGACTTTAAAGGGGTGCGCGATTTCGCTTGGAGACGACCATGTCGATTGACGATGCTACAGAAACCTGTTGCGGAGTCTATGCGCGAGATGTTGGAGAGTTTCAGATTGCCTGGCGAGTCGCAACAGATTGAGCGAGTAACCGGAGTCTTCGCTGAGAAATACTATGTCGCAAATTCCGATTGTGAGCAGGATTTCGCGAGCCTGCGACCTTTCCTGACACTGGAATATATGCAGCGGAAATCAGATCTTCAGACGCGGTCCATGTCCTCTCCTTCTCTATCATCATGTTGAACACTGACCTGCACAGCCCGAATCTGAAAGTACGTTCGTATCCGTATCACTGTCGATTTCCGCCATCTAAACGTCCATAGAAACGGATGACGCTAGAGGACTACCAGAGAAATCTTCGAGGGGTAAATGAGAATACAGACTTCTCTCCAGAATTTTTAGTACGTACCTTATGGTGGTGCATCTGCGCCTGCTACTGAATACCGCCCTAGAAAGAGATCTATGATACTATTCGCAAACGGGAAATTGTGATGCCTGAGGAACACGTCGGACAACTTGGCTTTGATTATGCTTGGAAAGAGTTGTTGAAACGGGCACATGCCACTCGTACGTTTAGGGCTATTTCTTCACAACGTATGCGGCGTTGATGGTCCTGTAGCACCCTTGGTGCTATGCAAGTCATCCGCACTCGACGTCCACATGTTCAAACTGGTCTGGGAGCAAGTCGTATCAGCAACTGCGATTGCATTCACGACCATCGACGATGACTATATAATAGAGAAAGCGATTTCGGGTTTCCGACAATGCGCAACTCTCGCGAGCACTTTCCAGCTCCCAGAAGTCTTCGATTTCATCGTGCTCTCTCTCTCTTATGCCACTGGCCTATTAGAAGATTCCGTCCCGCCAAGGACCTCGTCCTTCCCAGTCGTCGAGATTGAAGGACAGAGCATTACAGTTTCCCCGCTCTCAGTCAAGTTTGGCACAAGCCTGCGAGCTCAGCTCGCTGCCGTGGTAATGTTCACAATTTCCAATGGGAATGGGAATCATCTGAAGGACGGATGGGCACCCGTACGTGTTCTCCGACTCCTAGTTTATAACGCCTGAGGTCGATTCTGCCAGATATTCGAAATGCTTCAAACCCTTTTCCTGCACTCTCTTCTCCCAACCCGGATGCTGCAAATGGAAGACTTCCTTGGAGGGGTCTTGCCAATTCCTCTGGCAGCGCCGAAACCCCAACAACCGGTCCAGAGACCAGATGGCGGCCTGCTCTCGGCTCTCTCGTCATATTTAATGACACCATATGGCAGTAGTGAAGAGGCCCTTCTGAATGCCACTGCCGAAGAGGTTGAGCTCACGTTGAGTGCCATCGACTGCATATCCGCCTGCAAAGTCGATGAATTATACCGTGAAATCATGTCAGTGAAGTTTCGCCTCGGATACCTATGTGCCACTCAAATATGATCAGGTCTCTTGAACTAGAACCCTTACTGGCTGCTTTGCGTGCTCTTCAGTCCGCCGCCGACAGACGGACCGTTCAAAAACTGAGATCATTGTTGGAAGAAACAGAGGGAGCTCCACCAACGCCTTCGCAACCAGGTCGGGGCCTTCGGCAAGTCCAATCGCTGCGCTATGATCCATCATCAGTTTTCCTTCTTGAAATGATGCTCAGCATTGCAAGTCAGGCGAAGCAATACCTTGAGGATGTGTGGTAGGTATTCTGTTCATCACATTACCGTCCTTAACTTGGCATAGGCCGATCATATTCGAACATCTCTCGGCGTTGCTCTCCCAAGCTCAGCATTACAGCATCCTGCTTATCGAGCGCGCAGTCGTGGGTCTACTGAAACTCTGTCAGCTCGCTTCTGACCAGGTTGGTTGTTGTGCTCTGACCTCAAAGCGAAGCTGAAATGTTCATCCTCATCTTGTAGCCCAGTCTTCGGGATCAGATCTACGTGTCTTTTGACCTCTTAAGGGGTCTTTCCTCTGATGTTCTCAACTCGGTTTCGGAAGTCCTCATCGCTGGACTTGGATTAATCATTCAGACTAATCGAACAATCATTAAGTGAGCCGACGCTGAGCGCAAGATTAGGTTGGCTTATACCAATCACGCTTTAGGTCACAGACCGAATGGGGCCTTACGTTTGAACTTGTCCGCGCGACCGTCACACACCCGAATGCGAGCAAACAGGCGTTAGAAATTATGAGCAGCATTGTTACGGCCGATCATGTAACGGCTGATAACATTGGCGGTCTTGTCGCCATATTGGATGACTTCGAAACGGCAGCGGGGTTGGTCACTGAGAAGAGGCGCAATCCGGTGTCGAGGTGAGCTCAATACATGTGAAGAGAACGACCCGAGCTCACGTCTCCTCAGTGACAAGGATCCCTTTGTTCAACGTGGATGCAAGGCGGTCGAGTTGATGTATGAAGTTCGAAAGGTTATCCCACTTCTGGCCGATACTCCGCAACGTGAGTTCCGTTGGGGGTTTCGTGGAATCATCTCATGTTACGACGCACAGGCTGGGAGGCCAATGCTTTGCCTATTCTGGTATCGTTCAGCCACCAGTCCGCAAACCCAAGCCGAGATCTGCGCCACTCAGCCATCAATCATTTCCAACGCATATTGCTCAGCCCGCAGACACTTCAAGAAGCCACCACGCCCCAGGTTTATGTCGTATTCGAGCAGGCGATCTTCCCACTCATTCAAGAGCTGCTAGACTCGGACGTCCATCTTCGCGACCCGCACCCGCATGGCATGCCAGAGACTCGGATGAAGGCTTCTGCCCTCTTGTGTCGAGTCTTTCTCTACTACCTTGACAGACTCGCCCCCGACCCTGAGGCGTTCACCAAACTTTGGCTGCAAGTCTTAGACTTCCTCAACGGGTTAATGCATATAGATCACCGCCACCAGCTGGTAAGTATTATTACCGTTCGGGTTCAGCATTTCCCTCGTCCTGGGGTCTGTGTCCCTCTCGTCTTCCCGCGTCGTGCCTGGCCAGTTTCCCATGTCTGATAATCCTGCATTCAGTATGAAGCCGTCCCCGAATCGCTCAAGAATGTCCTACTTGTCATGAACACGTCCGGTGCTCTACGCCCACCATCCGTGTCACAACAAGGGGACGATGAGGCTATCTCACGAATCGATGAAGAGGTGCAACGGCGGAGATGGGAAGCCACCAAGGAACGACTCGAGACTTTCTTACCCGGCTTCTTAGACGAGGTCATTCCGACCCTTGAACCCGCCCTAGCCACTGCGGAGACCCTTTCTACACTGGGACCTGCCGGGGTTGTCCCCTCTGCATAACCCTTTCCCTTAGAGCACGAGTCTTAGAGTCCGAGTTTACCCCTTCCTTTCTTGATGATGGTACCGTAGCCTTTCAAATTAATCCCAGAAAAAAAATACGAATTAGTATACATCGCCGTGTGCAAATTTTGCCGCCACTGGCATCAAGTTCCCGTTAGTTCCGGTGAGTATGTAAACCTAACAACTAATATACCGCTCACGAGCCGCAACCAAGAAAAGAACAAAAAAGGAAAAAGAAATAAGCGACTACGAAACACCCAATAAAACGAAGACGAGACACCGCTGACGTTTTAGTAATAACGATACCCCGATTTGTATTTACCAGCCATGCCAGCCCTTAGCTTTAGAAATCAGAAGAGAGAGAAAAGAAGGAAAGAAACCAGCCAGGAGGGGAGCAGGAGGGGGAGAAACGAGTGAGGACAAAGCTATCATGATCAAGAGGGGCGATGAGAGTGAGAATGGCCATCCATGCAGCGCAGTGGTTTGGTTGCATTTGAGTTTGTGGGTGCGTATGTACGTTGGTGATTGAAAGACTGAAAGGGAAAGGGAAAGGGAAAGGGAGGACCAGGAGGGTTGGTGGGAAAGAGGAGGGGGCGATGATTGGATGATTAGGAACGGCTGATCGGAACGGGAGCAGCGGGTATACAGTAAAGCATGTTAAATTGTCAGAAGTGTGAATGGAAGTGGGAGTACTCTGTGGGAGTACTCTCTGTGTGTGTACGTGTGTGTATGTGTACGTGTGCGTGTGTGTGTGGCAGGCATTCTGCCTGTCTGCCTGTCTGCCTCGCCTTCTTTGCCTGCCCTTCGGTTGGTTCGGTTCCATATGAAGCGCCGCGATTTGTTG
>WNFL01007595.1_pt3 | contig 15793 bp, 13 predicted proteins | sample 5400361 | NCBI WGS metagenome assembly WNFL01 (sample SAMN13153351, study PRJNA577476) | soil metagenome | isolation source: 40 cm soil on Douglas fir-dominated hillslope | place: USA:California | collected 2013-09-17
ACGGCGAGGGTCTGGCCCGGGCCGACCTCGAGATCGTGGGCGCGGTCGTCGCGCGCATCACGCCCGCCGGGACCGCCCCCGCCGATGCCGCGGGGGTACCCCTCGACGGCGGCCAGGTCTGGCCGTGCTTCGTGGATCTCCACACGCATCTCGACAAGGGCCACACGTGGCAGCGCGCCCCCAACCCCGACGGCACCTTCGCCTCCGCCATCCGCACCGTCGCGGCGGACCGCGCCGCGCGCTGGACCGCCGAGGATGTCTCGCGCCGCATGGACTTCGGCCTGCGCTGCAGCTTCGCGCACGGCACCCGCGCGATCCGGACCCATCTCGACTCGCTAGGCCCGCAGGCCGGGATCAGCTGGCCGGTGATGCGCGCGCTCCGGCAGCGGTGGGCCGGGCGCGTCGAGCTGCAGGCGGCCTCGATCGTGCCGGTCGAGACCTTCACGAGCCCCGACGGCGAGCGCCTGGCCGATCTGGTGGCCGACGCGGGCGGCATCCTCGGCGGGGTGACCTACATGAGCCCGGCGCTCGACGCCCAGCTCGACCGCGCCCTCGCGCTGGCCGCCGAGCGGGGCCTCGGCCTCGACTTCCACGTGGACGAGAGCGGTGACCCCGGCGCGCGCTCGCTCGCGCACATCGCCCGGGCCGCGCTCCGCCACCGCTTCGCCGGGTCCATCGTCTGCGGCCACTGCTGCAGCTTGGCGATGCAGCCGCCCGAGGTGGTGGAGGAGACGCTCGACTTGGTCAAGCAGGCCGGCATCGCGGTCGTCACACTGCCGATGTGCAACCTGTATCTCCAGAACCGCGAGCCGGGACGGACTCCGCGCTGGCGGGGCGTGACCCTGCTCCACGAGATGAAGACGCGCGGCATCCTGGTAGCGGTGGCGAGCGACAACTGCCGCGATCCCTTCCACGGCTACGGCGACCACGACATGCTGGAGGTCTTCCGCGAAGCCACGCGGATCGCGCACCTCGATCGGCCCCACGGGGACTGGCCCCGAGCGGTCACGAGCACGCCCGCTGACCTGATGGGGCTCGCGCCGGGCGGGCGCCTGGGGGCGGGCCTCCCCGCCGATCTCGTGCTGTTCCGGAGCCGCCACTGGAGCGAGCTGCTCTCGCGCCCGCAGAGCGATCGCGTGGTGGTGCGCGCGGGGCGCGTGCTGGGCGCGGCCCTGCCCGACTACCGCGAGCTGGACGACCTGATGACGGAGATGCCGCGATGACCCTCGACCGCCTGGTGCACGCGCTCGACGGCGTCACCGTCATCACCGACCCCAACGTGGTGCGGGTGAAGTCCAAGGACTTCTACTGGTACAGCCCGGTGCTGCGGCGTAAGCTCGACGACAAGTGCGCCGAGATCGTGGTGTGTCCGCGCTCCGAGGAAGAGGTCGTCCGGGTCGCGCGGGCCTGCGTGGCCGCCAAGGTGCCGCTCACCGTGCGCGGCGCCGGTACCGGGAACTACGGCCAGGCCGTCCCGCTCGAGGGCGGCGTCATCCTCGACATGACCGTGATGAAGGCGGTCCGGTGGATCCGACCGGGTATGGCGCGGGTGGAGGCCGGCATGAAGCTGGTGGAGCTGGACGCGGAGGCGCGCCGCCAGGGCTGGGAGATCCGCATGTTCCCCTCCACCAAGCGGACCGCCACCGTGGGCGGGTTCATCGGCGGGGGCAGCGGCGGGGTGGGCTCGATCACCTACGGCCAGCTCCGCGACCGCGGCAACGTCCACGCCGCGCGGGTGGTGACGATGGAGGACGAGCCCCGCGTCCTCGAGCTGCGCGGCGACGACGTGCAGAAGGTCAACCACGCCTACGGCACCAACGGGATCATCACCGAGCTCGAGATCCCGCTCGGCCCCACCTACCCGTGGATCGACTCGGTGGTGGTCTTCGGCGACTTCATGGACGCGGCCCGCTTCGCCCAGATCCTCGGGGAGTCGGACGGCATCGTCAAGAAGCTGATCACCCCGATGGCGTGGCCGGTCACCACCTACTTCAAGCGGCTCGCTGGCATCCCGCCGGGGGTCCACAGCGTGATCACGATGATCGCGGAGCCTTCGCTCGAGACGTTCGACGCGCTGGTCGCGGCCCACGGCGCCACCGTGGTCCATCGCGCCCCGTCGGACGACTTCGGCCGCACCCCGCCGCTCTATGAGTACACCTGGAATCACACCACGCTCCATGCGATCAAGATCGACCCGTCGCTCACCTATCTGCAGTGCGGCTACCCGCCGGGACGCAACCTGGAGCTGATCGAGCACATGTACCGGCACTGGGGCGACGAGGTGATGATGCACCTCGAGTTCATCCGGGTCGGCGGCAAGGTCACCTGCAGCGGGCTGCCGCTGGTGCGCTTCTCCACCGAGGCGCGCCTGGAGGAGATCATCCACTACCACGAGGAGTACGGCGTCGGCATCGCGAACCCACACACCTACATCCTGGAGGACGGCGGGCGCAAGGTCGTCAACCGCGAGCAGCTCGACTTCAAGCGCGCGGTGGATCCACACGGCCTGCTCAACCCGGGCAAGATGCGCGCCTGGTTCGAGGGCGTGCGGTGAGCGGGGCCGGGCCGGCCGCGATCAAGAAATCGGCCGGCGACTACCGCGCGTACCGCATCAGCCCGGGCGACACCAACCGCCTGGCCATCATCTTCGATCCGGTCGGCGAGGGCACGAGCTTCATCGCGTGCGTGGAGATCTTCGACGTGGGCGGCCGCACGCCGCCCAACGCCCACCTCCGCGCCCACGAGATGTTCTTTGTGCTGAAGGGCGAGGGCCTGGCCCAGGCCGGCGACCGGACCGTTCCGATCAAGACCGGCGACAGCCTGCTGGTTCCGCCCGGCTCGACCCACGTCATCGAGAACACGGGGCGCGGCCGGCTCTACACGTTGACCCTGATGGTGCCCGACGAGGAGTTCGCCGCGCTGATCCGGCGCGGCACGCCGGTCGAGCTGGACGACGAGGATCGCGCCGTCCTCGGCCGATGAGCGAGCCCTCGCTCGGGCTCCGCCTGAGAGAATCGGCCTCCATGAAGACCCGGGACGGCGTCCGCCTCGACGCCGACGTCTACCGCCCCGACGGACCGGGGCTTTACCCGGTCCTCCTGATGCGCCAGCCCTACGGCCGCGCCATCGCCTCCACCGTCACCTACGCGCACCCGTCGTGGTACGCGCGGCACGGGTACATTGTGGTAGTCCAGGACGTGCGCGGGCGTGGTAGCTCGGAGGGCGAGTTCGACCTGCTCGCCACCGAGCGCGCGGACGGATTCGACACCGTCGAGTGGGCCGCGCGGCTGCCCGGCGGCACGGGCGCGGTCGGCATGTACGGCTTCTCCTACCAGGGCATGACGCAGCTCATGGCCGCAGCCGCGAAGCCGCTCGCGCTGCGCGCGATCTGCCCCGCGATGGCGGCCTGGGACTCGCACGCGGACATGGGCTACGAGAACGGCGCGTTCCGGCTCCAGAGCGCGATGGGCTGGGCCATCCAGCTCGCGGCCGAGACCGCGCGGCGGCGCGGGGACGCGGCCGCCTACCAGGCGCTTCACGCCGCCTCGCGCAACGTGCCGGTCTGGGAGGCCACGCCCGCGCGCCCGGCCGTGCTCGAGCGGTTCGCGCCAGACAGCCACTACCACGCGTGGCTCGCCCATCCGGGGCCCGACGACTACTGGGCCCTCCGCTCGCCGAGCGCGATGCAGGCCGACATCGACGTGCCCGCGCTCTGGATCGGCGGCTGGTACGACTCCCTCCTCGACGGGACTATCCGAGGGTTCCGCGACATGTCGGCCGCGAGGGCTCCGCAGCACCTGGTCGTCGGGCCCTGGGTGCACATTCCGTGGAGCCGACGGGTGGGTGCGCTCGACTTCGGCCCCGAGGCCGAGAGCACGATCGACGCACTGCAGGTCCGCTGGTTCGATCACTGGCTCAAGGGCCGCGACAGCGGCCTGCTCGTGGAGCCGCGCGTGCGTCTGTTCGAGATGGGCGGCGAGGGCTGGCGCGGCCTCGACGCCTGGCCGGCGGCGCCGGCGCATGCGCTCTATCTGGCCGGCGGCGGGCTCGGGGGAATCGGCGAGGGCCACAACGTGCTCCAGCCCGCGCCGCCGACCACCGCGGCGGAAGACGTCATCGTCCACGATCCCTGGCGCCCGGTGCCTCCGGCGGGCGGCCATCTCAGCGTCCCGGCCGGGCCGCAGGACCGCGCGACGACGGACGCGCGGGCCGACGTGCTGACCTACACGACGGCCCCGCTCGACGCCGACCTCCATCTGGCCGGCGACGTGGCGCTCGAGCTCTGGTGCGGCGCGGACGCGCCGAGCTTCGATGTGAGCGCGGTGCTCTCCCAGGTCCGGCCGGACGGGCGCGTCCTCGCGCTCGTGCAGGGCCACGCCCGGGTGGATCGCGGCCGGCCAGCCGCGCCGCTCCGCCTGGCCCTTCGCGCGACGTGCGCGCGCATCCCGTGCGGCCACGCCCTGCGCCTGAGCGTGGCCGGCGCCTGCGTGCCGGCCTACGCGCTCAATCCGGGCAGCGGCGCGCGCGCGGACGAGGCGCGGCTGATCGACGCGCGGATCGTCACGCTCGCGGTGCGGAGCGGCGGCGGTGCGCCGTCGCGCGTGCTGCTGCCCGTGCTCACACGCTGATCCCCCAGAGTGACTTGATGAGCAGGCCGATCAGGTAGCTGATCGCCACCGCCGCCGAGCTTCCCCATGGCTACCGATCGCCTCCACTCAGATCGAAGGGCTGCACCAACTCGAGTGTTTCCTCGCCGACTACCATGCCTTCGGGGCCGCGGGGCGGCCACTTGCTGCCGCCACGGCTTCCTTCTCGTTCGCTTCCTCAAGCTGGAGTTGGAGTGCGTCTTCGGTCGCACGCTGCCGGAGTGGGAGGCTCTCCTGCTTGGCCAATGGGTCCTGTTCCCAGGGCAAGCCCCTCGCAGTGATGAAGGCAAGGCAGCGGGCTGATCGGCTTGGGCGAAGGGCTGACCCCGGCCGGGGACGACTGTCTGGTGGGCACCCTCGCGGTGATCCAGCGCTTCGACCGGGCCTGGCTGGTGGCGCATCCGGAGATCCAGGCCTCGGTGCGGCAAAGGGCGTGGACCGGCACCACTGTGGTCGCTCGCGAGTTCATCGTCCACGCCCTGGCCGGCCACTTCGCCGAGAGCGTCGTCGGCCTCCTTGGAGGCGGACTCGCTCGAGGCGGCGAGGGCGGGGGCAGCGCGTCTGCTTGGCGCCGGTGCAACCTCGAGGTCCGACACGCTCCTGGGCATCCGTCAGGCCGTCGCCGCGCTGTGAGGCCGGCCGACGGAAGCAGCATGACCACCGTAACGCTCGTCAGGAAGAGCGCCTATCACAACTCGGTGCCACTGCCCGCCCTGGCCCGGGGGCTGCGCGCGCGCACGCGAGACTGAGGTGGCCGCGCCGACAAGACCTCATGGCGCCAGGCGCTGCGCGATCCGCTGCGGGGCCCCAAGCTCAACGTGATGCGCGCCGGCGACGGGAGCGCGATCAAGGACCAGAGTCGGGGAGCGCGGCGCGCACCGAGGCGAAGGGCGCGGTCCAGCCCACGATGCCGCCCTGCGCGCGCACCATCTCGAGCGTGGCCTCCTTGAAGGCGGCGAAGTAGCTCTCGGTGGCGTCCTCCACGAGCAGGCACTCGTAGCCGCGGTCGTTGGCCTCCCGCATCGTGGTCTGCACGCACACCTCGGTGGTCACGCCGCCGAGGAGAAGGTGCGTGATGCCCTGACCTCGCAGGAGCCCGTCGAGCGGCGTGGCCCAGAAGGCCCCCTTGCCGGGCTTGACGATCACGGTCTCCCCGGGGCGCGGGGCGCACGCGGGGACGATGTCGTTGCCCGGCTCGCCGTCGACGAGGATCCGGCCCATCGGCCCCGCGGCCCCGATCCGGAGGGCCGGCGCGCCGCGAACCAGCTTGGCGGGCGGGCAGTCGGCCAGATCGGGCCGGTGTCCCTCTCGCGTGTGCAGGACGCGGATGCCTTTCGCGCGGCACCATGCGATGAGCGCGGCGACGGTGGGCACGATGCGGGCGAGCCGGCTCACGTCGTTCCCGAGGGCCTCGCCGAACCCGCCGGGCTCGATGAAGTCGCGCTGCATGTCGATGACCACGAGCGCGGTGCTCGGCACCGCGAAGGCGTACGCGTACGGGCGGGCGGCGATCTCGGCCACGACGCGCCCTCAGCCCCGCGTCGCGTGGTGGTGGCCCGCCATGGCGGGCCCGATCACGGCGATGTCGGCGGCGCCGATGGACGTCTCGTGCACGAAGCGCCCGCCGGACATCACCACCACCCGGTCGGACAGGGCGAGGATCTCGTCGAGGTCCTCGCTGACCAGAAGCACCGCCGCCCCCGCGTTCCGCGCCGCCAGGATGCGGTCGTGGATCTCCGCCACCGCGGCGAAGTCGAGCCCGAACACGGGGTTGGCGACGATCAGCACCGACACCGACTCGGACAGCTCGCGCGCCAGCACGGCGCGCTGCACGTTGCCGCCGGAGAGCGTGGCCATGGGCGCGTCGGGGCCCGCCGCCTTCACCTTGAACTCGGCGATCCACCGCACCGCCTGGGCGCGCAAGGCGCCCCACCGGAGCCACGGGCCGGCGGCGAGCGGGGGCCGGTCGAAGTTGCGCAGGGCCATGTTCTCGGCCACGGTCATCCCGGGCACGCAGGCGTTGCGGAAGGGCTCCTCGGGCAGGCTGAAGGCGCCGTGGAAGCGGATCGCTCCCCGCGTGGCGCGGTAGGGCCGGCCGTCCACGCCGACGGCGCCCGCGGTGGGCTCGCGCTGGCCGATGAGGGCCTCGACGAGCTCGCGCTGGCCATTGCCGGAGACGCCGGCGATGCCCACGATCTCTCCCGGGCGCACCGCGAGGGAGACGCGGTCCACCGCGACGAGCCCGGCCTCGTCCTCGACCACGAGCCCGTCGATGACCAGGCGGGCCGCCCGGCCCGGATCCCACCCGTTCATGCGCTCGGCTTGGGCCTCGGGGATCTCCCGCGCGCCCACCATCATCTCGGCCAGGCGTGCGGGCGTCAGCTCGGGCACCCGCCCCTCACCGGCGAGCCGGCCCCGGCGCAGCACCGACACCGCGTCGGCGAACGCCATGACCTCGCGGAACTTGTGGGTGATCATGAGCACGGTCACCCGGCCGGCCCGGGCCATGGCCTGGAGCATGCCGAGCACCTCGTCGGCCTCGGCGGGCGTGAGGACGGAGGTCGGCTCGTCGAGGATGACGAGGCGCCGGCGGAGGTACAGCAGCTTGAGGATCTCGACCTTCTGCTTCTCGCCGGCGGCGAGCTGCCACACCGGCCGGTCGAGATCGAGGGCGAACGGGACCGTGGTCATGAAGGCGGCGAGCCGCTCGCGCTCGCGCCGCCACTGGACGCGGAGCGGCACGTCGTCGCGCGCCATCACCAGGTTCTCCGCCACCGTCATGCTCGGCACCAGCGTGAAGTGCTGGTAGACCATGCCGACGCCGAGGGCGTGCGCGTCGGCCGGGGAGCGGATGTCCCGCTCCCGGAGCCCGACGAGGACCGCGCCCGCGTCGGGCCGCTGGTAGCCGACCACGCACTTCACGAGGGTGCTCTTGCCCGCGCCGTTCTCCCCGAGAAGGGCGTGGAACGATCCAGCGGCCACGCGGAGCGAGACGTCGTCGAGGGCGGTGAAGCCCCCGAAGCGCTTGGTGAGGCCGATCACCTCGAGCTCGAGGGCGGTCGCGGTCACGCGCGGCGCTCGAGGGCGGCGAGCAAGGCCTCGGAGCGGGCCACCGCGCCGAACACGCCGCCCTGCATCGTGACCATCTTGACCGCGGCGCGGTGATTGCCCGCGTCGGTGGCCCCCGTGCAGTCCTCGAGGAGCAGGCACTCGAAGCCGCGGTCGTTGGCCTCGCGCATGGTCGTGTGCACGCACACGTCGGTGGTGATGCCGGTGAGCACGAGGTTCGTGATGCCGCGGGTGCGGAGGATCAGCTCGAGGTCGGTGGCGCAGAACGAGCCCTTGCCGGGCTTGTCGATGACCGCCTCGCCCGGGGCGGGCGCCAGCTCGGGGATGATCTCCCACCCGGGCTCCCCGCGGACGAGGATGCGGCCGCAGGGACCGGGGTCGCCGATGCCGGCGCCGATGCGGCGGGACCGCCAGCGCTTGTTGGCGGGCAGGTCGGACAGGTCCGGCCGGTGCCCTTCCCGCGTGTGGATCACGTGAAAGCCCGCAGCGCGCGCGGCCTCGAGCACGGCCTGGATCGGCTTGATGGGCGAGCGCGTGAGCGCGAGGTCGTAGCCCATCACGTCGACGTAGCCGCCGACGCCGCAGAAGTCGGTCTGCATGTCGATGACCAGGAGGGCGGTGTTGCCCGGACGGAGATCGCCGTCGTACGGCCACGGATACGGGTCGGCCACTACGAAACGCTGCGTCATCGTCGTCACCTCGCTGCGCTCACGCGCCGGGGGCGCGCTAGCGGTTGATGCTCAGCTCGCCGGGGGCGCCCGCGAGCGTCCGGCGCGGCGAGCACGTCGCGATCATGATCCCGAGCGTCACCACGTACGGCGCGGCGTTGAACAGATAGTAGCCGCCGCTGATCCCGATCGACTGGAGCGCCGGGCCCAGCGCGCTCGCGCCACCGAACAGGAGCGCCGCGTAGAAGCAGCGGAGGGGATCCCAGCGCGCGAAGATGACCAGCGCCACCGCCATCAACCCCTGCCCGCTCGACAGGCCCTCCGTCCAGCTCCCGGGATAGTACAACGACAGGGACGAGCCGCCCACGCCGGCGAGGAAGCCGCCGAGGGCGGTGGCGAGCGTCCGCACCGCCGGCACGCGGTAGCCCATGGCGCGCGCGGCGTCCGAGCTGTCGCCGACCATGCGGGTCACGAGCCCCCAGCGCGTGTGGCGGAAGGCCCACCCGAGCCCGAGCGCCAGCGCGAGCCCGATGACGAAGAGCGGGTTCACCCCGAGTGCGGTCCGCACCTGGGGGGACGTGCTCCACGCGCCCAGCGGGAGCGACGACAGCATCGACGCCTCCGGCTGCACGTACGGCTTGCCGAGGAAGAAGGCGAGGCCGGTGCCGAGCAGCATGAGCCCGATCCCCACCGCGATGTCGTTCACCCGGGGCAGGCTGCACACGAACCCGTGCATGAGCCCCAGGGCGAAGCCGGCGCCCCCCGCGGCGAATACGCCGACCCACGGGTCACCCGTTCGGTACGACACCGCGTAGCCGACCATCGCCCCCATCACGAGAATGCCCTCGAGCCCGAGGTTGATCCGCCCGCTCTTCTCGGTGATGCACTCGCCGAGGCTCACGAACAGGAACGGCGTGCTCAGGCGGATCGCGCCGGCGAGCACCGCGAGCGGCACGCCCCACCAGCCGATCCCGGTCATCGCTCACGCCGCCGGCCGGAAGATCTTCAGGCGGCCGTAGAGCGCCTCGCTCGCGAGGATGACCATGAAGGCCACTCCCTGGAGCACGAGGACGGTGGCGTCGGGCAGGTCGAGCCGACGCTGGAGCATGCTGCCGCTCGCCGAGATGCCACCGACGAGCACGGCCACCGGCACGATCGCCAGCGGCTGCTGGCGGGCGATGAACGCGATGAGGATGCCCCCGTAACCGTAGCCGGCGATGAGCGAGGCGTTCGCGGTGCCGTGCACGGCGGCCACCTCGACCATGCCGGCCAGGCCCGCGGCGGCGCCGCCGAGCCCGCAGGCGGCCAGAACGAGGCCGCCCACCGGCAGCCCGGCCAGCCGCGCCGCGCGCCCGCTGCCGCCGACGATGCGCAGGGCGAAGCCCACCGTGGTCCGCGCGACGAGGACGTACATCGCCACGCACAAGATCACGCCGAAGCCGAGCCCCCAGTGGACGTCGAGCCCGGGCAGGTGCCCGAGCATGTTCGCCTCGCCGATGGGCATGGTGGAGGGCTTGTTGAGGCTGGCGGGATCGCGGAGCAGCCCCTCGACGAGGTGGTTGAACACCGCGATGGCGATGTAGGTCAGGAGCAGGCTCGAGATCGTCTCGTTGACGCCGCGGTAGTGGCGCAGGGCGCCGGCGAGGCCGATCCAGGCCGCGCCGACCGCCATGGCGCCCGCCGCCATCGCGAGCTCGATGGCGAGGGGCGCCGCGCCGCCGAGGAGGTGGCCGATGACGGCGGCGGCGAGGCCCCCGAGCACGAGCGCGCCCTCCCCGCCGATCACCATGAGCCCGACCTGGGCGGGCAGGGCCACGCAGAGCGCGGTGAGGATGAGGGGCGCCGCCCGGACCAACGTGTTCTGCCAGGAGAACGCGGACGCGAAGGCACCCCGGTAGATCAGCGCGTACACCTCGAGCGGGTTCTGGTTCAGCGCGGCGACGAAGAGGCCGAACAGCACCATGGCCGCCGCGAGGGCGGCGACTGGGAGGACGACGGCCTCCGCCGCCGCCCCACGCTCTTGCCGGGTCACACCTTGCCGATCACTCCCTCGACGAGATAGGCCATCTGCTCGAGCACCACCTCGGTCTGCTTCTGGGAGACGCCGGCGTCGATCACGGTCTTGCCGGTATTGTCCTTGAGGGGCCCCTTGAAGATCACGAAGTCCCCGTTCATCATGCGCGCCTTCACGCCGTCGGCGTTCTTGCGCGCCACTTCGGAGACCGCGCGGCCGTAGGCGGAGGTCTTCACGAAGCCCTCCTTGAGGCCCCCGCGCAGGAAGTTGACCATCGGCTTGCCGGCCTGGGCGTCCTTCACGTGCATGGTGTAGGGCGTGAGCCAGTTCCACTCGGCGCCGGTCAGGTAGCCCTTGGGAGCCAGCGTCGCCTGGTTGGCGTGGTAGCCACAGACGAAGACGCCGCGGCGCTCGGCGGTCTCCACGACGACCTTGGGGCTGTCGACGTGACACGTCAGGACGTCCACGCCCTGGTCGATGAGGCTCTGGGCGGCCTCCGCCTCCTTGACGGGCAGTGACCAGTCACCGGTGATGACCAGCTGGGTGGTGATCTTCGGGTCCACGCTCCGTGCGCCGAGCGTGAAGGCGTTGATGTTCCGCAGCACTTGCGGGATCGGCTTGGCCGCGATGAACCCGAGCTTCTTCGTCTTGCTCGTGTGCCCGGCCACGACCCCGTTCAGGTACTGGCACTCGTCGATGTAGCCGAAGTAGCTCCCGACGTTCTTCGGGTGCTTGCCCTCGGTCCAGAGCCCGCCGCAGTGGGCGAAGCGTACCTTCGCGTATCGCTCCGCCATGCGGAGGATGTGCGGATCGAAGTAGCCGAACGAGGTGGGGAAGAGCAGTGTCGCGCCGTCCTGCTCGATCATGGAGGCCATAGTCTTCTGCACGTCCGTGGTCTCCGGCACCTTCTCCTGCTCGACCACCGTCACGCCCGGCATCTTCTTGATCGCGGCGGCGGCCTGCGCCTGGGCCTGGTTGTAGCCGTAGTCGTCGCGCGGGCCCACGTAGATGACCCCGATGACGAGCTTGTCCGCGGCGCGCGCGGGGCGCGGCCGGAAGAGCCCCAGGGCCCCGACGGCGCCCGCGATCCCGAGCGTCTTGAGGGCATCGCGGCGGCTCCCGTGTCCTGTCATGTCGAGCATGTCCCTGCTCCTTGGAGAGAGTGCTTGTCGAGGAAGCGACCCGTGGCGTCCTACGCAAGCCGCGCACCAAGGCCCGCCCGCGCGCCAAGCGTGCGTCCCGAAACGGATGTACCCGGAAGCCCGGCGACCCCGGCCTGCTTTATTCTTGAGCACAAGCGACGCGTCTGCTCAACCCTTGAGCGCAGGCCCGGACGCGCGGACGCCGTCGAGCAGATCCGCTGGGCCCACGGGCGAGGCCTCAAGATCCTGGCCGAGACCTGCCCCCAGTACCTCGTCCTGACCGCCGACCGCCTGCACGTGCCCGGCTTCGAGGGCGCGAAGTACATCTGCAGCCCCCCGCCGCGTGACGAGGCGAGCCAGCAGGCGGTGTGGCAGGGCCTCGCCTCGGGCGTCTTCCAGGTCGTCTCCTCCGACCATGCCGCCTTCCGCTTCGACGACCCCGAAGGCAAGAAGCGCCACGGCGTCGGCGCATCCTTCACCCAGGTCCCAAACGGCATTCCCGGCGTCGAGACCCGGATGCCCCTCCTGTTCTCCGAGGGCGTCGGCAAGGGCCGTATCGATCTCCGGACGTTCGTGGCGCTCACCGCGACCAACGCGGCCCGGATCTACGGCCTCTTCCCGCGGAAGGGCACGATCGCGGTCGGATCCGACGCCGACGTAGTGGTGTGGGACCAGGACCGCGAGGTCGTCATCACCAGCGACCTCCTGCACTCCGCCTGCGACTACACGCCCTACGAGGGCATGCGGGTGCGCGGCTGGCCGACCGTCGTTTTCTCGCGGGGCGAGGTGGTCGTCGAGGAGGGCAAGCTGCTGGTCACCCCCGGACGGGGCCAGTTCCTCCGCTGCGGCCGCCCCTCCTCTCTGCCCGCCTGATCCCGCCCGCCCGGTGCCCGTTCCGCGGACACCGGGCGTGAGGTTGCCCGGAACTTGAGCAACCGCCAGCGGAGGCGTCTGACCTAAATCACTGATTCGCCGCGGCTCTCGCCGTGGCACACGCGGTGCAGTCCCCCGTCGGCGGATCCCCACTCCAAGGAGGCTTGGACATGCGCAGCGCCCTCGGCGGTAGGCAGACGGCTCATCGGTGGCTGGCCCTCGCGATCCTCACGATAGCGCTCGGCGCCCTGGCCCTCGGGGCGGGCTCGGCCCCCGCCGCCGATCCCGTGAAGATCGGTCTGGTCGCCGCCCTCTCCGGCCAATCCGCGGCCTCCGGCGAGGCCATCACCCGCGGGCTCACGGTGGCCATCGACGAGATCAACGCCAAGGGCGGGGTGGTCGGCGGTCGCACGCTCGAGCTCGTCCGCCGCGACGACGAGTCGAACCCCTCGAAAGGTGTCACCGCGGCCCGCGAGCTGATCTTCAAGGAGCAGGTGGCGGCGCTCTTCGGGGGCATCGACTCGCCCGTGTCGCTCGCCATCGTGCCGATCGCCAACGCCGAGAAGAAACCGTTCATCGGTGTCTGGGCGGCGGCGACCGGCATCACCCGCAACGGAGCCAACCCGAACTACGTCTTCCGGGTGTCCGCCGTCGACGTGATCGTGGACAAGGGGCTCATCCAGTATGCGGCCCGGACGTACGGAGCCAGGAAGCCCGGGCTCATGCTGATCAACAACCCGTGGGGCGAGTCCAACAACGACGGGCTCGGCAAGGCCGCGGCCGCGCAAGGCGTCACCATCGCGGGCGTCGAGAAGTTCCAGACCGAGGACGTCGACATGGTGCCGCAGCTCTCGCGGCTCAAGGAGGCGGGCGCCGACAGCATCATCCTGGTGGCCAACGCGGCGCCGGCGGCCCAGGTCATGCGCTCGCTCGACCGCATGGGCTGGCCGGTACCGGTGATCTCGCACTGGGGCATCTCGGGCGGGCGCTTCGTGGAGCTGGGCGGGCCAGGCGCGACCAAGGTGCACTTCGTCCAGACCTACAGCTTCTTCGGCGAGCAGACCCCGCGCGGCAAGCACCTGCTCGAGCTCCTGATGAAGCGTTACCCGGCCGTGAAAGGGCCGGCCGACGTCATCGCCCCGGTGGGCACCGCCAACGCCTACGACGCCATGCACATCCTGGCCCGGGCGATCCAGTCCGCCGGCGCCACCGACGGCCCCAAGGTGCGGGAGGCGATGCTCAAGGCCGGCCGCTACGAGGGGCTGATCAAGACCTACGACCCCGCGTTCACGGCGGACAACCACGACGCCCTCAACGAGAACGACTACGTCATGGTCCGCTACACCGACAAGGGCGAGATCGTGCCGGTGAAGGGCAAGTAGCCGCGCGGCCTCGCGGCGGAGGGGCCGGTGCTCATCCTCTCCGCCCTCATCACCGGCGTCGCGACCGGGAGCATGTACGGGCTCCTCGCGCTGGGCTTCCACGTCACCTGGGCGGTGTCGCGCACCGTGAACTTCGCGCAGGGCAGCTCGATGATGCTGGGCGCGGTGCTCCTCTACGGGCTGGCGGTCACCCACCACTGGCCCGGCGCGGTCGCGGTCGTCGTCGCGCTGGGCCTCTGCGGCGCCTACGGCCTGGCCGTGGAGCGCTGCGTGGTGCGTCCATTCGTGGCGCGGAAGTCGGAAGCGTGGCTCATGGCCACCGTGGCGGTCGGCATCGTCCTCGACAACGTGGCCCTCTTCACCTTCGGCAAGGAGCCGCGGGGGATGCCGTCTCCCCTCACCCGTCACACCGTGCAGGTGCTGGGCGCCGGGGTCTACCCCCTCCACCTGCTCATCCCCGCGGTCGGCCTCGGCATCGCGGCTGCGCTCGCCCTGGTCACCCGTTACACCGTCTACGGCAAGGCGCTGCTCGCGGTGGTCCAGAACCCGCAGGCGGCCCGGCTCGTCGGCCTCCGGGTGGAGACCGCGACGAGCGCAGCCTACGTCCTGTCGACGATCTTCGCGGGCGTGGCGGGCATCCTCATCGCGCCGCTCGTCACGGTGTCGGCCGGCATGGGCTGGGTCTTCGGCATCAAGGCGTTCGCGGCCGCGATCCTGGGCGGGCTCGACAGCGCGTGGGGGGTGGTGGTGGCCGGCATCCTGTTCGGCCTCACCGAGGCGCTGATCACCGCGGTGCTCGGCTCCACCTACACGAACATCCTCTCGTTCGGCGTCGTCATCCCGGCGCTCGCCCTGATGCCGCACGGGCTCCTCGGCCGCGCGGGCGCCCAGCGGGTCTGACGTGCGGGGCGCGCTGATCGGCCTCGGGGGGCTGCTCGGCGCCGTCGCCCTGTGCCTGAGCGGCGACGGCTACCAGACGTATCTCCTGGGCCTGGTCGGGGTCACCGCGCTGGTGGCCACCGGCCTCAACGTGCTGATGGGCCTGACCGGCCAGACGTCGGTTGGCCACGTCGGCTTCTTCGCCATCGGCGCGTACACCACCGCCATCCTCACCAAGGACGCGGGGGCGAGCTTCTGGCCGGCCCTGGTCGCGGCGGGCGCGCTCGCCGCGGTGGTGGGCGGCGTCCTCGCCCTGCCCGCGTTGCGGTTGTCCGGTCCCTACCTCGCCATGATCACGCTGGCCTTCGCGTTCGTGATCGAGCACGGCGCCACCGAGTGGCGCGGGCTCACCGGCGGCTCCAACGGGATCATGGGCATGCCCCCGGTCTCGGTGGCCGGCGTCGCGCTCGACGCGCGCGCACTGGCCGCCGTCATCGCGGTGGTCACCGCGGGCGGGGTTGCGGTCTTCTGGCTGATGAGTCGCAGCGGCTGGGGCTACGCCATGCGGGCGGTGCGCGACGCGGAGACCGCGGCCGCCGGCCTCGGCCTCCACACGATCGCCATCCGCTGGACTGCGTTCGTGGTCTCCGCCGCCTACGCCGGCGTGGCCGGCGGGCTCTTCGCCCCACTCACCGGCTTCGTGAGCCCGGAGACCTTCCCCCTCATCACGTCCATCATCTTCGTGCTCGTGGTGATCGTGGGCGGTCAGGGCACCGTGACCGGGCCCCTCGTCGGCGCGGTCATCGTGGTGCTGCTGCCGGAGGCGCTGTCGTCCCTCGCCGAGTATCGCCTGCTCCTGTTCGGCGCACTGCTCTTCGTGGTGCTCCTGATCGCTCCCCGCGGCGTGGTCGGCGCCCTCGCCGCGCGCTTCGCCCAGGCGCGACCGACGCCGGCCCCGGACCGTATCGACGCGGCCGCCCTCCTCGAGCGGGGGCCCGCCGTCGCGAGCGACGATCTCATCGTCGAGGGCCTCGCGCGCGCATTCGGCAGCCTCCGCGCGGTGTCCGGCGTCGGCTTCACCGCCCGTCGCGGCCGCATCACGAGCGTCATCGGGCCGAAC